>Ga0180438_10000390_pt1 | contig 87217 bp, 120 predicted proteins | sample SS_ome_12_FD_132455 | JGI IMG/M metagenome (GOLD analysis project Ga0180438, IMG submission 132455) | Hypersaline lake sediment archaeal communities from the Salton Sea, California, USA - SS_3_D_2 metaG | ecosystem: Environmental > Aquatic > Non-marine Saline and Alkaline > Hypersaline >... | reverse complement strand
TAAAACGATAGGAGGTAGTCATGAAAGAAAATAATTTAAATGGTATTACATTTGAGGGTGATGCAGTGGAAAAGTCAAAGTACTACAATACAGACTTTGATGAAGGCGTTTTTGAACACGTAAAAATGGAAACAAGTCATTCACTTTGTAAAGGGAGAAAGCCTTCAGTAAAAATGAAGTCAAAGCATAACACCAAACCCGGACAAGTTCTTCATTTTACAAAAGATCAAATAAGAAAGGAATACGGTAATATGAAAATTCCATCACAATATAAAACAAAGGCTGAAAAGATAATTTGGCTAATGAAGCACCATGGCCCAATCACAGCAAATGAAATAAAATCTATTTTAAGCCATGGATCAGTTTCGCCGTATATTAGTTATGTGTATAAAGTACTCGAAAATCATAATCTAAAACACGAAGATAAAAGCATGCCTGATGGATCTACTACAATGGCAATAATCCGCAGAACCAGACAAACAAGAGGAAATCCATACGAGTACCAAATTCATAACCGTATATCAGTTTCAACAGTATGGAGAATGTACAAAGACTTTGTCGCAGAAATTAGTACGGTGACGAAAGTTCGTGAAGTCAAAATTACAGCATTTCCAGAAGAATGTACAACCATAGCGAGAAAAGTTATTTGGTTGATGAAAAAACATGGGCCAATAAGTAATGAAATGATGGCAGAGTCATTGAAGAAAAAAATTAAAAAAGTTGGAAGAATTTCAACTGAACTATTTGCTGCCCTTGGGGAAAATTATATAATGAGAGAAAAAATGACTCATAGATCATCAAGAAAACTAAGAGCGTACCGCTGTTATCACTACATGATTAGAGACAACATTACTGTTGAAGAGGCCCATGAAAAATATTTAGAACATATGCGAGTTAAGAAAAGAATTTCATATCAAAAAACAGGCTTCGCAATGGATTATATAGAAGCAAGAAACGAACGTAGAAAACCTATTGAACCACCCGAGATTCCATGCAAAGATCACTACCCAGTGGAAATGGCTCGTGACTTAGGTTTTATGCCTGAATTTGAAAGTGGCATAAAAAGAGCAAAAAAGGAAATAAGAGAAAACATCGAAGAACTCCTTTCAGAATACGGTATTGACGCCGAAGTAAAAATTAGGTCAATTGACTTTTAATCTTGGCGCGAGGCACGTTGATATAATCAATTACACTCGGCACTGCGAGAAGCGGTGAACCGGATTGCAAGTGTAAAGCTTAAATGCAATAAGGGCTTGTGCCTCGTGCCAAACTTAGGAGAATCAACTTGAAAGTTAAATTAACGAAAGAAGAATACAGAAAAATTGCTAAAATGATAAGAATTGGAGAAAAGGCAGGTAAAAGATTAAGACAATTCTTAGCAAAGATTGAAATTACAAAACTTGAAGATAGGAGAAAATAAACAAAATGCCTTGGGAATACAACAACATAAAAGAATACAGAAAAACTTTGCTGAACAAAAGAATTACTTCTGTTGATCTTGCACCAGAAGATATTGATGAAGGAATTAAGATAACAACAGAAGACGGATCATGGATAAAAGTTTCATTTAATGCATGCGAAGGTTATATACAAACATATAATTCAAAGGAGATTGAAAATGGAAAAGGAGGTTCTAAAATTTCAGAAGGATCAAACTGGTAACTTGAAGCAATTCTTTGAAACTGTTAGAAACGAGTACTTTCCAAATTTATCCTATTGCAAAATTAACTACATCTTTAGAACCGTCCCAAAAAAAGATGATGAAGGAATGCTCGTACTGGGCCAAGCTCGAAAACTTTCAAATCGTGAACGAGACTTATACGGCTTTGACTTTGAGATATGTGTCCACAAAGCAAGTTGGAAAGGCCTCAATAGCTATGATAAGGAACGTCTCGCTTGGCATGAGTTAAATCACTGTATAGTAAAGTTAAATGAAGATGGTGAACCCAAACGAGATAAGGCCGACAGAATGGTCATTCGTTTAAAAAGACATGATCTTGTTATTAAAACTTTTATGGAAGAAATTGAGAAATACGGCCCAACAAAAAGTGAAGCTATAGTTATTAGAAAAATCAAGGAGTACAAGCCTAAGAAGCGCCGGATAACACGCCGATAGCCTTTTACTTTTAAAATATGTTATAATATATATGGAGGGGAAAACAATTAATTTTTACTTATAGGAGGCTACTATGAAAAAACTACTTTTATTGATTTTCGTTCTACTACTTCTTTTTTCGTGTTCACAAGAAACAAGATACAAGCGTGATGGTGTAAGTCATTGGGTTGACACCCAAACTGGAATCGTCTACAGGCGAATGACTCAGGAAGAAATCTGCAAAAAGTATCCATCCTTATGCCAACAAAAAATTAGACGGTTTTCAGCATCTGTTGGTCAACAAGATTCAACTTCTAATTCAGGTGAAATGAACGGAATTGACGGTACTGCTTCAAATTCACCCATTGGCGGTGTAAGCGGTCCAGAGGGTTCTGGTGGTGTTGGTGGTGGACCTGGAGGTAGCGGAGGTTCTGGAGGTTCTGGAGGTTCTGGAGGTTCTGGAGGTTCTGGAGGTTCTGGCAGTAGCGGTAGCGGTGGTTCGGGCAGTAGCGGTAGCGGTGGATCGGGCAGTAGCGGTAGCGGTGGTTCGGGCAGTAGCGGTGATGCAGATCACGGTCATGGTAATGACGCTGGGGGAGTCGATGGAGATAATCCAGGCAATTCTTCTGGTAGTCAAGGTCATGGTCATGGTATTGGGCATGGAGGGCGTGGTCATGGTGTTGGTGGTGGTGCAGGAGGCCCAGGAGGGCAAGGCGGTGGGGCAAACGGTCCAGGTGGTTGTGGGGTTGGTGCTGGGGGCGATTAAATCAATTTACTTGCTATTGGAAGAAGTACTTCAACACTTTCTGGAGGGGAAAGTAAGAGGTAACTACTTTGAGTTGGCAAGAAATAAACCAAATGATAAAGCGCATTCGAGACGTTTTAAAATACTACCCGAATGCGCTTATACTTATAGATGTCCGTGTTTTCTATGGAAAAACAACTCCTACGACAGAACATTGGGATATGGAAGTAGATGAAGAGTTCGGAGAAAACAGACTTCGTATAGGTGTAACAAGGGAGGCTCCGTAATGTCACCAGAAGAATTTGAACAGAAAATTCAAAAACTCGCGTATAAATACTTTTATAAAGAAGACAAAAGCCTTCATGAAAAAGTAGAAGTATCGTTTGCTACAATAGAAGCACTTTCTTTAATGGTTGAAGCACTTGCAGAAAACGGATTTGAAAAAGCAATTTTTATTTATAAAAATTTTATAGAGGAATAGTATAATGCAAGTCGTTAATATCCGTGGAACAACAGGAAGTGGAAAGTCAACTATTGTTCGTAATCTAATTCATATTGCGGACACAAGTCAAGTCATCTCTATCAGTCAAGGTGTCAAAGGCCATTTACTTAGATTTTCTTGGCCGGATAAATACTGCACTTGTATTGTCATAGGTCGATACGAAAAGAATAGTAATTTTGGCGGTGTTGATGCCATATCTAAAATATCTTATGTTGAACCAGCTATATGGAAAGCATTGCAAATCGCTCCTGTTGTTGTATTTGAAGGATTACTCATATCTCATAGTTTTGAACGTTGGATTAACTTCAGTAATGAATTAAAAGAAAAACAAAAAGCTTCAGGAGTTGATGTTCCGTTTGGAATGATATGGGTATTTACTATTCCATCATTTAGAGAAAACATTAAAAGACTTCATAAAAGAAATAATATAGTTCTAACAAAAACTCTTCGTGAAGTAAAAGGCGATGACTACATCCTTAACTTTATAAGCAGATATAAGTCAATTATAAGAATTTATAAAAAATCATTTGAGTCAAACCAATCGCTTTATCGCGTGAATGACTTTAAACACTTCATGAAAAAATTCGAAAAAATTTTAAAATTACATTCCGGCAGTAAAATGAAAAGAGAAACAAATAAATTAAAAGGATTTATAAAATGAAGCAAACAATCATAGCAGCTTCTGTTGGATTGATAATACTCTCAATCGGCATTATTTGTGTTTATACAATTGAAGATCAATTCTGGAAGTCATTCTCATTTATCTACTCTTTAATTTCTTCACCAATAATTTTTACTATAATTATATTCTGGAATAGGAGACAATAATGAAAGAAGGAACTAAGTCATTACTGTTCGGTTGTCACCAGTTCATTTTGCATCCAATATTTGTTATAATAGCTTGGTATAAGCTTGGTTACGGGAATCCTAAATTCTGGGAGCTCGTTTGTATTTTTCTACACGATATTGGTCACTGGCAAAAAGATTACTTGTCTGACTATAAACAAAAGGAGCAACATTGGAAACTTGGTGCGGAAATTGCTCTAAGATTATTCGGTCTTGACGGTTGGTGGTTTATTGCAGGGCATACGAGACAATCAGGAAGAAATTTCGATGAAAAAAATAAAAACAAACTTTTCTTCGCGGATAAGTACTCATGGATTATTGCACCTAAATGTTGGTTACGCCTGAATGATAGAATTGAAGGCTTTGATAAACATCGACCAATTGAAGATTGGTTAAAGAAAATAGAAGAAAACTTTTTATTGGGTTGCCCAAAGGGATCACATCAAATATACTTGGAGATGAGGAGATGAGAAAATGAAAAAGAACACAAAATGCAAAATTCGAAACTGGACAGTCGAACATGCTCAAAAAAGGTTTGACTACCTTTCAAAGAAAAAGTTTCCTAAACATGAAAGTCGGGAAATGAAATATATAAAACTAAAAAAACTTAATACTACATTCTTAGTAACAGGAATTAAAAAATGAAAAACAAAGATTTCTGTCACCTTCACATACACAATGAGTATTCCCAACTTGATGGATTTGGAACTTCTAAGGCTTACGCTCAAAGGGCATCAGGGCTGGGTTTCAAATATCTCGGGTTAACTAATCACGGGAATATAGACGGTCTTATTAAATTCCAAAAAGACTGCAGGGAATACGGTATAATTCCAATACTTGGATGTGAAGGTTATATAATTCCCGATAACAACTTAACGAAGAAAAGTAATAAAAGAGGTCACATCTGCTTATGGGTTAAAAACCAAACCGGATTTGAAAATCTATGCAAACTACTTACCTTTGCAAATATTGACGGATTTTACTACCGTCCAAGATTTACTTATAGCAAATTATTAGAATGTTGCGAAGGTCTTGTCATATCAACTGCCTGTATGATTTCCTGGACAAATGTTTTCATTAATGGAATTGATTTTTTTTATGAATTGAAAGACTCAATTGGGGATGATTTATATTGCGAAATCATGCCACATGCTACAACTCCACAAATCAATTTTAACAAGAAGATGTTAAAACTTTCCAAGCATACTGGAAACAAAATAATCGTAACAAATGACTGCCATTACATAGACCGTAGTGATTGGAAGGCTCAGGAAATACTTCTTGCAATCCAACGTAAAGCTAAATGGACAGATAAAAATCGTTGGAAGTTTAATATTAGAGGCTTACATTTGAGAACTTGGAAAGAAATGGAATCAAAATTGAGAAAGATAGGAATGTATAAACGTTCTTATCTACATAACACCTTGGAGATTGCCGAGAAGTGTGGTGAATACGAGATTCCAAGGAGACAAGTCAAATTGCCACGAGTAAAAGGAAAAGGTATAGGTCTTAAGGAAGCTGACTTCCTAAAAAAAATATGCTATGAAGGGTTTAAAAATAAATTTGGACAAAGTATTAAGGCGAACAGGACGTACAACAGACGTTTTTTAAAAGAGTTTAAACTTATAAAAAGGAAGAAATTTATTAGATATTTTCTCATAGTTTGGGAATTCGTTGACTGGTGCCGTGAAAACAACATTCTTCTCGGTCCTGGAAGAGGTTCAGTCGGCGCGTCTTTAATAGCTTATCTCATTGGTATTACTTCAGTTGATCCAATAAAATATAATCTTATATTTGATAGATTTATTAACGAAGACCGCATTGACTTTCCGGACATCGACATTGACTTTGAACATTCCAAAAGACATCTTGCACAACAGCATCTGGAAACAGTCTATGGAAAAGAAAGAGTTGCAAATGTCAGCAGTTTTAACAGAATGAAAGCAAGAGCAGTTATAAAGGATGTAAGTCGCGTCTTTGAAGTTCCAGATGGAGAAGTAAATAGATTTACGAAACTAATTGAAGACAATGATGACCATACCGGAATCCAAGAAGCTATAGAAACTTACGAAGAAGGGCGAGAATTCCAAGAAAAATATCCAGTTGTAGTAAAGTATGCTAAACACCTTGAAGGTCAAGTTCGTGGTTATAGTCAACACGCTGCCGCCATTGTGTTATCTCAAACACCTATAGGTGATAGCGGTAGATGCAATCTAATAAGCAGAAAAGATACGATATTAGTAAATTGGGAAAAGGACGACACTGAATATGCTGGCCTCATGAAATTAGATGCTCTTGGATTAAAATTATTATCCATACTTTCTGAAACAAAAAAGCTCGTCAAAAAAAATCATGACTACAATATTGATTTTGAAAACTTGAACCTCGATGATAGTAAAGTCTACAAAGATTTAAGCAATGGAAACACCACTGGTATATTTCAACTAACAGGTTACGCAACCACTTCAGTAGTAAAAGAAATGGGTGTCGAAAAGTTTATGGATATTAGTGCTGTTGTATCGCTCTCCAGACCCGGACCTGCTGGAAGTGGAATGACCGAAGAATATATAAGGAGAAAACATGGTAAAAAATGGGAAAGAAAACACAAGGTCTATGAGAGAATTACTGAAGACACCTATGGGCTCCTGGTATATCAGGAACAGGTTATGGCAGTCATCAACGAAGTGGCAGGACTTCCGTATAATACAACCGACAAGATACGCAAAATTATTGGCAAGAAGAGAGATCCTAAGGAATTTGCAAAGTATAAGAAGCAGTTTATTAAGGGATGCAAAAAAGAAAGAATCTTCTCGGTAGAAGAAGCAAAAGAATTTTGGAGAGGACTTCAAAGATGGGCCAAATACGGATTCAACAGGGCTCACGCTGTTGAATATGCTATGCTGGCATATTGGTGTTCTTGGTTAAAGAATAACTTTCCAACAGAATTTCTATGCGCTTCGCTTACATACAGTGCAAAAGAAAAGAAGCCCGAACTTGTCGAAGAAGCTTATCGTTTGGGCCTAACTCTTGTACTGCCGAAAGTCAATATCAGCGACCCAATGCGATGGACATCAAAAGAAAAAAAGCTTCACATTCCATTCATCGAAGTAAAAGGTCTTGGAGTAGTCAAAGCAAAGCAAGCATCTGTTTCAGAAAATAATAAAAGTACTGGTAAATGGTTTGGTAAAAGATCAAAACAAATCCCGCGACATAAGGGCTCCCTTGGTGAGCTATTAGAAAAGATAGGTGCATATGACATAAATGAGAAAACTCAAATTTCTAAAGAAGTAAAGTCAAAATTTGATTTCCGTGTTGTTACCAATCCAAAAGATTACTACAGGAGGCTATATGAACTCTACGATAACAAAATCAGACTTGATAGATTGGATCAAATCCTCGAAGGTGAAAGGAAGTATTTGTATTCCTTATCTAAGAGAAAAACCATTATTCGAAAAAGAAGATTCAAAGGCTTTGACAATCTTTTACGATGCACAACTTGTAGTCTTATCGAAGAATGTAATCAACCCGTACCTCCTTCTTCGGGGAGATATAACATAATGATGGTTGGACAAGACCCTGGATTTGAAGAAGACAAAGAAGGAATTCCATTCTGTGGAAGAAGTGGAGAACTAATATGGAAGAAAGTAAAAGCCCGTGGTTACGAACGAGATAACTTCCATGTAACCAATGTTAATAAATGTTATCCAAAACATTCAAAAAAATCAAGTGAAAAACAGATCAAGGTGTGCGGCAAAAAGTGGCTGAAAGAAGAAATTAAAGAAGTCAAACCTATAGTAATTCTCGCATTCGGCGCGTCGGCTCTTTACTTCTTCACTGGAAAAAAAGGTGGCATAACAGATATGAGTGGAAAAGTCACTTGGGACGAAAGAATTGGCGCATGGATAGTATGGTGTCTTCACCCCGCAGCTACCCTACACAATCCGGATAGCAAACACCTATTCAATATTGGAATGAAACGCTTCTTTCAAATAATCAAAGCACTCGGCCTTCAAAATAAGAGTTAAAAGATGTTATAATAATATAACAGAAAGGAGTAAATTAATGTACATATTAAAAGCAAAAACTTCAATGGGTGAAAAAGCAAAAAAGACTGATATTAATATCCAATTAATAAGATGGATTTATAATTCTCATTGTTGGACCCCAGCAGAAGAGGCAAATCAACCTTTACTATGCGAATGGTGTGGGGCAACTTCTTCGGTTCCATTTCAAGTAGACGCAGATCATCCAAATTTCTGCCCGGATAATCCTCTTATCACACAAATTTTTGATAAAGCAAAGTCAATCGTTTTAAACGAATTATCCAAAAGAGCCCATCCCATAAATGAAACTATTGAATGCCCGCACTGCGGGAATGAAACGAAGCCTTACTCGTGGTGTGAAAAGTGTGGCAAGATATTGCCACCAGAACCACAGCCTGAAGGATAATTACTATGAGTCAATATTTGAAGCAACTAAAAATAAATCGCTATAAGTTGGACAGAGAACTTGTCCGTCAACCGCAACTATATATGGAATGGGCTCTTAAGGCTGCCGATGCTGCAAAGGAGACAGCCGAAGCAAAGCATGAATATGAAGTAATAAAAGCTGAAATTGAAAAGAAAATTCGCCTTCGCCCACATAAGTATAAGCTGGATGATAAGCCAACTGAAGGTGCAATAAAAGCTGCACTCGTGACAAGTAGTAAAGTCAAAGATTCATACGCTAAATATGTTGAGGCCCAATATAATGAACGAATATTAAACGATGCAAAAACAGCTTTCGTTCAACGTCGTAAGATGCTCGAAAATTTAACTCAACTCAATATACAACTTCATTTTGCTGATGTTACTATTCCAAAAGCAGCTATTGATGAATCAGCAAGGGTAGCAAAAAGAAGAATCCAGAGGAGATTGAGCAAATGAAAAAATCAAAAGGAAAAAATGATCCAGTAACAACATTGGGTTTGAATTTTTTAGATTATTGGAATAAAGTAAAACCAAAAGACGAAACTGCCGCATTTGTTATTTTCGAATCTGTAAAGAACGCTTACTTTGCTGGGGCCGGAGATATGGCTTATATAACTCACAGGCTTGCAATGCAGAAGAAACCATCAAACGCAAAAGTACTTGAAGATATATATCAAGAGATTGAGATATATTTCAAATCACAAATAGAAACTTACAAGGGGGATTGATGAATATTCCACAGATTGTGATCTATATGTTTGTCGCTATTGGAGCATATTTTACTCTCCTTGTAGCAATTTACACTCTCGCGAGAATAGTTACAACAGCGATTGCGAGAAGTTGGTATGAAGTAAAAATCAAATTAATAAAGGAGGCTTATCATGAAAAAGTCAAAAAGAACAAAGAGAAAAAGTTCATTGGAAAAAGGTCGTTCGAAGAGAAGAGCAACGGGTGATGGCCTAATGAAGAGGGTTCGCATAAGTAAGAAGCGAGCAAAAGGACTTGGAAAAAATGTTTTAAAACCCGGACTTGATATTCCGATGTACAGGCCTGGGGATGGTGGACACATAATAGATATCATTCCTTATATTACTGGTAAAAATGATCCTGTCTTAAGTAAAGGAAAAGATAACTACACATACGAGTATTACTGCCACAGAAATGTTGGTATCGGTGATCTCTGGTTTATTTGTCTCGCCCAAACGTATGGAAAGCCTTGCCCTATATGCGAACACAGAGACAAACTTCGAGAAAAAGGTGCTTCCAAAAAAACCTTCAAACCACTCTTTCCACAGCGTCGCAACATGTATAATGTTGTTAGTTACGATCGTGGTGAAGAAAGAAAAGGCGTCCAACTCTGGGACGTTCCTTGGTTCTATTCAGAAAAACACATCCAAGCCATCGCCATCAAAACTGATAGACGCGGTCGTGAAAAGGAGACAAACTTTGCTCACTCTGAGAAAGGAAAGTCAATTCAGTTTACTATTGAACCGCCCAAAGGTAAGGAAGATTATGCTTCCTACGAAGGCTGGTCATTTGAAGATCGCGATTACGTAATTAAAAATTCTACACTTGATGGTGCCCATGTCATTGATCAAATTGTCTATGTCCCTTCGTATAAGGAATTAAAAGAAGCCTATTGGAAAGGCAAAAGTCATACAAAAGATGACGATGACTCAGATATGGATGAAAAATTCCAGGAGCTGATGGATGAAGTTGAAGACCTTGAAGAGATGGAAGACCTTGAGGAGTTTATTGAAGAAAACGAATTGCAAATCAAAGTCAAAAAATCCGATGATGAAGACGACGTCAAAGAAAAAATCAAAGAAGCACTGGAAGAGCAGTATAGCTATGAAGATATTGACGACGATGATGATGATGATTTCGATGACGACGATGATGATGATGATTTCGATGATGACGATGATGATGATTTCGATGATGACGATGATGATGATGATGATGATGAACCCAAAATGAGCAAAAAGGATATAAAAGCGCTCAAGAAAAAAATCGGTAAAATGAACGAAAAACAAATCCAGCGCTACATCAAAAAAGAAGATATTGATGTAGACACAGATGACGCTGATGATTTGGAAGACTTAAGAGAAATGGTATTAGACAGTCTTGGCATATAACTTATAACTTAACTATCCCCCCTTGCGTTAGGAGAGAAAAATGGATATATGGGGTAATATTTATCTCGGCAAAAGGGCAGAGAGCGCAAACGAAGATCACCTGATAGCAATACAAGCAACCTTCCATGTCCGCCATCCAGAGGCGGAAACTTATAGAAACGAAGACTTCATTATTGCATTCTCTTCTTTACAAGCCGATGTTGAACATGAAGTAAAAAATCATCTTGAAGAAATGTTTAAAACATTGTCAGAATCATGTGTTAGCGAAGAGGAATAAAATGGGATATCTTAAAATCAAACTTCGTGTCTTTGATAGCAAATGGAATACTCTTGCCATTGATTCAAAAATTATTAGAATCAAAAAAAGCTTGGTTGCCGATACTGCATCGGCAACAAAAGAGCTCTTGGTTACAATGATAAAAAATTACAGGATTAACCAAGAAAAGAAGAAAAAAGGAGAGAAGAATGATAATAGGAATGAATGATAGAACAAAGTTTTCAAGATTACTTACCTCAATACAAGATTGTGGAATTCCAATTGAACAATTAAAAGTTCAAGAAGAAGGACCACTATTAATCAAGATTGGTGGAACAAAGTTTAACTTCACAAATGATGGAGAATATATATTTCCACCAAGACCAACACTTCTCCAAAAAATTTTTAGGAGATTGGCAAAATGAGTAAACGGAAAATCAAACGACGGGATAAAAAGCGTACAATCAAGCGCCGAAAGCCTACAACCAAAGATAATGTAAGACAAGTAACTCGTAGAAAAAAGAGAATAAATAAACGAGTGGAATTTATTAGCTCGGGTTGTATTACATTGAACCTTGCTCTTAGTGGGCTTGGAAAAGCCGGAGGATGGGCAAGGGCAAGAGTAAACAATATTGTAGGTGATGGAAGTAGTGGAAAAACTTTACTGGCACTTGAATTATGCTTCTGGTTCTGGAAGTTTATTAGATTCGTTAAATCAAAAATATTTCCAAAAGTAAAAAAAGTTATTATCTGTTACGATAACGGCGAAGGCGTAATGGACTTCCCTGTTGAGAAAATGTACGGTCAAGAATTTTATGATGCTGTTAACTGGGAAAGAAGTAAAAATTTTGAGCAATTTTGCCGTCGTTTTCTAAGGAAAGCTTTTTCCTTAAAGAAGGGCGAAGCATTACTATATGTAATTGATAGTTGGGATTCATTCCAATCAGCCAAAAGTAAAAAGGCTTTCATGGAAAGTATTAAAGATGACACTGAGTTAAAAGGTGACTATGATCTCGCACTTCAAAAATATGCCAGCCGTAAATTCTTTCCAACCTTCTGTGATATCTTAGAAGAAAATAAAATAGACGCAACCCTTATTATCATAAGTCAAGTCAGGAGTAAAATCGGCGTTACGTTTGGTAAAAAGCAAACAAGAACGGGCGGAAAAGCACTTGACTTCTATACACATATGGTCGCATGGGTTAAAGAAATCAAAAAACTTGATAAAACAAAAAAAGGTCACAAAAGAATTTATGGAATCAGAAGTGAAGCTATGGTCGAAAGATCAAAGGTTGCAAAGCCTTTTAGAAGTGCCGAGTTTACTATCCTTTATGACTATGGTATTGATGACATTTCTTCAATGATGGATTTTCTCTGGCCCAAAGGGACAATCAAATTTAATGGAAAGAAATTCAAAACAAAAAATTCCTTCATTAAATATGTAGAAAAGGAAAACTTAGAAGATGAGCTCATTAAAAAGACGGAAGAAAAGTGGTACGAAATTGAAGCGTCGTTCGAAGATGAAGTCAAAAGAAGGAAACCAAGACATTAAAACAACTATACTCGTCGATGGCAGTTCCGTGGCCTACGCTGCATTTCATTCTGTCGGACACTTATCTTTGGATGGAAGAAAAGTTGGAGTCATATTTGGATTCTTGAACAAAATTCTTCTTATTGCAGAAAAGTTTAAAACAAATGACTTCATCTTCTGTTGGGATGCAGGAATATCTCATAGGAACACTGACTACCCAGAATATAAGCTAAAACGATGGAAAAGAAAAGAAGAAATGTCAGATAAAGATAAAAGGGAACGTGAATCTTTATTGGTTCAAATGTTACAGCTCAACCACGAGATATTGCCAAAACTTGGTTTTAAAAATAACTTCATTCAAATTAATTATGAGGCCGATGATCTACTTGCTTATCTTGTAAATAAGTTGCATAAAAAACGACGCCTCGTAATTGTTACAACAGACGCTGATATGTTCCAATGTTTGGATAAATGTGATATCTTCTTTCCAACAAAAAAGACCATATTTACAAAAAAGTTAATGATAAAAAAATATGGAACGCCTCCAGAAAAATGGGCACTCGCCAAAGCAATCGGTGGTTGCAATACCGATGGAGTCATCGGTATAACTGGGGCAAGTGATCCAAAGAATCCGAAATCAAAAGTTCATAAATATCTCAAAGGAGAACTAAATAAGGGAATTATTTTTAATAGAATAGAAAGTCAGCAAGGGCAAGCCACTATTAAAAGAAACCTTCCAATTGTAACTCTCCCGTATAGAGAAGAACTTATGAAACGATTTATATTAAGGAGAAATACTTTCTCCAAAAAAAGATTTATAAGAGAATTCAGCCGTCTTCGTTTCTTTTCTTTTTTAGAAAAGAAAAAATTAAACAGATGGACAGATAACTTTATTAATGGAGGAAAATGATGCCAAACATTTTTGAAATGATCAACATACTTTCTTCAAAGGTTAAGAACACCGAAAAAGATGCATTAAAGTTTGACGGCGGAAATGCGACTGCTGGTGTTCGTGTTAGAAAGAACATGCAAGAAATCAAAAAATATTGCAAGTCAATACGGAAACAAATACAGTCAACAAAAAAGAAAAGAAGAAATGTTAAAAAAGCTGAGACTAATTAACTATAAGGGTTACAAAGACACCACTATATCTTTCTCCCCGACACTAACAGGTATTGTTGGTATATCTGATTCCGGGAAGACAGCTTTGCTTCGTGCTATAAGACTTGTGAAAGATAATAAGCCAGCTGGATTCAGTTACAAGAGCCACTTTGCAAAGCCCGAAGATAAAACAAAAGTAATTATAGATGTAGATGACTCAACTATAGAATTTATGAAGTCATCTAAAGATAAACATTACAAAATAAACAATGGAAAACCCTTCCGTAAAATGAAGCATAGTAATGTTCCGGAAGAAGTCTCGGCTTTATTAAACATAAAAGATATCAATATCCAATATGAGTTCGATGATCCTTTTCTCGTTCGCGGTTCAAAGCCTGAAATCGCACGAGCAATTAGCCGTGCAGTAAAAACAGATATCATTGAAAAAGCAAGAACAAAAATTCGCAAAGATGGAAATGACTTAAAAGGAAAGCTAAAATATATTAATGAAGATATTGAAGATATTGAAGCTCGTTTGGAATCATTAAAGAAACTCGATAAGGTCAAATCTATTATTGAAGAATACATGCAGTTAAAGGAATTGCTTGAAGAAAAAGAAGAACGATACGAAGATATTCAAACCCTGTTTTCAAAAATCAAAAAGAAGAAGAAAAAGATAAAAAGAACGAAAAAACTTATCTCAAATATAAAGCCATTACTGGAAGAACTTTCCAAAATAAATGACAAGGCAAAGCGTCTTAGGAGCAAAAAAGAATTACTTTCTCAAATCAAATTGGAAGAATCATGGATTAAGAAAACGAAAGTACTTCATAATCTAAAAATATCCAGTTATATCAAGGCACTTATAGAATTTGGAGAATGTCCAACCTGTTTTGGCGATCTTGACAAAAAAACTGTAAGGAGAATTAAGGATGAACTCAAAGCAAGAGTTTAACTACCCCTTTAAAAAATTAAATACCAAGGGGATTCTATGTTTTTTACTTGGAGTCATTTATTGGTTAGTAGTATTGGGGTTTATAGTATTGGGGTTTATTTTTTTAGCTATGATGCATGGTGGAAAATGAAGTTTATACTACTCAGCGACATACACGCATCAAGCAAGAATCCAGTTGGAAGGAAAGATAATATCTTTAAGGCTTTCCTAAACAAGATTGATTTTGTGTTTGAACATATATCAGAAAAAGTAAAAGGCCACTGCGTAATCCTTCAATCCGGCGACTTTTTTGATAGACCGCGTGATTGGAAAGTTCTATTAGCTATGTTTGAATTACTACAATCACACGATATCTCAATTTATACTATTATTGGTCAACATGACTCTTACATGCGCTCAGATATTTATGAAACACCTACAACACTCGGGATATTACAACGAGCCCGTTTACTATCAATACTTGGCCCAAAACCTGTTATCTTCACGGAGACTTACTATAAAAGGCAACAAATATATGTTTATGGTTGTGGCTGGAAGCAAAAGGTTCCAAAGCCAAAGGGGGATATAAATATTCTTGTTATCCATGCTCCAATTTCAGAATCATCTTTATTTCCAGGTCACGATTACATAGATACATTTGATTTTGCTAAAGAAAATAAAGGTTATGATCTAATATTAGCAGGAGATATACATAGATTATTTGTCTATCTACACAAAAATGGCAGAACTCAAATTGTAAATACTGGACCGATGATGAGGCGTGAAAGTACTGACTATAACATGACTCATAAACCTTGCTTCTTTATTTGGGATTCAAAAAACTTTTCTCTTGAAAAGATTCAAATTCCACATAAAAGTTCAAAAGAAGTATTATCAAAAATTCATATCAAAGACAAAACAAGGGAAGAACTCGTTAAAAAATTTGAAAGTATTGCAAATGAATTCGTCATTCCACAAGAAGAAGATGACTACGAAATAAGGGATCAAATTTTAAAGGAGATAAAAATATATAAAGCATTTGGAAATAAATTTAGTAAAAGAACTGAAGCAATAATTTCAAATGCACTAACAGAGGTTGACAATGGATCATGAAACACTTTTAAAAGAGATAAAAGAATTAGAGTCAAATCTTGATTATCATAAACGGGATTTGGAGAGGTTCTACAAGAAGCTCAAGAAAGAATATAAGATAGAACCTGATAAAATAGAAGAAAGCCTTGAAAAAATTGATGGTGAGTTTAAAAAACTCATTGGAAAGAAGAAAAAATTAAAAAGTAAAATCGAAAAAAGACTTGAGGAAATCAAAAATGCCACACATCTTGGAAGTATATAGAGAACTTCTTTCTGAACGAAAGATGTTAAAAAAGAAATTGACAAAAAAGAAAATACTTTTCCTTAAGCTAAAGCGAGAAATAGAACACCATGACGAAGCACAACTCTTTTTATCTCATCTCGAAAAGACAGCACACGAAAAGGTTGTGGAAAAAATCGAAAATCTTGTTACACTTTGTCTCCAGTCCGTATATGAAAAGAACTTACAGTTTAAACTTATCTTCGAAGAAAAGAGAAACTCCATTGAAGCCCGTCCAGTTATTATTCAAGACGGACATGAATTTGACCCAAAGGAAGATAAAGGTGGAGGAATGTCAGACCTCATTTCCATTGCTCTTCGTATTATATTATGGAATCCAAAGAAGCCCGAGTCAAGAAGATTATTTATACTTGATGAACCTTTTAAAAGAGCTGGCGCCTTTTGTCTCATGATCGGTCGACTGATAAAATATTTATCGAAGAAATTAAAAATCCAATTTATTATTTTTACTCACGAAGATGATCTTGCAGCTATTTGCGGGAGAATATATCGTATATCTAATGATGGTGAGCAATCTAAAGCAAGACTTATTAAAGGATTGAAAAGGAGGTAAAAATGCCATCCCAATTAGAATTAGAAGACGTTCAGCAGTACATAAAAATTATAAATTCTTTATTTCTTAAGATTATTGAGGTTGCGGAACATATTGGAGATAAAAATATGATGGCCATTGCTTCTGGTGCAGCGACAATGATTTATGTTCCAGGAGAATTGCAAAAAGAATTTATCGAGCAAATATTTCCAGTAGTCAAAAAAGGAGCTATATATGTCGCGCAAGCGACAGACACAAAATAGTAAAGAATGGATCAGAAGCACTTAATAAACTTGTCGAATGGGGGGAAGAAGATGAGCAAAAAAGGGCCGAGACACGAGAGAAATTTTGCAAAGCGTCTAAGTCTTTGGTGGACAAACGGAAAGAGAAATGATATTTTCTGGCGTACATCAAGTTCAGGTGCGAGAGCTACAGTCCGTGCTAAACAAGGACTTAAAACTGCCGACTCGTACGGAGATATAAAAGCCGAACATATTTCCGGGAAGCCTTTGACTTCACAGTCTATCTGGTCTCTTAAAAAGGGTTACAGTGGAAAGAAAGGAAAGAAAAGTCTACGATGGGCATCAATACTGGACATACTTGATCATCCACCAAAGACAAAAGCAAGCCCAGCTATTGTTTCATGGTGGCGAGAATTACTTGAAATACAACATTTCACTGGAAAGAAAAATATATTCCTTGTATTCAAAAGGGACCGTAAAGAAGAAGTAATTGGAATGCAACAATCTACTTTCCAAGAGCTTGAAAACAAAAATGGGCAATATCAAGGAACTTTCATCCTGTTAAGAGATAAAATGACAAGTATAGTACTTATAACGACAAGTGGTTTCTTTTCTTGGGCCAAACCAGAAACACTTGGAAAACAAAAACAATCAAGAAAAATAAAAAGAAGGAGGAAAACAAAATGAAAGTTATTGAACAAAGTTATCAAATTCTGAGTATTGCGTACAATACTTTATACCAAATCGAAAGAGCTGGAAGAACTTGTTACAAGTCCGAAGAAAAAATATCAGAAGGTTCGGAAATCCATTTCGCCAAGATGTTAAGAGATTCCGGCCATCACGCAATGCTGGAATTTGGAGACATCGCCGTTAGATTCATTACTAATCGTGGAGTCACACATGAGCTCGTCCGCCATCGCTTGTGTAGCTTTGCTCAGGAATCAACCCGATACGTAAAGTATGACGGCCAAATGGAATTTATTCTTCCAGTATGGTGGAACGAAGTCGATGAAGAGTCGCAAGCAATCTGGATGGAAGCAATGAAAGAATCCGAACAAAATTATCGTATTCTTCGTCGTAAAGGCTGGCGTCCGGAACAGGCTCGGGAAGTACTTCCAAACAGCCTTAAAACTGAAATTGTAGTAAAGGCAAACACGCGAGAATGGAGACATATCTTCCAACTAAGATGCTCCAGTAAAGCCCATCCACAAATGAGGGCTCTTATGCGCCCACTTCATAGGGACATCAAAGGAGTAATTCCAATCATCTACGATGACATAAAGTATTAAGGAGATGCTAATGCCAGAAGAAAACAAAGAACACATAATGGAATTTAAACCTCCAATTACAGAAGACGAGATAATTTCTTTTATCAACTTTCTCAAAGATTCCGAATATGAAGTAAAGCATTGGGGCGAAAGAAGTACATACGAAGGGATAAATGATTCAAATTATATTTGTTTCAAAAAAATTTTTTAAAAGGAGATGATATTATGGAAGAAAAATCAAGTGGTATAGAGGTTGGAAAGAATTACGAAAAAACACCCGAGATATTATGTCCGCATTGCGGTGGTTTACTTCATCTTCGTATCGATGGCTTTAAACCCGATATTACACAGATTGTAAAATCAAATTGTACAAATTGCGGTGGGGAAATATATGCCTGTCTGTTAATCGTTACAGATGTAACGATGAGAGGAGTAGTCGGTGCTGCACAAGAGATAGCAAAATTGTTTCGTGAAGAGAAAAAAAGAATTATTACCCCAGCGAATGCATAAAAAATCCCCGGAGGGAAAGGAGGAAACCTCCGGGGATAAGGCAATCGGTGGCTGGGTCTTTTATGATCTTGGTTTTAAAGCCGATCTTTGTAATTCATAAAGGCCAGTCGCCGATGTGCCAACCATCATTCCGTATAATATATGATCTATCCATATCCTGAAATCTAAAGGACCTTCCTTATTATAATACATTGCTACAATTCCAAGAAGTATTCCAAACAGAACAGATAAAGGCGTTTTAAGTCGATCTGGAATTGATGGAACAAACTTATAGAATAGTCCAAGTATTATAGATACGAGAATTGGAACGCTATAACCTGCGAGTGTTAACTCTTCCACTTCTGTTCCATTTGCTTCCGCCCAAGCGAATGTAGCTATAATACATAGGCAAATGGGGACTAACAAAATTTTAACAGCTTTAAATAACATTTGCGGCCTCCTTACGAAGATTTTTTACTACTCTTTAGGGCAAAATAAATCCTTTCTAAATAGGTTGTTTCCAGCCCGGATAATATACTTATCATCATATTCGCCAATCAAAGATGGTGAAGCATATAAATTCAAATTCTTATTAACGATTCTTTTTAATAGAAGTACTTTCTCCGGGTCATCAACAAGATTTGTTCGCTTTATCATTTCAGATACGACGGTATCATAAGAAATTGGATAATTTTCAACATACCAATCTGCAACCTCTTTATCAAACTTGCATATCCATAATCTATCGACATCCGCAAACACAATACTTCCAGCAACACCAGTAAATATCCACCCATAAGCCGTTTCTGGAGTAATCTTAAGCTCAGCCGATCGGTCGCAAATATAACTTTCAACACCTTCAGGTGGTGGACACACTTTACTTTCAGACTGTTGACCAATGTTGATCGGCAATCCAGAACATCCAAAAACAAAAGCAAACAAAAGAATAATGATTAGTTTTTTCATAACTCCTCCTCTCAATTGAAAAGATTAATTAGTTGTTACTGTAACCCTCAAACTAAATGGGGCTCCCATTGAAGCGCGCACTCCTTTTTCTGCACTCTGTGCAGATACATTTGCTTCAATATCCTCAGCCTTTACTACAAAATAAATCCACTTCCCTCTATCTTCAGAAGGAACAGAATAAGAATAAGTATCAGTTGAAGCAATTCCAATTTCGACATATGGGCCACCACTTACAGAACTCTTGAGTACTCTATATTGGGAAACATCTTCATCCGATGGCGCTGTCCATGTCAAGTTGATCATTTTACTTTGATTATTATAATTCCCATCAAGTGCAGTCGGAATTCCGGGCGGTTTAAAATCTATTCTTACAGGTCCAGGTTCCGTTTCATTTAATGGTATTGCAGCAATTGATGGAATACTTCCAATACCGTCATTGTCAATTGCTTGCATAACGAACCAAAGATTGACTTCTTCTCCATCTGGAACAATAATATCAACAGGGGATTGATATGGCTGGGTAGCTGCAGGATCATATGGAATTGTTAAAACTTCTGTATAGTCATTTGGAAAAACCGCATTTACTGCATACTCCTTTTGTGTACTCCATAGTTTCCATTCTTTAAGTGTTTCGAGATCAGTTTCACCTTGCTCCCATTGAAAAGTCATTGTTTTTGTTCCAGCATCACACAGCGCAAGCCCGAACATAAGTGACCAGAAAATGACGAGACAAATATCCATTATTAGATGCGAAAATTTTATTCTCATTTTTACATTCCCCCTATTCTTCTTCTTTTTTATAATCCCATTTTGGAGTCTTCCAATTAAAACGATATTGATATGAATCATGCCTATCAATTTCTTTTCTCAAACTCGTTATCTCGCTCTCTACGCTTTGAAACTTTGCCTCCATCTTTGTTTCCACTATTGCAATATTTTTATCTACACCATATATTCCATGATAGACAAATGCAAGACCACCTACGACAATCCCAACAAATAAATAAAAAAGTTTATTTGGAACCTTTTGTTTCACATCATCCCAAATTACTTTATGATCACTTTTATTATTCTTTAATGACTCCTCATGACTCTCGAGCGTTTTTGAATGCGCAACATGGCATAAACATTTTTTTACTACGACCTCAAGTTGTTGCCTCCTCTCTGGACCAGAATATGTTTCTGTTCTAATTATGTTTTCATCCATGATTATGTTTCCTTTATTTTAAGGATGACATCCTTTTCCCATTTCTCAGATGATGTTGTTACACATCTAAAAGTTATTTTATAAGGGGTATCATCTACGGTTCCGCCTTTTATAAGGCATTTAAGATATCCTTGCTCAGTTCCGATTCCTATTGCTATTGAACCCTGATCTGTTACTACACTCGTAGCATCCTCTCCATCCTTATCTTCCGCTGAGACGGCACAACTGCCAAGAACGAGGTCTTCACCACCAACTATATCCATATTTTTTGAGAAATTTGCGGCAATTACAAACTCCTCGTATGATTGCTTCTCCAATTTTCCAGGTCTAACTTTATTAACTGTACTCATTTTTGATCCTCCCTCGTATAGGAACGAATTACTTCTTCGCGGTCAAATGACTCTATTTCTTCGCGGTCAAATGACTCTATTTCTTCGCGGTCAAAGACACGTGTTGCTTCCTCTCGATCAAAGACAACTTCCACATCCGTTGCCATTATACTTTACTCCTATCATAAGAACGTTCGATTTTATCAACATTAAAAACACGAGTTATTTTTTCTTTCGTAAAAACCCATTTTGCTTTAACAAAAAGAAAGACCTGAAACAATCCACGCTTACAAATAATCCCTTGAGTCATCATACTCTCTGGATTTGAAATTCTTCCCTTTGTTATTAAGCATAAACTCATATCGTTGTAGTTGTACTCGTTGTAGTTGTACTCGTTGTAGTGGTTGTGGAAGCATAAACTCTTTCACAAATATATTCAACTTGCTGCTGTCCCGACCACTGAGCCGTAGCCTGATAAGTTGCAACAAGATCAGCCCCTGTTGCTTGCGAAACTGGTTTATTATAAAGCCTCAACCTTGCCGAAGTTAACAATGATTGACCTTGATAAACAGTATATTGCTGTTGATCAATTTTAATATTCTCCTGCATCAATCCAAGTGCCCTTTTTAACTCTGTTTCCATATCAACAATAGAAGCATCTATTGAAGATATAGAAACATTAATAGAGGAGATATTAGTATTAATTGTTGAAATATTAGTATTTATAGTCGATTGATCATTTTTTATATTTAATAATGCATCACTTTCTTGTTGAGTCAAACCGCTCGTTCCAGTCTCAAGTGCAAAAGCATCGGCTGGTACGGTATCACGAACGTTAACAGTATAACCACCTTGTGTTTTTAACCATGGATCACCGCCACCATCAACGAGAAGATAAGCATTGATAAGATATAATGTATGATCTGCTTCGTATGGCCTCATAAGCCAACCGAATTTTAAAAAAACATATTTTCCAAGGTATCTAACATTTGGAATAATTGTGTTTCCACCAACTGGCTGATAGAACGGGAACTTAAACTTATTCAAAGTACTATTTACTTTCCAGTCGTACTTTGCTGCGCTGTAAATATCCTTAGCAACGTCAAGTGTTAAGGTTCCGCCCACTGGAGCCGTTGTGACATACATTATCCTGTTGATGGTATCATAGTCAATATGAGTTGCCATGTCACCGCTCTCTTATTTATTTCGCTTTGCGTAATCCAACTCAAGCGCCTTCATTCTATCATGACGCTGCTTAGGACTTAGATCAAGAGGAACTGAAACTCGCCTAATTACTTGATCCCATTTTGCCCAAACACTTTCAATCCTAATAACAATCCAAAAAGGATTTTTACCTCTTATATCCCATGTGTCAGCAAAATGACCCCATCCCTCGAATCCTGGAAGCCCTTCAATAAATTTCTTGAATCCTTTTGGGGCTCCGGTTGCAGAGACACCTTCAAGTGCTTCAGTTCGAAAACGAAAACACCAATATCTCGCTCGCCGATGGGTTGTCCTTCCAGGAGTCTCTGACTTAAGATCAGAACCAACTAATATCTGACCTTTAAAAAACGCAGATTTCTTCTTTTTACTTCTTTCCATGACTCCTCCATATTACGTGGTTGTCGTCGTTGTAGTAGTTGTGGTTGTAGTGGTTCCAGGATTAAGATAGACACGCTCATCCGGTGCATTAACTGGAAATGAAAGCCCAGTGGTTGCAGTTATTGTAAATTCAGCAAATGTCCATTCACTTGCTCTTAACCCTTGGGCAACAATTACTACAGGTGCATCTTCACCAGAATCTCTTCCACCTTGAACATTATTGTCATAGTCAAAGTCAAACGATATACTTGACTGATTAACGACACCTTGAATTGGGCTTGGCCCAGCATTATCATTTACAACAATCGCATCCAACGAATCAAATGGTTTTTCTTCAACCGTAACTGTGTCACCTGCTGTTTCATTAACCTGCGTACGACCAAGAACGTCATCATAGTCAACTGCCAATGTTGCAGGTGTTCCAGTCGCCTGTTTCAAACCATTGTTTGCCTCATTCGTACTAAATCCAGCAATGGTGAAGTAATCATTAGCAGTCAAGTTACTAAAGTCACCATTTGATGCCGACGATAATGTTGCACTCGAGCCGGAGGCACCAGTAATTGAATAATCATCAGACGAATAAGCTCGAACATTCCTAAAATACATTCGATAAAGAGTGTTTGCATTTTTCTCGTCAACAAGATTATCACTGAAAATCATGGATCCAGCTGCAACAAACGGATATGTTCTTTCAGTCGAAGTATTTGGAACGTCTTCACTATCCAAACCATAAGATGCCCCAACACCAACTGTAATATCATGAAGAGCAATGTCGTTTGTAATGTTTGTATCAAAGTCATCAAAGCAAACTCCAGGCCAGCTATGAAGCGTATCACCAACATAGTAACAAAGCCGAACTGCAACCTCACCGTATACTGTCCCGTAACCATCGGTTTCTGGATCGTCGTTAATATTAGTGGATTTACGAAGTCGCTGTTGACAGAACTTATATATCTCATCTCTGTCGGGCCCAGTAGCCACGCCATTGTACTGCACTGCACGGTTAAACGCGTAGTAATTACTACCTATCTGCCGTTCACCAGGATAGGCTTCCCACGTTGCTGTTCCACTAAACGAAGCCCATGGACCACTTTCTCCACCAGTAATCGTTCCGTCTCCAGTACAACGAGCCCAACGACCATCACCGTCCTGGACAACATCATTAGTAACATAACTTTGAACTGCAGCAGGAGCAAACAATTGACCCTTGTAGTACTGGAGCTCCATATCTTGATAAGGATCATTTGCACCGTCGATGTAAGCTTCCGTTGTTCCAGTATTTTTAATATCATCTTCATTTGAAAGTGGAAGCCTATAGGCAATATAAGTCAATGCCGAATAACCTTGCTCTGTCAACAAGTTATAGTCATCGTAAGTGCGTTGCCACATCCGGAGATAACATTTCAAGAAATCGCGGAAGTCATTGCTTCCGCCATCAAAGATTTGAATTGCTTCATCCAGAGGCCCAGTTTTATCAAAATCTGTTGTGTTTTGATCAAAGCCTTGTGTCTGTTGATAATTCGCCTGTTGATTATCATCGTATTGACCACCAAGCGAAATAATACAAGCATGCTCGGCACCATCTGTTTCCTGCCAGCCTGCATCACGCACAAGATCACGAGTTTGAGAATTCGCCGGACCCCAACCATATTGCCAAATAAACTTTGCCTCATAAATTGCCTTTATTGGAAACTTGAACTTATTAAGAGTTGAATTCGACTTCCATTCTTCTTTGAGAAAAGAATAGAGGCACTGCATAGTAACACCACTTTCAGAACCCGGATTGTTATCGTTCAAGTTTCCAGCAACACGTAGTTCTACAGTTTTCGCTGCTGTAACAATCGCGACTTCTTCGGTTGTTGGTGTACCATCCACATCCAATGTCAATTGATCAGGATCGACTATTTTAGCCATTTAACTACCTCCAAAAAATAATAATAATAAAAGTTGTAATTCAATATTACGTGGTAGTGGTTGTAGTAGTCGTTGTAGTCGACGTCGTTGTACAAGCATAAGTAACATTGGCATCCTTTCTTTGTTGTACAGGAATTGAAGCATCTTGATTCCCGAGTATTTCATCTTCGTATGCTATGAACTCATAACACACATGATGAATATGGATATCAACTGTTACTGGACCACCGTAAATATATGAATAGTTAGTTTCGCCATTGGAACCTACATCCTCAACATGAAATATCTCAACGCTTCCTTCCATATAAGTTACTTCAGTTCCGGGTTTCAAGCCTGTTAAAGTATGAGTTCTCTGTACTGCCGGAATATATTGTGTACCATCATCCGCAGTAAAGTATTCAACAGTACCAGAACCTCTTTTTGCCAACCAAACACCTTCCGTCAAGTTGACATTTCTTTCCGTATAATATCCAGCCGCACCAGAATATAGTAATTGTGATTGCTCATCCTCACCCCAAATGACTATATCAAATATTTGACTATAGGTATCTGGATCACTCGCCATAAAAGCAGCTAAATAATCATAAACAGTTTGTAACGATTTATTATCACAGTCAACAAGCCAAGTATATTCTTCGTAAAAGCCTGTTACATCAGCCTTCGCTGAAAATGAAGATACACTTCCAGTCAAAGTATAACTATCATTATCAACAAATTCAGTTCCATTCCAGGCCTTTAAAACAAGAGTTCCAGAAGTAGCATCACCAAGATATTCTACTACAACACCATTCGCACCAGTTGTACTTTGAGTTATAGTCTCGCCAGCACTTGGAACACTACCCGTTCCTTGATCGTACTTAAGAACTTTTAATGGACGTGGATCGGTTTCACCTGTCGCATGGCGAGTCATAGTTATTCCACTTCCATTGCTCAAAGCAGTTGCTTGAGTTGTTTCAGAAACCCCAGTATCTGTTGTAAGCCCTATCGGCTGATCTATAGCTTCGGTTACAGTTAAGGCGCCAAGGAATGGGGAATAAGCGTGTTTATAAATATGAAGAGCAAAGTCACCACTTGTCTTGACATCAAGACCAACACCACCGTCATTAAATATTCTCTTTAGAATATCTACACTCCATTCTCCATTTGAATCAGTGGCTCCATAATGCGGAACATTTTTATTTCTCGTTCCCTCGTATATATGGATTCTTGCTGTTTGTATTGCTGCACCAGCTGGGGTTGTCACTATTGTGTCAAATGAAAATAACTCATGAACATATTCCTTTTTAGCATCAACACCGCCAGAAGTCGTTGTAGTTGTCGTACTTGCAAGAGATGCAGAAAAAAGTATATCATTTTGTGAAGAAATATCAGGATTCCAAGTTGGATTTACTACTTTCCATTTCTTATTATTATAAACCTGAATATATCTTTGCAAATTAATAAACGAAACATTCTTGATAGTTATAGTGTCATCCACATCGTCATCAGAAGTAGTAAAACCATAACAATCAACAATATTTAATTCCTGAATATCAGTACTTCCATCAACCAATAAATAATCATTCGAAGTTCCTATTCCTTGTAATAGACTATCATATATTTCAATAACTCCAGTCATATCACAAGTATAGAGCCCTTTAAATATCTTCGCTCTACGAAATACTACAGTCCCATTAAATTCCGTTTTATTATTTTTTACGCACGACATAAAGAAGTCATACAAATAAGCCAATCCACCACTTTGAATATCAAAAGCGAACTCTCCATCAACTGCTGGTGTCGGGACTATATAACCACCAGAAACAGGTTTTCCACCCGATAGAAATCCAACATACAGTGTTCCACCGCTGTAAACAATAATATCAGCTACGGTAGTACTACTATTATCTGCAGTCTCAATACTATGGCCGTCAAGTAAAGCTAATCCACCACCACTACTAACTTCAATAATATCAGAGGCAGCCCAATCAGTAACTCTTTTCAAAAGTTCCTTGAAGGCATTTCCTTTACTATCCAAGTCCGTTGTTCCATATGGAATATGATAAGTATCAGTTGAAGATGGTTGAACATCCCAATCTTCATGAACAGTACATGTAACAGGCCCACTTCCACTTTCAGCAATAATGTAACGAACTTCTTCATCTGCATCACCCTTGCGAACATGGACAAGCCTCCCGACATAACTTGCAGTTCCATCTGTCGGAGGCCCAACAACATTCCCATTATTATTAGTGCCCATCGGATTTGAAAAAATTATTTCATCCGCTGCGGCAGAAGCTTGACTTGGTAATGCTTCACCAGTACTGTCTTTAGCATATGTAGTACAATCTAATGGATTGGCTATAGCCATTACTTATCCTTTATCTTGATTTTAAATTCTTTTTTAAGAATTTCAAGTTTTTCAGGAGCAAATTCTTTTTCTCCACGCATACATTTACTCACATTTATAGAAGACATATCAAGTGCTTCAGCAAGAGCATTAAATGGAATCCGTTCGGCTTTTAATTTTTTCATTACCTGTTCAGTTATTTTAACTTTCATTCTTTTTCTCCAGTAGTCATTTTACTCTTGCTAATTGTTCCAACTGTAAGCCTATGTTTTCCGAAGTCAAATTTCTTTGTTGCCCAAAAACCTGAATGCTCATCAGAACCTTCCGTATAAATGAGCAAGTTAACCATTATAAGTCCTTTTTTATGCTCCCTTAGAACTTCGTACATTTTATTCAGCATCTGATCCAATTGGTTACTGACAGGCATCTCACCACCTCATAAAAAGTTTTTTCTGTCTCCAAATATGATAAACATAAAGTCCGGGCATCCTGTAATGCCTATAACCAGCCCGATTAAGAGCTTGGCTATATTTATTATCTACACCGAGAAGTCTTTTCCTATTTTCATCAAACCCACCGCTTTTTCTCCATGCAGTTTTGTTAGTTAAAATCCAGAAACCCGACATTGCTCCTTTACATCTTTCAACTTTACTGCCGTACTCTTCGTAAAGTTTTCTTGCAAAAGAGAAATGGTCTTCAAGATTATTTGACTTTGGTGCATCTTTTGCTTTTTGTGCTGGGTTCCCTATTCTGTTTGTAACAGCCGATATCCAGCCGACAGGTTCACCCTTGAGTTGTTGAACAGCCGAACAGCACATTGTATACCAATGCTTATTAACAAGAAACAAGTCATGATCAATAAACAGAACCCATTCCGTTGTCGCTCTTTCCATTGCTCTATTATAAGCGCATGCAAGCTGACCATTCAAGTCATATGGTATCTGTACTTGAATTGGTTCACGAATTGAAGAAACAGAATAAAATTTGTTGTAATTTTCCATCCTTATCTCCTTTCAATATGTGAACTATCCTTAATTGGATAGTTTAAAAATTCCGACAGGCGTTTGCAAGTTCTTCCAGTTCTGCCGAGAAGATCATCCCTGAAATCAACCTGAAGAATTTTTAGTCTATTATAATAACCAACATAATAAAGGTAGTAATGACTCTTTCCATAATACTTCATAGACAATTCAACAAAGTGGTCTTTGTACTTTTCTTGATTACCCCTCTTTCTCATTGAATGCGCAATATCATCCGCATTTCTTCTCATCCAAATGATTCTCAAATCATTTAATAAATTAAGCTCTTTGATAACTTCCATCCAAGGATAAAGAGTCAAAGAAGTTCTTGGGTCTTTCCAGCCCCAATTTTTAAATTCCGAGTTATATTCAATAATAAGTCCACGCATAATTTCGAGAACTTTATTATCTGCTTCACTTCCGTTCAATGGGTATATCATTGGTATTGCTGGAGAAAATGATTTAACTCTATAACCGTGCATTTTAAGAATCCTATCATTTATTCTTCTGAAACGGACATTCTCCCAAAATCCTTTTGGATTTTCTTTTATCGGTGGGGGATAGAATTCCTTTTTCTCTTCTCGACCCATAACAATACCATTTTTATGTAAAAGCCCAGACATCGCCGATGTCCCGCTTCTGTGCATCCCAAGAACTACGACTATCATAATAACTCCCGCGTAATTTTAGTTATATGCCATATCGGGCCAGTAATTTTAACCCGATCACCAAACTTCTCATCTACTGCTTCAATGACACCATAACTTGGTTTATTAGTATAATCATCACCACAAAAAAGGCCATTCACTTTTAGTTTCGGCCACCAAACTTCAATATCTCGTTTAACGAATTCATAACCATGATTAGCGTCAATAAATATAAAGTCAAATTCATAATCAGAAAATAACTCAGCCGCATCCTCACTTTTCATTTGTAAAGTTATTACTCGTTCACCAAAAGATTTTATATTTTCATCAAATCTTCTTCTTACTTTATTCCAATCAGCGTTATATATCTTTCCTTTCTTATTTGGTGAATGCGATTTAAATTCTTCATTATCTTCCCAAATATCCACGCAAACCAAACCCTTAAGAAGTGGAAATGATTCTAATAAAACTTTGGAGGTATCACCTTCAAATACACCAATCTCAGCCCCATTATGGTGCGATCTATTCTCCAACAGCCTTTTTAATATCTTGCCGTTCCTCGACATCTTGCCTCCCTTCAAAATCAGGCTTAATATCTTTTCTCCAAGTACTCGTAGTCAATATTTTATCCATAATGATTGAATCTTTATATGGAATAATTGATTCCATAATTGAAGAAAGTTCCTTTTCATCTACAAGAATTGGATTAAGCCCTAATTCCAAAAATTTTTTATTATCCAGCGAAAGAATATTTTCTGCCATTTCTAATCTTGGATTCTTATAATATCTTATCTCCGTTCCGTTTATAGAAGATACTCTTTCGGCAAGTTGTTTCAAGTTCAATTGCTCTGTTGTTTGATTAAATATCTTTACTCCTTCACCCTTTTCAGGTGGGTTATTAACTGCTTTATCTATGCATCTTAAGGTGTCACGGATATGTATAAAAGCACGAGTCTGTCCACCAGTCCCATATACTGTAAGCGGATGACCTGCAATAGATTGAACCATAAACCGATTCAACACCGTTCCAAAATCACCATCATAGTCAAATCGATTTATAAGATCATTATGCATACTCGTTTCTTCAGTTTCAAGACCCCAAACAATCCCCTGATGCAAATCGGTTATACGAAGTAAATCATTTTTACTGTAATATTGAAACATTATTCCATCAATTACTTTTGTCATATGATAAATACTTCCAGGCTGGGGCGGAAACATTATCTTCCTTGTTATCTCATTTTTATTTCTATCCGCCATTACAGCATCAATGTAACCTTCTGGAATAAGAAAGTCTTCATTCCCACCATATCCATAAACTCCAGTAGAACCGAGGTGAATAAGATGTGAATCAAGTCCAAGTGAAACAAGAGCACATAAAACATTGTGCGTTGAAAGAATATTATTGCGCACAGTATACAGCTTGTGAGCCGCATCTTTCATACTATAAGGCGCAGCTCTTTGCTTTGCGAAGTGAATAATTATTTCGGGTTTTTCTTTTCTAAGAACATCCTTCAATCCATTATAATTTGAAGCGATATCTACACGTTTGAAGGTGAAATTACTATGAGTCAAGCGACGCCACCTTTTAACCCTTTTTTCCATCGTCTGTATTGGTGTTAAACTCGGGCATTCAAGTTCGGCCTCAATCGTTCTTCGACTAAAATTATCCACGATGACGACAGTGTAGTCACGAGCGCTGAAATACAGGCTTGTAGGCCATCCACAATATCCGTCACCGCCAAGAACCATTATCTTCATAATCCTGCCTCCTTTTTAAACTTTTCGACACAATCATCTTTTGCAAGTTTATGAACGTTTCCAGTCCAAATAATATCACCCTTCTTATTTCTTCCAGGCAATCCAAAAGACAAGGGTAATGTTCCATAATTTAGCTTTCGCTCAACCTCCTTAAAAGCAAGCCAACAGCTTGCTTGGCCATAACCAATAGGTCTTTCTAATGGCGGAACTTTATCAATGTAGTGAATCCATCGATCAAAGAAAAGTCGAACATCATTTGCTGGTTTAATCAAAATACAGTCAATTGTTATTCGGGCTTTTACTATATTATGTCCCGGACGAAGTTTCAAATAAATATTAACATCTTCCAACATTTTTGGAACCATGTCGAGTGGTTTCCTAAATAAGGTATCTATATCAAAATGGGCAATATATTCCAAATTAAATCCCGCCCACTTCGGTGACTCATTCTCCGGTATTTTCCAAGAGTACAATAACTTATTTAACGATTTTACTCTATCATCACCAGCTATCATTAGCTTCCATACCTTATTTTTATTACTCACATACCTCCCCTCGCATTGTTTTTTAAACGTTTGAAGCTGTTTTAATGTTACCCCAGCCTTTAAAGCTAATCGTTTCATATTTAAAGGCTGGTTATTGATGTGAAGTAATTCTCGCGGATAACTGGAATACAATAATTCCATATCTTCAAAAGATAAACTCCTACCCTCCAGCCAGACAGGTAAATAGTAAGGGGCTGATACCATGCGAAGACTTTTGAGAAATACTTCACCCATCTTAACAAATCCGTTTGTTAAATAAGAATGTACTAACACTATTCCACCTCCTTTTCCACAGGCTGAAGTGGAACTGTGTTAGCAAGCCTTGATGCTTCTTCAAGAAGTGGTTTAAATTGAGTAAACCATATCCTTTCAAAGCTAAATGCCCAACGATGTCTAACATCAGGAAGTCGCGGAACTATTTCCCGCGATGCAAGTAAATCAAAATAGATATTTTCATCCGGATGATAGTTAACCATTTGAAAGTCACCAGTTTTTCCGTCTTCTCTTCCAGGAGTCTTGAAGCTAAAATCAACATAGATAGCCCTGTAATCTTTACGTGCTAATTCCTGTAAACAAGGCAAGTTCTTATTAAGGATAAGGAGATTATCCGTTATTTGAGCCTCCTGAAAAGCATTGCCAGTTGTCTCACGCCAGCTGGAGAAAACGAAGATATTTGATATCTTTAAAAGATCACGAATAACTTTTCTCGGCATCGGTTTATAAGTATCAATATCGTGCGTGAACATATAGTCTTCGTTTTCAATTAAGCCTTTACTTTCCATGAAAGCCTTTTTTTCTTTGATCTCCATCTGAACTTTTCTTGCATTCGCATTCGCGAAAACAATTCCGACAGAAATTCCAATTCTTTTAAGTGCCGACATTACATTGATTACACCGTCTATTCCCTTCGCGTCCATGCGAGTACTACAATGGGGGAAGATACAAACGGCTTCCTTATTCCATAATTGAAGGTTGTGAATAATCTTCACACTAAATGGATGCATATCAAAAAAGACACGTGGATCCTTTGGATTATGAACGACCCTTATATTATCCATCGTTGTCTCGTACATTTGCTGAAGGTTCGGTGCCTCGGCCTCATTAAGATAGACAAGAAAACTTCTATCCATCATAGTATAACGAAGTGATTCTGGATGACGAAGTGTTCCAGGTCTTTGTGTCCACGATGAATGAATCCAATGACACCACCATGCTTTGATCTCCTTTGCGGCATTTCTCATTGCTTGGTTATAAGCAAGAAAGTTCCCTTTCCGTTGATAGATAAGATCGGCAGTCAACACAACATCAAAGTCATGAAGTAATTCAATATACTGTTCTGTAAATTGCTCAACCTTAAATTCAAACGGACGGCTTCCGGGGATTGTCTTCAGTATTGAATATTGGTTTGGATACAACCCGTCCGGACAATTTTTGGCAGTAAAAAAAGTGAAGTCAATTCCGAAGTACTTCATCATGACTGCACGTTCGTGCCATCCAACTGCAAGTGCATAGCTCGGGGCGAAACTTTGAAAATGTGATAAGATTGCTACCTTCATTTTTTTCTCCTTTCATCTTTTATAGTTACGGAACTTAATGAACCGTACAAAATAAAAACAAATGTTGAGTTATTATAACACTTTAAATAAGTAATGACAATACATCTTTAACTTGTGTTTAACGAACCACTTGCAATATACCAAGGAGGTTCCATTGGTGTTTCAGTCGTTCCAGTTGTAGTGGTTGCAGTCGTAGTGGTAGTGGTTGTAGTGGTTGTTTGGTAATCAGCTGGCGCTGGGGCATCATTAGTTAAACCAACACCAATAGAAAAGTAATCAACACTTGTCGCATCACCATTATAACTACCTAATCCAACATTACCGCTGACACCGGAATGAGCAGAATCTGTTACTTGAATCCCCCATGTTCCAGGTTCATCACTTGGTTGCCCTTGCCAAACTTTTGCTTTTAAATTATTTCCACGTACTTGAAACCGAACCCAATACCAATAGTTTTCAAAAGTTTTACTACCAGTCGCACCTATTTGACTTGCTGAATTACTTACCCATTTATAAATTTTGAAATTATCATTACTTGGATATAATCTTAACTCATATGCATTTTTGTTACTATTACCACCTACTTCACGAACAACTATTTTAAAATAATCCTGCCCAGCAATTGGATAAAGATCACCAAATTGAACTTTAGCAAGTATATCTACATTTTCTGCAACACCTATATCATTCCATCTTGCATAATAGTGTCCATAAGTACTATGATCAATAAGAAGATATTTTCCACCATACTGGCCTCCATCATCTTTAACTGTTATACTTGAAACAGGTGACTCCCATAATTCTGTCCAATCAGAGGGCGACTGATCAGCAGTATATTCATTAAAGTTAGTCCAGTAATCTTCTTCGGTTGTCGTAGATGTAGTTGTTCCAGTAATAGTTGTTGTGGTAAATGTAGTTGTAGTGGTTGTACTGGTTGTTGTAGTGGTTGTTATATAACCAGATGGAACAAGTATAGGCCAATCATCTGAATTGCTTTCAGCAAGAAAATGATCACAGAAAGTATCCGCATTAAAAGTAATAACCCCAACTTCACCAGAAGAAGTAATTGGGGAGCCATCAGTATAATCAATATCCCATGTTCCAGGTTCGGAATCTTGTTTTCCCCAAACACGAATTTTTATAACGGACCCTTGTGCACGAAGCCTCACCCAATACCAACGATCCGCTGTTATTGTTTTTGAAGCACTTGTCAGTCCAGTATTTACTCCATTATTATATCTTCGCAAAATAATATCATCATTGGCAACATCAAGATGTGCAACATATCCGGTTTCACTACCTCCAGCACCGCTTATTCTGCACCCAACACCACCAGCCAGTGTAGCAAAAGAATTCTTTGCCTGGACGAGGGCAAGTACTTCAATATCTTTCTTACTTATCACATCATTGATGACAGCCACTTTTGCATTACTGGATATATCAAGACTGAGACTTTTATCCTTACCGACAGCTTCAACAGTAGTATCAACATTTACTGTATCCCAGCTTTCAGTCCAGCCAGATGGAGGACTACCAGTTCCCATCCCACTAAAATCTTCTTCCCATTCATGTGTAGTAGTGGTGGTCGTAGTGGTGGTCGTAGTGGTGGTCGTAGAAGAAGTCTGGAACTCAACCTGACCAAGAATTTGTGTAGCTTCCTGAAAAGGACCTTCCTCATACTCAACCTGACCAAGAATTTGTGTAGCTTTTTGGATATCAGCCATTAATCAATCTTTTTATTTTAAGTAGTCGTTGTAGTTGTTGTGGTTGACGAAGTACTTGTCATTTGAATTGCACGGGTTCCAATTTCAATCGCATTTATATCTGCCTCTTGCCAAGCCTCGGAATCATCGGGGTTTACAGCCCATATCTTTCTAAAATTTGCAACCGCAATTCCTGGAGTAAATCGCCCACTATAATAATTAGATCCATTTACTCTAATCGCCAACTTTTGTTTATTTGGGGCTGGGTCACCTTCGTATAGTAATCTTCCTTGAAGCTGTAACGCTTTTACTTTTCCAACATTTCCAGTCATATCAGCACAAGCGAATGTAGCTAATTCCCCCGGAACATTTGTTGATATATAATCAGAATCACTATATGGTATTTCATCAACACACGCATATGGGTCTCCAGCACTTGCATCCCATTCACCAGTAGTTCCAGCCCCACTTATTTGAAGTTTTTGTATACGAGTATTTCCCGGCCATTCGCTATCATCAATGACTACATCATCAAACTCACTTTGATAGTTATCAACACCATTGGCGCCAATTCTTACCTTTTTAATATTCTCAAGTCCCGCCGTAGTATCCCCACTATAATCACATTCCAGTGGTGTCTGATTATCCAGCTTTACTTGAAATATTCCACCAGTATTTAATGGTTTATAACGTACTTGAAGTAAATGAACAGTTCCAGGTGTAATTTCAGTTGCCCCAGTTTCAAGAATGGTTCCTGAATTTTGCGCCCCAAGCATAAGCCGAACATAAAAATATGTTGAGCCATCATAGTAAAAAAACAAAGAACCTATTGCAGTAAGTGCTGAATCATAAAAACATATGGTTCCGGGTCCATTTCCACTTCGAACTACCGGATAAATTTTTAATGCAACATATAATTCGCTATATGTTTGATCCAGTGTTATATCGCCATAAGCATATCCAGAATTAAATTTCATATCATAGGCTCCACTGAATCCAGCCATAGCACCGGCATTTACTTGAAGGCCACTCTGGGAAGTAAATAATAGAGTATTTACATTCCCATGTTCACCGCCTTCTATAAATATTCTTGCCATCTTTAAACTCCTTACACCGTCGTTGTAGTGGTAGTGGTTGTAGTGGTTGTGGTGGTTGTAGTTGTCGAAGTACTCATACCTTCAGCATCTGGACGATACATAATAATATTCCAACTTATATCCTGTAAAACAGAATCAGCCGGATTTGGTGCATACAATTCAAGTAAATCGCCATTATAAAATGTCACATCTGACGATACAGTAAATGCACCAAAGTTGTGCCCAGGATTTGTTAATATTGTACCTATCGATGACCCATTTCTCTTTAGGGTAAAAGTCTTCGGCCCATCACCTGGAGGCGTTCCAATATACAATTTACTTCCCGGCGCATTAGCTTTTAAAACCATATAACGACCAATAACTGCCCTCATTATAAGGCCATTACTATTCGGCGTATCTCCAAGATATTGACCGGAATAATCATAGTACTTTGGAAGATGAAGTGCTTTAATTGCAGCATCAAGCTCACCAAGTGGTGCACCCATATCAGCTTCCTTAAATTCTGTTGTTCCATCAACATATGCTGTATGATAGAATTCACTCATCACGAACCTCCAAGTTTTTCTACAAAAGTCTCCAGCATATCCTTAACCATCGGATTTTGTTTTATCACTGGGCTTTCGAGGATTGGATTTACTGCTTCTGAGAAATTGATTCTTTTCGAAGAAGGAAAATTATCAATTATCAATTCCAAAAGTGAAGTAATGTAATCAAGCTTCTTGTCAATTTCCAAAAACTTTTCTTCAAAATTACTCATATCGGGTCTCCACCTGAATCAAGTAAACGAATTACAATTAATGTTGTCAAAGGAGTATAATCTTCAAACTCTATCTTTAGAAATGGGGGTATCTCCGGGGTTTCTGTTTGATCACGCTGGTAGTAAAAAGTAACACTACTTCCACATACTTTTGTTGCACTTGAAGCCCAACCACCAGAATCAGTATTACTCACCAACCCAGTTCCATTAATAACACTGAATGTTGCAGTTACACTTATCGGACGAGAAAAATCATATTGATCCTTTATACTAAATGTAAAAGAAGCTGTTGGATAATTTGTACCTCCATCCCATTCCATCTCAAAACTTCCATCACCTTGCTTAATAGCACTCGTAATGGAAACCGTATTTGCCTTTGGTTCAGTCCATTCAACCCCTATATCAGCTGAAGATATAGAAGTCATTCCAGAATAAATAAAAAGATAACCAATTAAAATATGATCAGCAGGTATAGATGGCTTCGTTGGTGCACCTGCAGTAATACTTCTTGAAGTACCTTCAACAACATCAACAACACCATTTATTCCTATAACAAGAGCATCATACCGAGCAGATGTTCCAGCTGGGGCAGCAGATATAGATATCGAAGTTGCCGTATCATAAAACCCCATAGTAAAACCTGAACCCATAGTCATTGGGGCTGGATCATCCATCACTATATAACCAGTTGCCGCTATACTATATGTATAAAGAGTGCCATCAATTCTATATGTTCCATCATTTACTATGACGTTCATTCCACCGCCGGAATATTCCAATATCTCCATTCCACTAACTATTCCATTTTCAAGCTCCGATGCTGTTGGAAGTAAATCTCCTTCAACTGGTGAAGGTATTGCTCTTCCATGACCAACTACTTCAATAAACCCCGGAACACCTGAACGATGTCTTATTCTGACAGCATTCCCTTTTTTTAACCAAGTCGGTATCTTTTTCCAATTACGAGGATAATGGGCTTTTATCTGTGTATTACTACCTTGAATTTTAACTAAGGCGTAGTAATTCCCAGTATCAACATTCCATATAATTGCGTCACGATCAACAACCGAATATCTTTGAGCCTCTCTAAGACGCTTGGTAACGATATTTTTATTATATAGTCTCAAGGAATATATCTCCAGCCTTCTATTTTATCAAAGACACCTTTTCCTTTTTCATAAGTTCTTTTCAAATTGACAATTAATATTTCCATACCTTCCCCACTGTATGGATGGTATACTTTTATTTTATCTAATAACTCATCTTGAAGATGGGTTATCTTCTGGAATGAAACTCTGCGACGTTGCGCCTTTAACATTTCCAAATTTCCCTCTGCAACACGTCTACACTCCGTAACACTGTTACAAAGCGGATCGGTGAACTCTCTTGTTACAATTTCACCATTTAACTTTCTTTGAAGTTCTTCATCATTTGCTTCATACTGGATAGTTGTTTTAACTCGCCCAAGAGGTCTTGCCCAAACCTCGTATTGATATTGTGCAACAGCGGCAAGGATATACAAGATGAGACTTATAGCTATCGCCAAGCCCCACATATAAGCTCCACATACCTTTCCATAATCACAAGTAATTGCGGCAGCACCCAAGGCAATCATTGCAACTATTGCCCCAATTAATGCGGCAGTTAAATCGGCAACTCTTATTTCCACTTCGATATATGATTCATAAGGGTCAATATAGCTAATTCTAATTCCGCCTTCACCTGTTGATAGCTGGTCTAAAAGTAATCCGTATTCTTTCGGTGAATGCTTTACTTCGAGCCTTGGATTTCTACAATGCCTTTCCTGATCTTCACTAAAATATATGGTCTCTTCTTTTTCCTTTACCCACCAACCAACAGTTCCAGCACGGGAAGTAATCATTTCTTCATCATGAACAACTTCAGTATAATCATTTGTTTCACCAATCACTCGAACGCGATTTGTATAATCACTATAACTATCGTCAGGAGTAAAATCAATTACTTGCATTTGATCTGAATATTCGTGATCAACATCTTGCTCAAGATCAACACGACGACAAGTAAAAATTCCATCAGCATCTTCGAACATTGCATAAAAAAAGTGATCAACTAACTCTTCAATAATTTCATAAAGTGTTTTATCAAGCCATTGATAGTAAATTCCATGCTCATCGTCAAAAGTAGGTAAGTTATATTCAGTAGAAAGAAATTGAGTGAAGTCATCTATTAAATCAGTAATGACTGTATCTGGCATACTTCCACTATATAATGCAGTTACACTTATTTGCTTCTGTTTCCACAAAGAAGTCTTCCCCTTGCAGTCAAGGTTTAAGACCATTTCTTTTCCGCGAGAATAATTTATTTTAGAAGAATCAACAAGAAAAATTCCTTGATTAACCCAATATGTATATTCTCCAATTTTTTCCCCTATTCTAACTTGAACTTTTCTACCCTTTTGCCCGACAACATTTTTTGTACTTAATAAATTTTGAGGGTCGTAGAGATGGGCATTTCCAAGACTAAATGATAATTGATTAATTCTTTTAAGTTCCCAACTTAAAGAAACCGAACCAGTTATATCATTTGTTACATCTATATCGCCTAAGTCATTATCCCAATATAAAACCTTTTGATTATTCTGCCAATCATCATGACTCCATGTAACCCACAAAACATTGTCTTCATCTATAGCTGCAGAAGGCCCAATTTCTGAATTATAATAACTTAAATCAAATTGACTATCCCATTGCCAAGTAACTTGCTTATCGGCAGTTATATATTGAAGTTGATTGTAATATCCACTCGCATTGAACATTAAAATCCCTTCAAGATAATTCCCTCCATTAACGCTTCCAGCAATAATGTCTTCACTCACTGGATCGAATGCAATCTGAGTCATAGCATCTTGCTCACCACTCCTAACAAATCCTGGCAATGTCTCGCTATCATAACGAGTAAACAGCTTTGTATTTGTGTCAAACGCAAGAACACCTTCACCTGAAGCAATATAAATTATACCAGTATCTTCATCAACTGTGAAGTCATTGAAGTAATATTGATCCTTTGTCCAAAACGGTGGCCTATGATATGAAATTGTTTCTGTTACATAATTATACTCTATGAGCCCACGCTTATCCGTATCTGGATAATCTGCTCTATAATTAAAATGTCCGTACAGCACACCGTTATACTGGATGCATCTTTCGATTCCATTAATTGGAAATGAATTATTTGTGTCATAAGTTGTTTCCTTAACTACCGCACAGTTATTATCTTCATCCATGATTACTACAGCTTGCCTTATCGTAGAGTATTCATTTCCACTATGAAAGATAATATATCCACGATCTGGGTCACGAACAAAATTCCATGCATCTAATTCAGTTTGCCATCGGGTAAGACTTGTCCAAGAAACACCACTTATAGGAGTTAACCAATTTAAAGTATACATTCCCTCGCCATCGGGGGATTCGGTTAAATCAATATATGCAAAGCTAACTTTAAACCCTCCAACAAATCCACTTCTAAAAGCTAAATATAATCTATCTTGCGAAGCATCTATTAAAACACGATGAACCTTTGGAGTAGTTAAGCCAGTTGCATCACCACTTTCAAATTCTATATTTCTCGGAAGATTATATGAAGGAATTCCATCAGATATTCCACTAATACTAATATCATCAATTACATAATTGACTATTGTATCTGATGAATGATTGAGAACCATTACAACACTATGTTCCCCATAACCATTGCCAACATTTGCAGCCATATACTTTCCATCAGAATGCAATTGAAATATTTGATTATCTCTAAAAATATTATTAATCTGTGGCGAAGAACCACTATAATAAACCTTATCAATACTCCATGTATCTTTATCAACTATTGCAATTCCACATAAGCTCTTCACCCCAAATGAAGTATTTCCAAATGCAACAATTATCTTCCCAGTAGCATAGTCATATCCAAGCTCTTTATTTCCCATTCCATACCCAAGCCCCGAAGAACAACTACTGAGAAATCCCGTTGCTGTTTCATCCATATGAAGTACTCTACGATTCTCATAGAAAATGAGCCAAATTGTTCCATTTGATCTTTGAACCATTATTGGATCAAGTCCATTTGAACCGTAGGAAGTATAACTCGTTCGTGCCGAAGCCGTCCCAAAAGATGAACCATCATCTGTGCTTATAGAACTAAAAATATTTTTAATTGTAACTGCATCTTGAATAGCAGTTACGTGATCAAATAGAAGAAATAAATCTCCATCATCGGTTTCAAATAAACTTGGATTATCAATTTCACGAGAAGTATTAACACCACTTGGAGTTATGTCAGAGGCCGAACCCCAACTTCCCCAAGTACTGGCTGTACGCGAATATATAGTATATGCTGGTGTGGTTTCATCCTTACGAACATAAACCATATAATAATCACCCGAAGATAAAAGAACTACATATGGAGAACTCCAATCATATGTATCACTTAAGTCTTCTATTTGACTCAAGCCACTTATAACAGAACCAATAATTGATATTGTAAATTGCTTCAGCCTTCTATCAGTTTGTCCAGTAATTGCAATTACTCCAATATTTCCATTCGCTAATTCAACGGCTGAAGCGTACTCGACGTGTTCATTTATTATTGCCGACAAATCAACAGTCGTCCATTGACTTCTTGTCTCATCTGTGTACATCCAAATGAAACTTCCGTCACTTTCTATATATAATTGTCCAAGACGACCGCTACTATGATTTATTATTTGTGGATTAAATACATCGCTTCCAGCTATTCCAAAACTATTTCCCTGAAATGGAATACTTTCGGCAAACTCGCTACTTAATATTTCAATTTCAGGTTGCCGTTCTATTCCGTCTAAACGGGTCTGAAGTGTGCTGTCTAAAGTTAAAGCCATAGATCAAACCGTCGTGGTAGTACTGGTTGTAGTTGTTGACGTTGATTGAAGTACTGCAGATAGACTTCTGACATCAAAAGTCATCTTTACATTTCTTCTCCACTTACTATCGTAGAAAGTATTTTGAAAATATTCTCCTTCAAGGTTTGCAATTTTAACATTATATGTATTCCCCCCAACTTCGGGATTCCAAATAAATGTTGTTCCAACTTGAAGATACATTATTCTCAACTGCTTATACATCCCTCTTGGCATAAACTCCCATTCAAGAACAACTTTCGTTCCTTGAAGTATTGCACTCCATTCAAAGATCGCCGAACCTCCATAGGTTGCAGTAATTGCTACGGTCTTTTGCTTTTCTGGAATGCTCATTACATCTGGATTCCAGTAGAATGTATATCCGCCTAAAGTTTGCATTAGTAGTTTAACTCCTCTTCAATAACTCGAAGAACCACTGGTTCTATTTCAGCTTCGAGTCGTCTTCCAATAAAAGATAAATTCTCTGGAAGTACAATTTTTGGTCTAATGCTAATTTGATTTCCTTCAACATTCCTAATATCACCTGATCTATTAATTACATTTGAAACACTTCCACCACCAGCAAGGTAAGTACTCCTGGGAATGCTGAAAGAAGAACTTGCAAATTGTAGTAATACTTCACGTGGGATTTTCTTCTGCCTAATTACTTCCATACCTCGCTCTGTATAATGTCTCACAACATCAACTGGTTGCATGAACTCCCCAGCTGTTGCTTTTATATTAATATTATCAGCCTTTGGATGTGGGCTTTTACCTTCAACCAATCCTCCACCTGCCATCTGTTGTTGACGTATTAACTGAACTTTCGCCAATCCGGCAGCAATAGCAACTGCAGCAGCAGTAGTTGCCAATGATGGACCAACAATTGGAATTCCAACCATAGCATTGTAAGCCTTTGTAGCTGATTCATATGTAGCAATTAGGGCACGAGCAATTGATGCAGCTTTAAAAAGAGTAAATAATTCTTTACTCTTTTCACCAGAAGCTTTATACCAATCAAGAAACATATCAGTCATATCCGTCAAAGTACTTTGAATACTGCTAATATATGTTTCCCATATTACTTTTCTCTGATTAGCCGCAACCTGTTCTTGCTCAAGAATATGTTGATTCTTTGCTTCGTTTAGTTGTTCTTCAACTTCATATCCTTTCTTTTGCATTTCAAGAAGAGCATCAATTTCTTGCTGTTGCCTTCTCATCATTTGCTTATTTTCTAATTCAAATCGCTTAGAAAGGTTCGGCCCTTGCTGAACTTGAAGACTAAGAATCCGTTCTTTAATCTCAGTTATAATTTCTTGAGATTCTTTTTCAACTTGGTTTCTTTCTTCAATTGCTTTTCTGTACTCTTGCTCAAGACTTATAGACTGTCTTATTTGCTCCTGGCGAAGCGAAAACATCTCCGCCCTTATTTGTTCCCTTTGCCCTTCCTTTGCGGCAAGCCCAAGTCTTTTCTGAAGGGATTTCTGCTGAATTTCAAATTGCTCATTAAGCAATTGCTCCCTTCTTCTAAAGTACTCGTCAAGACTAACATTATGCTGTTCCCATTGCTGTTCCAAAGCCGAAACAAGCGTCTTATTTATTTCCATTGCTTTTTTAGCTTCGGCGCTTGCTCGTGCAGCGAGTAATCCAGGTTCTATTGGCTTCGGTGGTGGTTTCGGTCTTGGTGGTGGAGTTATTTCAAAGTCTTCAGGTTTTTTTCGTGGTTCAAAAGCTTTCCTTCTTGCTTCAGCTAAAGTCTCAAGTGCTTTCTCAATCAACTTTGAAAAGCCTTCCAGTGCTTCTTCTGTTTGGTATAACTCCTCAGCAGAATATGTAGCAGAATTTGTTAACTCATCAATTTCTTTTTGCAACATTCGAACTCTCTCAGCTGCACGAGTTTGCCAATCCTCACCCCATATCCTTTGATAGTACTCAGCTTCCTTTCCACCTTCATCTAAAGCTTTAAATAAACGATTAAATTCCATTCTCATTGCAGTCAATCGAAATTTCTTTGCTTCAACAGCAATTCTATTAAGAGACCATTCAGCTCCCATTGCTGCATCAAGAAAAAACTTTACTGCACGTGTCATTAATTGAAACGAAGTAATAACAGTGACTGCAACTCGGGCTGCCCATAGATCGAACTCTCCACTGGCAATCATCTTATCAATATATTTATTCAATTCAGCAAGCTGAAATTTAATATGTTCAAAAACCCCAGTCTTCATTACTCGTCGCTGGAATTCTGTCCAGTATGAAGCAAGAGTGGAAGTCAAACCAGACCAAGAGTTCATCATTTTTCTTGCTGAACCGCCGAACTCTTTTTCCATACCAGTTAATATAGCTTTGACAATTTTGTTAACATCCGTTTTGGTTCTTTGTAACTGTTCAACAGTCATTCCAAGTTCTTGAGTCAAGTATTTCCTGGCATTAATACCAATTTCGGATAACTGGTTTAACTCTTCTCCGGCAAGCTTTCCAAGTGTTTGCATCTGTCCTAATGCTCTTGCAACACGAGGCATAGCATCTTCCCCAAACAACACAGCAACATCCACAAGGGTCTCCATCTTCTTAAGTGTCGGGTCCAGACCCATTGCTTGCATCATAGTAAAAGCTTGAACTGTTTTCTGGGTATTGACAGGCATTCGCAGAGCCCATTCATTCAATGCTTCAAGCGTCTGCGTTCCTTTGCCTTTGGTGAGAGCATCCAGCTTTGTTTCCATAGCTTCAAAACTGGCTGCTGTATTTATGAATTGTCTACTAAGAAGGCCGATTCCAAGACCTGCAATTGCTCCCTGTAAACTAAAGACAGCACCTGTCAATCCTGCCATGCCTCTTTTAACATAGTCGGTGACACGAGTAAGCTGTCTTAGTCCACGAGTTGCTTGATCCCGGAGTCTTATAATGATTTGAAGTGTTTCGGACTGAGTCGCCATAACTACCTCCCGCCTCTAACATATAACTAAAACTCTTTGTCAGGTAAAAAGCGAGCTAATCTAAAAGATAAAGCACGAGAACGTTCTTCTTCATACTTTACTTTTAGATGAACATTCAATGCGGTAATAAAGTAGCTATATCCCCAGTTCAAAATATCTACGAACCCGAAGGTAATGAGGCGACAAGCAGTTTCAAAAAGTCCTTCTGTACTGCCTGTTTCAATGTCTCCAGTAGCTCGGCCAGCCCCAAGGACCGAGCCACCCCGAAAAAAGTTTTGTTCACCTCAAGGAAGTCATCATAGATAACTTTGATATCGGAAGGAGCCATTTTAATAAGATCATCCAAAGTTATTCCTGTTACTGCCTTTCCAAGATATTCTTCAAGAAGAACTTTAAATTGATCCAGCGAAGGATCGTTTAATCTTTTTTGTTCTTCTCCTATATTAATTATCTCTTCTACAGTCAGCTCATACACAGTGATTTTCTTACCGTCGATTTCACTCGACTTATGTAGCCTTGGCATAACTACCTCCGCAGATTACCTACCAAGCCAAACGATTAAGAAGTAGTCGTTGTGGATGTGGTAGTAGTAGTGGTTGAAGTTTCGCTTGAACTATATAGTACAGTGCCGTATGGCGATTCAGGATGGTTGGCCGTATCGGATAACCCAGTAAAGAGATATTCCATTTCCGCCCAAGCCGTTCCATCACCAACTAACTGGATTGGGCCATTCGGGCCAATTGTGCCTTTCCAAAAGTTCCAAGTTTTATTTGGGCCATGTGGATTGTCTTCAATGAAGCGGACGGCATACTCCTTTTCCATCTCTTCCGTGTCCATCATATAAAGATTCAATCCGGCTTGCTCGGCCATCAAAAACTTTTTCAGGTTGATTGCGGCATGCTCGTCCAAAGTTATTCTCAACATATATTCCGCACTGATAACCGGATTTGCATCCTTTACCCTGAAACCACTTCGATTGGAATAATGCGGAAGCCTTTCAATCTGTGGCTCATATTCCGCCCTTACTGCATTACCCATATCAAAATAGGCCCCAGGAGCTCCGCCCGAAAATTCAGCGATGTAGAAAATCCCTTTCAGGATTGTGTAATTTTTAGTTGAATGCGGTTGCATATTAAATTCCTCCCGTGCCGTGAATGTAAATAATTTTTGCTATAACAGAAAAAGCAACATAAGGGTCCCATACTACTACTTCAACTTTCGGCTCGAGATCGGTGGATATAGCAAGTCCGCTTCTTGTTTGATCTCCATACATCAATACCCAGAAGTCGTCCAATATATTAGAAATCTGCGTGTCAGGATTAACACGATTCATAAAGTAAAAATAATTTTCCACTCGGAGTTCAGAAACAAATTTATCTACAATGTTTCCTTTCAATCTCGTAGTTCTTTTCTCCAATGGAACTGGAAGACTTCCGACAATCGAAACAAGCGGCAATTGCGTTGCGGCGTAAGTCTTCAACTCCTCAATGTCAGACGGCTGGCGCCTTATGACAGTTTTGACGGAGCTAAGATTACCAACACTTATTTCCAACGCTGAAAGTAATCGTTCTCTAATACTATTTTCGGCCACCGATCAATTCCCTTACGTGTTCACGATAAATTTCATTGATCTTAGAAATATCTTCGGCACTTGCCCCAAAGAACGGTCTTTTGTTCTGTAAATAAAAAGCCTTCGCTGGATTACTCATACCACTACGATCAGTGCCTTCCATAAAAAACACTTTTACTTCATCACGAGCAAGCGATGATACATAAGTCATAGAGTTAAGCATGGAACCTGTAAAGAAAAGATTCGGGGTTCCAGAACGACCCGATGCCAAGCGAAACTTTCTATATCGCTCGGTGTAGGGAGCAAAAGGTTGACCTCCAATTTCCTTACCTGCCAACGTTCTATAACGAATCGCAGTTGTCAAGTATTCTCCCATTTCATTAAGTACTTCATATGAAATGAGAAGTCTTCCGGCTCGGCCGAACCTTCTTATAAGTCGATCTATCCCTACTATTTGAACAGAATCATCAGCCATTTACTACACCCTATATAATCGCCGCACCTGCGGTATTTTTATTTCATCCGCAGATAAATCACCACTATCGTCCCAATCGTAGTCAATCCCGGCAGTCAGGAGTTCATTCATTTCTTCGGCGTACAGTTTTTGAAAGTTTTTACTATTCCTTTCAAAACCATCAGGCTCAGGGGATTCCTTGGCAAGAAACAGATAAATAAATTGCAAAGACTTATACGAACATGCCTTTTTTACTTGATCCACATTGAGAACTTTCGAAGAATCAAAAGGGGTATCCCTCCAATCAATTCCAAAGTTTTCCGCATTTGCCCTATACCACCGTGAGTCAAGAGAACGGATTACTACCCTTTCCGCTTCTGTCATCTGATCTTCAAAATCAGTCTCGCCATAATTAAAAATATCTGACCTGATAGCTATAAGATCATCATCGTCGTGAAATACTAACGCCATAACTACCTCCAAGATTACTTCTTACGACGCGTAATTTTGCGTTTGGGCTTTTTGTCTTTAGTTTTTCCGGGAGGTTCCAAATCATCGATATTACTTTTTAGCTCTTCCTTTTTTCTCGCAAGCTCTTGTGCCTCCGTTGCAGGCAGGTCAATTCTCTTGCGTGTTTTCACCTTTGGTGTATGAAGATCGCCTTCTTCTTCGACTGATGGACGCCCGGAGGGCAAAGTGTCATCATCGACTTTTTCAAATCCACCATGGGGAAGCCGTCCAGTCATTTCAAGTGTCATCATTTCTGAATATGTTGGATAGCCCTTCCCAGCAAGTAATTTGATCAAATCCTCATCATCAGTCTCGAATTCACCGTTCCTGTCAAACTCAACAAGAGAAGTGTTTTTCGACGGATCCCATATGATTCTGGGTAGCAGACCTTGATAGAATTTCATAAAAGCCTCCTTTTACTTTACTTCAATTAAGAAGTGGTTGTTGTCGTCGTTGTAGTGGTTGTGGTTGTAGTGGTGCTGGTTGTTCCCCAAAGAACATTTCCAGCACCCTTCGAGTTAAGTAAACCAATGAACCACCGCATCTCCGGATGGACGCCCGGATTGTTAGCAAGACGACGTCGTCTAATTGCGGTTGATTTTTTCGCCATGAGTTATCTCCTTATCTCCCAATCGAAATTACTACTTAAAAGCCGTCCGACCGATTAGGAAGTAGCGAGGTTCGTAATCTTTCCGTGCATTTCTTCCGGACCATAGTCAATGCCTATATGACCATAGATTTGACCCTTTTCACTTGCACCAGTCTTACTCAGTTCTTCGTAAAAAAGAACTCCTTTCTCAGGAACGGGAAGGAATACTGGTGAACAGAATGCAAGGTCGGCAACCAATAGCGTTGCCGCCGGAACATTGGGTGCCCAAACAATGCCGAGTTCGGCGAAGTCAGTCTCAATCATCTTGATATTTGTTCCACCGATGTTTCTATCCTCGGGGGCATATCCATAGACATTTGAAAACTGTTGTTTCTGGAAGGCACCGCAAAATACTACAGGCTGCAAGAACTCTGCTCCTGCATCCGCCATGGTTCTCAGCAATTGATCAATCAAAGCTTTACTCAAAGCTGCACTTGAAGCATCCACGGCATTTGTGGAGCAACCAGTAATAACGCCTCTTGTCTTCGCTGCAACGGCAGCTGAAGTTGCCTGTTGATAGGCGCCATTAAGGAAGGTGTAGTCAATGTCAACAGCCAACTGACGCATATGGGCATTAATCTGAAAATCACGCTCATTGGTAACGGGCTGACCATCTGTAACATCAATCAAACCAGTTGTCGCGTCGGCCACGACCTGACCAATAACGGACTGCTTTGCATAACTCACGGATACTTGTCGCTGCCAGATTTGACAAGTATTAACATCCTGCCCACGGACATAAGTCCAAGGTGTGGGGGCAGTCAAAGAAGCAGTCTCTGTGATTGCCGGTTGGGAAGCACTTTCAAGCGCCCAAGGCTGGGCCAAGGGAAACTGAAAGTCGGCGACTGTCCGGACTCCGGTACCTTGGAGCCCACCAATCATGTTAAGGAACGGTGTTCTGTTTGCACCGATCAAGTAAAGTTCACCCGTATAGTTCGGGCAGTTCCAAACAGTTGCAGCAGCGTTTACATTCGCCATTTTAAACTCTCCTTGAAAAGTTTTTTAATTGAGTAATCAGGCTGCCTGTTGCTTTCTCTTCAAATCCCAAATTTTGTTCTTTAGAGAGATTGCAAGTGTTGTCTTCTTGGCAGCCACAGCTTCCTGGTACTGCTTCTGGAGAGTTGCAATATCGGACGTATCTTCTTTCTCACGACCACCGCCTTGCCCACCTTGTGCTCCCGAACCGCCTCTGTCGCCACGAATGTAGTTATCCTTTTGTGGATACTGTTCCCACAGTGAAGCCATACCTTCATGGAAATCGGCAGGCTCCCCCGGACGTGCAGCACTATATATTAACTCACCATTGTCATAGTAGACTCTGGTTAAAAGTTTGTCGGGATCGGTTGGGCTTTCTTCAACTTTAAAATTCTTCCCGAAGATGGCTTCCGCTGCGTCGGGTGTCATAGTTGTTTTTCGATTTTCTCCAGTAAAGAGCGGTGATTTTGAAAATTCAGACAGAATCGTCAGCTTGAAAATTTGAGAATCTTTTCTTGCCACTGTTGACTTGTAATCCTCAATTGTTTTTTGAACAGAAGCTTTTACTTCATCAATCTCGGTTTTATGCGCTTCGTTCATCTGACGTTTCATTGACTCCACCTTTTCAGCTTTGAGCCAATCCTTTTCGTTAAAGTTTGACACAGTCTCCAAAGCCTTAACAGCTTCCGCTTTCCAGGCTTCAATATCTTCAATATCATCGAAGATGGAGAACTTCGTCTTCAACTTTTCGTTTGACTCACGATGACCTTTGTTCTCTTTGCCGAGATCAATTATTTTCTGGTACATTGATGGAACGTCGACAGGAACTTCACTGTTTTTGTCATCGATGAAAATAGGCTTTCCGTCTTCCGACACCTTTGGGGTCTTACCATCCTCTTCCAAAGCAAGTTTCACAAACATGGTTTCCACCTTTCTGTCCCGTCCGGGACATATTAAACATTAATAATAATAATAAATTACAATTAATTTTAACTTCACAAACAACTTTCCACAAGAAATAAATTCTTTGCTTTCCTTTTTCTCCAAAAATCACCTCCTTTTTAATTTAATACATCATTAAAAGTAATTTGTGGACCTGAATCGAAGGTAACAATCCACATCTTGCTCGTTAATGGAAATACTTCATGAGCTAAATGAAGTATAGTATATTGAAAGTAATCCGTATAGTTAATAATGAATATCACTCGTTAAAATCAACCCCTATTCTGCTTGACAATTCAGTTATGGATATTTCAAAATAAGTTAACTCATCAACAGGCCGAGCATAATCTTTTCTATAATCATCGATAAGTTGTGATTCCGGAATATAAAACTCTCGCTTCCTGTTGAAATACTTCTCAAGCTTATTAACCAACTTCATATCATCAGATAATACAGCAAAGCTGACAGGTTTCGCATCAGGATTATCATCATAAATAAGACTTCCTTTTGCTCCAGTCTCTTCATCTTCTAATTTATATTCAATTGTCATTTTAAATCTTCTCCACGAATGATTGAATTTGCGATTCCATTTTATTTATCTCTTTAATATTCGAAAGAGTATATTCCTTTTGTTTATGAACAAATCCATAATTATACTTTGAACGACCGGACATTTTATTAATTCTTTCGAAGAAGCCTTCCATCCACCCAGCATACTCTGGATAAAATTTCTTTTGCTTCTTCCACTTGCCATAATTAAAAGCCCAATCCCATTTTGCTTGCTCATAACTTTTACCTGCTGGAAACAAGCCTCTAAGCTCTTCTCTTCTTATTTTAATAAGCGAAAGAGTATGCCTATACTGTGAATCGCTGGGTTTAAATTCTTTCAATGCATCTGTACTAAGCTTTAAACCTTTTTTAATGTTTTCAATTTGATTGTCAAATCTATTACTCATATAATTTCTAAATGCGTTGTGATATCTTTCACAAGCCATAGAAAAGAACTGCGGATGTTTGCCTTGTCCTTTATATATCCGGGCTTCATAGTTATTAATAAACTTTCCAACCCAATATTTTCCATCCCCATTTCCATAATCTTTTGTCACTTTACTTGGAAGTAATTGTTTTTGGAACCATCCATTATACTGATCAGCTTCTTTCGCTGTCGCGTAAATCGTGTTAGACCAACGACCTGCAAATCCACCAAACCCTCTTGCATTCGAAGACAAGAACCAGTCAATTGCATGCCCCATCTCGTGTGCAACTGTTGCAGGTATATCTGGTGCCTTTCCAAAAATATTTATTTCTCCTTCAGCTCGACTTATAAAGTGTGCCCTTCCTGTGCTATTAGTATAATTAATATACAATCCTCTTCGTTCCATATCAGCAAGAAGACGATATGGAATATGTTCCGTTCCAAGTTCAATATATTTTATTGCTTGTCTACGAACACTGCTTGGATAACTGCTATCCATTCTAAGCAAACTTTCGACAATTTTTTTTCTTTCTTTCTGCAATTCCTTACCAGATAGCGTATTGACCCAATCAACTTTAGCATCAAATACTTCGTCGCCGAGTTTTTCAATTTCATCAAAGCTTATCCCCTTCTTCCACCACAAGCTTGATGTTTCCTTATATTTAGCCTCAAGAGCCAAGTACTTTTCTTTCAACTCCTCCGGTGAACCCTTTGATGGTGTCGGTTTTACTACCTCCTTTGGTTTTACTGGTTCAACAACCGAACCACCTTCTAAGTCAGGTTCAGGTTTTGGTTTTACTACTGGTTTGGGTTCGGGTTTTGGTTTTACTACTGGTTTTATTACTTTTTCACCCTTTTTAAGAAATGCAGGTGATACATCTATCCCCTCCGATTGCCAAGCTTGCACAAATGCATTTCTTTCAGCGTCATTTAACTCTCCCCACCAAAACTTAACTCGGGCTGAGTTTGCTTCAAAAGTATATCCGCCCATCATTTTTGTTCTCATTCTGGATAATTTACTTCTATCTGACTTAGAGAACTCATTCCATCCCCTGCCACCTTCCGGTTTGACAAATCCTTTCGGTGCTTCAATAGCTTCAACATAGGCAACTGGCTCCCCATATCTCTGGCGAAGATCATCTATCCATTCTTTCTTTACTGCTTTCCAATGATGTCTACAATTCCAACCTCCACGATAAGTCAGAGCAGGTCCACGCTTTCCTTGCCAGTTATGTGTCCACGAATTGATTTGCGTTACAGTATAAACTTTCATGGCTCTCTTCGTGCAGAAATCACGAGTTGTAGCTATAATATCTCCAACGTATAGCATATGTCGAAGACCAGCTTCTCTTCCTTTTTCCACATGAACAGAATTATAATAATTCATTATTCCATCATTCGCATATAGCTCAGCGTATTTAGAAAGTGGCTGTCCACGCGCATCTTTATGCCCAGTCAATGCTCCACGGATTTCTTTAACAAGATCATCAAACATCGCGCCTGAAGAAACAAGATTATACATTGCTTGAGAGATCCTTGTCTGCGCCTGAACCCCGATATTAGTAAATTCAAGCAAATTTTGCTTCGCGAGTTGATTCATCATTGTTTTATCAACATCAGTAAATTTTGCTATAACGTCCAGCTCTTTAAAGTTATCATCTATCCATCCAGATATTTCACTGTAGCCTTCAACACTGGAACGGACAGTCTTTCCATACTCTTCTTCAAAAAGTTTAACTAATCTTTTTTGAAGATGTTGAGCCTTTTTTAGATTTACTTTCGGGCCGAGTAGATTTCCAAGGTCGCTTGTGCTAAGTTGAGAAAATTCTGAAACAATTTTTTTCTCTAAATTTGTTATTGATTTTCTTAGCCTCCGTTGATCCATACCTATTTTATTTTCAAGCGCCTCATTAGTCTCCTGAGCCTGTTCTAAGACTAATTTAACATAGTCTTTAGCCATAATTATTCCTTAAGAAAAAAGCGAGTAAGAGTATTTAATTTTAAACGTTCATCTTCATACAATAACTTCACAGGAGAAATTTGAAGAATCGTTTTTTGAACCCATTTATCTTTAATTGCCCTGTCCCAGTCGTGGACAGCCACTACGTCATTCTTCTTTAAATAAGGGCCGAAAGTTTTAAACTCCCATGGCTTGTCTATACAATCACAAAATAGAACTGATCTTCCAGGCTGTTTAATGAGTTCAATAACTTTATTTGTCATTTTCTCATTGTATAGATTTCCAGTATTCATTTTCTTTGCTAATTGAATCAATCGCATTACTGGCTTAGACCGATATCTCCTCTTCGGCCTAAAATCAAACCCATGATAATCGGCTTCAATATTATAACACCAAAGAGCAAAGAAAACACTGGTTCCACCAAAGTCACAGCCTAATTCCAAGAACCGTTTTATATCACCATTCGACTGGAAAAACTTCTCCCATATAAAAAAAGCAGTAAAAGACTGATCGCATTGCGTTCCAAGGAAAGTGCAATTTGGATTATTAATAAATTCATTAAGACCAGTATTTTTAGAATAATCTATCTTAAAGCCACTCAGTTTAAGAACTTTCCTTCGATTCATCTATCTCTCCAACGTCAATTACTTTTACTTTTCCCATACGAATAATAAACGCGCAATTCGCATTTCCACACTCAAATTCAAGTATGTTATTCCAAGAACCAATCCTGTCAACATGGATATACCAAACTTGACACCCACATTCAGGGCAAGCCGCAACTACTTGCAACGAATTACTTATGTTTATTACTTCGCCCATTATGTTGTCGTTGTAGTACTGGTTGTCGTTGTGGTAGTTGTCGTTGTGGTAGAAACAGGAAGTTGCATTAAAGATAGCTCATTGATAAAGAACTCGTGGTTCTCGTTTCCACCTATATCTGGATGGGCTACACGAAGGCGAACATTATCCGTTCCACTTGCCCACCAATCACCGTCGCCAGCCAATTCCACGTCTATTATTTCATCAGCACTTTGCTGCTGTGATAAAGCGCCACCCGATACGGCAACCCAATCAGTTAAGTTATAATCGTATGCCTCTATCCTTGGGGCATTAGGAGTCCCATGGTTTCCAGTATAATAACCAACAAATCGTGCCCGAAGACGATTGCCCTTAGGAACGGGCTTGAAATCAAAAGTAATAACTGCTGCACCAACATCAGTGACTTCATTAACGTGAAGACTCCACTTGTCTGTAAACCAAGTATACTTTTCCCCTTCACGTTCGGACGAGTTATTATCAGTTCCAGGATCTACTACTACCTGCCAAGCATATCTCCAGGAACCTTCCCTATTACCGAGAAGTCTTTGCTTCTGCCCATGCGCAGGTCTTTTTGGATATCTTATTTCAGGTTTCTTTGCCATCTTTAACCTTCCTTCCAGGTCGCTTTATATGCCTTCCGTTTTCAAGCCGTAATAAACCATCAAGGCACGTTTCGCTTATTACTTTACCAACATTTTCAATATCCTCCGAAACATATGGAATACGAGTCAAAGTAATTCCAGCCAAAGCACATTGATAGAGTATTCCCTTAATTACTTCATAATCTTCAAAAGATATTGAAAAGCGGTAGTAATCACAATTCATTTCTTTTTTGGAAAGTTGCCTAAAGAGCCACCTCGGCTTGGTCCATCTTTAAACAAATTATGCTCTTTAAAAGGTTTCTTTCCGATATGTGGAATTTTAAGATCGCCCGAACCGACTGTCGGTATTACTACCGGTGGTTGGTTAATTTTTCTTTTTTCGCTTTCCTTTGTTGCTGGTTGATTTATTTGTTTTTTCTCTTCCATTTGCTTCACCTCCAAATATAACTTTGCAATGCTCACACGAGAAGAAAGTATAAGCTACCCTTCCCCGCATTCTTTGTCCAAGTTTTCCACAGAATGGACAGATGAGATTTTTATTTGATATCTTCGAACCACTCATCTATATCACTATCCAATGGATCAATATGATAAGTAAAATCACCCGAAGTATCATTCGTCAATCCAACAGTACAGTGGTAGTGCCCACTTTCAAAATGCTCAATTCTCATAGGTGCTTCATCAAACACTGTTCCGGCTGGAATAACAATATCCTTTAACAAACGTTTTTTTAAAACTTGCTTTGCCATTTTACTTTCTCCTTTTCTTCTTCTTCTTTTTCTTTTTCTTCTTACATGCCACTGATATCACCTCCTACTCTTTTTCTTTGGTTTCCTTCCAGTCATGTAAGATTGCTTGGTTGACCATTGACAAAGTTTAATCGCATTCTTTTTACGCATTCCCTTGCGCACTTTGTCTTCTACTCACCTGTGAACCCTCGTTCCCTTCGGCATTTACTTCACCTCCTTCGTTTTCAAATGCTTCATCAGGCGGCAGTAAAGTAAAGACAGGACCTTCCTCTATTTCAGAATCAATGTCGGCAAGTAATTCATCTTCAGCCGACGGAATCATCATACGGACAGCCATCTTTTGTACTTCCTGATTATATGTTGGGCTGTCTGTTATAATAACTTTGGATGTTAATAAGTTTTCAAGGTCTGTCATTAAATCTTCCACCTCAAAGGTTTTAACGTAGTCAAATCGAAGTTCCCCCTCATACTTCTCAAGTTCCTGTTGCCACATCAGCCAATAACGAACAACATTCCTCTTCGCTTTTACTACATTCTTTCCTTTCTTTACTAACTTGGAATTGAGTAATTGAAATTCGGCTTTTAAAGCAACTCCACTTCTTGCTTCTGTTTGTATCTCGGTTGCAGCCATACCCCCAACATTACTGGCCCGATATATCTCACTAACTTTCTTTCCAATGACTTCCAGTATAGCCGTGACCGGACCCTGACATTCGGCACTTAACCAGTCAGCCTTCGTTCCTTCGGGATTTTCAGGATCGAACTCAAGTATAGCAGTGATTCCAACTTCATCCTTCTGATCCGCGCTGGCTTCCGGTGAACCAGCTTCCCTTTTAGGCTTTCTCATCATCGGAAATGCGCTGTAATTAACAATTTCTTCAATTTGACTTAAATTGCGCATAATGGAAACGTCAATACGGCTGACATCCGCTATATCACTAAGACCAACATCTCTGTCAATTGTACTTCGCTGGTTATAGAGCCAAACGAAGGGTATCTCGCCCAAATTGTGTTCACCTTCCGCTACTCTTACTGCAGTTTGACCAACCTTTTCCATTTTACTACCGCGTTCTTTTGCTATCCTTTTTAGATCAGCTGACTCTTCTTCAATGATTTCCCATATCTCCCATTTGTCCGGAGTCCAAATACGGTAGTACTCGTCATCATCCAATAATTTTAGATAAACCAAATGCTTTTTGCCTTCCACATCTACTTCATATTCCCAATCCAATATATTGGTTGGTTTATATGCGGCAAGATACGGATAAAGTTTTCTTCCCACTCTATCAGCTCTATTTTCAGTACTTACACGTGGTTTATCTATAAGGATTCCAACGAGCCCTTGTATAGAAGCCTGACGCGATTGCTCAATGAAGAATTCGTCAAACTCGTCCCCTTCATGATTACAATCTTCTTGAAACATTTGCCATTCCGGGTCATCCCCTAATTTGTCAGGGATTGTTCGAGGATAGTCCTTCTTAAAAAGGTAGCTATTTAATAGATCAACGATAGAACGGCTATAAGTAAAGCCGTATGCCTCGGCCTGTCGGCGTTGGAAGTTAGCATAACTCTCGCGTTCATGCTGTTCAAAAGCACCCCACGCTATGAGTGCACGAACTCCTTCATACGCCGCATTTAAGAACTTCCATTCGTCATAGTACTTGTCATACAGCTCGTGCGTTGACTTTAGAAGTTCGTCATCCATGTTTTCAATGGGATACTTTGCCATGAGTTATCTCCTATTTCCAGTATTTCTGTCCAGATGAAACGTAACGCTTTTTTACAGGATACTTCACCCAAGTCCGGTATCCATATGCATCTGTAAGATGGGTCAATTCCGGATTGGTGTTTTTATCAATTTCTCCTGCTCCCCCTTCTATAAGCGTTACACCTTCGAAGTCCTTTACTGTGTATGGTGCTTTACTGGGATCGACCATGCAATTAATGTAACCAGTTAATGTTAGCAATCTACTATTAACACTATTTATTCGGTCTCGCTCCCTTGGATTTACTTTCACACGAAAGAAAACTCGATCAGAACCAAAATGACTCCATAACTTTTGCTTTACCAATTGCCAATCTGACCCCTGTACCGCAGCACTACCGCGTGAACCACCAGTAAAATCTCCATAACAGAAAATCTTTCCTTTGTGTTTTCCCCAATCCTGAATAAGTTTATCACAGACACGAATCGTGTTTGAATTCTGTTTTATATATACTTCACCAATGATCCCGTCACCATATGTCTCTTCTTCTTGACTTGTCGGCAACCACTGCTCTTGCACAACCACCGCCACGCCTGGATTAACATTAAAGTCAAAACAGAAGTCAAGATGGCCTTTAGGATTATATTCAAGTTTTCCACAATGAGTTCTATCTAAAAAGTTATAATATGCTCGGCCACTGAAGTTAACAAAAGACGCTTCATACTCCTGCTGATAAGTTAACTCATCTAAATCCCGCTTCGCACTTTCAATTTCTTCGGGAGGTAGTATATCAGCGCTTTTCCACCAGAAGGCGTTCCACTCAGGCACAGTACCATTTTTAATCGCCCACATCAGTTGAGCTTGTGCGTCCTTATATATATCGTAGTAATGATTTCTTCCCTCAGGAACACCTATAAAATCACACCATCCTTTTCTATCACTCAGGGCAGCGCGAACATGCTCATACCATGTGTCCTTTTTCATATTGGCATATTCGTCAAGTACTCCTCCATCCCACGGTGTTCCCTCAACACGCTCCGGTTTATCCATCCCGAGAACATGTATCTCAGCATTATTGATTAGAGATATAGTTAAATGACTTTCGCTGATTCCATTTGGTTTAACAAAAGTCTTAGGAATCATACGCTTTAAATCTTTCCAGTAAATCCGCTTCGCTTGATCCCTTGTTGGTGCGGCAGCAAAGAACTTAGGATCTGGAAAAGAAGTTCCCCGGAGGGCGCGAAGTATAAGTCTGCGCTTTCCGCATAACTCAGTTTTCCCACTTCTTCGCCCTGCGGGGACGACGTTAAATCGGCTCTGGGCAAGCCATAGGCGTGCCTGTTCATTGTGAGGCCTCAGGGGATACCAATTGGCCTTACGAATAGCTTCTTTAAGATCGTTGGATATTTCTATGGGTTGTAGCATTTATCCAATATTTCCAAAAGTATTTCTCAGCGTAGGGGACCGCTTCTTTTTAAATCCGCCCCACATCTCCTTCTGTTGTTTATTTATAGAAGAACGAACAGCTTTCTTTCTCGATGCCATTTTTTCTTTATGGGCAGACTTCATTTTCGCTGCTTTTTTCTCTAATTTTGCTATATAAGCAGCTTTGCGTTCAGCCTTTGACTTTCCACCCTTCTTCTTTGCTGCCCTTGCTACCGCTATATTCTTACGACGAGCGGACTTCTGTTTTGAAGTAATTTTCTTTTTAATAATACTTTTTCTTGCCATGGTTCAATCCTCCAAACTATTTATCATATAACGTTTCCATCGATCCACTAATAGGTTCTGTTCAGCCACGGAACCCATACTGGACGCACAACAGAACTCCCCGTTCGCATCAATTCCTATAAGAATGACTTTACTAAAATGACCAACATTATTCTTTAGGACTTTGTCAGCGGAAAGATCTAAAACAGTTTCGCCTTCAAATTCAAGTACTTTATGTACACGATAAAACTTTTCATCATCTTTCATTTTTCAAATCCAACTTGGCAATTTACATTTGTCTCGAAGAAAAGGATCTTCTCGCCCATCGTATTCCTTGCAGTAATCCGGGCGATTTTCATACACATTACATCCATCCTTTGTCAGATGCGGACAAGGGCTCGGAATCATGACAGGCATAAACCTATCCACAGAACTAACAACATCAAATCCACGATGTGAGTAATAATCTCTCATCTTATTTCTATAACCATCAGATGGACTTAAAGTAAAAGTAACCCATTTACAACATTCTTGACATTTGACGCATATCTCCTGTTGTTCTTTTGTATTTTTCATTATCTATACTCCATGAAGTGATTTTTAATTAAGTAATTTATTATTTGCATTTCGGCGTTATTTACTTTCTCTTCCACAGATTTACTACATTCCGCAGGTATATCCTTTGGGCTTTCATTCTTTGGCTTTGGTGGTAAAGTAATTGGTCCATCATATCCCCATGAACCAAGCAGTTCCGGGAGTTGCTGTGTTAAATTAGGTAACCAAAGTAAATCGGTTACGAAAGGAAAGAACCTACAGTACAAAGAAGTAACGTATCCAAATGGATACCACTTTACCACCCGAGTCAAAAAATGATTAAAAGAAAATACTTTTCCGCCAGCTTCTTTCCAGATAAAGAAGTCTAACGGATGTCCGGGCTTCATTCCCCCTTTTCCGTAATGTTTATAAATTCTAAAACGATAAAAGGAACGATACCAGTCAATGGGAGGCCGAAGTATAGTAAAGGAACGTTCCACATCCCCACGCAGACATGCATTTAGAGGTCCACCATGTTTATGACCGAAATGTCTCATCGATGGTTTTACTCCATTACGTCTAAGCCCACGGCAGGTTCGAATAGTATAGTTTCCGCCTGTCCGGGGGATGTGGAAGAAAAAGTTTCCATTTCCTAACTCAAGCATAACCGAATATCTCCTTTAACCTTAGGAATCTCCCATATAGCTTCATCAGACAGGTTCTGATTTATTTTGCATTTCATGCACATCTTCCACGGAGTCCCCGTCCCCGTCCAGTATATCATCGTCTTGTGCAACCTCCGGCACTTCGGGCATTTGCACTTCGTCATCTTCTCCCCGTTCATCTTGTGGCTCCTCCTCATCTACCGTCATCTTCTCAGGTTCATCTTCATATCCAATAATATATTCATCAAGCCCTTTCCATTGAAATGGGTTGTCATTAAGCTTGCGGAACATAACATAGATCGCAGAGCTTTTTTTATGTTCCACAATTTTTTGCTTCATAAGGTCGTACTTGTTTTTGGAAATTAGAAGATCGAAGAACTCCGGAGAGTAAAGATAAGGAGAATGATTTTTCCATTCTTTTCCGATTGGACAGACATGAATTGCTATTCCACCTGTTGCAAGGAAGTAATGAGCATTTCGCCAGAACTCACGCTGGTTTTCTACATACTCAGCGGTTCCACCGTTAAAGATCAACTCATACTGCCTCCATAGATTCTTTTGTTCTTCACCAAGATCTAATCGGAGGAAGTACTCGCCATCAGTTGGCTTTCCGTTAATTAAATCAATGCAGAAAACACTCTTGAACAACATTGTCATTGAAGCGTAGTGCCGCTGTGCAAGACGAAAGTCTTTTCTAACTTTCTTTCGCATCAGCTGCCTACCAATGAGTAAAAGGTTAACTTTAGGAACGCTGTCACCATCGAAAAACTGGGCGTTCCGGGCACCTGAAATAATCATCTCGTCTGATAATTTGTTAACTCCCATTTTGAAACTCCCTTCTTAAAGTTTAATGTGAAGTAATCCCTTAACTCAAGATCGTTACACGAACACATAGCTGATTCAGCAATTTCAATTATTTCTTCGGCAGTAAACTCACTTTCCAATGGGGCTTGAATCTCCTCCTCCTTGGGCGAATAACAGTCTATGCATAAAACTCCTATATTCGTTTCGACATAAACATATGGGCATTCAGCATGACAAGCGGAACAATATTTAGTTAAACGAGCCATCTTCAGTTTTAGGAATTAAACCTTGCTCCTTTAATGATTCTTCAATCTCTTCCTTTTCAACCTTGCAAGGAATTAGAATATGACGAGCATAAAATTCACCTTGTCGCTCATAGTAAAAGCGACAAGTTTTTGTCTCCAACACAAGCTTCATGCTACATACCGCACAATGATAGATAACTTTATTGTAGTCACGATAACCAGTTACAACATGCTCATCCTTAAATTCCAATAGGGAAGCAATCTCATCTTCCAACTTTGAAAGAGCCCTTTCCATTGACTTTATATCTTTTGAAAGAACTGTCCACTTATTACTTCGAAGGTAACGAAGATAAGAAAGTAGTTCAAATTTCGGCTTTGACTTCATGTCGTTAAGATTAATTATTTTCATCATTTGCCCCCCAATCCAATTTAGAATCATGGATAAGAACAGGCTTCTCATGAAGTCCGAGCTCCTGGAACTCTCCCGGTCGCAATGCCTTGGTATCCGCAGAGATAAGCCCTCCCTTCATTAGCATCCAAGTATATATCTCACTACAGAACCAAGCATCGGCATCTACACTGACGCGCCCAGCAATATTTCTAAAGAGATTACCATAATCGTATGGGCGTCCTTTTGATACTTCCAAAAAAACTTGCTCAATCATTTTGTTGCGCTGTGGGTCAGTAATACTCTCTTTCAACGGGGACCAGAACACTTGGCCATTATACTCCTCCAACCGAAGACTTAACAGACGCGGAACTACTCCCTTTGCCAAAGCTTCCAAAAGAAACCTTCTATCCTTTAAACCAGCATACATTATCGGACGGATAAGAATTGAACTGTGGTTAACATTTGCTCCTGTGAACATTCTTATCATAAAAGAAATAGGTGAAGTATAACTCCTCCACTCGATAAGGTCACAAGTTTTCATCCACTCCGAGAACGCTCTATAGAGCCTTATGTCGTACTTCATTTACTTTTTTCTCCTCCTTTCATTTAGTTATCGTGGACAGTAATTTCCATTTGAAGTATTCCAACCACTTTATTAGGATAAGCTAAGAATTCAGCTTCGGCCCATGATTCCGCTTCAACATTATCTCCACAGAACTTCTTCCCGTCTTTTTCATATTCTGTTAAAAAAGTTTTCTTCATTTTTCTAATCCGGCATATCTTCGGGTGGCTTCATGCCATTGTGAACGTTTGGAACTGTGTTAAACAGTATATCAGCGGCAGCCTTGATATCTCGGGCTGTCTCTTCCACTGTTTTCTCATTGTCTGTTCCTTGTTTATTTCGACCATACTCCTCCGGATAAAGCCTTTCCAAGCGCCAAGCCGCAGCCGTCCACTGAGGCATTAACTCTTTTGTCGTAACAGTAGTTTCTATTCCTTTCGGGCCGATAGTAATCTTTCGTTCGGTAATGCGCTTTCCACCCTGATAAGCTTTACGAATAGTTTCCAAGGCTTCCAGTTCTTTTTTATGTTCAATTTGTTTGACTTTTCTACGGAAGTAATTGTAGGTGGGGCGAGACTTATCTTTTCCTAATTCTAACCACTTGCGATAAGTATCCGGGGAAATACCAGCTAATCCACATGCACGAGTAATACTTATTCCAGCCGACAAAGCTTCAATTAGAACACGACGACGACTACGGGTAAACTTTCTTCTGTTAGTTAACGTATCCGGACGTCGACGAATTATTCTACCTTTTGCTTTCGGTAATTGAGGTGGTACTTTGTCAGGATGTCTCCTCTGTATTTTTCTTCGCTTTGATCTTTTCCTCATATATCAACATTCCAAGAATAAGTATATTTTAAATAATGAAATATTATAATTTATAAAACAATGGAATGACAAGTAAAAAACCTATTCCCGTCGTTTTATCCACAAAAAGGAAATGACCTGACACAAAGCTTTTTTTATATAGCCTTTTTAACCTATAACCGTCCACCACATGTGATCTATGTTAAAAGCCGTTTAAATACCTTATTTAGCCATTAAGGCTTTATTATTGTATGTCATTCCAGATGGTTATATATCGCCCTGTATCCCTCGGTATCCGTGGACTGTTTTTCACGTATAACTGATTAAAATAATTAACGATTGTTCCCGACTCTGTTATCCCTCTACCACCATACGATTGCAGCGGTGAATTTGGTAAAAAACCGTTCTTGTATCCCTCGTAAATAGTGGACACTTTCTATTTGAATCCCTCTATTGATAAGGACCCCAGCGGTGGTTTTTAAGCGTTTTCGTAAAAACCAAAAAACCTCCAAAAATTTTTTTGCTGAAAGCCGATTTTGTAATTCCGCAAATAGTCCAGAATAGCGTCTGATTTTACCACGTGCAGTTCCTACGAATATAAGGATCTATGCTTTTTTCATGTCGCAGGGTCAAAAAAACAGAATTTTTCCGATTTTTTTTACGTCCAAAATTCCCGATTTTTCCGACCGCTATCCCTCGGACTGCGGGGGATTAGAGGGGTGAACGTTAAAATGGGAAGGATGGACATGGATTTTTATATTAAAACCGATTTTTTTCTTGTGTTTATCAACAGATATGATAATATGAACATAGGGGGACGAGTGACAGCGTCCCCCTCGGGTCGCCTCCCACGACGGTCGGTGCCTCGGAAACAAAAAAACCTGTCATTCCCTCCAACATAAAACGGCTCGTGTTCAGTTCGCGGTGATGGTGGCAAAGTTAAATCGAATATTCGGGGTCGGGCGCCATGGGGAGAGCTCCTAAGTCAACAGCTTGCGAACACAAAATAACATGACAAGTTAAATTTAAAACGGCTCGCATTTTTGGTCGTTTAAAGTTTTTCAGTCCGTCAGGGATCCCGGTCGTTCAGACCGCCCGAATATGTGAAGTAAAGTCAATATCGAACCTTTGTAAATTTCCCATCAAGTTAACCGGACGAATAAATAATCGCAGCTCCGTGCCTCGGTGTCCCTCTGTTCAATGTTGGTCTATATAAACAGCGGATGGAGATCATTTTCTTTCTGGCGGAAACATCAAGCTGGGGAGCAGGTAACAGGCTGCTAATCGCGAGAGTTATTGCTTTAAGTAGTCCGCGATGGAACATTGGAAGATCGGAATGAAGATTCAAGTAATTCTGAAAATGATATTGCAAAAAAAATAATCCTCCTCCTTTAAATTGGTTAAAAAGCCTATAAGGAGCCGGAACCGATAGTAGTCTCTCGAGATACAGTGGGCGAAAAGCGTTCCGGCTACCCTTTAAGGGTTTACATTGTGTATTAACAAAATGTGAATCTTTAAAGGGTAGTAAAACTTTTAACTTTAAATACATAGGAGGTAGTAAAATGGATTCAGCTAAATGTCCTAACTGCATGGAACCGTGGGTCTGGGATTGGTGCCAAGATCACTACCGCTACGCCGATAGCGGGAAGTTTGTTGATTCAGGCGAACATTGCCATAACAACGATAACGAAGATGACTTGCCAGAAGTTACTTTGTTCATCTGTAAATGTGGTTCTGTTAATTCCACAATGCTTTTTCTAAATGGTCAGACAGTAATGACTTTCGTTAAACCTTGGAAAAACATTGACTGGGAAAAGTGTTCTTGGGAAGATGACTGTTAACCTTTAAATAACTAAGGAGCACCAAAAATGAAAAACACTATTATCCACGCGATTATCAAGGAAGTAAGGAAAGCAAGACCCATAAAACTTTATCTTGGTGATCAGTATCTTAGGCTATCCCTGAAAGAAGCAAAAAAAGTTATCTTCCATCTTCAGGCAGCAGTTGAAAAGCTTGAAATTTCAATGTTGGAAGAAGAAACAACCAAAAAGGTTATAGAAGATTGCTTCTTCGATGATCCAACACACAATCCAAAAGATTACTACGATCCAGATGAAGAAGGATTGTAAAGCCGAAATCCCCTCTATGAGGGGATCTATCCAGCCTGACAACTGGGTACTGATGAGGCAGTCAAAAAGCGAGGCTGATTTAAAGGAGAATTATAATGATTTCTAAAAGAAAAAAGATAGAACAACTTGAAGAAATACGTTCCTATTTTATGAATTTCGACAAAAGGATTGAAAAACTTATAGAAGCAGTCGATGAAGATAACTACATCAATGATCTTAAAAAGTTTATTTATGATTTTAACTGCAATTCCTTTTACTACATTTCTGGTGAAAAATTTATAGAAGCCATGGAAGCACTACTTGAAAATGCCCAAGGGCTTCCGGATACAATACCTAATTAATTTATTCGCCTCGCTTAAAAGCCATATTTGAAAGCCCCATCGATTATACGTCGGTGGGGCTTTTTTATTGCCGAAACGTGAAAGCGTCTGCACAAGATGATAACTTGTGCACTGATGATGGCAAATCATTAACTTGTAAACCTATAACTAAGGAGGATTAAAAATGACTTCATTACAAATTCAAAAACTTTTGGCTCTCAATGTTACTGAGAAAATGTTGGAACACGAATTGTTTCGATTCTGCAGTATGGACGTTGATGCACTTGAAAAAAGAATCAACAAAATCAAAAGTGCGAAAAAGCTTGAAGCCTTTCGGCAGATGGCAAAGATCGTCAACGAAAAAAGGCTGGCAAGATTAGCTCGCAAAAGGCGAAACGAGTTATTTCAATTCGAAACAAATTATTTCAATTAGGATAAGCCGAAATCCCCTCTATGAGGGGATCTATATAGGATAGGAACCTATATACTGATGATGGTAACCTTATAACTTATAACTTCAAGGAGGATTTAAAAATGCAAATTATGCCTTTTTCAAAAGAGCATGGTGACTGGGACGGCTTCGCTGGATGTAATTCAGAATATCCGTTTATTTCAACGGAAGATATCACAGTCATTAGGCAAAAATCATGCCCATGGAACCTTACAGTAAAAAGAACAATCACATACGGCGGAATTCTCGTCATCGATGGTCCAGTAATTCAAATATTTATTTCACAAAGTGACTGGGAAGAAGATGATGAAAAAACTTTTACGAAAACGCTCGGCTGCCCAGAAGAGGCAATCTCCTTTGCTCTTAACATGTCAAGAGTTAACTCTTACGAGTGGTTAACAAAAAACTTTGTAAAAATTGGATAGGAGGTCATCATGCATACTGTAGAATTTGGAAATCGGCGCGTGGAATTTCGTTTCATTACTTATGTTTCCAACATAAGCGAGATAATGAACGATGACTTCATCCTGCTTGTCCAAAATGAAGATGTTATAGAAATTTGGATAACAAAGGATCGTGTTCGTGGTTCAAATGATCTCGTACGTTATTACAGCGAATGGAACAAAATGAAAATTGATGAAACGGATTTTATTGTCATTCCGCCACTCGGGTAAGCCGAAATCCCCTCTATGAGGGGATCTGCGACCTTCAGCAAGTCGTACTGATGAGGCAGCTGTTTATTAACTTCAAATTATAGGAGGATTAAAAATGACTCAACTTTTTACACATCTAATGCGTCTTAAAGATGATCGAAAAGAAATTGTTTGTGACAACTTGTTACTTGGTTTGAACTCGCGGAAGTCACGATGGTCAACAGACATAAGGGACGTTGATTGCCCCTTTTGCATCCAAGTAATTGAAGGTGATTTCGCAAGTAAAGAGAATATTAATCTTTTTGACACCTTCAATTACACAAGAAAAGCTGTTGTAAGGGAAGATGTTTCCGCTACTGTTAGTTCGTTTGATATTCCCGATGAATTTTTTCTGTGCAAGTACGACTGCGAAAAACTTTTTAATATGAAAAGTGACCCTACATATTTATTTACAAAAAGTTTTCTGCAAGAAACTCCCGAATTCTTTATCTATGAATGCGTGGACGGAACCGAGTACTTTGTCAACACACAAGGTTATGATTATATGAGATATGTTGTAGAAATTGAAGAAGAAGGTGACGAGCCTGATGACGAAGAAGACTGGGATGAGAACTTCACACAAGAAGTAAATAAGGAACATGATATCGATCAGTTGGAAGAAGCAATTGAAAAATTAAACGAAGCGTATGAAATCATTTCCAATGTAGTAAATGGCGATTTATACACGCAAGCCTATTTGCTCGACAGTCTTAGTCATATGGCTAACAATGACGGAAATCCTTATAACTTGTCTGTTCCACAAATCATCGAAGATATTCGAAAAGACCCGGAGAAATTTAGTAAAAAGTAATCCGAAACTCCCGCAGATATAGCGGGAGTCCGGTTGGGGTGGCGCTCAACCGCTGATGAGGTAGCCGTTTAACTATGTTATAATAATTACAATTACAAGGAGGATTAATTATGAAAAACTTTACGATTGACTTCAATTCCCTTCATCAAGTTATGGACTTGGAAACAACCAAAAAAACACTTCACTATATTGGGGATATACTACCGCACGGACTTGGATTTGACAATGACTGGAATATCAAAATGACAAGCCAAACAAAAATTCGTGCCAGTAGTTCATTTCACTGCATGGATGAAAACGGTATGTATGACGGCTGGGCAGATTTCTCCATCTTGTTTGACTTATTTGACCAATCAGTCTGGCGCGTCATGTTTCATGGAAAAGATTCACAAAAATTTGCACGCCGATATGCTCTTCGTGATTATATCTCGGATACAGTCGCAGAAATCTTTTACGATAACTTTGGCGAAGGGCCAATGTATCCACCGGAAGATTATGCTTACGAAGATTAGAAAGGAGGTGAAGTAAATGGCAAAGAAACCTTTTCATTTTACAGTTCGAGACAAAAACGTCAGGTGCTTTGACTGCGGTCGACCAATCAAGTCAAATCTTGTGACCAGAAAAGAACCACAAAATCGACCGAAATATTGTTATAAGCATCACCGCGAAAGAGTTCTCGCTCACAGAAAAAGACAATGGGGTTAAGCCGAAACTGCCCTTCGGGGCAGTCTGCGTAGAATAGGAATCTACGCACTGATGATGGTAACCTAAATTATAGGAGGATTAATTATGAATGAAATTGAATTACCAAAAGTAGAGTTAAGTCAGGACAACATTGTCGATCTTTTTATCGAAAAAATGAAATCCCACGGTTCCAGTCATTCCGGTACATACAACAAAGCAGATCCAACCCATTATGAAAAGGGTGAAGCTGAAATCGGCTTCATGTACGGGTTTACAGCTGGTGAAGAAGATATGTGTGGGTGTCCCGGACCAGAAAATGTCAAAATAAATTGGCACGATGTTACATGGGGAATCGAATTTGAAATTACTACATCCGGCTCTATAGAAAAAGGTTATTGGAGCCGTCCAATGTTTGGTTCTAAAGGCGTATGGTATAGAACAACAGAAAACTTTCTTGAAGTATTTAAAAGAATACTTCTGGAAGGTGAACAAAAAGATTTTTGGATCGCCGATTACTGTCAAGAAGAAATGGGTATCAACTACAGATAGCTAAAAAAAAGAAAGGAGTAAAAAATGATTTTCTCACTTCGCACTATCATTATCTCCGTTCCCATTAGTTGTCTTCTTTGGATAATGCTTTTCAAACTCTACTCGTGTGTCCAAAGTGGAATCGAATTACTTCCATTCTAATCCGAAACCTGCCCCATTGGGGCAGTTCCGGTACCTTAGGCAAGTGCCGCTGATGAGGTAGCCTAAAAAATAACTTTATTACAAGGAGGATATTACGATGGCAAAAAGATGGCGTCACGTTGTTACAGTCAAACCCTTAAGAAATGAAGTCGTTTTTGCAATTGATATGCTTAGATGGGATGGTCTGTATCCGGCAAGTGAAAGGGATTCAGCAAAAATTGGTTTTACTATGAGATATACAGAAGACTTCAGCAAAGCATATCCCGACAACTACATCGTTCTTAACTCATTCGACCGTCCAAAAGGATGGAGGCCAACAGAAGATAGATGGACGTCATTTGGCTGGTACGTTTTGACTCACAAAGTATTTGAATACTAATCCGAAACTGGGCTTTGGCCCAGTATATAGCCTTCAGCAAGCTATACTGACGAGGTAGCTGTTTTATTAATTACTACTTATAGGAGGATTAAAAATGACTCAAGAACTTTTAACAGAAAAAGACAAGACGGAAATTGAATGGCACGCAAGAGAAATTCTAAGCTGGATTCCCTGCGCTTGCGGTGATATAGCAAATGGAAATGAAGCAAAAGGAGATGATAACTACAACGACTCTGATCTTCTTTCCGATCTTTGCGGAGACAAGATTCATGATGCTGCAACAGGCGTCATGAGTAAAAAAGGATTGTTCAACGACACAAAAAAAGATGTTCCATATTATGTTCGGTGCTTCTTTCAAATTATGATTGCTGCAAATATCCGTAACAGTGCCCACAAAGCACTTAAAGATGCATTGGATTCACTTATTGAAAGATGGTTAAACAGTATAAGAAAAACAATTCTCGGCAGTCCTGATCCAAAGAACATTGCTCTTCCCGTGGAATTTGTTCAAAAGTATATTATCCAGTATAAGTTTCCGTCAAAGTAAAGTCAACAATCCGAAATGCCCTCGTAGAGGGCATCTAATACCTTGGGCAAGTATTACTGATGAGGTAGCCTGATAATATTAATTCAAATTTATTAACTCAATTATAGGAGGATTAATTATGAAAAAACGAGTAGAAGTAATTTTCAGAAAAGATGGCTCGAAGTCTGCCGAAGCCTTTGGATTCAAGGGTCCCGCATGTGAAGAAAAAACAAGATTCCTTACCAAAGAATTTGGCATAATGAAAACAAGACTGAAAGATTCCTATTACGAAGTTGGAGATGTAGTAAAACTTTCAGATGGCCTGCCAGAAGGGCATTGCGGATAGGAGGCAATTATGAAGAACAGATATATCAAGTGTTTTGGCCAGGATTGCCCTTTCTGCGAGGCTGGTTTTCCACGCAAAATAACTACACCAGTCTTTGACTTTATTAACGGCACCATTACATACTGGACGGTAAACGCCGATTCCGAAGCCGTAAAAAAACTTTACGGCGACCAATGGAATCCAAGGAAGGAGATCGAAAATGAGTCATAATTCTGAATACGGTCAAAAGGTTAATGACCCGAACAAATTTCGAAACATATGCAGAAAGTATGGACATGAAGTAATTGAAGCAAATCGTGTCCATCTTTACGGCAACAATTATGTTGATTGTGCGTTTGCCGTTCACCTTAAAGGCTGGAAGTATCCAATCGCAATTTCAGCCGAAGGTCAAGTATACTACGATCACTGGGGTTCAGCGCCTGAAACAATGGGTCATCTTGGAGAAGTTTTCCAAGCGTATGATCTGGCACGAACTGTCGACATCATTCCTTTAGATGAAGTCCAAAATTACTTCATCGAAACACTCCCAAACGGCGACAAGAAACTTATTATGGAATATGAGTAGCCGAAATCCCCTCATAGAGGGGATTCGTACAAGATGACAACTTGTGCGCTGATGATGGCAAGTCAAATCTATAACTACTTACAAGGAGGATTTATTATGTACAAAAAAGAAAAGAAAATTTTAGAATTTCGTCTAACATCAAATGAAGCAAAGAACGCGATTCTTGACTACATTGAAAAAAATCGGTCAGAACACGAACCTGACAAAACTCCACTACCAAGAGTGTGGGGGAATTACATGTCAGGTAGAAAACTGAAAACAGTCGAAAAAAATCCATTGACTTCATATACCGATATTAGACATACGAGTGGAGTAAAAGTCGTCTGCGTCTGGGCAAGTAAAAATGTAGAAGTAAACCCAGTGGAAAAATCTAAACAATCAATTAACGAATTTATTGACTTGGATGATGACTACGATGACGATGATGATGATGGTGAGTAGCCGAAATCCCCGCAGTGCGGGGATCTATGCAAGATGGGAACTTGTATACTGATGAGGTAACCCAAAACATTAACTCAATTATAGGAGGATTTATTATGAAAACTGACAGACTCATTAATCTATTAAGAGCTGGTTTTCCTGCGTTTTGGATCAATACATTTGAACCAAACCGTGTAAGGCAAAAAATTTATGATGAGATAAAGTCTTTCCGTAGAAAAGATGGAATAGAATACAAAGTAGAAGAATGGAGTATTACAAGGGCAGCAAATCCAATTCCAGTGCTTGAGCAATTTATTACTTCTGAAGATTGTACTGTTCTATTCATGTACAATTTTCATTGGTTTCACGACAAGGCTCAGGTCGTACAACTTATACAGGATGCGTTGCCAATCGTCTCCAGTAAAGGATCTGCAATAGTCGTCGTTAGCTCACAACAGAAAATTCCTCAAGAGTTGTCCAAGGATTTTATTGTTATGGATATGCCACTTCCAGACGATAACGAGATAATATCGGTTATGCAACACGAACTTCCCAATGGGTATAAAATGCCTGAGGGCAAAGACAAGGATAGAGTAGTAAAATCCTGCAAAAGTTTAACTCGGACAGAACTTGGACAAGTGCTTGCGCTGTCTGTTATTGAAAAGAATTGCTACGATGTCGAAGTTATTAATGACTATCGTGCCATGGCTATCAAGAAAACTGGATTTATGGAAGTCATTCCACATACCTACAAGTACGCCGATATCGTTGGATATCAACGCTATAAAGAACACGTGGCAGAGTCGATTGACAACATAAAGGCAAAAGGAAATATGCTTATAGGTCCCGGTGGCTGTGGCAAGACCGTTCTACAGATGGCGATAGTTGGAGAGTTCAAGAAATTTGGTATTAAAATTGAAATGGGCGCTCTTTACTCCAAGTGGCAAGGGGAAACAGATCAAAACATTAGAACTGTCCAAGAAGTACTTCGATCGGCTGGTGAAGTATACGCTTTATTTGATGAATTTGAAAAGCAATTTAGTGGTGCTGGTGGATCGGGCGACTTGGATAGTGGTACAACAGTTAGAGCAACTGGCGCGTGGTTGGATTTCTTTCAAAATAGACCGAAAGGAGTATATATAGCCGGAACAGCAAATAGCTTCAATGGCATCCCTGCTCCATATCTTCGGCCTGGAAGATGGGATACTACACCATTCTTCTGCGATCTACCAACAGACAAGGTGCGAAAAAAGATTATGGATCATTACTGTAATAAGTTAAATCCAAACCTGATGAAAGAACAATACCCCGAAATGAAAGACTTTACTGGTGGTGAAGTAGAAGCACTCGTCACACTCGCCGACATGCGCGGTATGAGTTTAAATAAGGCTCGGGAATTTATTATTCCACAAATAATTACAAAAGGGGAAGAAATCACCGAGCTAAGAAAATGGGCTAAAACTCGCTGCTTGTCAGCAGAAACACTTCAACCCATAAACGGCAAACGAAAGTTAGACGTTTAAAACCCAAAACGAAGGAGGATCAAAAATGAGTACAGTAATTGGTTATGGAAAATCGAAAAAAGGAAAAGTCATTCACGCTATTTTGAAAGGTGGTATTGCTCTATGCGATAAGCGAATGACAAATGTTGATGTCGCGATGGACCTTGGCGCCATGGATGTTACTTGCGCAAAATGCAAGGCTCACAAGGAAGTCAAGTATTCCGGGAAACAACCCAAAATCCCTATGGATGCCGGAGTTAAGGATGATGACGATACGAAACCTTCCGGCTTACCCGTCGCAAAAGGAAAACAGAACAATGGAAAGGTCGGTCCGGGTAGTATTAAGGATCTGGAAAAGAAGCAAACTGATAACAAAGTAACCCAACACAGCAAGAAGAAGAAAAAGAAGAAGGAAAAAGGAACAGAATTTGAATTTGATTTTGTCTCCCAAGAAACTGCGAAAGGTTTTAACATTTATCATAAACCTTCCAGGCGCGTCTTCTTCGAATCAATTCCAGGTTCTCTTGTCGATCTTGCAGTAGGTTTCCTAAATGACCTCGAAATTAGATGGACGGACGTTAACAAAAGCGTTCCAGTTGGATTTATCTCTTCTTGCAAGGAGGCATTAACAGCTGCCTACGAAGAGGCTGGCTTGGTACCTCCACAAATCATTGCCGAAAAAGATCCACAGAAAAAAGGTTCGAAGAAAAAAGTGGAGAAAAACTCTTCGACAAGAAAGTTTCAAAAAGGCGATGAACTTGTCATAAATGAAGTTATCCATATTTATGACGGCAAAAGTTGGAAGCCGAAAGAAGACAAGCCCGAACCAAAAAAGCCCAAGCGCAAAATCACTCGCCGGAAGAAGAAAACGGAAGACAAAAAGTCAAAGCGCAAAATCACTCGCCGAGATAAAAAGCCTTCCAAGGAAAAGCGGAAAATCAAACGACGGGAGAAAGTGGAAAAGGACCGTTTCGGTTTTAAATCCGGAATGCAACCTGCCGAAGTAGTAAAGATGATCACTGGTCCGGATGGTGCCGAATTCGGCGAAATTGTGGATATGCTCAAGTCCCAATTTTCCCTTGAAGAAAAAAGGGCGAAGCGGAAAGCAAAAAGAGTTATCTATAAGCTTTCCAGGGAATTCGGCGCTGAAGTAATCGTTGTCCTTTCCAAAAACGAAGATGAAGATCATTACATCCTTCGCGAGGTTGAACCAGTAACCAATGACTAAAATCCGAAACTCCCCGCACTGCGGGGATTCTGGTGCCTTAGGCAAGCATCACTGATGAGGTAGCCTGATAATATTAATTCAAATTATAGGAGGATTAATTATGTACATTATGGAAAACTTTGTGGATTCTGCAATTGAAAACCTTGGAGAAAAATGGGCAAGTGACCTACATCGAAAAGTTGCAGTCATTTGTCTAATCCAAAACCCACGAGTATTTACAATGGAAAAGTTAATGAGAAATATCAAAATCATTAACGGAATTTCCACAGATAGAATTGGTGGAATTGACATCCATGGACTCGTAGAAGAAGGCTGTGATTTCTGGCCATAAGGAGATAATAAATGTCAGCGAAGGGAATTAACATCTTGAAATACCGTGGTTTAAAGGCTCGGCGAGGAGAAAAAGTTGTCCTCCATCTTACGGACAAAAAGGGTAGAAAACTTCATGTTCGTTTTCCATGGGATTTGTGGCAAAATTTAATTAAAGATATAACAGAACCACTATATTACTGGAAATTGGGTGAACTATTTGAAGGAAAACCACTCATTGGAGACGCTGCAAGGGAAGAAAGAAAAGAATCAGAAGCAATACTACTCGCCGAAGGTTACAAAGAAGATTTATAATAATCCGAAACTCCCCGGACTCCGGGGATTCTAAGCAAGGTTGGCTCTTGCTTACTGATGAGGTAGCCAATGAAATATAATTACAACACAAGGAGGATATTACTATGACACCAGAACAACTACAAGAAGGCGTTCTATGCCAACTTAGAGCTGGCCGATGGGATGCAAGTATTCGTTTGCCAAAAAGTAAACTCGGGAAGGAACTTCCAAAGGAAATCGTCAGGGCAATGCAAGATCTTATTGAAGACAAGACGCTTCTTAAAGATCTTGCAACTGTAAGGCGAAGCGCAAAAGGATTGCTACAAAGAAATTCTTTGCCTTTTCCAATTGATGGTGTTTGGTGGGTAAGCAAGGAAAATGTCAATTACCTCGATGAAGAATTTAAAAAATTTGAAGAAATGAATTCAAAACGGCTCGAGGAATTTCTGAAGAAGTATGACAAAATGAAAAATGACTTCAAATCAAAGTATCCTACATTTTACAATTCAAAAAATTATCCCACCAAAGATGAACTTCGCAAGAAGTATTACTTCAGATGGAATTTCTTTCAAATCAGCATTCCGGACAAATCCACAAAAGTTTTGTCTCCATCAGTTTATAAGCGTGAAACTGAAAAACTTCGCGGCATGGTAAAACAGATGGAAGAAATGACCATTAATCTTGTCGGCAACATGCTTCACAAGAGAATTAAAAAGCTTTCAAGTCAATGTGAAAGTGGAAAAATTAATGCTGGAACTTTTAACTCCATCGAACTTTTTATGAAACGATGGGACGAGTTATGGCGCGACAATGTTGACGAGAAAAAACTTAAAATGGTTATGGCGCGTCTTAAGAAAGAAATGAAAGGCGCCAGCGTTGATCGTTTAAAAGGAAACGAGGAGTTCCGTGAGAACTTAGGTTCCCAACTTGAAACAATAATGAAAAAACTTCATCAGGTACCAGATTTCACGCTTAAAAGGAAACTGGACATATAGCCTCACAATCGCCCGAGCCATTAAAATATATGGTTCGGGCGAAGCTGTATGTAAACTATATTAATCAGTTAATCACGTGAGTCAAAGCTTCAATCCCTCTATTATAGGGGAATAAAAAAATACTTGTCAATATTAAATAGTTAGTGTATATTTATACTGTTTTTTTGAATTTAAGGAGGGTAGAAAAATGTTAGAAAACATCCGCTGTGATCTTTGTAAGCATTTCGCATCTTCTAAGATTATTAAAAGACAAGAACGAGAAGAAGATGAGCAAAGTGAAAAGAAAAAGAAACGAAAGCGCAAAAAGAAGTCATATGATTCTGAAAGAATATGTTCAATCACAGGTGACAAAATAAGAGAAGATACTCAAGCATGTAAATTTCTCAACCCAGTAGAATTCGTTTCATGCGATGAACACAACTGCACAATTCACATTCTAAACTGCCTAAATAGAAGGATGAATAACAAAGGATTTAAAACATGGGAATCCTGCACAACAAAATGCCGCCAGTTTACCAAAGGTATTTCAGATATAATAAATGATTACTACGTAAATGGAAAAGAAATCGCCAAACCACGAAGAAAGATTACTCGCAGAAATCCAAAAGAAAGCCCCAAAGAAAATCCAAAAAAGAAACGAGTCATTACAAGACGCAATAAGCACAATGAGCAAAAGAAGAAACGAGTTATTACAAGAAGAAAACCCAAACAAGACAATGACTTTGATAAACTTGTAAAGCGTATAATCAAAAGAAGAAAAGAAAAAAGGAAAATCACGAGGAGGTAAAATGGGAAATAAACTAAAGCCAATAGACTATTTAAACGTCTTAGAAATCGTCTTAAATGACTGCATCTATTCCATAGACCCATGCGATGTTTACGAACCACTTGACCTATCATTCCCACTACATTCCAATTCAATTTCGCCGGAAAAGCTTGTTATAAAAAAGAACCAATATGAAAACTTGAGCAAGGAAGCAAAAGAAATGATCGAAGCCATTCTGTATTCACCTTCGGAAGTTTTCGATCTACTTGCAACTCCGGAAAGAGGATTGCTCAGCCAAAGAAGTATAAGAAAATACTTTCGCAAAATTTGGAAAAGCAAATTTATAACTGACCAAACTATAAAAGAAATAAAATCATGGGTAAACCAACTATAACAATTCTTAATCCTATCAACTCACTTGCAGATAAGGATGCACGAAAACTTATCGTAAAGCCACTTTTATATAAATCTGTTGTCTGGCAGCGCGATGACTATACTGGGGAACGGACATATACTATTAAGAAGTCCTGTCTTATGACAGGGTGGGACGGGACTTCAGGAAAGTTCCTTACTGGTCTTATCCCTCGTGTTAAGAAGTATTGTCGAAAAAAAGGTCACAAAATAAAGATTATAGATAAATCTGAAAAAATTAAAACAAGCATCGAACCAAACTTAAAAGGGATAACCTTCCGGCCCGACCAAAAGAAGGCTTTAAACATCGTTTCACGCCGACACAGGGGGAAAATAGTATTCCCTACAGGCACTGGTAAAACCATCATTGCTGCTGGAATTGTTTCGATGTTTCCAAAACTAAGAACTTTATTTCTTTGTCATACAAAGGATCTATTATATCAATCTGCCGAAGAATTTAATAAATACTTCAAAAACGTCTTTATCCTTGGTGGTGGAAATAAAGTTAATTGGGATCACATCTATGAATGTAAAAGCCCAATCCTTATTTCAATTGATAAAAGTTATTATAACAATATGGATGTCAATAATTCAACCTTCTTTGATATACTTATAGTTGATGAAGTACACCATGTTAATTCAGTTGATAGTCAGTATGGCCAAATAATGGGGACAAACCTTGCTCCAAGAAGATATGGTCTTACAGCAACAGTTCCAACAGAAGAAAAACAAATCCTTATAAATGAAGGTTTTTTTGGTCCAATCATTGCTGAACTCGGCATTAATGAAGGAATTAGGCTTGGTATCGTTGCCAAGCCTAAAATGAACATTATTCCCGTTCCTTATGAAGTAAAAGTAAATAAAAGAGCAAAAGGACTCTTTAGAAATTTCTACAAATACGGGATCGTCAAAAATAGAGCAAGAAATAAACTCATAGTCAACGAAGTCATAAATAGTATAAACAACGACAAAACCACTCTTGTCATAATCGAAAGAAAAGAACATGGAAAGTTAATCCAAAAGATGTTAAAATATAGGGGTTTCGAAATTCCATTTGTCTTCGGTGATACAAAGAAAGAAAAAAGATCAGAAGTTTTAAAAGGATTAATAAGTAGAAAAATCAAAGCAACAATCTGTACAAAAATTTGGAAAGAAGGAATCAATATACCTTCACTCAATCACGTCATTAACGCTGTTGGTTTAAAGGAAGAAAAAGCAGTACTTCAGGCCATTGGGCGCGGGACAAGGGTTACAGACGATAAGAAAGTTATCAATGTAACTGATTTTCTTGATCCGTATAAGTTTCTGGCTGAACATTCTGTTCTACGTATGTCAATATATATAAAGAAAGGATGGTTAAAATGAAAATTGAAATTGACGAAACGACAAGAATGAACTTTATGCTATCTAATGCACAAGTTATAGACGCATTGCTCAACTACGTCTATACACATCCACAGAAACAAGTTGATGAAAACGTTTATTCATTTATCGGTGATTTACTTGGTGGTGGAAAACTTGAAAATAGAAGTACAAGAGTATTCATTTTCAGAGATAGTCGGGAGTTACAAACTGGTCTCGAATTATTTGTTGAAGTAAAAAAATATAGAGGGAGTGTTCCAAATGGGGAAAACAAAAAGACGGAAGAAAAAGGCAAAAATGAAATTGAAGACATCGCCGAATCCTGTGACAATAACAAAAGTCATTAAGCTTGATGATGGTTGCTTCATTCCAGAACCTGTAATGTCACATATTGATAAACACTTATTTCGCGTTCCATACAGTATAAAGAAGGAATTCAAAAAAGTTCTAATTGAAATATTTCTTCATAAAACTTTTCAGAAAAAGAAGAGACCAATAAAAATTTCTGATGAGTTAAAATTCTTTTTTCAAGTTAACCTTCAAAGACCCGATAAATTAGTATAATGGATATACTTGACTTCTTAGATGAATACAGTATAGAATACTGGACCGAAGGTAAAAATGTTTCACACGGATGGATAAACATAACTTGTCTATTTTGTGATGATAACTCAAACCACCTCGGCATTAGGTTAAAGGACTTTAGAGTCTTTTGTTGGCGCTGTGGTGGTCATTCTATAACTCATTTAGTTTCCAAAATAGCTGATATATCTACACAAGAAGCTAAACGAGTTATCAAAACTCTTGGGGTTGAGGATATTGATCTTGCACCTCCTTTAAGTAATACCTCATCAGAAGAAGTAAAACGCAACGTCTCTATCTCTCTTCCCCAAGAATCCACAATTCACTTTCCTAAATTTCACATCGAATATCTTCGCAAGCGTGGCTTCCCTCCAAGAAAGACAATCCGAAAATATAAACTCCGTGCTGTACATAATCTTGGTAAGTATAAATTTCGAATCATCATACCTGTATTTATAGATCGTCGGCTTGTAAGCTTCACAGCACGTGACATCACAGGTCAGCAGGAACCTCCTTACAAGATGGCATCAAAAAAAGAATGTTTACTTGACAGAAAAGACCTGATATTTAATCTGGATACAGTTGATGTTGGAGGCGATGCAATACTCGTAGAAGGCCCAATGGATGCAATGAAAATGGGCGACGGCGCGATTTGCTCATTCGGTACACAAGTCAATCTCGGTCAGATATTACTTCTTAAAAAGAAAAATATTAGACGCTTATTTATTTTATTCGATAATCCAAGGAAAGATAAGGGAGCTGGAAAACGGGCAGCAAAAAGGCTGGGTCCGCAACTGGCTCCGCTCGTAAAGAAGAGGGTAGAAATTTTGACTTTGGAAAAGGCTCTCGATCCTGGAGAGTTAACCATAGAAGAAGCGAGGGCAATCAAAGCAGATTTAGGCTTTACTATTTAAAATCATTACAAATAATACTTCTTGTGTTATTTGATAAAATGTAATAGTATTTAAAGCGTTTTGAGGTTCCCTGCCCTCGTTTATTTAAGGAAGATCATTGGTCGCCTCCTATCTACCCTCAAAACAACATTGCTCTTTTCCCAAAAATGATCAGTGATCTTCTTTAAGTGAACGGGGTTTCTTAGTCCTTCATCAAAAGGAATAGTAAAATGAGCGCAATTTTCGCTGGAGACAAATGCAAGATATGTAATGAAAGCTATTATGCTTCACTTGGACATCCCGAGTGGTTTGATAATGTTGTCAGGGGAAGAAAGCCTCCATGTGAAGCATACAAAAGATATCACAAACTACTCCGTTCTGGCAAATGCCCATATTGTATTACTGGATGGCAAGAACCCGGATATACAGTCGTCTCTTTATTAAAGCGAATCACTTACGGTATAAGGATTTCAAGACGAGTAAAAAAGAGTGTCGTTGCACGACGCATAACGCGTCGTGACTCTATTACGAAGTAATAGAGTATTTTTTATTTTTATTTTTATTTGTTTTTTTTGAAAGTCTGAAAACTTTTTTTTATTTTTTTGTTTTTGTTTTTTTATTCCGGAGAAAAAAATGACAGTCAAGAGAAATTTCTTTGTTCCATACAGGCAATCGGGTAAAGGATATTTCACTTGTGAGTATTGTCCGTTGCTTCCAAAAGGGGATTTCATTGTGAAAACGACTATTACCTGTTGTGCAGGATTCACAAGTGAGCTTATAGACAGAAATTGGATTTCGAGAGATTGTCAATTGCTCTCGGTTTCAACAGCAAAGAGGGTAGAAGATGGAAAGCAAAATCATAAAGCACCCGAAGATCGGGTCAGGGAAGATAACTCGAAGAGTTTTCATAATCTACAGAAGCAAAGGAAAGAATCATAGTGGAAAACTTATCCAGACAAAAGATCACGAGTTGTTTAGAAAAAAACAACTTCCTATTGTTTCACCCACATTCCACAAGCCGAAGAAGAGAATTAAATTTCAAAACGATGTAATCAAACTCATTTTCATTCAGTGGAACCGTTTTGGGCATCCATTCGTTCAACACAAAAATGTCTGGAACAAAACAACTGCCAGAGCAGTCGACAGAATCGACAAATCCACAAAGCATCACACTAAGCAAGAGATACTAAAATCCATGGATCGTGTTTACAAGCTGTTTGGAATGGATTGGTTTAAATATCGCCTTTACTTCGCAAAAGTCAAACTTACCTTGCCAGAATTCTTTTACTACGATGCCAGACGCCTTCGTAAAGCCCGAATCAAAATCAAAGACTGCCCGAGAAGTTGGTTAGAAGAGGGCTTCAAAGGATTTGACTACTTAGAACATACCTACAGCGCAGTCCCGAAAGATAAGAACCCTTCCATCAGCTCGAAAATAGAAGACCACTGGATTGAATATCATGGCGGAAAAAGAACAAATCGCGTAAAGTCCGGTTCAATCAAAATATCAAAGCTCGTCAAGAAATTCTCAAAAATTAATAACTTCGATCCGCAAGCTATAGTTGACGTCATTGGTGGTATGCTAAATGGATGGAAGAGTTTTAAGCCAAAGCATATTGGTTATCTACAAACGGATATCTTTTGGAATGAACAATTACCAAAGGAATTAGAACGCTACGGTCTTGTCAATGACCGATGTCAGTTAAAGGAGATCGAATAGTGATAAGACGTGAAGTAGTAAATCCAGAAAGCGAGTATTCGTTGCTCGGCATGATGATAATGAACGATGAAGTCATGTCTTCAGCGTATAGTCGTTACAAATCTGGAGCCCTCAAAACTCGGCATTTTACGGAACATTACAAGCCTGTCTTTCGATGGCTCGTTCGATATTACAACGAACACCAGAAGGCTCCAAAATCAACAATCCAAAAAATATACGAGAAAAGAAAAGTAAGTCTTTCCAAGGAAAAACAAGATATAGTGAAAGATTATTTGGAAAGACTTTCAGAAGAATACGAACCCGAAACAAATCCGGATTACATAAGAAAAGAAGTTTTACCTGATTTCATCCGTGAAAGAGAACTTGACCAAAGAATACAAAAAGCACAGATGGAATTAGATTCAGGCGATTACTCAAAAGCCGAAAGAACTATTTCGACCTATCAAGTCGTTCCGTCTGAAGATGAAGATGCAGAACTTGGAACAATAACTCCGTATACATTAGAAGATGTCACGTATGGATTTGACCCAGCAAATAAACTAAAAGAAGCATTCCGCTTTTCCGGAGATATGCATAGACTTGTTGGGCCATTGTGTGCAAGTTGGTTGGTTGCTATAGCCGGAACAGAAAAGGCTGGAAAAAGTTATATCCTTCAAGAAATCGGATATGAAGCAGCACTTTATCAAAAGAAAAAAGTCTTAGTAATAAATATTGAGTTATCAGCCCCAGTCGCAAGAAATAGATTATGGCGTAGAATAAGTAAGACAGCCAATAAACGTTACGCTGGCTGGTCACATAAACCTTTACTTGATTGTCAGAATAACCAATATCATACGTGTTTGGCTGATTCAGTAAAAATTAAAAGAATGAATAAAAAACCATTATTCCGTACACAAGATGAAACGATATCTATTAATTCAATAACTAAGAATCATAAGTGGAAAGTGTGCACAAAATGCAAAGACGATAACTCATCTCGAAAAAATGCAGCAAAAAATAAAAGATTCGTTCCAGCGATATGGTACAAGAAAGTTAAAGTCAGGGAGATAACAGAACTAAGAGTTAAAAATGCGATAAGAAATAAAAAGTTCAGTAATCTATCTAATTTTCGCATGAAGTGCTTTCCAAGATTTACAGTTACATTTACCGAGACAAAAGATTATATCATGAGATATATAGATAAGACAGGTTGGAAACCAGATATAATAATTTATGATTATCTTGATATTCTTTTGCCCGAAGGAAACTTAGAAGGTCGCTTCGCTGTTGATGATGTCTGGAAAAGAGCAAGTGGTCTTGCAGGTGAATTAGATTGCCTTGTTTTCACAGCCGACCAGTCCACGAAAGGCGGAAGGATTCAGTATGCACTTGATCAAATGTCAACGAGCGAAAGTAAAACAAAAGATAGCCATCTTGATGTTAGAATTGCATTCAGTAATACCGATGATGAGAAAGACTTAGGGCTGATTCGTTCTAATGTTGTCTTCCATAGACATGAGTTATTTAATGTCCGGCGCGAAGTCCTCTTAACACAACGAATAGCGACAGCCCAACCAATGTTGGATAATGCGTTCTTTCCGGATCGTGGAAAAAAGTTTAGAATTACACAATAAAATTAAATCTCACTGGGGATTTGTTTCTATTTATGTTATAATATATAAAACAGTTTAATTTCAAGGATTGATAATGGCATTCTTTCTGCGGTCTGCTATTATCAAGGTGTCCGGCCACTAAGGCGACGTGCCTGGTCAACACGCGTCTTTACACTCCATTGCTGGTGCTCCGCCGGACGGGATAGGGTGGGATTCGTTATTAATTTATAATTATGGTCAAAATAAAACAAAGGAGGTATTTTATGGAATAAGATTATTAATTGTTTCTATTACTGTTTTTATCATTTATTTTTATCAACTAAAAAATCCTTAAAGAAGGAGGAATCAAAATGGCAAAGTTAGACAAGAAAAAACTTACCAAGATGGCAAAGGCAGTCAACAAGCTTGATCTTACGGAAGACCCAATCGAAATCAAAGGCGTCGACCCGGAAGACCTAAAGGAACACTTTATTGCCGCCATCGAAGAAATCGATGATGATGATAACATCGATGAAGTACCCGACAAAATCGTCGATTACTACGAGTCACTTCTTGCATCAGACAAAACAAAAGCTGATGATGACGACGATGATGACGATGATGACGATGATGACGATGATGATGATGCCGACGATGACGATGACGATGACTCCGATGATGACGATGATGACGATGAACCCAAGTCGAAAAAGTCTCGCCGGAAGAAATCCAAGAAGTCAAAGTCGAAGAAATCCAAGAAGTCAAAGTCCAAATCCCGGAAGGCCTCCAAAGCCGACGATGATGATGACGACGACGATGATGACGATGAACCCAAGTCGAAAAAATCCCGCAAGAAAAAGAAAGCCGGAAAGAAATCAAAGTCGAAGAAGTCGAAGAAATCCAAGAAGTCAAAAGGTAGTACCGTCAAAGGACTTCGCGCCGGGACCCTTCCTCATGCCCTATATCAAGCCATTGCCAAAGATGGTTCGGCTACTTGGTCTGAACTCGCAGAAGTCGCGGGTGAAGAAAAAGACAAAGACGCCGACAAGTGTTACAATCTCGTTATGCGCACTATCAGCCGGAAAGTCTCCAAAGCGATGCCAATCACCGCAACATTTAACGGTGAAGATGAAAGCGTAATATTCTCAACTGTCGCTGACGATGATGATGCCGACGATGATGATGAATAGTCAATAATAATTGGCGCAAGGTATAATTATGCCTTAGATTCATAATAAAGGGTCGGTAATTTATTATCGGCCCTTTCTTTTCACTTGGAGGTATTAGACATGGCGTTAAAAAGAAGATCAAAGAAAAAGAGTAAACATATAAAGAGTCGCAAGTTTGCGGACATGCTAAAAAAGGTATATCTCAATGGTGTTATTGAGGAATGCCTTTTATCAGTAGAAGCAGGACATGGAACAATTGAGGCAGTTGATATGACTAATAGCTTAATCGTATCAACAAATGGGAATATAATGCATAAATCAGTTAACCAAGATTTCGGTCTCGGTAATTTGGATTTACTCATTAAATTCCTAAATTCAATCGATGAAAAAGTTAGTATTCAAACATCGGACCTCTATCTTACCTTAAAACGCAAGGATGAAAGACGTCGGCTCGAATATCTATTAACTCAACCCGAGTTAATATCAACCCTTATATACGATGATGAGCAGGAAAAGAAGAAAGACGTTTATGAACAAATTATAAAAACAGCAACGATTGCTGCCGACCTGAATCATGCCTTCATCAAAGACTTCCTGAGTTATATAGGAATATTAAAAGTAAAAGATACGATCATTAAGTTCGACAATAACGAACTTACATTTACTTGTGGTAGTACTGATAGCCATAAATTTAATCTCATCCTGGATAGCGATGTTGAAACAGAAGGTGAAGAAATTGAAACCGAAAGTAGAATAAACGGTGAACACCTTGCGAAAGTCCTTGGTGCTATTGATTTTGAAGATGATGACCCACCAGTTATAATGATGTCCGAAGACGGACCAGTCATTATAGAACATGGTTCTGCAATGTGGGCGATGTCTTCACTATACGAAACAGATGAAGAAAGCATGGATGAAAACATGGAGAACTAAATAATGGAATCAGAACGAAGAAAAAGAGTAATGACAGAATCCCAAAGATTAAGACATGAGCTTATGATGTGGGTTTATAGAAGTCATTATTGGGGCACAGATAAATATGGTAGAGACGTTTGCCTATGGTGTAAAAAAATTATGTCATCAGAACAACCACTTGAAGTTCAATGCCAAGATCTTTGTCCTGGAAATCCAAAGGTACAAGAAACTGTTTTAAAAGGTTGCATTAGAGAAGATGACGGTCTATCACCATTTACAAAAACAATATTGAAAGACTGTTTAGAAGAAGGGAGGTGAAGAAAATGGTCTGGAAGATAAATACCCTTCTGATCTTATTAATATTTCTCGCATTTTTGAGTATAATGAAATATTACAATGTCCACGAAACAATAATTAAAAAAGTTTATCCTTATCATGAGTTAAGGAGATAAAAATGAAAGACCTTATATGGTATGAGAAATTTCGCCCACTTGAATTGAAACAACTCGTACTCAGCCCACAAATGAGAAAAGTTTTCAAAAAATTTATTAAGGAAAAGGAGATTCCACATCTACTATTCTATGGCCCTCCCGGTGGCGGAAAAACTACGCTTGCACATATACTTATATCTTCATGTGCAGGGCGATATCTCATACTAAATGCATCAAGCGAAGATCGCGGAATAGGAGTTATTAAAACAAGAGTTAAGCAATTTGCTACAGCAAAGCATCCGGGAAATAAATTAAATATAGTTTTCTTCGATGAAGCGAATGGCTTAACTTCCGATGCGCAAGAAGCACTTAAAAACACCATCGAGAAATATCAAAAGAATTGTCGCTTTATATTCGCAACAAACGAAATTCATAAAATAACAGAACCCATATTATCACGCTGTCAAGTATTTCAGTTTGACTCGTTTCCAAAAGAAAGCCTTATAAGAGCACTCAGGAAAATACTCGTAAAAGAAAATGTTGAGTTTACCCAAAAGAAGCTGATAAAAATAGTTGACCAGTACTATCCAGACATAAGAACAATAATGAACACGCTTCAATCATGCTCTATTACTGGAAAGCTTGATACAAAAGAACTTTTATCGGCCAACACAAAAATGATTAGCATGTATTTAAAAAAGGGTAAGATATTTGCACTCCGACATATGTTTAACAATAGTGCAGATTTCCTGTGGGTATATAGGTTCTTGTTTAACAAGTATATCGTTAAAAATTTTAAGGACAATCAAGATCGTTCTGATGCTTGTCTTATCGTTGCTGAATACTTATGGAGGGATCGAACTGTTGTAGATAAAGAAATTAATCTTGCAGCTTGTTTTCTTGAATTAATGTCACTAAATAAAACGGAGGTTGACTTCGATGAACCCTTCTAAAAAAATCAGATTCTACTGCCCTGTATGTTGGTCAATAAATACTACCCGTTTCCAATGGGTAGATAATCAATACTTTGAATACTGGACATGCTGGGAATGTGACTATATATTCACTATAGATAAGGACTTTCTTCAATGGATGCTACACGCATAAATCCTTTTGACACCGTTAAAAAACTATTCAAGGGCGAAGAAGAAGTACATGTAGATTCGCCGTATATGGTGAACCGCATACTCAGCTTTCTGCCAGAAACGTTTGATCTATCGCTTAGTATGAATCGTTTAAATACAAGGCTTCCTGAATGGGCCGTTGATTTATGTTATAATATATGTGTCCCTAAAAAAAGAACCAAAGTATACTTGCGATATGCGAAACGGGCAAAAGTCAAAGACAAAAAATTACGTCGAAAAATATGTCAAACTTTTTACGTTAATGAAAGGCATGCAAACGAGATCATTAAACTCGTAAAAGATATTGGGGGGAAACCCGAAACCTATTTTGGATTAAAAGAAGGTGAGTAAAATGACTAAACAAAAATTTGAAGGTATAGAAATTATTATAGCTCAAATCATGCCTCTTTTAAAAATGTTTTATGAAACTGGTGCCGCAATTGAACTTGAAATTGAACAATCCAAAAGTAATTCAGATGAAGCTGGAAATCATTTAGGAACGGATAAAGTCAAAGTTAAACTGAATATAGAATAATGTAGATAAAATTTCTTAAGGAGCAAAAATGCCAAAAGATATAACTCAATACGTAGGCAGGAAATCGCACGAGCAAGATCTTTTGACAAGATTTGAAAAACTTGTTAAAACAGCGAAGAGCAAAAAGGAAATCCGTGAACTGGAAATGCGATTGCTCAAACCAAAGCCTATTTCTCACCAGTATAAAGGCCCACGCCCAGGATTGCAGAAATACAAAAGAAAGGTAATGAAAGTTACATTCCCATCTTCAAAGTACATTGACCAGTGGGCGAAACATTTTAAAGTTAATAGTTACATTGAAAATAATACTTATGATGTTCAATTTCTCATCAGATTATTTCAACTCATGAATAGCGGTGAAGTAAAATGGGATTCAGAAATAAAAGACTTTTGCTTTCACGGTGAGAAAAATGAATATGAATCATCATCAAAAAAGAAGAAGAGAAAAATCACGAGGAGAAATAAATGAAAATAGAAGATGAAATCCGCAAAGAATCAATGGCTTTTATTAAAGATAATAAAGGTCTAAAGATGGATACAAGAAGTAAAAAGTCAAAAGGTTACTTAAGCCCAAGAGTATCAAGCGAGTATATGGATTGCTCAATGCCGATGACTTTCGACCAGTATAGTCATTGTTCATTAGGCTGTACATACTGCTTCGCATATATGTTTAAAACAAACAATCCAAGTTTCAATCAAAAACTTCATTCCGTAAATGATCATAAGCTTATTGAAGCACTCAAGGGAAAACCAATTGATACGCGAGGAAGGGCACTTCACAAGCATTTCTTCAAAAAGCGATTCTTACTACATTGGGGCGGTCTCGCAGATCCATTCTGTAATTTTGAAAAGGCAAATAACATTGGTTACAATATTATAGAGACTTTAGCCAATGAGTCATATCCAACTCTATTTAGCTTTAAAGGATCCGCCATCTTTCGACCAAATTTTAAAAAGTTATTTGAGAAATACGCCAGTCAAAAAAACTTTGCTTTTCAAATCAGTATTGTAAGCCCAAGTGACGAAATGAGTCGTAAAGTAGAAATCGGCGTTCCAGTTACAACAAAAAGAATCAAGGCAATTAAAATGCTTAGTGAAATGGGATATTACACAATCCTTCGTCTTAGACCTTTTATAATAGGCATTAGCGACGAAGGTTTGGGTGAATTACTTGATCGTTGCTACGAGGCAGGTATAAAGGCTGTCAGTTTGGAATTCTTTGCCCTTGACGCAAGATCAAATGATGCACTGATGAAGAGATATAAATGGGTTGGGAAGTTAACTGGAATTGGTGAAAGTAAAGTAATGGACTATTTTAAACAACTCAGCCCATCAGAACGTGGTGGATATATGCGTTTAAATCGTCTCGTCAAGGAACGATTCGTAAAACAGATTTATACTTTCTGTCTTGAAAAAAATATTCTATTTGCTTGCAGTGATCCGGACTACAAAGAACTAAATATGTCAGGTTCGTGCTGTGGAATGCCCGATGAATATCCGGATAATAAAGAATTGCAAAACTGGACAAAGAATCAATTGACTTATCACCTAAAAGAACTTAGAAGAAAGTATCACCAAAGCGGACACGTCTATAGAATAAAGTTTGATCAAGTGTTCGTTAAAAATGATGATACTTATCTCACTGATAACTTTCTCGCTCAAGACCATCCGAAAGTGGTTGATTTAACTGCATCTGAAAGAAGCCAAGTAACTTATTCAAATATTGCACGTGAAGTATGGAATAACTTACGAAGTCCAAGCAATCCATCCAATTATTTCCATGGAAAACTTCTACCTATCAATATAGACAAGGACGGAAACTATGTTTATAAATACGTTCCAAGCGAATATGAAAATCGCTGGATTAAGGAGGGAATTAATTTAAAACGATAGGAGGTAGTCATGAAAGAAAATAATTTAAATGGTATTACATT
>Ga0180438_10000389_pt1 | contig 87417 bp, 128 predicted proteins | sample SS_ome_12_FD_132455 | JGI IMG/M metagenome (GOLD analysis project Ga0180438, IMG submission 132455) | Hypersaline lake sediment archaeal communities from the Salton Sea, California, USA - SS_3_D_2 metaG | ecosystem: Environmental > Aquatic > Non-marine Saline and Alkaline > Hypersaline >... | reverse complement strand
CTCCCCCGTCACTTTCCCTAATCCATCACAAAAAGCACAAGGTAAACTGTAATGCCTCTTACGAGGGAAACCACCAGTACCCTTACACTGTGGACATTCGATAAACTCATCAACCTTTCTTGGCAGGATGTCTTTCATATTCCACTCCAGTCAGGCACAGTTCCCCAATGCTACCACCAACTCCCCACCTTGCCAAACGGACCTGTTATTTAGTTCTTTTTACCTCAATCTCGGCAGAACGCAGATGCTTCCTCCACACAAAATAGAGCACAAGCCTCGTCTCCACATCCCTCCGCTGCAATTTCTTGTTCTCTCTTCTGCAAAGCGGCCTCGCTTTCCCCTTCATAATGGTTTTTTTCATGTGCGTGACACTGACCTTGAAGCGGGTTCCGACACGCACCTTTTCATGAGGTGTGACATCCAGTTTATAGCTTTGTTTCTCCAGTTTCAGAAATCCCTCTGAGTAGGAACCCACCACCTTCTTCTCAAGCAAAACCTTCCCTTTTCTGATTTTGATCTGGTTCTTGAGGCGCCGGGTATTCACATAGTTCTTTTTGTCGGCATTATTGTTGTGAATCGTATATTTCCTGCGATAGGAGGAGTACGTCTTCCCTCTATAGCGTTTCACACGGTAGATCTTGGTGTTTTTATTGCTGTAAACATGCGTTGCACCATCATCGAAACGCACCTTCCACCCCATCTCGGTGTCCCACATTTTCCAATATCCACATGCAAAAACATCAAACGGGAGTAATGTGGCGGACAAAACTGTGAGTGCGAAGACAATTTTCACCATATACTCCCATTCTTCATGGCAGGCCATGACCCACTCCTGATCTTATAATGAAAACAGCAACTATCTCATACTAATTTCTTTTAGTATTTATGTCAGAAGGTGACGGCGGTGCCATAGGCGAGGACCTCTACCATGGATTTGCCGAGGCGGGCGGTCTCAAAGCGCACGTTGATGACCATGTCGGCGCCCAGCTCGTGGGCTTCCTCTTTGAGGCGCATGTACGCCTCCCATCGCGCCCTCTTGAGCAGGGTCTCCATGGAGTAGAGGCGACCGCCAAAGAGGTGCTTGATGCCAGCCATGAAGGTCTTGAAGTAGTCGGCGCTGATCACCACGTCGCCCTTGACGAGGCTGTAGTGCCGCGCTCTTCTCTCCTCGGGAACCCGTTTGGTGTTGGTGGCGACCAGGTGGGCGAGGGCCTCTTCGCGCCTTGCGAGCGCCTTGAAGTGCGACTTCTCTATTATGTGCCCCACCACAAAACCCATCAGGATCAACACCAGGGGGGCGGCGAGACTGAGAAGGGTTATAATGAGTTCAAGATGTTCCGCGTCACTCATTGCTCATCCTCGACTATCACGGCGGTGCCGTAGGCGAAGAGCTCTGCGGCTCCTTGCATGACGGAAGAGGTGGCGAAGCGCACGTTGATAACGGCGTTGGCGCCCATAGATTTGGCCTGATCCACCATGCGGCGGGTTGCCTCTTTGCGTGCCTCTGTCATGAGCTCGGTGTACCCCTTGAGCTCACCGCCCACCAGGTTCTTGAGCCCGGCCATAATGTCGCGCCCCACGTGTTTGGCACGGATAGTGTTCCCCTGCACCAGCCCAAGGTGGCGCACAATCTTTTTACCGGGGAGATACTCAATATTTGTCATCAGCATGTCTGTCATTTCATTCTCTCTATCCAGCCATGGCCCGCCTGACAGCGCACCACAGCTTCTGTAGGTAATCTTCCCCGGTTGTCCCATGTTTCAGATGGCGGCGCAACCTGTTTGCGACCAACGGCCAATTATGTTCGGTGAACGCCAAAACGAAAAAAGCCCGTGGGAAAACCCACAGGCTTTGGTGACCCTACGGAGAATCGAACTCCGGTTTGAGGCGTGAAAGGCCTCCGTCCTAACCGCTAGACGATAGGGCCGTAACTTGGTGTCCCAAGCGACAAACCGCATTAAGCACAGAAAATTTTTCCTGTCAACACCCTTTGCGTCGGTTTTCGCTACACATTGTTATCACAGCAGTTTCCCCAAGCACAATGCAACTCACTCCGGGGCAAAAAGGGAAATATTCCCGTCTCATTTTGGCTCAAACCTGCATTAGGGGCGATTTTTCGTCTCTTTTTCGCATCAAAACGGCAGCACGGGAGGTGTGGAGATCTCGCGGAGGAGCAATCGGGAGGTCCCCCGGCACAGCGGAGGGACCAGGAGCATGAGAGCGGGGGGACCAGGAGCATGAGAGCGGGGGGACCAGGAGCATGAGGGCGGGGAGGGGGGCACGCCTGAGGCTCAGAAGGTGAGCACCTTTTTGCCCGAGGGGGCCATCTTCACCAGCCGGGGATGGAAGGTGGCGATGATGCGCACCAGATCCTTCTGGGCCGCCATCACCTCGTCGATGTTTTTGTAGGCCATGGGGAGCTCGTCGAGACCGGCGGAGAGGATGGTCACCCCGCGCCCCTTGAGGAACCGCCTGGCGTCCTGCACACTGTAACGGGCCAGGGCGGCCTTTCTGCTCATGCGTCGCCCCGCCCCGTGGGAGGCCGAGGAGAGGGACTCGGGCTCCCCCTTGCCCGTGACCACGTAAGCGGGGGTGGCCATGGAGCCGGGGATGATGCCCATGGCGTCTCTCCCAGCGGGGGTGGCGCCCTTGCGGTGCACCACCATGCGTTCCCCGAAGTGGGTCTCAATCCACGCGAAGTTGTGGTGGTTCTCCACCTGTGCCACCACCTGAGCGCTCATCCTTGCACTCAAGAAACCCCTCCATATCATTCTCGTCAAGTTCATACTCGTTAACGCACTCAGATCCAACTTTATCAGTACACACTGTCGCCACAACTTTATAACGCTTAGACATAATAACCTCTCTTAAACAATTAGGAACGTACATTCCTAACCAAAAATAAAAACCAAATAAAACACGTAGTTAGTTAACTTTCTCCATGGGCGTAGTACCTTCGAGATCTAAAACCTCATATCTTCCGTGCTCACCCCTAGATTCTACAGCAACAATCCTATCCCAGTCCCTAATCACCTCCCTAGGGACGCTCCCAGGAAATCTCTTAAAGATCTCCCGCAAGGAAGGGACCTCCAAGTACCTATACATAAATGCTAGAAACAACACCAAATCCCATTGCCCCGGATACACCGCATTAACCCCTATAACGTCTGAACATCTTTGATTAACAACCCAGAACAGTGCCTCAACTGTACACACCAAAAGACTGGCAGAAGGGCTTATTCCCACTATTTCAGAGGCGCTACACGTATCTGTTAGTATCCCCGAGTACTCACTTTTAATTAGAGTACGCACCTCATCCAAATCCTGTGCATTGATCTTTAAGGAATAAACTGATCTGCGTTCCTTCAAGTACATCATAACACCATAGATCATCGCTTCTACTCTACCTTCTCGAATGTGTAATCTCTACCGCTGACGATACGTGTATTTCCTTCTGAGTCTGTTACGTCATAAATCGTGTGATATCTGTCCACTAAATCCGACTCGACATCAACACCATGTACACCAATAAACACGACAATATCCCTTAACCACCCAGAATCCTTATCGGAAACAGAAACCCGATCTCCCTCCTCAAAGGTGCAATTCTCCCTAGCCTCCTGAAGATAAGCCTCTTTCAACTCACCCATAATCTCCACCATCTCTTTGCGCCTCCTAACAACCAGGTCCTTAAGAAACGCCACCGTACGTGTATTCGCATTACCATTACGGATCGCCGTAACCAAATCAATAGCCGCTTTAAGGGAACACCCTGTAGCCTCCATAATAGTCTTACATACCGTTGGCCCTTTTACACCCGTATTTAACTGTGCTCTTGCCTCATCAATAATGGAATCTGAAAACATGACAATCCTCCTTTAATTCTGGTATACCGCAAGGCGGACAATTAGACAAGGATTATCTTAAGAAAGTTTTATTATTTATCACGAACAATTTTACTATCCCAAAAGCAGTACTAAAATCAACAGGCTAGGAGTGGGGTTTGTTGTGCAATCTTATCATCTACCTAATTTTCTCCCATCTCAATTCTTGTTTTGAGATCATTATATACCCCCTGTGTGTTTAGACCCTATCCACATCCATCAGATCTAATCCCATTACTGTCCTTGTATACCTCCTTTTATGTCTTTGTGATCTCTTTGTTGCGTTTGCCAATAAAAAAGGACTACCGATCTCTCAGTAGTCCTCAAATTAGTAAGATGCCCGGTTAAGACACTTAGTAGTATCCTATGGGATCCCCTGTGTGTTGTCAAAGATTAAGGGGGTCTAGTCGTCTAGGTCTGCTAAAGAGGGACCATCTACAGGGGGTGCGGCTTCCTCGTCGCTCTTGCCCTGCTCTGCTAGCTCCTTGTCCCGTTCCTTACGTTGGGTTCCAAGTCTAATCTTCTCGCCTTGCTTGAGCTTCTTGTAAGCCTCGGTACCTTTCAGAGGTCCAAACTCATCCTCCGTAGGCTCAGGAGCATAGGCTTTAGGGTTCTTGCCCTTCTCTACCAGCTTGCGGTTAGCCTCGATGCTATCCTGTACACTAGCCATAGCTTCAGCACGGGCCTTAACAGCGGATTCCTTGCCCTCCTCAAAGGAGGATCGCATGTTCTCTTCCATCTGCTGCTGTACAGGCTTCATAGGAGGAGCGGCCTTCTTTACTACCTTGAACATCATTCGCTTAAACGAATCCTCCAAGGATGTGTAAAACTCAGCCTCGTTAATGTCCGTAGTATCTACCTTGTCTCCCTTAGTAAATGTCTTACGCTCGCCGTTAGGCATGACTACACGGTGCTTACCGCGCAACTGAAATTCAAATTGCATCTCTCAATTCCTTTCTCTTCTGTATGGGGTGTGTAAAATCTACCAGCGGATAAGAGTCAGACGCTCACGACCAGCAACCAAGACCACATCAGTAGCATTCCCCACCTCAGCACCATCGGAGAGCTGGAAGAGTTGCAGATACTTAGTGCCACTATCATTACGGATCTTAGCTACAAGAGCAGTGTTAGGAGTGGTGGCGTCAAGGACATTATCACACAGCATGTAATTATATCCCGGCTGATCGTCGAATAACTCAACGTCAGCAAGAGGCCAACCACCAGTTGGGTACGCTGTGGTAGTATCAAGGAAGATCTCCACAGCCTCGGAAGTCTCAAAGGTTTTCAAGCCAAGTTGCTTAGAAGTGTCAATAGCTAAAGTCATCGGTTACCTCCAGGTAATCTATTAGTTTATCTCTCAATACCACGAAGGTACTACGCTAAGAGGTTATATCCACGAACAACCGCCTCAGGCTCCTCATAAGCAAAACCAAACCAAACGGTAGTTACGATATCTAACACACGGTTACGGATATCATAGAAGGTCTCCATCTCAATCCTCTCCTCAATACCAAGAATAGCATTATCAGGATTGAGCAGAAGAGCCTCGGTAGTGGTGTTCGGGGGGATGGAAAGGTTCTCAGGCATCTGAGGAACGCCACGGACCATAGAGCCGCTATACATAAGCTCCAGTTTATTGGCCTGGTTGGCATCACCCATACCAGTAGCACGACCGGCGAGCTCCTGACGATAGTACTCCTCAGAATGCCCAGAGGGGAAGAACCCCATCTGATCGCGCTTCTGAAGGAACTGGACAGGAAGAACACCAATCATCTCTGACATGGTGGCAGAACCAAATTTAACTGCGCTGTGATCCACAGTGTTACCGGCAAGCTTACGCATACCATCGAAGAGTTTGAGATCTGGATCAGCAGAGGTAGTATCGCCGTTAAGAGCAATCTCCTCCATGTCACGACCGACAGCCTTGCCGATAATGTCCATAAGGGTCTGCTTAAAACGATCCTGCTCGATGTTGCGCATGAGAGTTTTCTTGGTCACACGAGTGTGAGCAATAAACTCGTAGGTCTTGAGCTTAATATCATCAATAACAGGCACAGCTCTCTTAGCCTCTGGAAGAGCCTGACCCTCAGTAGCTGCGTGGAGAATGCGGTTAGGGAAAAGGATACGAGGCATAGAATGCTCACCACCCTCAGGGACAGTCTCAGTCCTGATAATGGGCAGAAGCACATTACCCTTAATCGCCCTTTGGAAAAACTCTCTTGCCTGAGTACCCTGTAACAGGCCTCCGTTAAGATCGCTGGTGAACATATCCAGTTTTTCTCTAATCAACTTATCATTGGTATTCATTCTTCTCTCTCCTTAATCGGATAGTTAGTCAATCTATTTCAACAAGTCTACTCTTTAGGGAGGAGACGCCCACCAACATACTTAGTGGTAGGTTTAGTACCATCTTGGAAATCAGTCTGAGATGATGTAGAGGGAGGATTACCCTTAGTACTAGGGGTCACTTTCTCGGGTTCAGATCCGCCCTTAGACTTATCCACTTTGACACCCTTCATGGATTCAACACTAGCCTGGAGAGCAGCAATCTGCTCCTTGAGCTGATCCATCTCAGAGAGATCATCACCATCTTTGGTGACGTCATCACCCTCTCCAGCACCTTCTCCAGCACCCTCCTCGGGCTCCTCCTCCATACGCTTAAGACCGAGCTTCTCTAACGTCTCGTCAGAGAGACCGAGAAGGAGAGTCTTCAGAATCTCTACCATCTGATCCTCATCAGCCTTCTCCTTCCACCCCTTAATAACCTCAAGGCGTGCGTTGTTATCTCCGTCTTTAGCTGCGATCAATGTTTTCAATGCGTCCATAACCTTCTCATCCTTTACTGATAACCATCTTCGTTTATTTGCAGGAACAGTTACAAGAGACACTTCTTGAGTTTCTATATCAGTCAAACGTACTATGTCTGTCTCTGTCTTGCGTACTTTGTCTGAAAAATCATTCATCTGTGATCTCCTAAATATGTTATATCAATCTATTAAAATGAGGTCAAACACCCTATTCAACATAAGGCTCTGCACTAACCCAACCACCAATACTCCAACCCGTTAACTCCCCATCCCTAACCGCTTTAGCTAGAATAGGATCAACCACTTCCGCCTTAATTAACCACGTCCCTTTTTGTACAATCTCTTCCCCAAGAGTAAACTCCACAGGAGCCGTGTAACACTCAAGAAGTTTAACCCTAAAATTACCTGTTAAACTCTCATGCATCACACCCAAGTTGGCAAATTCGGACAAGAATTTATGAGCCGACTTCTCCACCTCTTCAGCACTATACACCTCCCCTTGGGCATCAGGATCAAAATTCGCCCCATCCTTCCCATCATTGGGCTCTAACACTACCCCAAAAACTATTGGATTATCCTCGCCCTCATCCGCCTTTAATACTTTGTAATTCGCAAACTTCTTTATCTTAGTCTTTTTTTTTTGATCGCCGGATTTACCAGCGGCCTTATCCTCTTTAGATTCTCCGCCTTCATCATCTTCCCCACCTTCAGGAGCCCCACCTGCCGCCTGCTCATGTACCTCACCACCGTCTACCCATACCTCCTTACGCTCACCCTCCTTCAGGTATACGTAAGCAGGGTAAACAGTCTCCGACTCCCCATAGGCTATCTCATCGTTCTCTACAGACCACGGAACCTCTACAGTAACCTGCTCCGATTTCACCCATCCACCATTACTATCAAACAAATCCGCCCATACATTCCATGTAGATGCTCCGTTGTTAATAGTTTCTACCCACGTACCCCACCAATCAACCTCCCACATACCCTCATCACCCCGAGCGTTTAAGGACGCCTCCACACTCTCCATAACCTTCTCTATACCCTGCTCCTCAAAGGTCCACCAGAACTCTCCAAGGTTAGTAGCCCACGATGGGAAGGTCCATGTAGCCTCTTTGGTAACAAGCTCCTTCTCTTTGCGGAGCTTACGTACCTGACTCTCTACCCGGTAGAGTTTGTGTATCTCCGTTCTCTTCTCGATATGGGTAGTGTCACAATCATAATTATAGAACACTACCTGATCATCAAATTGCACATTATCTACAGAAGACTTCAAAACCTTAGTCATCTCATGATCACCAGGAAGGATCAGCATAAACTTTCCATCACTCTTAATAAGAGTCTCTGCTAATTTACTAACATTCTCATACCCCTCAGAAGGCTCCGCCACAGTAAATGTATACTTAGAGTCATACTCCCCAAAGACCTCAATAGGATCCATTGTGACAGCCTTGAAGCCCTGACAACGATCCGCAGCAGTCTGAAGATCACAGCTCAAGGCCTTCACAATCTCCACCCGCTTCTCTACAAACTGTTTAGTTACCTCATCCAAATCAGTCTGCTTATATGCCTTCTCACTAGGGACCTCCCCAATCTCCGATAACAGTTTAACCTGCTGGTAGAAATCCTCAGAGGAATCATTTACCACAGTCAAACTACTTCTATCTCTCTTCTCCACCGCAAACCCAGACACAGAAGCAAACAAATCCACAAATACTAAATGCTCCGGAAGTATAGACTTCAGAACATTAACCTTACCCGCTTTATCTTTAAGTATCTTAAACATCGTTTACTCCTCTTTCTCGGTATATTCTTTACGCAATTGTTTCATCTTATCCATAACTAACTCCTACTTATGGAATAGCAACTCTATACTATATCGTCAAATTACACCAACCTAGATACCGTTGTGCTACGACATCTTGGATGTGTTGGCGGATGCACCCCTAAGGCGGTCGCCTCCCTCATACTCATATTATCTGTCCACTCCATCTCACCCCCAGGGAGCTCCTGTGCTAATACAATATCCTCCCCACCCTTAGTCACCACCAACAAGGTACCTTCCTTGGCGGGTTTCTTTATCTGGACCCAAGGAAAATCCTCTATCAAATCCCCTTTATCGGACTCCAAACTATCTTTATGGTAGTTAAACGCCTGCTCTACCTCAATTACTTTACCGTCCAAAAACACACACGTAGGTGTTGTGACCTCATCTAATACTGACCTGTAGATAATCTCCCTAAGTCCACCGTCCCTATAAGAACTCAGCAAACTGAAAGATCTAGCCCTTCCTATAGCACTATGAGCAGCTACACTAGTCCACTGTTTCTGACGCTTATGCACACCATCTGGAAGCTGTTTAACAATCTCATCAGTTATCTCACTAAGTGGTAATCCCTGCTCCACACCTTTAACCAAAGAATTCCACATCTTATCCGCAATATCCGCAGACCATTTACGGAATGACTCAGGCATTAGCTTTGCCGCATTCTGATTTAGAAGCCTTACCGTATTGGTATCCTCCAAAGATAAAGATGTACTTATCTCAAGCCCCTCATCCACCTGCCCTTTACGAATATCCTCAGAGATTTCAATACTACGATCAAACCCCTGTTGACTCATTTGCACTATGGCCTCTGCTGTCCTGGGGGGTATCCACATACCCGCCTGACCAAACGCCCTCTCTACCTCCTCCTCCGTCATGTCCTCCCAATCCCCCTCCTCTATGAATGTAGAATAGAACTCAACATACTCCTCCTCTATAGGATCTAAAGTCTCATCCCAATCATCATTCAGTTTAACAACATAGGTCTCTAGCCCCTCGGGGGTATTCGGATCTATAGCCTTCTCAATATACCCCAAGTTAATTAGATACTCCTCGCAATTCACCATACGATCCACAAGAGACTCTAACTCACCTCTATGATCCACTCTAGAAAGAGCCCGGTATAACTTAACATTGTCGCCCCTGAGTAGACACTGACTAATGACAGCTTCACCATCATCCTTAGTTAACCAAATAGCTTGAATAGCCGCATCATCCCCATCCGAATAGGGTCCATAATGCTCCCCCGATTTCTCCACCATATAGGATCCATCCCCCACACTACCTGAACCCCTAATTACATATGGTAAAATCTGCTCCGGAACTTCCCCAAACCAGCCAGGTATTAGAGCGTACCAAACCCCATCAATCTTCGTCTGTCTTATCATCTGTCTCTCCAGATAATTCTAATGCTTCTTCGCCTATAGCCGTGACTACTTGACTTCTAGCCGCATTTAGAATCCCCTGCACCTCTTCCCGTAATGCAGAAGACACCTGTTTAGTCCCATCATCCTCGCCACCCCCAACACCTACCCCCGAGAAATCCCCATTAAGAGCTAAGTACTGATACATAGTAGTAGGAGTAGTAGCCCACATCGCGTCTATGTTTGGGAACTCCCTATCAAATATATCCTCTGCTACCTCTCTTGCCTCAGCCGGAACTAAAATTCCTTCCTTAACCATCTCGGTAACTAACTCTCCTCGTGTCTTAGAATCGCTAGTACTGTACCCGTTAGATTGGAAAGACAACAAACTAACCCCTAACTCAGGTAGAATTAAGGTATCGATATCTCTATCAAAGGCATTACGTAAGGGGGTAAACACCTGCGCATCCGCTTGCTCTAAAGCAGCCTCCGCTGTAGCACGGTTATACGTACCCTCGGTAACTCCGCGCACAATCTTAGGTATCCTAAACTGAGATCCCACCTTCTCCTCGTTGAGCTTCATGTACTCTTTATAAGATCCGTCTGTATCCTCTTTCACCAAATCCTGTATTTCTATCTTGGGATTAACATCCCCATCCCCACTCTTACTAGCCTCGATAATGAGAAAATTATGAGCCCCCTCCAACCCTTTACCCTCATCGAATATATCCTCCAATGCGGCTACTGTCTCATCCCCCAACATACCTCCATTAACCAGAACGGCCTTAGGAGACATCATACCATTAGTGAACTTACTATTATTATATTCAGAAGCGGATCGATTACCCATGACATCCGGGGTAGTACCTACCCACCTAGGGATACCGTAGGCCACCTGCGAATTGCCTCGCGTCCTAAAATGAATCACCTCATTAGCTAAGGTTTCCTCTTCTCCATTCTTCCCATTTTTCTTCTTCCACTCCTCGTAATCCGCCTCCGTCGCCCACCATATACCGGTAGTTTTACCCAGCAGAGCTGCACACCCAACCTCCTTGTAATACGTCTTAGCCTGGTCATTCCCAGGATCCAGCACATAAGACCTGACCCGTCTTTTAGTTGTAGTCTTAACAACCTCAAAGGCACCTCTACGTGTGTACACCGTTATTGGATACTCCTTTTTAGACAGCTTCCTAAGCGCCATTCTAGCCGATGGTAGATACCCTAAATCAACCAGTTTACCCGACTCGTTCCTAAGCATCTCCCAGTACCCGTTACCAGTAACCTCTACGTCCACTCTTGAATCAGAACGTAAACCCTCGAAACCCCCACGTCTAACTATGTTCTCAAAGAAATTACTAGCCCGTATTCGCTCTATCGTATCCTGAGTTTTTCGCTTCTTTAATTCCGCCGCTACTTCCTCTTCTGTAATCTCCTCTGGCGTACTCCACCTGAGACTATCCGAACTCCCCGATAATACCTCCGCCTCAAACATGGCCTCACGGATTCTATCAGACGCATCCTCACTCTGTAGCCCCACCCTAGACACTAACCTGAAACCGAACCCATCAACATTGGCCGAATATGCCTCTATATTAGGTAATAAAAGATCACTGTTTTCGTATACGGTGTACATATTAAGTGGGTCATACGGGGGTTGGATAACATCTGCCCCACTCTCCGTTCCCTGATTAGCGCTAAATAACTCGGACAACACCCCTTTAAACCCCCGCCCCATCTTAACTAATCTAACTCTAACCGAAGATCCAACCTTACTAATCTGCCGTGTCTTTTTTTCTTGCTTCTCTGTCATGGGTACTCCCGCAGCTTCTCAACATAGCCGCCTCCGTAACTGTATCCCAGACTCCTGTTACAGGCAACCCCTTACTCTTCTGAAACCGCTCTAAAAACATCGTTCTAGATTTCCACCTATACCGCTTAGGAACCACGTACCCACACCGTATCATGTACCGATCTCTACTAGACCACCACGACACAACCGCTCGACCCCCTTTAAGCGTCCCCGCCTTGGATAGCAAAACCAACCTAGGTAATAACTGAAACAAAGAAGACCTGTACTTAGCGTCTCTCTCATTCCTGACCCTAGCCATCCATCGCCCAATCTTCCTCCACCTGTGCCTACTCTTAATGTAGATCCTAATGGGTGTAGGTCCTGTGTTATGACCTGCATACAATAACGCCAACCAGTCTCTCTTAGATAACCCGTAAGGAATTCCCGTAGTCTTTGGCGCGATGTGATTTATTATGTACTTAACCCATCTAGAGAATACTTCAATATTATCCTTAGCTCTAAGTAACTTATACCTGGGCGTCTTAAATCTCTTAGCTAACTGTTTGGAAATCTGAAACAAACCCCAAAAAGCATTACCCGATCCACCTCGTAAGCGCTCGGTCTGATGGGATTCTATGATAGCTACAGCCCTGTAGAAATGAACATCAACACCCCTCTTATCTAATCTATGTTTCTTTATGGATGCCGCATACGCCGTATCGTATTTAGTATGCCAATGCTTCCACTCAGAATAATCATGTAGCCACGGATGAACCATCAACAACACTAATTGAAAAAATATCATGTTAACCTACGCCTTCTACCTCGCCTTCTACCAACAGCCCGAACTGTGACACCCCCTGTTTTAGGTTTCCAAAACCCATGTTTATCGTGCATATAGAGGGCGAACTGCGTAACTGTATCAGCAAGATCGTCATTGGGTTCTATACCAAAATCGACAATCTGTCTAACAAGATCCGGTTTCGCCCCTCCTGGATTAGATAATATACGAGCAAATTTTATATGCCCATTCTTAACCCAAGGGGATACAGCCTCAAGCCTTGCCCGTTTGGATACACGAGGCTTAAATTTACACACAGCAGAGCGAAACTCCCCCATTTCAGGATCACTCTTTACCTCGTCAGCAAACACCTCTTGATACGCTACGGTCTCTATAACAATCCAGTTAGGCCTCCGCAGCTTACTCCACCTTCGCACTACCTCCCGTTGTTCTGGATATGGTATGCGGCCTTTGTAATACCCCAGCACGTATATAATCTGCTTTATCTTATCTACTGCAAACCATGTTATAGCAAAGAAATCACCTGTAGATTTCCCGACCGCTAAATCTACAGATAAACCAAACACAACACTATCCAGGCTAACACTAGATGTATCAAAATACTCAATCCAATCCCCGTAAATAGGAGACCCCTGCTCATTAGCCGCCTCTAACCAATATGCGCGACCAAATTCAATATCCCCCATGGCCTCCCGTCTGTCTGCTAACTCTTCAGAATCTAACCCCTCGGGCCACACCGCCTCCATGTTAGGCCCAACGCACGACATAAACGTAATGTATCTCTCTTTAGATACTAACTCATGGGAGAGATCGTCTTTGTGCCACGGAGTAAAGATGTACCACGTACGCCCGGTCTTGGTTAACTGTGGCTCAAAAGAAGAATGCCACATCCTCTTAACCTTGGGTCTCATAGCCGGACTTAACAACGCTGTAGTAGGATCAACAACATCATCACCAATTAACAAACTACAACGCCCACCAACATTGCTCCCAAGAATACCATAACCACCAACACTAGGACTCTTAGAGATTATAGACCTCTCCACAAAAAGTTCTTGATTACCCCACTTCTTACTCTTGTCCGGGACTAAATTAGGGAACACCGCGTGTAAATATCCATTGGATTCTATATGCTCTTTTATCTCCGCTATTCTCTCCTCTGCCGTAGTTGGAGTGTTACACACTAATCGGATAGTTAGATTAGGGTTTCTACCCAGCTCCCAAAGAATCCTGCCTACGATCTGCGCGGTCTTACCATGACCACGAGGAAGCGCTATAGCTACATGTCTGTGTCTCCTGTCGTTACGATTAAGCATAGATTTATTAAGCAACTCATGGAGCTCCTTATGAAACCACGCCTGCTTAACAAAATCATGACCTCTAGCCTTCCAATCTTCATCGGGATCCAACACAAATTCTATAAATGCATTGACATCCTCACGAGCCCGCTTAATCGTCTCCGCATACCATGCTTGTATTTCCTTCTTAGATCTGCGCCCCTTAGGTAGAAATTTTAAACTAGGTTCCGTTGGATACCACTGATCCACCTTCCCTTCAGTATCTGCCCCCTTACGTTTCTTTTCAAGGTCTTTAGGTACATATACTCTAGCAGGGCGTAGGGTACTCACTTATGCACCTTCCGTCTTCCTGTGGCTAGATCATTTATCTCAGCCTCAGACATATCGTCATAAGGTAATGCAAGCACATCAAACTCTTTACGGGATTCTTTTATAAGCTCCTTACCAAGCTCCCGCAAAGTCACCAAACCCTTAACCGCCTTAGGGTTTATAGAAGGGACCTCCCCCTTCTTCATCTCCTCAACTGTCCCTCTCTGAATAGCTTTATAAGCCTCCAAATAAAACTTACGATCCACCACTGGATCGATTCCAGTAGACACCGGAGATACCTTCTCTCCCGTCTCAGCGGACTCCTCCTCATACTCCTGAACCGTTTCCCGTATAGGGGGATACCCATCATAACCCTCATCAACTATTTTCTTTGCAAATCTAAAGGTTATCTTCAAGGCCTCACTAACACTATTGTAACTACGTTGCGTGTAGTAGGCCTTTACGGCTAACTCATATTCTTTCTCTGTCAAATGTTTCTTAGGCATCACGTACTCTCCACACATCGTAAATACAATGTTAATAACGTGTATTGCAGATCTCTATATCTAAACTGTATCTGATCCCGCACTACCTCTATCTTAGCGCATTTCCTACACAACGGGATACAGGAATATGAGGAGCAATCCGCTATAACCCCCAAAGTACCATCATCATGAAGGGGCTGAGCTTCAACTAGATAAGTCCCACTACACCCCACACAAGGCAGTCTCTGTAGATACCGCTCGTAATACACAGACCTGGATAGAGTAACCGCACGTTTAGCAGGCCTCATCTCCTTATCTCTATAAGATCGTATAGCCGCTATTCTCCCCAGCGCAGCCCCGGCCCTCATGCCCCTCTCTTTGGCGAAGACTTTAAACTCTTTCCACATGTCCATCACACACCCCGCACACGCCGTAGAAATTCCACCAGCAAGTCCTCTTTAACCGGCCCGAAATCCATCTCTAATAAACCCTGATGTACCTTCCCATGACACATCACACATAATGGGACCGTTCTATAATCATCAGTCTTCTCCCCTGTACCTCTTGGTCCGTCATGATGCGCCACCGTATTGCCGTTACCACAAGCGCAACAAGCTTTAGTACGAACAAATGCAAGATATGAGGAGTCCCTAGCCGGACTCCTTAACTTAGAATCAAACGTGACCCACCTGGACTGCGCCGCTAACAACACAGCTAAGGCATCTGAGAACGGTATATCCTCTTCCTCACAAACCCCCTGAATCATACCTAATAGAAACTCCCGTAACTCAGCCTTTACCTTTGCCATTCTGTACCTCTAAATTAGTCCCTAATACAACATCACATAGCTAGGTATACAGATATCAGGATCGCCTCTGCCCGATCTGTTTTCGCCTTCAACCCAAACAAAAGTAGCACTTTCTTCTTTGCTTGTCTCTTTCTCTGCTCCCTCTTTCCAGATATCCCAAATCTAGATTGCCATGAGCTAGGGTAAGGACGCTGTGCGACTACACCAAAAATAATCATAGCCCCAAGAATCAACATACCCGAGGTGACCATAACCCCTTTCATGCTCTGGAAATTACCCCCTCGCTTCTTCCCAGCCTGCACCTTTCCGGGATCCATGTACTGATTCTCTACCCCCACAATCACTTCCTCGTCATCCGGAACGTAATCCTTCAACCTCTCTAAATTCAGCATAACCGAAAATGGATCCCCAATGTCCGCCCGAAACTCCCCAGAGGTAAGAATCTCACAGTTATCCTCCACCGGATAACCTCCATGATATCGGATAACAGAGTATCCAGTATTAACCCCAGGATCCAACCCGATAAAAATCATACTGACCATCTCCACCGCTTAGCTAATTCCATCATTTTAGAATCACCCCTGAGCAAAAGAAATAAGAACCGTGCATGTGGAATTACCAGACTCGCCCCAACAGGATCTCCCTTACTATCAGCCCTGTAAATCCCGTTATCCTTGGCTATCGCAAATCCAAATTCAGGCCACCCATAGAACTCCCCCCACTCAGATCTCTTACGGCTGAGTAAAGTTCTTATGTGGTTCTTCTCATCCAAAGAAACAGCCCCCCATACTTGAATGAACCCAAGAGATATTGGAGGAATACCGTAGAATATTCTCACCTTAATCTCCCCTCCGCCTATCTTTAGCTCACCCACCCAATGAGGTATCCCATCACCATCCCGAAACTTGAGATCCGGAAACAGCTTAGCCACATTCTTCTTAGCGTGGGACATCCACGTATCTCCATCCTTCACAAAATAATAGAAGGTGCAATACGTTATCTCATCACCCAAACGGAAATCCCCCGTCATCACCCACTTATCCCGAGGCCTAGCCAATACTAATCCTCTACCTACAAGATCATCCTTTACATCTGAAAATAACATACTAACCCCTTAATGATTTCATAAGATCTGAAACGTCATCGGCTATTAAAGACCCGTCCTTAAGCCCCGCTATGGATACCTTAATCTCCTCTATGGTCTGTTGTATCATCGCCTCTTCATCAGCACTACCGGAACTCTTAGCTTTGCCCATTTCAATTCGGGTATTCACCAATTGCTTTTGCAAAAACTCTATACATTTCTCCTCTGTTACTTCCTCCGGCTCCGCCTTCTTGGCCTCAAACTTAAGAAGCTTCTCCTTAGTCACAAGAAATGTATCCACCCGATCATTGTACTCCTTCACCGAGGAGTTATCTCCAGCCATCTTACCCGCCTCAAGCAACGATAATATCTCCTGACCTGGAGCGTAGAACTTACCCTTCTCTTCCTCTGTAAGCCCTGCATCCTCTAGCTTCTTGAGCCTACGACTAACAGCACCAGTAGCCTTACCCCGTATCATCGCCTTAGTCCCCTTTGTGCGGTTCTCTTCCTTCCGCTTCTCTATGACCTCACCGGCAGCTTTCACCTTATCCGTAATGACGATAGTAGTTTTAACCTGCCCCTTGGTAAGCTCCCTATACTGATCCTGCTGCACCTCCTCTAACTTCTTATCCAGATCCTCCTCAGACGCAGCAGTATCATTTATCCGATCAATAATGGGCTTGATCTTATCGTATGTCTTTGCATCCAAACAATTAAAATCAAACCCCGATAAAAAATCTGCACAGATATGCGTAAGCATAGACCCAGCGTACCATTTACCAGTGGCCCTACACATCGCCTTAGCACACCAGGTAGCCAATGTGATTATGTCTTTGCTCGGTTCCGGAACAACATAACGGAGCTCCCTAAATATGGTGTCCTTGTCTTTCTTAGCCGCAGGCTTTTCTTTGGGATCAGCAAAGACCTTACTCTCCTCGTATGTCTCAATAGCTTTGACATTAACCACCCCCGCAACGGACACCCTAGCCTTGCCCCCACATCCAGAACAATGCAACAGAATGTTTCCAGAATGCTTCTTCTCATCGAACTGGGAAGCCCCGCAGATATGACAAACTAATGCCGTAGCTATTAAACCCTTCTTATCTGTCTCTTTTTTCTCGCTCATATTTTAACCTCAATATGGGATGTCTGTATCGTTAGCCTTTTGACGAGACAAAGGTTTATCCCTCTTACCCTTCTTCTCTGGCTTGTCTGTTTTATCCTTATCAGTCTTCTTATATCGCTTCTTAAGAATCTGATCGTATTGCTTTCCATACCCGCTATGATCCTTGACCCTAATGGATCTGCCTTCCGCCTCGTTTAAGGTCTCCTTAAACAACAACGTATACGGATCGAAATGGAACCACACATCCCCCTCTCTACCCAAGGGAGATCTACTTTTAGGGATACTCAAAAGAGTAGCGCACAGAGGTTTATCCAACTCCAGCCGCGTAACCCTCTCGTACCCACGAGCCCTGTACAGTGTTATGATATTGTAAGCATCCTGCTCTATTGCAGAGGACCCCTTAAGATCACTAGACCCTGTGTATACCGGACCATCCGCAGCGCTCTTCTTAGCCTTACTGGGGTGCGCTACTAGGAATATGTGAATATCCAAATCCGCACACCAATTAACTAAACTCTTCATGGCGTTGGATATAATACTATGCTCATCTCTCCCGCCTAATCCAGGGAGGAAATAATGGAGATGATCCAACACTAAAATCTTTATCCCGTACTTCTTAACGCCCCATCTAATATACTCATATAAACCATCTAGCTCCATACTCCCATAGATATCAAGCATGTGAAATGGTATTCTATCAAGAGCCTCACATGCAACATAGATATCCTCCTCTGGAACAACAGGAATCCACTTATCGCTCTTGAACTCCACTAAAGGCTGCTCCATATATTGATTCAATACGCGATATCCACTCTGATCTAATCTAAGCTCAAATGATGCAACCCCGCATGGTATCCCATTAGACGCCATATCCAAGGCTAATTGATTGGTGAATAACGATTTACCACTAGCCGTTTGGGATGTAACTACCGTTAATTCCCCAGGTTTAACCGGACCAAATAGCTTATTAAATCTAGGCCAGCTAGTCAGGTACCCAAGCCTATCCGGATTTAACGACTTGACCACAGACGAATATAGATCTTTACCTCGTGTCCACAGATTCTTCTGGACCGGTTGCGCGTCTACAAGCATACCCAAAACCTGATCGGTAGGTACACACTCCTCCTGCATCTGAGCAAGATCCTTATACGCATCTGGAAACGAAACATACTTGCAACGGAATGGACCTAACTTATCCGCTACCTTCTCGGCCGCCTCAATACCAGCCTTATCATTATCCAAGGCTAAATATATCTCGTCAAACCGAACTAGGGCCTCCCTCCAAGAATCATCCCAATTATCAGATCCCGCATTGCTAGACCCCCCAATACTTATAACATTACCCAATCCATACTGGTCCCCCGCAACGGCATCTAACTCAGACTCGGTTATAACCACATGATTAATTCCACTATCCAATAAGTGGATACCATATAACGATGTCACACCGTCTGTCTCTCTGGAATACATTTTATCGGGAGGTAATGACCTGTATTTAACTAACTGCAATTGCCCATCACCAGACAATACAGGGATAGCTATACTCCAGTAAACCCTATCCGAAGTAGGGGATCCACAAGCTACGCACTTTTTATCCTCATTAACCACCCCAAAGAAATCACAATCCTCTTTATCCGCAGTACACTTAGCTCTTGGGATCAGCCCTATGCGCCATCGCCTTAACGTCTCCTCTAGATATCCCCGATCTTTCATCAGGTAATCCCTAGCCTGCTTCCCGAAATCAAAATCATGCCAAAGAAAATGCTCCCCCTTACTGACAATATCTTTAGGGACCTTCATTGTGTGCTGTTTTATGGCCTTCTGTCTGAGCTTACTCCTCCACCTAGCTACCGATGCGCTTTCTTTCTTCTCTTTCCTCTCGAAATCACCATACTTTTGCTTGTAAACAATTAGGTTCCCCCTCCCCTTACACGAGAAACAAAACCCAACACCGGTATCCTTACGCACAGTAAAGTGATGATCCTTAGCTGTACTCTCCTTATCACAATGCGGGCAGGGAGACATTATAACCTCCCTCCCTGCCCGCACTTCCCCTACTGATTCCAATCCCTTGGATTCAAGATACTCTATGGTAGTCATTCTATTTCGTTTGCCTCACCCAATTGATAGAAGGTATCAAAATTCCGCTCTACATATTTGAGATCATCGTAGACAACCTTATTAGTCTCCGTCCGACCCATATGATGATCTGAATAAATCATACCCTTTATCGCAAGAGAGACATCCTCAGCAGAATTCTCCCCCAACAACCGCCTAATAATCCCCCTTCGTTTGGGGCTTAATTTAGTTCTGGATTTATCCTTACCACAGACATCCAGCCATAACCCAAATAACATCTTGATCTCTAATTCCAGCTCCTCCGCGTTTATCGCCTTAGAGTTACCAGGATCCCTAAACCAATGATGCTCGTCAGGTCCAGTGTACTTCTCCTCAGACCACTGCTTAGGCACCCAAGGAACACCCTCAATAACGCGATGCAACTTAAACGAATCATCCCAAGGCAAGAGGGTAACCATGTCCGTCTCTGACCCGCGATATCTCTCTGTGGTGCGAACCATAAACCCTATGCGCTCTAACGCTAACAGACCTTTGGTAAGCCCCTCAGTCCCCATAATTCCCATAGGGTCTACTATCAGATCGAAATCAGACCTAGGAACTCTGGTTTTCTCGGATGCTATAAAGGATCTCAGAATGGCCTGAGATACTGTGGATAAACTATAAAATAAAGGATTTCTATGAATGTCCATACCTACCCCCTAAAATGGTATATCACCACCAAACCCGGCACCACTCCCAGGAACCCCACCAGAACCCCCAGACATACCCGGAATATCACTACTACCAGACGATGCAGATCCCCCCGAAGATGTAGACCCCCCACCCCCACTGGTAGAAGTCTCCTCCTTAACGTACTCTGCGGGAGCCTTCTTAGGGACGTTGCTAAGCTCCGCCCGCTTCTCACTGCTCAGAGGCTTAGCGCCCCCCACCTCTGTTTGCATCACCCCCTCATACTCCCCCTTCTCCTTGAGCTTAACCATAGCCCTAAGCCCAGCCATCTCCGCAAAGATACCTTTAGGATCGTCGGTATCGAAATCCGCGCCCTGTTTAAACCCATCACAAAAATCTCCCAGTCTCCAAAGAGCGTTCTCTGTGATATAGAAATCTTGACGGATACACCGACCCTCAAAAGACCCATTTAAAATCTCCAATTTAAACTGAACATATGGCGTCTTCTTCTTACTAGACACACCCGTAGATACCCCCACAATCTCCATGGGATATACGTCTACCGGAATTGGTTTACTCTTGTGATCATTAGAATTAAATTTCATCTTCTCTCCTATTCGCTTTTTGTAGCCTTAGCTATAATGGTTTTGAGGTCCGCTGGTTCCACATTATCCAGCATAGGATTCCCCTTTAACAATAAATTATTACTACCCTGGAACATGATCTCACGCTTGACCTTGTTCTCTTCCATCCGATTATACATATACCCAACAAGATTGAGCTCAGAAGCAACCCAAACACCCGTGTCCTTACCCATCAATTGCGGCCTAACATATTTCCCTTGTTCTTCAGAAATATACTCCATGTAGTGCGCAATGAAAATAACATGAGCATCTAGGTCCCGAAACTTAGCTACCCAATCGAACAACCTAACGCGCATACTACGCCACCCATCGTAATTCATGGAGGACTCTAAGCCCGCCGATCCCTGTATCTGCTTATAGATAAGTTCCTGAATACCTGTAAGATTATCCAGAACAATCACACCAATCTTATCTATATTAGCCGCTACTTTATTGTAGAAAGATTCGAGATCGGCAATGCTATTTAACCCCTTCTTAGACGTATTGGGATGCACCACCCCACGAGCTTTAGCGTATGTCAAGGCTAAGTTGGTTTGCTTTATCTCAGTAGAACCAACAACAGTTGGTAATCCCGACGACACTGACAGAGTAGATTTACCAACCCCAGGAGGCCCGTAAAGCAGACACTTCAACTTAACATCACCCACTGATTCTTCTATTGGATCAAAAATCAAACTCATATTCGCACCCCAAAATACTCCTCTGCAAACTTAGAGAACCTTTCATTAAACTCAAACGGATATTCACTAGGCTCAACCCGCTTGAAAAATTGATTAATATAATTAGAGTCCCCGTTAAGACACACAGGTCTAAATTCACATTTCTTACATTTGGTGAAATCCCAGCTACGAGTGTATCTCTTTTCGGACTTAGGCCGTCTCTCCCATTCCCTATACTGGGATAAAACCTCTAAGGTATCTTCTAACCACATCCGCATATCGAAATGTGAATGCACTTTTAGAAATTTAAAATGCCATGCATCAGATACACAACGAGATCTCCACTTCTCGTAATCATCCCAAAAGAATACATAATGATCCTTCTGTAAATGCCCCGCATCCTTAAGCACCTTATCAATAACCCGCTGTGTAGTCTCTATCTTAGACAGACTTAAAGCGCCTTTACCACTCCCATCACAGAGCTCACAAATAAACTCCCCCTCTTTCTTGAGCTTACGGACCCCTTTACCCTTACATTTAGTACATTGATTTAAATGAGGCGCTGTAGGGATCTTCTTTCGTGACGCTATATAAACTCCACCAATAGGATCTCCCAAACCCATCGCGTCACACAGTGACGATACTGCACACGCATACCCCACTGATTGGTAATTGGAATCCACTGTGGGTAGATACGCCTCATAAGAATTCTCAGAGGTAGATTTATTCTCCCCAAAGAAAACCCTATTGGTCTCTTTCTTTTTAAGACCAAGATCCATCACCCCAACATACTCAGTAGCAGGCCTCTCGTCACTTAATAGAGGTAGCCATGTAACCATGTACCGATCTCTATAACGAGATATCTTAAGCCTGAAAGGAATTTCAACACCAAAAATGTCATACTCATCTAATATTCTCCTCGCCATGGAGGGATACGTACCCGCCATGGACTCTAGTAGAGGCCTCTCTTTATCCATCCATAACTCTCTAACAGAGTCCTCTATGGTTACCGTCTTCTCCCTCAGCACCTCTTTAGAAATTCTCTCTAAACGGGGCTCAATCTCTTCTCCACATGTCTCTCTACCTGGGATAATTTTAATAACCCCATCTTTGTACAACCAATCATAGGATCTATATCCCTCATAGAATCTCTGTTTGATCGTATGCCAAACTCCGCCCACCCGGAAATTAGTATTCTCCACTTCAGGACGCAGATTTAAAATATTATAAAAATAATAATAACGCTTACATCCCGTCATCACATTCCTGGATGAATTACTAAACACAACCCTACGCATGTAACCCCCTACATTCCACGGGAACCTCAGTAACACTGACAGGAAAAATAACCCCGTCATTAATCGCGGCTATCAAACCCCCGTACCCTAAACTCGTATATAACTCTACAACATCCTCCCTATCACATACATCGCCCTGCAATACAGCCCTCCAAAGAGCCCAATAACGTGCTGCCAACCATAGTGCCTCTTGATTGGAATCAGGACCCGCTAATACCGTTTCCTTCAGATTAACCATAGAATCAGGATCAACCCTACGGTATTTCCTTTCATCCAACACAAAATCGACATCCCACGGAATACCTTCAAAACCATCAACCAACGCCTGAAGATACCTGGTCGGATCCCAAAAAGCCAATACAGATTCGTTGTTCTCATTTAACTCTCTGGTAACAACCACAAGGGGGCTCCACAACCTATCAGGCATAGAGGCCCCGCTAGGGAACTCCAACATCAAAGCACCACCCCCACGAAAGATCAAAGACTCCCGTACAGCTCTCCACTGCCTACCATGAAACCTCATCCCTCAACCCCCTGTAAAAGTAGCTTATGGACCTTCCCACATAGAGGGCATCTAACGCGCATCGTTGCACGACCCTTCACCACACGAACAGAGAGCTCCACTTCACGATCCAATAAACACACCTCAGTCTCCACACCTTTAGTCGGACAATCAAAACTAACAATGCACATCTTAATTTTTGCTTCTAGCATTCTCAATCCCCTCTATTATAATGTCAGCAAGATCCTCCGGAGCCTTAATGGCGTCCAGAATAATCCAGTTATCTAAATCACAAGCGACTAAATGATCATACCTCTGAACCATTGAGTAACAAGGGTCCACCACAACCCCTTTAGCATCCCGGTCCATCCTACCCTTATTCCCTCTTTGCTGTCTTTTACGCAGGTCCGTAGCATCTAGCCTGAGATAGTAATTCAACGAACCTGAAAAGCATGACGATATATAAGGGACAATAACAGGGTATCTATAAAGATTAACCTCCTGGTACGCTACTGTAGACGGCCACAGCCTATCGACAATATGCACCCGGTCAGGATCCAAAGAATAAAAAACCTTTGTGTAGTCTCTGATAAACCACCTAAAATCTGCACCGTCAGGAGGTCCCTCAGTAGGGAAATGTTGATAGCCACAATTCGGATACTTGTCTTGGATAATCTTAGATACTGTAGTTTTCCCTACGCCATTCGGCCCCTCTAATAGAACTATCATTCCCCTCTCCTATTCTTTGTCGCGAATTGTGAAACCGACATACAGCACCTTTCCGGAAGTCTCACTTCCTAACTCTACTGTAATTAAAGCTCCGAAATAGTCCAGAACTTTTTGCAACTTTTTTTCTTCAGACGCTAATACCTAGATAACAATCAGTATTATCTGACACTATCTCTAAATTGGACTCCCCAGCTATCGCCCTAAACGCCGATACACCAGCAGAATACGGATACAGAATACTTGTAAAAGGCCAATCGATCCCCCATAGAAGCTTATTCGCCACACCGGATCCCATAACCTTAAGGAAAGAACGCTGATATTCGGATCTCCTAGATACCATGTGCTCATGAAACGACAGCCCACTAAATGCAAACTCATGCTCTAGAAGAACACGCTCCACATCCAACCACATACCCCTCTGCTTAAGAAAAGAATAACTCCCTCCAGAATGGGCTAGACAAACATGTAACTTAGGGAAATCAAAAAGAACATCATGCCACTCATTCACATCTGTTCTCATACCATCAGGCCCCGATAAACCCCCACCAGAGGTATGAGACATCATGGGAATACCTAGAGATGCGCAGAACGCATAGATCCGATATAGAGTCTTACTATACCAGAACGATCTGCGATGATCATTAACCTTCCACCCCAATTTTGGATAGACCTTAACCCCAATAAAGGGAGTATCAGGACCCGTTAAAAACTTCTCCATCAACTCAAGAACATTCGCACGCCTTGGATCCACACCTAAGAACAGCCTTATCTGTGGTTTGTTTGGATCCTGACCTTTCAAGGCCTCTACATAGGCCTCTAATATAGCCTCATAAGGTAATGCCCCTGTACCATAGTAGTCTGGTGTATCCAGAGGATTAAGGTCTATCACATGAGCCACCCCTGAACTAACCCCACTCTTCTCCATATTGTCCTGATAGCGCCTTATCTGATAAGCTAAATCACTGGTAAAAATCTTATAGGCCTCGTAAAGCCTGTAGTTTTTCCCGACTAACCTAAGACCCCCCTCTAACAGCCGCACATATGCAGGCTTTATCTTTTTAGTGACAGCATACACAAACGCCCTGGGGATCTCAGATCTCCCTACATAAAAATCATCCGGAGTGAACTCAAACGGTTGTAAATGCGAGTGGAGATCACGTAGGATTGCCATCTTCTAACCCCTGCTGTTTTTGCCTAAGCTGCTCTATAGAGGCCTTCTGCTCCTCTACCCATCTATTCATCTCCCCCTGCGCAATTTTCCTAACCTCTTTTTCCTTAGCATCCATCCACGCATTGACCGCCTCTATGATCTTACGTGCTCCCGATAAACCCACATCAAGATCCTCTAGGATAGTCTCCACAGACTCCAAGGTTACTACCCTGGATTTGACTACCCTACGCTCAAAATCAAGGGCCATTCGTTGCGACTGAACCACAGAAGCCAATTGCCCTAACTGACCCAACATACGGTTATAGACTTCCTCCTTCACCTCTATGACATCCGATTTCTTTTCAGCCTCTTCAGGTTTATTATTCTCTTCACTCATTAAAGTTTCCTTTCGTGGGATTTCATTCTCTGCATCCTGTGTAGAATCATCAGATGGTTCTAACTCCGCATCAGCACAAGCCATCTCACAATTGTTATAATGGTTTCTGGAGCACTCGTAGTTCCAGCACCCTACGTCGTTAGGTCCGTGCCCTATTCCCATAGTCACTTACCACCCTTTCGCGGGACGCCTGCACTACAGAAAGTAACCCCTCTTCCCGCCCATCTAATCTCACATGGCATCCCCTTTTTTATACAGGCATCACACTTCACCTTAATCTGATTCCCTTTTAATTGCCCATTCTGCTCACGCAACCGAGCGATCTCGGCGTCTTTTTCTTGGTTATCCTGATCCATCCTCATTGCGTGATTATTACTCGTTGTCAACTCGTCCTTCAACTCCTCAATCTTCGCCCGCAGTGCATCCACATGTGTCTGTAGCCCATTACGCTCGCCGGTCAGTTCTGCAATGTCACCGTTGGCCAAGCGTAACGCCTCCTCAAGTGCATCCTCTATCGGGCGGTCATTCCATGTAAACACTGACTCGCTATATTGGCATATTCCGCACGTAACGATATCAGTCAACGACTCATTAAAAACGCTGCAATTACGGCACTTAGGACACGGCTTCAGAGTTTCGTATTTCTTCTCTCCGCTCATGACATCTATCCTTTCTTCGCTTCTAAATAGTCGTCAAGCATTATAAACTCTCCGTCTATCTGCACCTCAACGTCAACCGGAGTCTCAATATCCGGTAACAAATTCTTAGCTGCCTTCTCCATAGAATCTTTCAATGCCTTGGAAGCGCCTACTAAATAACTCATCTCGGACTCTATAATAATCTCATCGTGGATCAAAGAAACTAATCGAGTATCCCCCAATTCCGGGAGCTCCCTTACCAAATATGCTACGGCCATCTTGAGCATATCAGCACCAGTACCCTGAATAGCCCCATTCAATGCATTGGTATACTCCTCCTCGGGGTACCAAACCTGACGCCCAAACATGGTGTAAACCATCTTCCCCCCATGATCCCGTAACTCTCCTGAGGTCGCATAATGCCACCTCTTGATCTCAGGATAGGCTGTGAAGAAAGATGCCCTGTGGGATTCCGCCTCTTCCAAAGTAAGATCTACTCCGTAATCATCCCGCAAAGATTCCCACAGTCTATACGCCCCCATCCCGTAGATAAGACCGTAATTCAAACCCTTGGCAAGCTGCCTCTGCTCCTTTGTAATCTCGCTTATATCAACCCCTAAAACCCTGGAGGCGGTTAACTTATGAGTATCCACGCCCCCATTGAATGCGTCTATAAGAGATTGAACCCCGTTATACGCGGCACAGATCCTAAGCTCAATAGCGGGATAGTCTGCCCTAATAAGTAGCTTGGTGGGATCGTAGAAATTATTCTTAATCCTTCTGGGGATATTCTGAACGGTAGGCTTAGAGGTCGCCATACGTCCCGCAGGGGCTCCAATCAACTTCCATTGTGGGTATAAAACCGAACTCTTATATTTCTTCAGGTTACGATACACCTGAGATTCCTTCTTACAGTTTATCAGCAACTTAACCCCCTCGTGATTAGTGTCTGAATAGAACTGCTTTAGGTACTTCTCCTGTGTATTCTCCACATCTGCCCCGTCTAATCGTAAGGCCTTCTTAACCTGATCATTACTTCGTATCTTCGTCACAGCAGGATATCTATGCTGGAACGCCTCATTAGCCACCAGCTCTTTCTTATGCGATTCTGTGATCTGCTCACATACATAATCATAGTTAATCGGAACACCATTAACTATCATCTTGCAAAGAGCCTCCCTAAGTACCGCCATCTCCAACCAGAAAACCCTATTATCGAGATCTAACCAAGGATCGTCATAACCGGAAACCGTCCAGCTATTGAGCAAATAAACCTGACGCTTAACCAACTCAGGTAGATACTCAACATCTCTATGCGCATACTGGAGCTGTTCATAAGACCATTGCTGGGCCGCCCAATTAGATACTTGCATATCCTTATCCATCTGAATATCTAGGTGCTTAGCTACCACATCCCTTAGAGATTTCCCGATCAAGACGCTCCGTCTATGCGGCCTCTCCTCTGTGGCGTTCTCAATCATGACCTCAGCCCACATAGTGTCATAAATGCGCTCAGGTAGTAACCCCGTCTTCGCGTAAACAGTGGTCACATCAAACCCTAGGTTATGTCCGATTATCAGATTACCCGAATACAAAGCCTTAAAGAAATCAATCAACTCACCCTCAGTAGCGCCCCTCGCAGACAACAACCGGATCTGATCCCCATCATTCAGCTGCACCAACTCTATAGTATTCTTGTTGGGATCTAATGCCCCGTCCTTACCCGGCCCAGAAGTCTCTGTATCCAAGTAATAGATCTTACCTGACTCCGGTTTAAACTCCCGTAAGTACTTTACATCCCATTGGTCTAAGGAAATATCATCGAACAATCCCCGCTGCTCTACTGTAGCCTCCCCCAAACTCACGGAATCCCCAGGAACGGCAAGATATGTTTTAGCCTCCGATCCAAACTGAGCGATAGAAGGGAACCTAGGAGCGTTATGAATAAGCTCATCCAACAGATAAAGGGGCGCTGGTACCGCAACTCCACTAGACGCAACCCACAGAAACCTCTCCAAAAGCATCTCAGAGATCTTCCTGTTGTTTATGCTGGGACAATACGGCTTTACCTGCCACAAAGACACCTGATTCCGCTTAGGATCTTTCTTCTCATCCCAATCAGAATAGTACAGCGTATCCGTATGATCCGAGTAAAAACACTTAAAATCTGAAAGATAACCCCAAACCGTCTTCACCAAATCAAGGGTATCAACCCCCTCCACGCACACTATAATTTTTCCACTATCACTCATTTCTAGTTCCTCTTTCCGAAGCTCACAAGCCGCTTCTCTAACTTTAGGACGCCACACTATAGCGCGTTCATCCGCAATTTCTAATCTAGATTCCACTAACTGATCCGTCTTGATTTTCCTCAACCTAGCAGGCCTATTAGGCTTAGCAATATTACGAGCCCCTACCAGGTGATCCGCATTATCCGCGTCACTCTCCAAGACCGGAAAACCACCCGGAGACATCCGATACTTACCATCCCTACACACAAACCCTAGCACCACATGACTAGCCGCCCTATAAACATTCTCCCACAGATAAGAACAGCTCACTCCGCCCCGTTTATACTCATCAACCCAAGAGGTCTTCTCAGACCGAATCTTAAACCCTAGATTCACAAACCGGGGAACGTCCACAATAACAACAACTCTACCCGGTATGAGCTCATCCATAACCTCACGTATTGCTTTAGATTCGCGCTTTCTACGCAGATCATCAGGTAACTCTTTCCAGTACTGATCACCAAACTCTACCACCCAATTATCCCTGTAGTACTCGGAAACAACCACCCTTTCAGCCCGCTTAGAGCACCGAATAACTACAACCCCTTTATCAGGAACACCCACCCCACCAACATCAAACGCCTTCCGTAAGTTTGTTCCCTTACCCGTGGCAAAGGTTATCTTACCAGAGTTCCAAAATGAGGTTTCAATACGGTCATGAGAGGCGACCATAAGATCTCCCTTGTGAACATGGCGAGATCTACACCTAAACACATCTCTATCAAAGCGTTCTATTTCTTCCAAAACATCAGGAACATAATAACCACACTCACCAAAAGACGAATCGGTTACGCCCTCTAAAATCCTATACGCCCACCGATTAACTAATCTGTAATCGCTAACTGTCCGAGTAGCCACTAACCAATCAGCGAGAGACCACGAACCAAATTCACCCCATTTCCACTGCAATTCCCTTAAATAATCGCCGTTTAATTCCGGTTCCTCATCTCGCCTTAACCACACTCTCCACGCCCCATCATCACCCTGATACAACCAGAAATTGTTATTTGATTTCAGAAACCAAACGGACTCATCGCCACTTATTGCACTTCCATTAACCCATTCCCACCCAAGAAGAAACAACCCCAATTGTATTTTATCATTGACATTTACGAACTTTGATTTAAATATATCCATATGTTTAGTTGGTTTGACCGTAGGGGTTATTGGGAAATTTTTCCTGCGGTCAATCTTTCTTCTTTCCAATATAGCCCCCCAATCCAAAAACGCAAAAGAAAAATTTTCTCTATCAATATTTCAGTACTCTCTTACTAGATCTAAATACCAGGATCTGAGTACTAAGAGATCTTAAGATCCCCTATTAAGATCTTATAGAGTATATAGATAGTGTAAAAGTTTTGGGAGTCTTCTTCTTTGGAAAATAAAATATCTTGACTTTGATTTTCCTACTCCTATATTTATCTTAGGAATGATTTTTAGAAAGGATTAATTATGCCTACTTCTTACGGAATTAATATTACAAGCGATCAGCAACGAAAAGTTGGGATCAGAAAAGCCAATCTCAAATATGGAGATGATCCGAAGGTAACCAATACTTCCATAATGGAGGGCTTATGCAATGCCCATTTGGACTCAATCACTAAACAGATGATTGAAGACCAGGCTGAGGAATGGGGTTTTTGGACAAAAGTAGAGAAGCACTTTCTTAAACTTAAATTTGAAAGTAAAACACAAGAGAAGCTAGAGAGATTCGCTATAGAGATTAAGCACACGTTAGAAATCAAACAACGGGTGACCCCCTCTCTCATTCTCCGCGTCCTTATAGATAACTTCCTTTAAACCTATCTCGGATAAATAACTTTCACAGTTTAAAATTATTTTCCTTTTTTCTCTTGACAACAAAACGGAGGGGAGTATAACTATAGGTAGTGAGGCGTTAATCTTCATACCCCTTGCCGAGAGGTAGAAAGAGAGCACAGTATGTCAGTCACCGTAATTATCTTCATCGTGCTTGCTACATTAAGAGTATCTGGCAGCATCCATTGGCCATGGCCCGTGGTTGTTATTCCGCTTTTCATTGGCGCGTTATGGAGGCATGCGCATCCAATCATTTCTAGAAAAATCGCGTTTTGGCGGAGCAAGAGATGTTGGAAAATACGGGAGGCGCGCTATAGAAAAAGCGATCTCTATAAGATTTCACAGCGAATGGAGGCGGAAAAGGAATCCGACGCCATCCCCAACACCCGAGACTAGCCCAAGCCCACCCCATGGAGGCGATCACGTTCAAATCCATGGGACCGCCGCAATAAAGCGGAAACAATCAAAGGAGCTCAATATGCTTTTTGGAATTATCAACGAGACCTACGCAAAAGAAACCCACAAACTTCGTAGAAACAGAAATGGAGATCTCAATCTTGAATCCGTATCTTTCTTCAGTGGGGCTGTCATCTCTACTCACAAAGACGGATACGAAGCTAGAGCAGCTCACTCAAAACTGCTCAAGGAAAACCCTCCAAAAGGTTTCGTCACTATCTGGACCTCTGACGGCGAAGGTGAAGACTTCACCAGACGCATTAACCCTGCCTAGGATTCAGACAACGTATCCAAGACTGAAGGAGAGACCAATGAATATCTTCCTCATTATCCTAATCGTATTTCTAAGCGCCTGTACATCTAACCCTGTAGAGGAATCCCCTCATCTCGAAACTATTGACGGAGATATAAGAGCGGTTATCTCAGGTGAAGATCTCTCCATCTATCTCCAAGAGCCGGGAAATCTCATACGACCTGCTTGGGATCGTGAGACTCATTTGAAATACAATCTCTGTGTCCAGAGAATCAATGGGGGATTCTTCGGTCAACATGCGGCAATGGGGATCCCCTCATGGTGTATCAGGTCGGTATCTGTGCAGCTTCCAAAAACTGATAGACAAATCATCATCAGAGGATACTCTACAGGTCCCGCTCATCAGGTATTCATGTCTCTTTCAAAAGAAGACACAGAGGTACATCAGGGAACAATGGATGATCCCCTTAATATTATCCATAACGGATATTGTGGTTTCACACTGCACGGATCCCCCGGAGAAGAGATCGTTATTGACTCTGCTGTACGGGATTCTAATGACACCTCAAGAGTTGCCGTACGTCATCTGAATGTATCTATCGGAACATGGGAATATAAACTCAGCACAGAATCCAACGTATGGGGTGCCTGGGCGCGTTTCACCCCTTATGTGAGGATTCCCATGCCTCCCCTCTCTAATGTTGTCTCTGTGCTCTACAGGGATGAACTGGGGCAGGTTTTCGGCCCCTACTCCTCAGTCTTCAGATACTAACCTTGCAGTCTTGCCGGTGAGATCTTCCCACCGTTTAACGATCACATCTACATAAGCCGGGGATATTTCCATAACCAGGGCCTTACGTCCCGTCTGCTCACACGCTATTAAACTACTCCCAAGGCCTCCAAAAGAATCATAGACCACCCCACCTTCAGGAGACCCGTTATCAATAAGCGATCCTAAAAGATCTGTGGGTTTATCCTCAGGGGCTCCAGGGTGATCAAACTCTAGGACATCTTTAGAGAAGGATCCGTAATACTTGTGCTTCCCCTTCCACCCGTAAAAGATCAATTCTGTTCTAGGGCTGTAGTCTAATCCTGGACTATGGTGGTTATGCACCCATGCTAAATGCTGTGAAAAGTGCCACCCCATATTCTCAAACACATCGAGAACTGTGCGTAATCGTTTACCGTGAGCAAAACAGTATACCGTGTTGTACTTGGACAAGGGGATTCCTTTAAAGGCACTCACGCACAGTTGTTGAACCTCAGCATCCGAAACTCCCTCAACAGGTTTTGTAGGAGGATCTGTTACCAGCATATCCACAATAGCCCCATTTAATAACGCTGTAATATCTTTTTGATCAGAAGCATCCCCGCACATTACCCTGTGGTGTCCCAACAGATACACGTCACCACGCTTAGCGTTAGGGATAGTGGGGATCTCAGGGACGGGACTCTTCTCTTCTACAGGAGGTATGTTAGGTGGATGAAGACCCCCTAAATCTAGAGTAATATCCAACCCCTCCAACCAATCAGAATCGATACCAAGGGCTGATACATCCAAATCTATTTCAGGAAGATTCAAATCCTCTAACTCCTTCTCTAAAAGTTTAGTATCCCATGGAGCTTCCGCACTTCGGTTATCAGATAAACGCGCCAATCTAACCTGTTCAGGAGTCAAATCCTCTCTCACAACTACAGGGAAGGTTTTTAACTTAAGCCTCTTAGCCGCCTTCAATCGCCCATGCCCCTTAATGATCACCCCATCCCCATCCACAACAATAGGTTGATCCACTTTAAACTCCGCTATACTAGCCGCTATTCTACCCACCTCATGGGTTTTAGCATTCAAATAGTAAGGCTTAATATCCTTAAGCTTCCATTCTTCAATTTTTAAAACTGTGTCTGTACCCATTTCTTTGTGTGCATCCATTTTAGACCTCTCACATTTAACGCCTCCTGTATCACGTTCCGGACATCTGGAGGTAAAAAATTACCAATAATCAACCACGGCATCACCCTCTGATAACTTAATCCCATAGACCGAACAAGGGTAGAGGGTTTGATACCCCGCTTACTAGACTCCCTATAAATCCGATTAGCCAAATCTAAATCAGGCCTAGAGAACTGAGGACTCATATTCACCAACTCTCGCAATACGGGAGCTGTCAGATAATAACCGGAAGCCATAACCACATCTTGCAATACTATCTCCTCCTTAGGGATCCCAAAAGGAAATGCGTTTACCGGGATTCTATAGAGCACCGTCATACAACCCGCATATAACGCATCCGATAGTAGGTTGGATTTCTGAAGTTCCCTAAACCGCTCTAAGATAACATCACTAGCATCTACGGCCCATTGTAACCAGTTCTCTTGTGTGTTCTCTTTTGGATAGGGAGCTCTTGATTGAAGAAGAACGCCACTCATCAGATCACCAATTCAACTTTAAAAAGTCGCGTAATAATCCCAGATCCTCACACATTCTCTCGTTAAGGAATTGGTCTTTCTCTTTGGTATCCAACACCCAAATAAAAGATCTCAAACCCCCCAGGTGAGAGCCGTACTCCAGCAATTCGTTAGCTATGGGATCCTCACTCTCTTTCATTGCTCTGATAAACGCTAATCTAGCCTCATGGTATTCTTCCGCATCTAACTTAGGCAACCAGTCCTCGACCCAAATAGAATTGCTGCACGCCACTTCTCCTAACCTCATCATAGATAACGCGACCAATCCGCCATACGTTAAGACCCCTGTAACAACCCCCCGACTAAGAGACGCCATAACAGGATGTCCCTCTACCTGCTTCTTAAGTTTCCTTGGGATCCCCTCCAATCGCTTCAATTTAAAGGGCTGTTTGTACTCTCGTTCTAGAGGTGACGGCAATCGAACACTAGATCGCGCATTCATACAGGGCTTTAGCGGGAATGTTTCAGAGATTGACGGGCACCAAGTTTCTTTTAATTTATCTCCCAATTCCTTTTTCTCACCTACACCCCAGCTAGATGCAACCAAATTACCAAATTGTTGTAGCGTTAAAACACATTCACAATCCCCCAAGTAACCCACAGGATATAACCTATTTATCTGATCAATGGTGAATGAGTGATCTGACATTAATTCTTTAGTCTTCTCACCCAGATACGCAATCCACGACAAGTATGCTTCCATAAGTGGAGATGGATCATCTGTAGGTGTGTATACTCCAATCCCTTCCGGAAGTGAGGGGATCATCTCTGTGCTAAGACAGAACGGTGCTACATAGAACATCAATCTAGTACTGATATCTTCTAGTCGAATCGTTATCTTCTCGTCAGTTATACCCCCTAGATGATCTGACGAAATCGCACCGGATCCCAAACGCGCTTTTAAATCTCTTGGATAATCTACTGTAACTCTCATCTGTACCTGACTCCCTTTAGTCCAATAACTTTTTCTTGGTTAGTTTTTTCTCTACCTTAGGATGCTCCCTTTTTAACTCTTCTCGATCCTTTATTACCCCGTTAAGAATCCGAGATATAATCAGCAGTAACTCTTTAGTTCCTCCTGTAAATCTCCCAGAAACAAAACCAATAATAATCACTACTGCATAAAGAATAATATCAATTAAACCCATTACTAGTCCTCCATTTCTATTCCCTTGTACTCAAGGTATGCTATCGTTCCGTTCACTATCGCTTCATCAAATAAATCTCTATATTGTATTAAGGCCTTCTCATCTTCAGAGTTATCTATGAAACCAGCCTCTACTATAAGAGCGACATCCCTAATAGTGTAGAGCATTTTCCAGGCTCTCTCATTGGGATGTAATGCTTTAATCCCCCGATTAGGACCCCCAAAAAGCGGTTGAACATACTCTAGCATACACTCAGCCGCTATCTTACCATTAGGGGAATCATGCCAGTACAGAACCTCAGTACCCCTAGCCCGCGTATTAAAGGCGTTAAGATGTCCCATAGTTACCAGGTCATAAGGGGCTATAGTAGCACTTCTATGATTGACTATATCCCGCATCGCCCCCCACTCATATCTCCCATCACGTTGATAGATGTCTACCACCACTCCCTTTTTCTGTAGATGCTTAGCTACCTCAGGTAAAACAGGTCCGTAATACTCCCATTCACTCATACCTGTAGCAGGAGATTGCGCCCCTCCGTCCCCTTTACTATGGCCTCTTAAAAATCCGGCCCTACCATTGTTCTCGTCTATTAATGATGGATATTCTGTCAAGTAAGGTATTGGCATCTTTAGCCCTCCTCACTTTAATGTTGCACAAATTACGTCAAGAAACCATACAAAATTAACCAGGTAATTGTCTGGTGATCCGTTTTGGTCGAACTTTATAAAGAACATCATTCGCGTCATTAAACACAACCTCAATCCAATATGAAGTATTTGAAGCCATGCTTTCAGGACCTAAGACTACAGATTCCGATCCTCTAGCTGTTATAGAAGATGTCAGTCTAGCAACCTGCGTTCGTGATCCTCCATCCGCCATTTTATAAATGTACAAATCCATTGATGATGAGCTATTAGGATTCCATTCCACCTCCACAGAGGATAACGCATCCGAATCCTTTAGGTAATCTAGAGGAAAAAATAGGCTCTGAGATACCGCACCACTGGTAACATATCCTGCGTTATTGAAGGCTAGATTAGCTCCTGGATCACAGGAGCCTAGTAACGCCGATATTTGTCTATTTTCAATATTCTCGGCTGAGTTGAAATATAACCGCCCCTTAAGGTACGCGGCATCAAACCTATTAGAGACAGATCCCAAATCCGGATTAAATCCGGCTTTTGGTATTAGATTACCTGTAATTCTAGAGTCACCTGTTACATCAATTCTTCTCGCTACGGCTTCCACTAATTCCGTAAGGAAGGCATATAGATTTTGTGAACCCCCGATGGATATTGTATCACCATCATAAGTACCATTCACAAGAGTAGTGCCTATTTTCTTTATTCCGGCAGGGCTCGAAGTTCCCGTCCCTGTAGCCGCTAGTGCGTCCAATAGATCATTCCATCTAACCCCACCGTTAGCGGCCCCTAATGTAGAAGCATCGGCCCACGTACTAGTTGTTGGATCATGAGAAATAGCAGTTGCGGGATGTCCTCCCGTATTTACATGGGTATTTAAGTCACTAAGGATACTTGATATTTGAGTATACACAGCTTCAGAAGTTAAAGAGTACGGAGATCCCGCTACAGCTTGTGAGCCAATACATTCTGACCCTTTTGCGGATGCGAGATCCGCTATGATATTATTAAGAAAGGATCCCACTGTACCATCGTAACTTCCGCCTCCCCCCGGATCCGATAAAGGATCCGTGAACCAGTTAGGGGCACTTGCTACCGCAGAAATTAAATCAGCCCCGTCTACAGTTTGAGCTCTGCTATTTCCTAGGTCTAACACTATTTTCGAGATAGCCGCCTCTACATTGTTCGAAGTAGCGGATAGGTGTTTTCCAATCTGCCACAGGAAAGTCGCCTCAGTATCAGTACCCCCCAACCCAATAAGAGATGCCCCACTACTTCCCGTAACAGAGGAAAAGATAGCCTCTATGCGTCCCATTAAATATACCAATGTATCATTTGGATTACCAAAAACTTGCTGAGTTCCGCTGATGGTTTCCCTCATATAGTCTTCTCTACGTGTCACATCCAAATCGGCAAGGTCAATATTACCACTCCCAGACTCAAACCAAATATCTGCTAACAATAACGCAGTAGTTAAGGTACCTGCTTTAGCAAGCGTGTCTTTATCTGCAATAAGTCCTTTTGTTCCATTATTAATCTGAAACTCGTAGGATTCTGTTTCCTTAAAATAAACGGGAACACCCCCACCCTCAGGGGTTCTTTGATCCGAATACTCTCTTTTAAACTTAATGTAAAAGGACACCCATCGTCCTTCTCCAGCAACTAAATCAGAATATGTGGGGTCCCCGCTAGTAGTCTGATTGCAAGGTACCGTCTGTACAGAGTCCACTCTAACCCGGGCTCCATCGTCTTTGATTCTACCGGATCCAGTACTCACATCTACCGAAGAGGATACAGGACTTGTTGGGCTAACATTCAACCCGGTCAGAACGCCAACTTCCCCTAATTCAAGAGATAAGTTTCTTTCTGCATTCTCAGCATATGTAAAGGGAGTATTAAGATCGCCCTCGGCAACCAACATACCATCAAAATAATTAACTCTATTCATACTATTCTCCTAGTGAACGATAGTATTTGTCCCAAGAACACTATACCCTAGTTGCCAATGATTGGGAACAAAAGGCGCTTCCGGTTGCCTTAAATCATAGTGTATGTGATCGGGCTTCATAACTTCGATAACCCGTTTAACCTGCCATAACTCGTCTTCTGTGAGGTCCCGATCTACCTCTACTATAATAGTAAATTTATCTCGTCTATCGGAGGAGTTAAGCACAGTCGATGTGCCTAAAATAGATCGGATTGAATCACCGAGCAACCAGCCCAAACCCCACGCAGACGTTATAGATACAGTTGTGAATCCAAAGAAAAATTTAAGTGCCGCTTCTATCCCAGGATTAGTTGCACGTATTCGCAAGAGATCAACCAGGATAGCGGATAACTGCCGTTTCTTGGTTACATCAATAGGCATAAAATCAAACGGGGATCCATGACTACTTAAGAAGGCCTCTATAAACCAATCCGGTGCATTATCTAAATTGAAGATTCCAGTATACTCATCCATATCCGCAAGTAATTGATCCTCAACCTCCTGAAGAACCCGCATAAATTTAAGCAAAGTGGACCCATACGATTGATCCTCCTGCCTATTATATAGGGGTTGCATTCTGAATAAATCAAACTGTCTTCTAGTGGGGGTTTGGGGAGAGAATCCTCTATATGTTACCGAATCGTGATCAGAACTGACCAAATTACCAGACGCATCGTAGACATTAAATACAGTGAGAATATACGGCCCCTGCGGTGTCATATCTGTGTCTAAAACTAAATCATATGTGTTATCAGATATTTTAGTCACAGACTCTACAGTAGGTATCCATGTAGGTCTTATCTCATACGCCACAATAAACGGATCTATTGTGATCACGTAATTACCCGCAACTAGCGCAGAATCTCCCATCACTAAACCAAAATCTATCAATCTAAGAGTCTCTATAGAATTGAGTAGCTCAAGAGAAACTGTCTGGAACTCCACAACGCCAGACGCGAACGTAGCTTTAGTTGAGATTGAATACGTTCCCTCAGGGGTTCCAAAAGGTAATCGGGCGTATTGGATCCCTGACTCAAGTTTGAGTATCGCTTGGGCTCCTCTATTAATCACCTCAATAGTGCCTGTAGGATCCGCGTTGCGTATATACAAACGGTTATTATAGGCAATAGCAGAGGCGCCGATGGAGGCTAATACAGAGTTCAAATCAGAGGCCACAGCAACCGCAGTGGTTCCTGATAGTGCGGGTATTGCTATCAAGTGCTCCGCACCATTAATGATTAACCCCAGAATAGTCCCCTCTGCTAACGTATACGGCTCTGTAATAGTAGACCTTAAGTAAGGGTACGCTAAGGGGCTGAGCACCCAGGAACTTAACGAGGAATCATAGGCGAGAGACTCGCCCCCCCAGGGGAAGGTTGCTATCACGGAAGTAGCATCTGGATCAATAACACTCTGAGCATAGACAATTCTAATTGTGGATCTATGTGTAGCGGTTGCCGAATAAACCTCAGGAGCAGTTTCATCCGCTATTACATACAGATATGAATCGCTAATAGAAAAGCCATCCCAAGTATCTATTTCTATGTCTATATTGACATTGGATAAAGACTCCCACGATACTCCTGACAAAATAACTCGAACCCATGAATCCTGATACGTCCCGCTTATAGACCCCGAAAACGGGGCTTGAATAACTCCGTCAACAATTGCCGGAAGTGTATTAGCCGTGACTTGAAGGGTATCTAATTTAAACCCTATACCTGTAGGGTTCCATAAATCAAATTGGATAGAGTTGGAGGAACTTACACCCGTTTCATTTGGTTCAGGAATTCTATTACATATCACAGGAATTGAAGATGTCTGATCCCCTACTGAATCCAAATTGACATAAGGAGCTAAATACTCTGTCATTGTAGTAGCAGACCTTTCAAGTCATTATATAATTGCATCTTATCCCCAGTACTAAGGAGCCTTCTGTAATTGTGACACAGTTCAATATTCCCACCATATCGCGTAGGATCCCCACTGATAGACCCGAATAAAATAGAACTCATGGCAATGTCAGAAACCGTTCCAGCTTGACTTATGATCCCTAAAGTGTGATTCGCCCCATTCACTGTAACTACCCAATCGGAGGTGGGATCACCCCCTTTATACTCCACGGATACGATATACGTGTCATCTGCCGTTGGGAAACATGTTAAAGCAGTCTCCAATGATATATAATTAGAGCCGTCTTGATTAATGTTCAAACGGAGTTTCCCCGCTCCTACAGCGTATCTCAGACCTTTCACAGATGTGGATGTAGAGTTGCCCCAGAAACCTTGTTGAAAGCCCCCAGGCGCAGATGGGGTTATAGCTAAGACAGTCGAAAATCTCCTACCTATTTGGAAGAACTCTCCAGATACCGATTCCAAAGGGGTATTAACATTATCAGTACTGGAGCTCTCGAACCTAAAACTACCGCCGATCAGACCGGCATCTGCTAATTGATCTGTGTTTTGGGTTGCTGTACCTGTAAGCCCATTAAGAGTATCTGTAACATCTGCATTTATTGCGTTATCATTACACGGATACGAAGCTATGCATCCTCTGGTTAGAGCATCCATAGATGCGGGGAAGATATCTAGGCGTTTATATTCTGGGCTGTTGTTATAGATGTCAGATGCATCCGTAACATCTGCAACATCGTCCCCTATTAGTAACTGATCTACAACCCCAGAATAACCATCGGTAAGAAATCCACTTAAATCCTTAAGTAAACTGAAATCACCTCTATAAGTGTAATCCACGCTAACATCATCATTAGTGTAACTCCCGTTCTCCACCCCATTAAGGAAAGCCTTAATACCCGCAACCCCAGAGCCACTATCTAAGGTGCATAATAGATGGTTCCATACCCCTGCGGTATAGATATTTGTCGTTTTCCACAGCGCTCGTGCCGCCATCACTTCGGCATAGGAAAGACCGTCACCACCATTGAATAACGCCGTAGCCATAGAAAGAGTTGGGGTTGTGTCATAAAAAGAAACTTCATCCATACGAGATGTGAACCCGCTATGGGGTGCTGTATCTCCGAATATCACAGGATTAGTCGTTGCTATAGATGTCATAATGCTTCCGGTTTGTGTTCCTGTGGTCTTTATAGTGTCTATGAAAACAAATGTACCTCCACCCGAATTAGTGGTGTCTTGACCTAGTAAGGCGTGATGCCAGCCGGGGGAGATCCCAGACGCTATAACTGTCCTATATTGTGTGACACTTTGTCTTACCCTAAATATTAATTGAGATGCCCCGTTAAGATATGCGTAAAAACCTGGATATGCAGCTGCCGGAACATTGCCAATAAGTCCTTTAATCCCCGATGTTCCAGGGTTATAAAACCAGAAACCAAAACACCACTCTTTATCGTGGGCTAAAGTGTCTCCCGGCGTTGTTTCGAATTGACAGCTAAAATTATCAGTGGAGCTCCCCGAGAAATTAAAGCATGATCCTACTTTACCTGACGCATCATGGAGTAGGTTTGTATTTTTATTTGCTGTAGCTGTAAAATTACCGGTAGCGTCTACGACATCCGTAGTTGCTGTATTGTCTTCGAGAGAAAAATACGCTTTTAGATTCTGGGACAATACAGATCCGATTCTAAATCCTGTCTCAATAGTTCCATCGGATTTTTTCTCAATAAAAAAACCTTTACCATCGTCATTGACCGATGACGCTATAATCTCGTCGCTTACAGCGTTTGGTTTAAACCATAAGGATAAGTACCAATCATTCAACGGAGAAATTAACTCTCCGATTAAATCATCGAAGAATATAGATTGAGAACCGTCAACTAGAAATGCTAACCCAAATTTACCGTTTGCGCTTATTGCAGATGTGTTAACTGAGGCCACACCATCTCTATAATTCTCATTACTATCTTTAACTACAGTCGACGCATCGTTATCGTCTAATTGATAGGCGAACGAAACAGGCAAAGGGAAATCGGATGTTTCAGTAATGTCAATAAGGGTTAGTCCGAATGAAAGATCCTTAGTTCCGGATAGCATTCTAACAGGAATAACGCTATCCTTTACAGTAACTTCCCTAGAATCTGTAAAGTCCCGGTTATAGAATAACACCCCGTCAATAAAGACCCTCAAACGCCACACCAAATTAAGAGGTAGAGGAGCGCTTTTAGATCCCCCAATGGCCTGATATGTTATCTCATTGAGAGATGTAAAATCTACACTCTGAGATACCGTATAGAAGTCCCCTGATACCCACCCAAACTTCTCCTCATACGTTACAGAATCTATTACAAACTCGACCCCAACAACAGGAAGTGCAGCACTAGGATCTGGCCCCAATGCCATCATCCAATCCCCAGATCCGATAGCATATCCATCAGGTCTAGGCACTCTCCCCGTAGCGCTTCCCTTATTCTGCCATAGAAGATCAGCCATGTTAATTACCTTGTGCTACGATGCTTATGTGATCTACGTAAGCCCTCCTAGCGGTCTCGGAACACTCGAACCCAAACCCAGCAAAACCGGATGTGAGCGGAACAGATCCACTATTAACCCCTACTACATCATCAATAAATTCACCATCCCCAAACTCACCAGAGAAACCATCATCAAAGGGGATAGGAACCCATACCCACGATCCGGGATTGTCTAACGGATGCGCATTGAGATCATTCTCATAACACTTAATAACAACATCCCCAGAATCTTGTACAATCATATCCATTCTGAGATGTACATATTCATTTTGGGCAACCGTTCTTTGGCTGGTTCTGAGTATTTTAGTAGCAGGTTGATTATTGTTGTTCGGTATACCACCACTAACGGGACCTTTAGCGAGAACAATACGCCCAGGAGTTTGATCCTCTAGTCCTAATAAATACGCTTTATCCCCTACATTAGATCCGGAGGCCCCAAGAACCAGGGCCACAGAAAATCCGGTATTACCTCCCGATGTGCCTCTCTGGACTACTCCGGTTATTTGACCCCCCTTAGGGAGAGGATTGAAACCAGATACCGCAGTGTATACCCCAACAGAACCGACAATAGGCTCCACAGAATTAAAGGCGAATAAAGCATTACCCCCGCCCGGAGGTGGGTTTGGGTTTCCAAAAGTTGCATTACGTAAAATGGTAGTACCACCCCAGCCAGTACCATCAGTTGATCCTGTCATTATAGCCCAATCACTTCGTGACATTATTTCTTCTCCATTAAATGATCAGCAAGAGTATCTATTCTACCACGCACATATTTTACATCATCTTCGGTACGTTTTACTGTACTCAACATAGCCTTAACATTTTGCTGACACATTTCTTTAGTCTGATATTTGTCAGGAATTTCACCAACAAACGATTCTGAATCCTCTCGAATCTCTTCTACGGCCCCATTAAGCTTGATAAATCCAGACTGTATCTCTTTTTGTAATACGTCTAAATCTGTCTTCTTAACTAAATTTGGAATTGTTTTTTCAAGGTTAGTCAACTTTTGTGTTAATGCTGGAATCACCTCGATTTTTTTTTCAAGATCCTTTAGACGATCTTCTTCCCTACCGCTTTCTATATCTTCTTTGGTTACGCCTCGCTTATAGCGAAAAACTATAACGCCAACAACTCCCGTTGCAACCGCACCAGCAATGGCTAAAACAACTTGTGCTATAGTAGAGCTTACCATAATTACCATCCAGTCTCGAAACTTTCGTACATATCTGCTCCGCCATTAAATAGAGCGGTATCTCCAGGAACCCAAGCATCGTTAAATGTTGACCAATCAAAAGTATCCGCACCTGTAGTTGACCCCGGAACCCAAGTCTCATTAAACACTGACCAATCAAAAGTATCAAAAACGGATGTAATCCAACTGCTATCCCAATCCTCGATATAATCCCCGCCCCACGCAAATTCCTCAAACAGTTCTGTATATCCGTTAAAAAACAGCCAAATAGATGTGCTTAAATCCAACTCATATAATAGGTCGCCCCATCCAAATGAATCCCAAAATTCATTGGCGTCTCCAAATCCGACAAAGGAACTATCACTACCCGAGGTTATAACCCACTCAAATGCTACATCCTCTGTGACTCCTTTGATTTCAAACGATCCGTTTTCTACTGTCATCTATCTTTATCCATTGTGGCTAATCTAACCGTTGCAGTCCCTGCTGTGCATACTACTCTGAAATTATGAAATACTCCTATGTTTGGGATAGGAACATAATCCCCTGCCGCCACCGCAGTAGCCGCCACGGCCTCAAACCAATCCTCTCCCGATGCTTTCTCTAAAGATCCTTCAACTTTAATAGACCCACCTGAAGAAGCTGTAACACCCACGCCCCCCAAATCGGCCCCTTCACATCTCATGGATGTAGAAGTATCATCGCCTGCTGAATTCAATGCTTGTGCTTGTCCGTGATTCACTTTTGCTGACATATCGTCTTACCTTTTAGAAAATTTCCCCTGTATCACCGTCAATAAGAGTTACCGAACCTAAAACAGGAAACTCTCCATACAAAAGAAACACATCTGTAGTGTTATTATTCAAAGTTACTGTGCCTAATTTCCTCGCTGATTTATTATCACGAATAACATTATACACATCACTAAAGGGTAGATAAGGATCTATCGACCCCTGAGAATTGCGATATTGACCCCCAAATTGAATTCCGGTATTCGGTTCTCCATCGGGCCTATTAAGAGCAAAGAATGTGGTTAAATCCGACCGGATAAGTGTGCCTGTCTCCGCAGTTGTATACCCTTCATTACGAAATACCTTCGCCACAATATCTACACTCTTATAGATAGGATCAAATATAAAAACAAATATGTTCGATGTCTGAGGATATGTAACAGTAACCTGCTCTAATACAGCATCCTTTAACGCCTGAGATGGGAGGCCCCCACCCTCCGGAACTATCCGCACATGCTTAAGTGCCTCTTCCATGGCAGGATCCTGATCGCTAGTGATGGAGATAGCACGAGCAACCCCAGGAACTAACAAAGCGTGCGCTTCGGTATCCCCCTCGCCAACAGATCTTTTTTGAGCTCTAAAGCTGTCGGGAATCAGTTGTCTCGCCTCCTCCACCGAAATACGATCATTACCCCCAGAGGCCTCCGCAGGATTATTCACCTCAAACGCTACGCTCTCCCCGTTCTCATCCACAATATCTGTTTGCAACGATCTTAGAGTATTCTCAACAACATTACCCGCCGAACCCCCTCCGGTGGTGTAGATGACAACTAGGGGCGTATCTGGGACCTTACCCAACACCCCATTACCAAAGCGTAACTGCGCGTTACCGGCTGAGTTAACTGTAACTGTGAAATGCCTATCTGTTGATCCTGAGTTAACTAACGTGGGTTGTTCCGTCCACAAATTACCAAGCTCATCAGTAATAGACACTATTCTAAGGAATGATTCATAACTCAACCAAACAGTCCAGAAACCTTCTCCAGAGGGGTACACGGTCTCTGTCTGTGTAGATGAATTCTCCATGGATATGGTTATCGTTGTAGCCCCCGCTAGCAGAATCTGATCGGTCAGGGTTTGGAAGGATACAATATCCTCTCCTGTGGTCTCTACAATAGAACCCTTTGGGATAAGTACATTAACATCCCTGGGGTTTGTTATGGTAAATTCTTCATCCACTAAGGCCGCTTCTTGAAGGGGTAAAATAACATCTAAGCCAAAAGCTTTATCTAATAATGTCTGGAGTAATTGGGCCGTTTTAACAGAGGACTCTTGAAAGTTTGTGTCATTATAGAAATTATTAACATCCCCAACATACGCAAATAAATCCAACAATATATTTCCGTAGTTGCCTGAGTCGTTAATAGGCCACTCTGGAAAAATAGATTGCATCAAACCGCGTAAACGGGTTTGTAATGCTAAAAAATCTTTATCAGTATAGATTGTAGATGCTAATGTAGTGACCATTTATACGAGTCCCATTTTTAGTGACTTTATTGTTTCTCTGTATTTTCGAGTGACTTTCAACTCCAACAGACGACCTTGATCTTTTTTAATGTCGGACACCTGAACATCTGTAATAATCGCATCAGGGACATATCTGGAAACTCCGTTAGATGTCATCCTAACCGCCTCTGCCTGCACTAAATCTAGATCCTGTTTGTGATGTTTTAATGTCTGTACTAAAGTTCCAAAAGCGGGATTCCAAGGCATCTCTCCGTATATCCCCTCTCCACTGCTCCGTGTCATTACAGTTTGCCTTATGGACGCATCAACCAACGCAGCTTCAGACTCTGTTTGGAAATCACCCGATTTAGCTAACCGTAAAGGGGATGTAATACCGATACTCATGGAACCTCCTAGTATGTTACATCTTGTAAGAAATTCCTTAATGTGTCAATTGCCGCACGTAATTCCTCGACAGATCCCCCGCTTATTACAGGGAATGTATAGGAGACCCTGATTATAGACAGGAAGAAATTAACCAGTTCTAGTAGTGCATTAAGCGGGTCTACCATAGATTCAAATTCCTCTTGCTGATCTGCTTGTTGCGTCTCCAGGACTACCTTAACAGGAGCAAGACCTTCCGGATCTAAATCAATAACAGCATCTAACTCATCGATTTTAATCTCTACGGATTCTATAATATCCAATTGCTCATCTAGCAGGTCTAGCAATAATATAGCAGTATTCAATATCCCATTAATCATTACAGGTACTGATGCTTGAGGAATATACTGACCGATCAAACTTATTTTTCTGACTAACTTTTGTAGTGCTTCTAGAAAATCAGAAGGATCGGTTACAATACCTGTAACCTCTTCCAGCACTCTCTGGAGTTCCAAGAATAAATCTACAATGTCCAGAACCAATTTGAACGGGCTCATAGCTATTGATAGGGTATTCATAGTTCTGTAATAGGCTTCTCTGGTATCTAGCCCGGAAAACTCTACCGACACACCCCCGGGAAATACAATAGTAACAGCCATTAGATGTCCTTTCCGGCAGGGGTTACAGGTCTATTTTGGATAGTAACAACCGCTCCGTTAATCGCTACTAATCCTTTAGCGTCTATGTTTAAAGTTGTTAATGAATTTAGGGATATGGAATTATCCTCTGCATTTAACTCTATGTAATTGTAATCTTCCAATGTTTTAGAATACAACCGTATTTTACCCTTTTGATCTCCCGTTAATTCGAAAATCATACGAATATCCCCAAATAGAAAACCCCATACATTCGGCTTACCCCGTAACTCTTCTGGTATCTCATTAGCAGGTATTCCTATAGGCTCATAGATTGGCGATTCCAAGTTGCCCGCCTCAAATTGTACGTAAACTTCGGATCCCTCGGGAGGAACACCAACAATTCCTAAACCAAATGCGGCCCCAAAGAGACCCTTAGGGGACGCCCATACAGAATCAGGTTCCGTCATTCCCGCTATCGATACTCTAACTCGTTGCGCCTTATCGGGGTCCAATACACCCGTAACGATCCCTCGGTAAATGCCATAGTACTTTTGATCTAATGTCATTGCCTTCTCTTCTTTTTATAGACGGTTTTTGATTTCCCGTATTGTCCCTTGGATAACGTACGACTTTTCAACTCGTCCTTAATGACTTCTTTGCCTATGTCAATTCCTATGTTAAGCCATCTCTTAAGGATACCATTACCACGTTTTACCGTTTTACCCTTTACGTTTCCCGCTATTTTTTTCTTACCAGATGTGCGGCTAACTCCAAGTTTCTGTGTGAACTGAGACCGACTAACCTCGTGTTTTATATTACGCACATACCATTTACCTTCGTTAATCTCCCCGTAATTATATAGTTCAATAGTGTCTCCAGGATATAACGTAGCGTCCCCATGAATGGGTATTGTGCCCGTCTGTTTATCCCTGCTTTTATTTTGCCATTGAGGCGATCCTTTATGGAACATCGCCTTAGCAATATAGCGCCTATCCTCATGTTTAGCCGGTAGATTTCTTTTCTCTGCATACGCTGCTTTAGATGATGATCCAGATACTGTCTGTTTTTCGCTTGTCTGCGCTCCCGTTCGTATGATCACCGGTACTGTAGTCCCATCCGGGGCTTTCTTAAACTCAACCCGAACCCCAGGAGCAACAACCTTAGGAGTAGTTCTATTCGTCACAATCGAAGGTTTTCTACGAGTATATTCGAAATCTATATCGGGTTCTCCAATGATACGACCGAATCCAGCCCCATTTTCTACACCTCTGTACACTAACCTAAGACGGGTAGGGGTCGTTATATCTCTAGATTTGAAATGAAAATTACGATTATCTATCCAGAATGCCACGCCAAACTCTCTAGCCAACTTCGCAAGAAACCTGGAGTTAGTGGTGTTTTGTTGTTTAATTACAAACTCGGTCTCTAGTCCAGAAATATCAGGATTATTAAACCCCATTTCTCTGGCTACCTTACGAACTAACTCAGTAACCTCTACAGCGTCCCACCGTCGATACGTAGGTTTAAGATCGCTATTGAACAACTTCCCTTTACCCTCATAGATTAACGAGGTGCCCGAGCTCTTAACCCTAGTGAATGTTATCTCCCTGGATGGCACCATATTTCCAGACTCACCCCATGAAATAATGATCCCCTTACCCGCTATCACTTTCTTGGAATTGGATAACGCTCTATCGGTATTCTCCAAAACAAGCTTAAGAACATCAACTCCATCATCCGTGTCGTCAAAGGTTAAAGACTGTACCCTGCTACGTATTTGTTCCGTAAATTCCGTATCTTTCGGATCTAATGGACGAATATCTATAACGACGCTCATCAGAACCTCTCATATTCTGGATCTCTATCTGGATTATTGATTAGTGTCTCTATAGTTCTAATGCTAGGTACGTAAATCGTTCTACCCTGCACCATTGTTTGTGTAGGATCCAAGATAGGCTCGGGCTGATAGTCCGCAATAATCCAATAGTGTAATGATGGATTCTGAAGAACATCACTATAATATTGAGTCGCTATCTCCCATAATGATTCGTTATCTTTCGCTATGTGAATTATATTATCGTCTATTTCTTTGTAACGAAAGAAGGCCCGAGGAACTACAATATCATTCCCATTTATGTCTTTAATAATATAAGCATCATCATAGCGAGTACTCATACCTGAACCTCCCAACCTAATAGTCTAATCTCCTCAGACCAAATCGGATACTTCTGATCTGAAGAAATACTTATCTGGGCCACCTCAAAAGTAGAGTTTAAATCTAGATCAAATAGAGTGCTTCTCCAGTTAACCCTCACTAACCTCCCCTCCAAAGATGCGATGTTAGGCCAGTAGAACCATATCTTAGGAGGCTCTCCGCCCCTCCAGTTTTTATGCGGGGTTTCGATAGGGGCCATTAAAGATGTTAAAAAGGCCCTCCAATCAGAGATCGCTTCTACCGCTTCTTTCCTAGATACCCTTCCCTCAGTCTGTATCATAGTTGCGGAGAATATGAGATTGAATCTGAATGTTTGATTATTTGTTTTTTCATAATCCAAAGGAACATTAGGCATACCTAACAAGTCTCGCGGTTTATATACGGCGGATATACTAGATCCTAGTTCTGCTGGATTAACTAGAAATCCCTTTAATTCCCCATTATGTAAATTCTTAATGTACGCAGGTACAGGATCTTGACCAAATATATTCATAGACCCCCCTAACTGGTTCCCGCTACAGGAATAGTCGTAGTAAGTTTATTCTCGAAATTTCTATCATTATACTGCTGCACCACCTGCGCGATTACCTTGGAATCTAATATAAGATTGGTGGTGGCTTCTACTTCTCTCTTTTCTATGATCCTATCCCCTTCTCCTTCGCGGGGTATGGGGCGTTGTATCTGAGCGGCTATGGACTGCTCCTCTGATTTAGCAATTGCTCCCTTCTCGTCCTTCTGCAACTTTTCTGGGGTTGGCATTTCTGCCGTTTCCTCTTTTGCTATGGTCTTTATCAATTCGGGTGAAAACACATCCGGACCCACTCCAATTACTTTAGTAGGCCCAAGAAGAGATTCCCTAATAGATCCAACCGCTTTCTTTACAGCACTTTTACCTCTCCCCAATAATGACTTAACTTTGTTTTTAGCCCACATAGCTTTATCAATGGCGGCTTTAATCCATCCGTATATTCGCTCTATATTTTTCCGAATTCCACCAACAACAAAATCCACAACCGTACTAATGACGTTCATTGTGCCAACAACTATGGTTTTAATCCCACCAAATACTACTTTAAAGGGGATGAGTAGAGTGTGTATACTTTCGGTAACAACATCTACCATTGTTCCGAAAGCGTCCCCAACCCATGTTAAGAAAGATCTTAAACCATCCGCAAACCCCAGGAAATTAGTATCATACGCTCTTTTTAATAATAGAAACGCCGCAGCAACCGCAGCTATAGCCGCTATTAACGGCAATAACGGCACTGATAGAACAGTGAAGGATGTAGTTAATATAGCGTTAGCCCCGGCCATAATTAGACTAGCCCCTTTAAATATCATAGCCCCAACCTTTAACGCTATCATAGCCGTCTTAGTGGCTAACGATATTGCAATAAAAGCAGCTAATATACCTGTAGTGATTCCCACTACCTTTCCGATTTTCTCCATCATAGTTAAACCGGCCCCGTCTCCTACATCATTCACGGATCCCCATAAGCTATTCCAAAGATTAATTAACGGAGATAACATCTCACCAACCTTAGTTAAACCCGCCACAAATACATCTATAATCAGACCCAGAACTTTAAAACCCTCTTTAAAACCTTTGATAAAGGAATCTAAACCGTCCCTAAATCCTAAGAAATTTTTATCGTAGGCTAATTTAAGCGCTAATATTGCCGCCACTACAGCGGCCACACCCCAGAGTAAAGGTCCAAGAGAGATGTTCAGTCCCATAAACGAGGATGCCAGTAGAGTATTTACTGCTTTGACGGCAATAGCGGCCCCCTTATAAGCAATCATCCCCGCGACTAGTACTGACATTACAGCTATGAATTTGGTTATCAGACCTACTACAACCCTAATAGGCCCAGGCATAGTAGTGAATAAGGATATCACCCCGTTGATTGCCTTAATTGCTATCTCGACTATAGGTCTAAACGCCTCCCCAATGGATTTACCAATAAGAATTTTTAGAGTCTGCCAAGATCCCTTGAGTAAGATTAATTGACCTTTAACAGTGTCTTGCATCCTCTTACGGAAATTCTCTGTAGTACCGGTAGCCTGATCCAATTCACCACGCATAGCGGCTATCATCTCTGCGCCAGATGCCATAACCTTCTGACCATCTTTCATCGTCTTGAAGGACCCCTTAGCCACCGCATTAAAAACTTTCAAACCACGAGCCCCTAATGTACTCTCTACGAACTGGTTTCGCTGTTTCTGAGTCATGTCGGCTGTCGCTACAACCATATCATTCATGATGTCCAGGAAAGGCCGTATAGCCCCAGTTTGTTTATCGTAAACACTAATGCCCTGTTTATTCATTTTATTAAGGGCCGATCCATCCGTGGCTAATCTGCGCATAGCCTCCCCTAAGGCTGTGCTAGCTCTAGTAGCCTGTTCTCCTGTATTCCTTAAGAGACCCATAGTAATTAGAGTATCGTTTAGCGAGAACCCAAATGTGCCCGCATTAGCAGCCGCCTTGGATAGACCAGCCCCAAAGTCTCTGGTTCTGAAATTGGTCATGGTGGTTATCTTCATTAACCTGTCAGTAACCCCAGCGGCCTCATCCATCCCCTTTCCAAAACTCTTTAATGTACCAATGATAGCCGATGCCGCTTCAGGAGTTCCCAGTTCTCCCATAGAAGCCGCTGCGAGGTCCAAGACGGGTAGGAGGGTCTTTATGCTATCCTCAGCATCTAAACCAGCAGAGGCAAGCACCTGTAACCCCTGAGCTGCCTCCGTGGGGCTGAATTGAGTCTTTAACCCCGCCTCTAATGCAGCCGCTTCTAGTTTCTTAAGATCCTCCGCAGAAGATTGTGAGATAGCCCCTACCGCTGCTATAGCGTGTTCAAACTCTGCAAACTCCTGCACCGGGATGGCTAACTTATTGATGATCCCCATACCCGTTCTAAACAGGGACATCCCACTATTCCAAGCAAAGAAAAACTTATCTAACGAGTCAGATCCTTTATCAGTCGTCTTCGTTAGCTTGTCCATCCCCTGATTGATTTTAGTTACGGTAGGAGTTACGGAGTTCTTAGCAACAAAGTTAAATCCGAAGTCCCAAGAGTTAACAGCCACAGTCTAACCTCGTTGCGCTTTTTTAATGGCTTCGGCTTCCGCCTTTCGGCGTTTATCCAGCCATTCTTTAATTTCCTTAACCCGCTCTACTGTCATAGAGTCAAGGTCTCGGTATGTGATGTTTAATCCCGATCCTCCATGCTGAGTATAACACACCGATAATTTGAGGTGCAAAAGGTCGCCCGCAGATGCAAGCCCAGTAAACCAGTTATTAACTACTCGGAGATCTTCCGGTTTCTCTTCTTCCGACTCCGTAAGGGCATAAAAAAATCAGAACTCATAGGGGCTGTAACTTCATTCTCAGCATCGCAATGGATACAGTCACACAAAATATCACTATCCACCCCAAAGGATACAGACTCGATAGCATCGAAAAGCTTAGGCATCCAGCCACCATCTACAGAAGCCAACCATTCTTTGTAAGCCTTGGGACTCAAATCATCCACGGTACGAATGAAATCTTTTATTTTACTGGTGAGCTTATGCCCAGAGAGATCTACTTCAAAGGCCTTTTTCTTGGACCTGGCTTTAGCCTTTTTCCTGCCCGAATCCATACGCTCACTAACCAGAGCTTTAAGTACCTGACTAGCGGTTCTAATACGAATAGTGGCCTTAACCGTCTCATCCCCATGTGTCACAGGAACAGTGATAGAAGTCTCTCCTTTGGTGATAACTTCCAAAACATCCGGTGAAGGTTTGATGATTTCCAACTCATCAACATCAACCTCAACATCGAATGTATTGCCGCATCGCTTACATCGCGTTTCAAACTCATAGGGATCAGGGTGAGTCGTGTTACGGAGTTGATACAGCCCATAAAGAAGATCACCCTCATATACTTCATTCCAATCAAATGATTCGCCTTCAGGATATATACCCCAGCTATTCACACTCTCGGTACATTTACCCAAAGTAGCAATAAGAGTTTGCAACCATGTGTTTGTTTTACTGGATAACAGAGCGTCCTGCTCTGCCATAGACATAGTTCTAAGCTGGACCTGCGCCCCGCTAGGTAGAGTTATAGAGTTAATCATAGAACATCATTTCCTTTCTCTTCTGTGTGGTTGTTTACAGTTCGTCCCAATATTTACATGCAAGAGTAAGAGACTCGATCACATACTCTTCTGCATCATTATCCCAAGGACCAATTGTACGAATCTTAGGCCACGCCTTGAAGACTCTGTAACGCTTAACCTCGTCTCCATTACGATCAAGCTGTACAATATCGAAATCCTTTTTGAGTTCTGTAGAAGGCGCGGTACCCCGTCCGGAGGCTCCATCTATAAGAAGTTTCATCCAATTATAGAAATCTCTATCTAGGGTTTTACCTCGTGTCATGACGATATCAGGGTATGTCGCTAAACCCGGATCCTTATCCGCAACCAGAGTGCCCCCCTGTCTAATGGAGAGCTCCCCTAACTCTACAGTAAGCTCAGAGCACGTCATGAACTCAGCGGAGGCAAACCCGTCAATCTCAATCCTAAAAAACATTCCTTTATCAATAGTCATCTTTTACCTCTTATCTGGTTTTACCCGAGCTTGATTACGCCTCTACGCTAGTAGTTCCAAATGTATTAGAGAATCTCACGTTAACCCACTGGTAGGATCCCGCCATGCGTACATCAATATCTACGTTAAGAATGCCCTTCTCCTCTTCAGAGGGAGGGTTAATACCGTCACCAGCATCAATAGCGAACGCCTCAGAAGGAACTTTAGAAGTAAACGCACCATCATTCATTTGATCCGTGAGGTACGTAGTAGCGACCCTTTCAAGAGTCTTACGAGTTTCTTTAGTGGCCGGGAGATGTCTGAGAGAGTTGAACCTAGCAACTAGGTCCAGCTCAATTTTAGAGCGGCCTCTACGCTCCCCAATGGTGGGGTAGGTAGAATTTTTGAGAGTCTTACTACCATCGTTGTAGTATGGGGTGTTGTCGTCCTTATGGATTGGGTTGATTCGTTTGGGATACACAAGGTCTCTATAGATTTCCTGATTAGCCTCTTCCGAATCGATCCCAAGAACGATGTTAAGCACGCCGTAAATAAGGCCCGCAGGAGACTGATAGACACCCCCTGCCTTAGCTACATCGGTGATAGCCGCTCTACCCATCATAATCCCCTCAGGGGATGTGGTGATTAAACTATCAGTACCATAGATGGTGTTAGAGGGATTAGCCACTTTGACCCATGGCCAGAAGATAACAGAACAATCAGCCAACTCTAGGATACCCGCAGTCTCTACATGGGTGACAGCCGCCGCTGCATCACTACCCTCAGGAGTAGCCATGAACGCAACAGGAATCCCACCCCTATCAGTGAGACAGTAGTTAACCAGACCGTTCTGCACTACTGAACTGGTAATACCAGGCACGGCAATCATGTTAAGAATGGAGATAGCAGTAAGGGCATGGAGCCCTGTGCCCCCTCCAGAATCTCCTACATAGTCTGCATCAACGAGACCAGCAAGACCATCATCACCACCTGTAAGCGCACCATACGTTGCGTTAGTGGGTCGGCTACCGGTACCCGCATCCACGAGCGAGATAAGGTTGGAATCTTCAGAAATGATAGTTACAGCGTATCTATCATCAGTCGGCGTCATAGAGAGGTTAGGATGGTATTCTAAAATGACATCCAGAGTTTTCACATTTAAGTTAAACTCAGTAGCATCTCCACTAGAGGCATTCGTAATCTCAATGTAAAGAGAGTTAGCATACGCTCCAGGAGTCTTCCCATACGCAGTAAACGTAGTAGCCGTCCCCGCATCAGAACCCGTATGAAGGACATTATCCAGCCCAAGTTTAGTATCAGCAGTGGAGGACCCGAGAACCTGGATAGTCTCTGTAGATCCCGTAGCCACAGTAGCGACTTGGAATTTACCCCCCGTAACAGTGGAAACCAAAGTTCCCGCTACGGCAGCCTCTACGATAGTCTTAATCTCGGCAACAGTAACGCCTGTGATATCCGCTACATTACCCGTACCAGAGTTCACAGTGGTAGGGAACGCGAGAATAGCGTTAGACGTTCCGCCTGTAATCTGAGCAGAACCACCACTACCTAATGTGTCAGTACCAATAACCACGGCCCCAGCTTGAGCAAAGGCTCTACCACCTACGATAGTTTGGTTAATTTTATTGGCCACTTCCCACGCCTTAGCAGCACCTATAGCACTGAAATCAGCATTCAGGAAGGTAAATGTCTGCTCTGATCCTCCGTCAAGTTTCAGGGTTAGAGTCATCCCATCCACAAGAACGAAATCCTCTGTATTACCACTGGTAGAAATTCCGGAGGTAGCGGTGAAGGTGGCCGTTAAGGTGCCACCACCGTTGATAGAAAAATCAAGAGTATCCCCAGGAGACAGGTTATAGGGCTCTGCAATATTAGTAGCCACAATAGCAGGCTGTGCTACTGCGGTTGTGGCTGTTACAGCTTTACTAGCGGTTGCTGAGGTGGCTGTGGCGGGGTTAGTGATATCTGTATAATGCACAGTTCTTACTGTGTAGAAGATACGACCGCCCATACCAAAGAAATTAGCCACACATTCGGGGCCATGACTAGTAGCGATATAACCACCGAATACCTTTTGCCAATCCCCCCACGAAAGAGAGCGTGTAGCTTCTCCAACAGGTCCCCTCTCTGTAACCATAACACCACTAGCGATAGCGGTGGGTGCCTCAAAATTCTCCGGGATCGCCTGTCCCGCCTCTGTAAATACAACTTTGGATGCCAATAATTCTTTGCTAGCCATTTGTAGCCTCCTGAAATTAAACTATCATACTAAATTTTTTATCTCAACTTGCCCGAATGACACACAAGTTTCCCATGCCTTCTAGCAGCCTCTAACTGGGGGACCGCTTCATAGAGCTGTTTTGGGATAGTGTATTTAATACCGGGAAAACAATGTAACGTATCGGAAAGCCTAGCAAATCTACGCTTGGTAACCCGCCCCTTATCGTCTGGAGTAAAACCTGACATACCTTGTTTACACGAACATTTACCCTTCAAGACACAATAGTGTTCATGCAAAAGAGGTATCTGCATAGGTCTATACGGAGTGAATACCACCACAGGGAAATGTTTCTTTTGCGGTTTTTCTACCTTCTTTACAGAAGTCTTCACCTGTTTTTGTGTCGGCTTTTTCTCCGGATCCTTCTTGACTTCCTCAGATTTCTTTTTCGGAGTTTCCTTCTTAATCTTAGGGGCATCCGCCTTTTTAACTGTCTTTTTCTCTTCCGATTTTTTAGACATTTAACTCTCCAATCGTGATTACAATATCGGTTATGTCCTTATTCAGTCGGATAATATCCGTCTCCAAAGGAACACTCTCTATTTTTAACGCTCCTGATGCCTGTTGTAAACTTGACCCAAATAGAATATCCGCATCCTTAGACATACGATCAGTCATAAAGGTATCCATCTTATATTCAGACCCCATTACGGTAAGGATGATGAACGGTATATGCTGTATCAGGGTATCTATTCGCGGCATTAAATTACGAAGAATAACACCTCTAGAGCTCTCCAGTACAATATCGAAAACAAGATCGGTAGCTTCAGGAAGCCATCTTGTTTCCGGCCCTGTAACGGGCCACGTATTCCTTACTCTCTGCGTTCCTTCGCCAGTAGTAACCCGTCTTGGTCCCTCTAAGTAGACACAAGGTTCCTTCGCCTGTTCGGGTCCGTCCACTACAGGGGAGGCGCTACCCGTCGAGTAATCTACATGCGATAACAAGTACACAGGCAATGGAAGATTCCGTCTCAAATACCTAACCAGTTCTCGGGTGACCAAATCCGTAATGCTATCTGTGGATGTGCTTATCTTCACATATGAAAACCCGTCTGCTAGGGTATCATCAGATCCCAAAATAAGATCGCCATTAGCATCCACATTCTGAACTTTGACATCTACAGCATAAGGATCATTTCCGGCATCGGGACTAATAGGCCTAAAGGAGGTGGCCATTCTGAATTCTATTTTGGTTTCGGATCTCACAAACACATCTGAAGAATCCACTTGATTTCCATCTACCCAAACCCTAACGGATTCTTGCCATGTATCAGATCCAGGTAGGAGATCCGGAATCCTAAACCCACTACCGTCAATTACGACAATATATCGTCCTGTAGAAATACCTTGATTGGGTGTTACCGAATTTATAACCGCCATGATTAACCTCTAGAAAACATCTTCTTAAAGAATTGATTAGTACGGGATTTGAATCCCTTTTTCCATGATTTAGCTCCCGGCTGCATAAATGGTCTTGGTGGGATTCTAAATATGTATACTCCACGACCTCTACCAGACCCGCCACTCCCTTTAGAGAATAATCCCATTTTAGTCCCGACCATCATCAGAAATCGTCTTTGTTTTGGGGAGGGCTTAAACCGTCTAGTCTTCGATCCAAATTCATGGACCTTAGCTATGTTCACCATTCTCTCCCTGCCTCGTTTGGTTTGATACAGGACCCCAACAAAACCAGTCAAAGCAGGAGCATCCACCTTATTTATGATACTGTTTCTCAACTGTCCCGACTGCTGTAAAATAGATGTACCACCAAACCCCCTAAACCGCCGCATAGCTAACGTCCATTTCGATAGAGGCTTCCACCCCGCAGGCCCGCCTTGACTCCGAAACACCTCTAGAATATGGGCTCTAAGATTATTCGTCTCTTTATGCAGAAATAGAGACACCACCTTATCCAAGCTCATCTGCATATTGCGCATTACTTTAGACGCTTTACCCCAATCACCGTATAGCTTTATACCAGCCATCAGCGCTTAGATCGTTTCCTAGGGGATAACAGGAGAAAGTACAAATTCCTATGGGAATTGCCCCTAACCTGTAACCCAAAGGATTCATCTCTAACATCTACAACATACATTCCAGGGGGGTTTACATACTCCCTGACCAATGTCCCATCCTGCCTACTAATGGTCTTCAGTCTGGACTCTATAGTAATTATAGGGGATCCGTTGGAATTCACCAAACCAAGTTGCTCTAGATGTTTGAAGTGAAGAATCAAAGCCGTTTCTCCATCCTGCTCCAAACCACTATACCCGAACTGCTTGCGATACCACGTACCCGGCTCAACTTGACACGGGATTGTGTAATCTATTTCCGCCCTGTCCCCTATAGGTTCCCTGTAATCCGGATCATAAGTGGTGTTGTCAGGATCTAAAATCGCAAATACCGCTTGGTAGGGGTTGATTAACCGGCCTCTCATTAGTCCTCTAAATCACCTTCCCGAACATCCCTAAACTCAAGATGCCGCACCTGATTCCAAGGAATAATCTTCATTCGATTATTGTACTCCTCAGTGGTGTAGTTAATCCCAACGATATTAAAATCCTGAATATAAATCTCATCGATCCCAAGATCACATCTGATCTCAACGATGGAGTAGGATAACACGGCAGGACCGATCGCCATTAAATAAGGGTCATCCAGTTTATCCCCTAATAAAGCTTCTTTGACTAAGTTAAATAGAGTCTCACTAATGATTCCCTTGGTCATCGAGTACTACCCCCTAGCATAGGCCTTTTGAATTGGAGGATTATCTTAGTAACTTCTGTATCTCCGCCTATGACATATTTAGAAGCCTCTAGACCTCCTTCATCCAAACGATTTAATTCATAAGATTGCGTGGCGGTTTTCTCTTTAATCACACGATCCCCCACAGAGGGGGTACCGTCTAAATCCGTGGATCCATTCCCCATATGTGAGTACAGATACTTCTGGGCTACATTAATCACAACCGCTCTAATCTCCTCCGGGACCTTACCTGAGTCTGTCCCATCCGGATCCACATAACCCCAGAGACCCGTTGTACGTATGAAATCTTCCGAGTTAAACAGCACAATACTCTGATTAAGGTAATCATACCCCTCAATTTTAGGGGCTGTCCTATCATCCCTACCGAAGGACGGTGTACCTAACTCAGGTCGAATAGCCCTAGAGTAGAACTTAACCAAGGACAAATCAGTATCTACTGCCTCTGGACTACCAAATGACTGTAACCAGGCGCAGTATTCCGGTAGACGGAAACCGCCCCGTCTCATCTGCTTTTTGGGATCCAGTTTCATAGTTGTGTATCGTGATCCGAATCTACGCCTACACATTCTCTCTATGTACTGAGCGGCTCTAGTTAGCTCTATCACAACTTGTCTATCAGTCTTCGCAGACGTGGGTATACCTAACTCCCGAACATCTCTTACCATAGCCAGAGAATATCTATTCCATTCGTCTAATTCCGGGAGGAAGGTCTCTATAATCTCAAAGGGCTTTCTGCCCGTTCTCGTCACTCCGCCTTTAATTTCGGTCCAGGAGATGTAATAGAGACCTACATCAGCATCTGCGGCAACGGTATAGGTGATTTTGTATCTGCCTAATGAATCCCTACCTGTAGTAAGATCCACAGAAGTAGATCCCACTATCTCGGTCCATCCCGTTTCTGCATAGTGAATGGTATAGTTAAGAGAGTCTGTGGTTAGATCAAGATCCTCGGCCCTCCCTTGAAAATCCGCAACATACCAATAAAGGGAGATCGCCTCAGTTCTGTACCCGGTATACATACCCACCCCCTATCAGACTGCCCGCTTATATTTCAGCCACGATACCGTAAGCTCGCGGGCCGCAGTAGTGAGGGTTTCGACATCCCAAAAATATTTATGGGCGTTAGTGTGCATCTTGTTTGTAATAGTTGTTAAGACAATTTCTGTACCGTCAATGGCTACATGAGGTGTGCCATCGGCATCAGACCAAATTGTAATATCTTTATCATCACCCCCGACAACCGCGATTCCAAGATCTTCCGTCTCTGCGCCAGTACCATCGTTAATCTCAAAGTAAAGATTTCCATCCCTACTGGTGTCAAGGGTGACTAACATGTATCTCGTAGAGGCATTGTACATACCGAACCTAGCCTTGACAGAAGAATCATCAAGACAATTCCAATTACTTCTACACCTATCCCCACGGGAGAAAATACCTTTAACACCAAGTGAGGATTCACGATCATTCGCAGCCCCGCTTGTTGCCAGTGCCGCAACACCACCTGAAATAACATTTGTGCCAGTGCCCGTCACATCAGTAACATCGAATACCTCAGTATAATTTGTGGTGCCCATTAAAGCAAAGTCAACATCACCCCTAATATAGTCGTCTGTCTGATCAAGAGCCGCTTCGGCTGTCTCAATATCGGCCACAGCCAGTTCAAGGCCTGAGGCATTAGTATTTACTTGGGTAATTATCTCATCGATTAAGTCTAAAAACTCGGGTACATGAGATCTAGAGATGCCGGTTCCGTCATAATCCGTTTTTACCAAATTCGCAATAGTCATGTGTAACTCCTATACTAACTGTATTTCTTTCCATACTGCGGCACCTGCCGAAGCATCTTTGCAGAAAAAGAACTTATCTAATGAATTATTGTACCAAAAATCGCCAGATGTAAACACCCGCCCTACATCAGCGGTGTCTATTTCATCATTGTCCGCAGTAGGATCGGATGTCGCAAAGTAGGCCGATGAGGCAAACCCAGTATGTCCCGATGTCTCGTATGCTAGATTCTGTAATGCAGCATGGTTTTGGTTTGAGTTAATCAAGCCCACCTTAGTAGCCCCACGGATATTAAAAGATTCTACCTGACGTAGTACGCATCTATGAGTAGCATTGGTGTATATTATCCGATATTCAAACACCAATTTATGGAGTACGATAATCTCCGCAGGATCATACACACCCCAATTAAGGTCAGTTGGTGTCGCTGCCTCTGCCTCTGATAGGGTTTCATACAGTTGTTGCCCAGCCATTAAAAACACAGGATAGTTATAATCATTATCCATACAGACATAATATACGACAAAATCTCTATTAGTACAATCACTTAGCGTCCATACACCCCCAGTGAACTCATTAAATTGAGGCGGGGTATTACCGCCCCTATGAAGAAACGAGAATCTATCAGAGTCATTAAGCCATCTACGCCAATACCCACTAGCACCCTCCAAGTAAAACAAGGGTAATTTAGCAGCGTCATCTGTCAGATTAGATCCAAGGATCTGCTCCCATCTGTTGGCTGGGGTAGCAGAATTTACACTAGTTATATTAATATCCTCATCTCGGATAGATCCTTCAGCAATGTAAACTTTAGAACTAGTATCGTCACTAGGTGCTCCACTATCTACTGTGTTAAACGATAGATCGCATCCATGAACAAATAAGGTACCAGGATTGAGGTGGAATGATAGATGAGTCTCCCCTGTCATCACTCGCCCGTGTCTTTCCTCTGTAAATTTCACCGCTTCCTGATTAACCTTATCCCAAACAATGATACTAACAATTGACTCGACGGTTATTAATCCTGGAAAAAAGGTCTGAGTACTTTTCAAATCCAAGTCATCAAAATAGACGAAGTGGGCTCCTTCCTCGTCATCTATAATCACACTTTTGGATTCCTCCTGCGTGTACTCAATGCCCCCACACCAGTAAGCAAAACTATCTCCTGAAGGCGCTATGGTGAGGGTTCTAGTCCCCTCATCAAAAGACATGTCTGTATCCGGATTATTTGCACCGCTGATAAATCCTGCTAACCCATGAGTTGCCGCTTCTTTGGCGTCTTCTGCCACTACATCAGCGGAATCCGCAATTGTTTTTGTCGTGTTACTCTGTGTAATGAGCTCATCAATTTTATCTAAAAAACTAGATACATGAGACGGTGAAACACCGGTACCCGCAAGCTCTTCTCTATTAACTAAATCCACGGACATTCTTTAATCTCCTAACCTATAAACGGAAAACATAACGCTAGCCTGACCAGGGGCCTCATGCTCGCCGTCACCTTCAGAATTAATCGCCTCCAGGAATATATCGGAAGACGTTGCTCTTGCTCTTACCCGTATTCTATCATTTCTATCAAAAGGGGCTCCAACATTAGCCGATAAGCGAGCGGGATCGCCCTGATCTGTGGATGCCTGACTAATAGTAGTCCACGGCACATTAACCCATGTAACCCCATCATCAATTGATTTTTGTAGCCATGCTTTGACATCCTCAGGGGAGGCACCCCCAGCCGTTCTATTCAATTGAAAGTTTCCTGTAATAACGTATACACCCGAGGATAGAAAGGTTATCTCCTCGGGGTTAACCGTTTTGGAGTGGCCTAATCCTTTAACCTCATACTCCTCCTCTAAAGGCACTACTTTGGAAGTCACTCCATCCGCAAAAAATTGGTTTACCGCAGAATAAAAGCTACCAAAGATGGAGGGCTGTTGTTCTTGTATGTCCACCAGAATACATCCGGAGGGACCTACGCAACCTATATACCCTATCCTAAACGCTACAGGAGGCTTAGTAGTAGTCCACCCCCCTTCTTCGGTATCGCTTAAATAGATGGGGGCTCCTGCGGCTTCTCCCGATGTGTCAATCTCATTGACCCGTCCAAATTTCGTAACCAATCCCATGGATCCATGTGTCATGGTTGTTGTTACAACCCCCAGTAATTTAGCGTTATCAAGCGAATCCGCTTTAGCCTTAACCACTGTGTGGCAATCGGAAGCCTCGTTAAACCCATTGATATAAACAACTGTTCCATCTTCTAATGTGTCTCCGGTCTGATTACACACATCCACAAAGGTCTCTTTACCGGCATTCCAGATATTACCCGGATATTTGCCTCTTACTAACAAGTTACCCTTTATAGGATCCCAGGCAATTGATCCCGGAGCATCTCCTAGAATAGCCCCCAGTATCGCTAATCCAGCATTAAAATTTATGAAGTTATTAAACTCACCGGGATCCCCCACAATTGGATTTAAGGTATTTATGATTAGGTCTATCTTATCTAGGAACTCAGGCACATGAGATTGTGAAGCTCCTGTACCGTGCAAAGCCGCTCTATTTATATTAGGAATTTCCATACCGATAACTCTCCAGTAATTACTGTTACGTTATCGGATCCCCTGTATTTTGTCTAATGCCTGAATTGATTTATTTCACTTCGTCAAGAAACACCACAACTAAAGTACAAGCTGTGAAATTCTCAGTCCAATATCTAGAAATAACCTCGTACCGCCCCATGCCCCCTTTAACGTGCATCTTTAAAAATACGTAATCCCCTTTGTGTGGGATAAACGGGACATCGAATGACCCATGATTCAATGGTGTATCTTTGCCTTTTATTAACTCTTTAACCCAAATAGTTGTGAGCATGACGATCCTCCATGTAAAAAAAAATGGGCGAGTCTCCTCGCCCTAGACGCCTCCACCGTTAAGTGCTGACGATAACACAGTGCCCGAAATCGGAATCGAACCGATACAAGATTTCTCTTAACAGATTTTAAGTCTGTCGCGTCTACCAATTTCGCCATTCGGGCTAGTGTCGGAGTAGTGGGATCCGAACCCACGACATCTCGGCCCCAAACCGAGTACTCTACCAGACTGAGCTATACTCCGATAAAGGGTAGTTTTCGTCATACCCTAGGACGACCTGATAACCTCATAACGCTATTCTAACTGGGTCATCTGGATTTTCTTACACCCTTCACGCGGGCAAACGGTGCGGTTTTGATCCTTCATCATGGGAACCACACTTTGTATACGCCACCCATAACCCCGTTACCGAAGCTATGGGTTTGGATGTTTTGGGCGGGAGGTTAACGACTGCTCACGCTAACACCCCGATATAGCATCTAAGGAAAGCCTTCCTTGTAGACTCTAAAAGAGCATTTGGGTTTGGTTGAAGTGAGCCCTATAGCTTCCTTCATGGAGTAGAACATACCCCCAGCGTTAAGGAAGAATATCACAACAGCTCTAGAGCAGTTTAGAATTGCTATGATGAGGGTTAATAAAAGCAACATTACGATCTCCTATTGAAAAGATAACCACTCTCGAAATAGTTTCAAGAGAAATTTGAGATAGGGCAGGGACGCGAATCCTTAGACCAGCAAAGTGTATTCTTGCTCATCTCAAACAATTACAGTCAATGACCCAGGAATGAGGAAACTGTAATCGTTAGGTTGCTCTCCAAGGGAGACTAAAGGAGGTAAGTCTAATCCCTAGGACACATAGCAACTAACCCTATCAATGGTGGACGTGACCGGTACTGCCCCGGTGTCCACGGAAAAATAATATACTGACTCGTTACACCATAGTCCGTTTGTGTTGGTAGGAGATTTACGAACGAACAAACTCAATCTCCCGGTAGACAACAAAGCGATCTTTTATCGTGTCTCAGAGGTGTAACGCCTACCAGGTCTTTCTGATCCACTATCCCGCTAATGTCTCCCTAGAATCTAGCAGGAATCAACTCTAGGGAGGCTACCTAAGCGGCAGCTTGTTTTAATTCATCGTTCTGAATTATTTAGGTACGTGGAGTTTTACAAGAGCCTCACGCTTCTCTTGGGTGCAATCAGTATCCTCTCTTTCCATGTCGAATCTATTTCACGCCCGAAATTTTAAACTAATCTAAAAAGAACAAACTTCCCACATTCTACAAGCAGGAACCTTATACACTCTAGTGTAGGGGTCCCAAGTCGCGCTACTTGCTAATGCATCCTTCACCAGGTCCATAAGATCGTTTGTAGCATCTATATCACACTCGCCGTACTTATCGGTAACCACAACCTCAACGGTATTATTGACGATTTTAATCTTAGGATAATTTTTCATGGACTCCCACACTCCTTTGTGAGAATTGTACCTAAGGGCGACAGGATTCACCTGAGATGTCTCAATACCGGCATCTGTGAGTTGTTTAAGTATCTGGGCTTTAGTCATTAATCGATCTCCTTTAAACACTCCGCTTTATTGCGGCTGTCCCATGGATTTGAACGTGATCGCCTCCATGGGGTAGCACCGTTAATAGCAGCCAACCTTACTAAGCTATACTGTGGTCTAGAATATTCACAGGAACCTTTCAGAGCTTACCCGGTGTACGTTGTCCCCACGCTTTGATACGTAATCGCCGCGTGGGGTATATGTTAGTTATTAACAGGAATCTCCACCAGGCACCCGTTAACACTAAGGCGCATCTTATGCCATGCGGGGTCTATAGATGGGAAATTGTCTGCGTATTCTCTAGCAGCAGCGTACCCACTAGCGGCCTCAATAACCGCATCATCCCACTCCCCAGCGTATCCGTTAACCAGATACAGGTTATTCTCTGAACAGATTTCGGGGCCTACGCACTCGTCACCGTGCATGAGACTCCATTCGCCGTGCTCGTTGTTGCCCTCGCGGACCATCTCAGGCTCCCAATCCAGGGACTCACAGAGCTCAATGAACTCATCGAAAGTCACAATAGCAGAGTCAGAGGAAAATTTATCATTGGTGATGTTGAATTTGGAAGGTGTCATGTTAGGTCTCCTTTGGGGTTAGTGCTGCGTCATTGCCTCACTACTTATAGTTATAGAACATAGAGAAATATTGTCAAGAGAAAAAAGAAAAATAAGTTAATCAAATTGTAACTCCCTTTGATAATACTTCTTTTTAGACGCCTGATAGAGCTCAGCGATCACAAGGAAGGGGCCAGCACACCGATAACATACCGCTATAAGATTCGACTTCTCCAAGGGTAAAGGCTGCACACCTGTTATCTCCAGGTACTCCCAATCCTCTAAATCCTTCTTAGCTGTCACCCATAGGAAATCTTTCCTGCCGCATTCTTCACAGCAGCCCTTAGCTCTAACCCTAATCTTGGGGACTATCATAGTCCAGTAAGTTGTAGCCGATGGAAACACAATGAACCCCCTAATCCTGATACACACTACAGATAGTAACGCCCTTATCCCAATCAACCCGAACAGAACCCACCCTAAGATACAGGTTGACGGATCCGAGACTAGTTATAACCACATAATCTTTAACCAGGGGCTCCCCATCGTTGAAGGCCACAGAGACACACAGTTTACCGGATTCCGTAACCACAGGAGTAGCCTTAAGCGCAACAAGGGATTTTTCCATGGAAGTCATAGGTTCGTTATTTCTCATCTTGATGCAGGCTCTCTGAGTGTGGCTTTTAGTAGGGTTCATGTGAATCTCCTTAGAATCGGTGAGGCGTCATTGCCTCACTAATCTAGTTCTACCCCATCTCTAATTTATTGTCAACAGAAAAAGAGATAATTAGAAAAGAAAATCACAACCTAAGGATTTGAAAGAAGTTCTCCCTCTTCGATGTAGAATACTCCAGGCTCCAACACATCAGGGATAGGAGAAACCATCGTTATGATAGCTTGAAGATCCTTATCTCTGGCCCAAGTATCGAGCTGTTTAAGCCCCTCAGGATCATAAGCCTCTCCCCGGTCAATGAATAGAGCTCTTAGTTCGGGCTGCATTCCAAGGCATAACTCTGAGGAAATCCGCATACTCTCAGCCTCACTCCAGTTAGCCGAATGAATCCCATTAAAGTACACCCCATCCTCTTTATCAGGATCCTCAATGACAATCTGAAGGCCTTCAACCGGAAGAGGTGCCTTTAACAATCTCTCCTGTTTGCGGGTTTTAATCCTCTCAAGAGCCTCCGTCATATCGTCATAGGTATTCTCTAACTCCTCCTTCTCCTTACGACGCTCTAGATACGCAGCATAGGCGCTAGCCTTCTCATTAATCTCCGCAGCGTTAGCAAGTTTCTGATCCAGCTCCTCGGTAGATTCCGGGATGAACTCTTTAGGCTCTTCCAAATCGGGCTGATCAGCAAGATACCTCTCCCCGTTATCAATACGAGCTTTCACAACCTCCAGATCTGATTGTGCCTGCCTCAGCACTTCCTCTAACCGCCCCCTTTCTACCTTAAGTGATTCAAGGGTTGATTCATGTTTCTGCCGTTTGGAGATCTCATCCCGCAGCGCCTGGTTAGATTCCTCAATCCCTTTACGGCAAGTTTCATTACTCTCTTTGATTCTCTCCTTCTCAAGAAGAATCTTCTGAACATCTACCTTCTCTGTCTTAGGAACTGGAACAAGATCCCCTATAGATTTGATGTCTCTGCCAATATCCCTACGCCCCTGATAGGTCTCCGCGTGTTCCGTTTCCAAATCGGAGAGATCGATATTAAGGAGCTCCATCATAAATGACAGTTTCTCTTTATCAGATTTATCCATGAAAGGACGGGGATCGAATGTGAGAATGTTTACCAGGGACTTGAGGAATGATTCCGGCTTATCCTTGAAGGCCTTACCATTTTGGGTAATCTTCAGTCGAGTTTTACCCCCTTTGGCTATCTCTCTGGTGATCACATATGTGTCATCCCCATCAGCCAAGGTAGCTTCAATCCTACCTCTCTTACGCCCTTTCTGAACCACATCAGCAGGGATAGTCTTCTTGCCCATAAAGAGCATCTCAAGGCTATCAAGAATCGTGGTCTTACCCTGCCTGTTACCTCCTTTAATAGGAATCAAACCTTTATCGGTGAGTTCCATTTCTAACAGATTAATCTTTCTAATGCCTACAATTTGAAATCCAATTATTTTCATAAAAACCTCCTACCCCCTTTTTACTCTGTTATTACTTATTGTCAATAGAAATTAATTTTATTTTTTTCTGATTGCCCTATTGACAAACAGACTACACACCCTAGAATAGAATTATGAGACCTTAGTAGAGAGCACTTCACTTATCTTCGCTGTAACACATCACTTGCAGGAGACTGCATCTATCCACCTTCCAACCAATTTCCAAATAGTGTTCTCTACTAAGGTCTCTAATGAAAGGTGATTATGAATGTTCTATCTCTTTTTGACGGTATTAGCGGGGCTCAAGTAGCACTCCTAAGGTCTCCCTTAAAAGTAACTAACTACTTCGCTAGTGAAGTTAATAAGCATGCAATCAAAGTAACTCAACAAAACTTCCCAGACACGGTACAATTAGGGGATATCACCCAATGGAAAACCTGGGATCTCCCTACCATCGATCTTTTAATAGGGGGATCGCCCTGTCAAGGATTCTCTTTTGCAGGTAAACAGCTCAATTTTAATGATCCTAGAAGTAAACTATTTTTCGAATTCCTAAACTGCCTAAACCATTTCAAACCTAAATACTTTCTTTTAGAGAATGTACGAATGAAGCAGGAATACAGGCAAGTGATAACAGATCTTCTAAAGGTGGATCCTACCCAAATCAATAGCGCATTAGTTAGCGCCCAAAATAGACAACGCCTGTACTGGTGTAACTGGAGAACCAAACAACCTACGGATCGTGGAATCCTGCTGCGACATATAATAGACCCTCCAATCCATTCTGAAACAGTGTTAATCCAACAAAAAGGTAGAGGGAATAACCCCGGAGGCCTGCGGGCTATGGATGGTAAGACCCCTTGTCTTTCTTCTTCTTCTTGGGAACACAATAATCATTTGGTCATACAAGTTAACCCCTCTAAGGAAAGCGGAGGTAAACAGCCCTACATGCAAAATAGAGTGTATGATAGTCGAGGGAAAGCACCTGCACTAACCTCCTTTTGTAATCGTCTAAATGTGAAAACCCCATTATCTTATGTCCGAAAACTAACCCCGATAGAATGTGAACGGCTTCAGACTTTTGAGGACGGATACACTGAAGGTATCTCTAACTCTCAGCGATATAAAGCCTTAGGGAACTCCTTTACAGTAGATGTCATAACCCACCTTTTAACCAACCTATTCTATCAAGAAAACCCGCACTTGAATTTGTTGTATCGTTTAATGTAGCCAAAAATAAAAACGGGGCTAAAGCGTTTGCCTTAGCCCCTAGGGGATCGTCTTGTTAGCGGGTGAGCACTAACAATCGGGTTGGGGTACCTTCTGTATTAGGGTATCCGTATCTATTGTCAAGCAAAAAAAAACCGGAAACTCTAGAGACGACCTCATAGAGCTCCGGCAAGGGAGTCAACAACCAGGTACAGAAGAGAGGTAATTGACGTGTTCAGACTACCAATTACCCATCTTCTGTCAACTCAACTAAAGGTGATCTCCCCCTCAGAAGTATGTATATCTAAGGAATAAACACAGACTTCATTAGGTCCCGCAAAAATCTTATTCTGCACCCCAATCCAAGAATCTAAACGTAAACTCTGTAGCATGATCTCCAACCCCTTTAATACACCAAATTCATCTAGAGTATGGATGGGTATCCGGCAATCAGCCACACCAATAGTCTGGTCATCAACACCGCTTAATTCCAATTTACAAATATACATCCCCAAGGCCTTATCTAAACCAAGTCGTAAATAATTCTTACTGAATAAGCCGGGTTTGCTTATCTCATCCCCAGTCTCAATATCAAACACGACACCTTCGGGATTCACAGCATAGTGCGTCTCTGGAGACCACCCATCAGGCCCCTCATCGTACAAACCCACTCCTCCCCCATACTCCATACAGTTCTGTAAGTCTTTAGTAATTAACAAACAACATTCGCCATTCTCAAATAACTTCTCTGTCTTCATCTTCTAACTCCTCATCAGTTTCAAGATCTAAAACTTCTTGTTCCATTCTTTTACCTGATTCTGTGAAAATTATCTTAACCAACAATAACACCTCGAAAATCGAAACAAACACTTCACACCACAGATACTCCCAGAGGGTTTGGACGTAAACCCCAAATGTGTATTTTATCCGGAGGAATTCCCGTAATCTCATTGCGCGTATATTTGCCTGTCTTCTCAAATAAAGGGACCGTTGAGAGTACCTATGCGCACTTCTAGTACACCCGCCGTAATTACCGAATGTGTAGCTTGACATCAATTCCACTCCTTAATTTTGCGTCTACAGTATCTCTCTACTAACTCCCACATAGGAGAATACATACCTGCATTCTGTACCGCCTGCAAGTAATCTATAGTGGAGTTAACCCCTCCTAGTTTGACCACTAACAAGCGGATCTTTCTGTTCCTTAGGACCCCAAACCTACACGCTCTAAGGCCGCTTTCTATCTCACGTACAGATTGCACAAAAACCGCTCTAGCATCCAGAGGCCCCTTACGCATCCTCTAACCCTCCAACGGCTAACACATCGCGTATATCCCTCCCGTCTAATTCTAACCCTGTAGCATCCCATCCAGGCTTCTTATCTCGGGCAAAGAGCTCTATCCTGGGAACGTCTCCCAGCATATCCACGATCCTCTCCGCTACCTCTTTAGGTTTAGCAGAGTGCTTACCGCGCTCCTCAATCACTACAGAGGCTACTGATTTGCTATTTCTTGGAAGGGTCCTTGGTCCTCGCCTGCCTAACAAACAAAGCTCCGTATTCGCCCGTGTATAGTTGCCTGTGCCCTTGAACACTGTTCCATCTTTGTTGAGCTTGATCCAAGTAAATGCATTGGTCTTATATTCGAAGCCCCAAGCTTTCATTGTTTCCAAGGCCTCAGGCAACATAGGAGGGGTAGCCCAAAGAAACAGATAGCAGATATCAGCACACAACACCTGAATAGGGAGCTTCTTTAACTCCTCGGTTTTCAGCACTGGATAGTGATTAACAGCCGCCCCATTACTGACAGAATTGTCGTAGCTCCAGTTAGGATCGCAATACAAAATATTATACTTTTTCAAAACGCTGTCGCTTTCTGTATCTCAAACGGAACGAGGATTAGATCAGAATCTAAGTAAGGTAAATTTTCAAGGTCAAAGATTTCAATCTCAACATCCAGATCCCTAGCCTGGATATCTTCCGCTTTCATTCCTGTAGTAAGAGGTACATTCAGTTGGTAGAGTTTCCCACACCTAGGAAGAATAGACCTACACCATGCTATTGCCTTATCCCGATCATACTCATCGTTCCACCACTGACTACAGATTACGTGGGGCGCTATCGGAATCTCCCCCGGTCGATTATCCGTAATCCATTTACACATTCTAACGGCTACACGAGCGTTAAGAGATCTCTCGTGTTTAGTCTTAGCCCCATAGGGAGAACTTACAAATACAAACATCCATCAACCCTCCATAATCGGCTTTAAGCATATCATTAAAGCTGTGGTTTTATCGCCTCTGAACATAAGCGTAGTAGTCCAATTCTTCTCATTAGAACGGCGCTTACTTCTACAATATACCGTCTCTTCTGGGCCATAATAGCTCAAACACTTCTTGAGATATTCAACATTACAGATCGTCTCGCGGGGAAACGCTACAGGTTCCTCTTCCATATTAGCTAAGTTCTGGTTTGTTTCAGAGTCCTTCCAGGACCATTTAGATCCCTCGAAATACAAAATCCCTTCAGACAGAGCCGACACCACATCTACAACACGGGATAACCCTGTAAACTCCACCTCTTCATCCTTTGGAAATACTTCTTTGTAAGGCGGATACATGCGCCCCTCATCAACAAAAGAGATAATCACATTATCGGTAAATAGGCACACAAACTTCCCCGTAAACCCCAAACCAAAACCCCCACTCAGAGTGCCTTTCCCCTTGCGCAAAATAGACACAGGAATCAAAAAGGATTTCTCTAACCCCTGCTCCAAGAGATCATGCACCAACATCATATGTCCGTTAGTGGATACCGCAGAGCATGTACCGCCCTCACTAGATAGGTACACCCCTTCCAAATGGAGTTTATTCTCTTTCTTATGTGGGACACTATATCCCTGAATAAGAGACACTTGAGACTTATCAAACTGAACATTTGATGAGACCCCAAAGGGGAGGTAAAAGCGTCTAGTTTTAATCCCGAATCCCGGAATACTATACCCTCCTGGCAATGCTACACCGCTCTCTGTCATCTCTACTGTATCGGCTTTACTAAGCTTAAGCATCCGATCTAGCGTCTTAAAATCCACCATAAACCCCTCATGCTCCGCTGAAGAAACATCTCCAAGAGTCTGATAGACTGTCCCTAGATCCTCTATCTCTTGGGATATGAAATTGTCACAGACAAAGATCTGCTCCTTCTTATTGAATATTGTCGATAGCTTTAACATTACCCCTCCTCCTCCTATTTAGGTTTGATCATCTCAGAAGCTAAAACCTCACTATACGCGGCTACTCTTCCTTGCAGCACCTTCACATGCCTGTCTCTAATCTCGATAGTTTTCCTGAGTCCGCTTATTTCGTTTCTAGCCCCTTGAAGATCCATCTCCAAAGAAGCCCTCCGCATATTGAGCTTACTGCTCTCTTGTTGTTCTTTCTCCAGTAACATTCTCGTATTGATCTTATCTCCCGTTGCACGAATCACAGTCTCTACCAAATCCGCCTTAGTTTTTCGCATAAACTGTTGTCTTAACTCTGATATAGGAGTCTCATTAAACTTATCATTCTCGCTCATTCTATTTCTCTCTTCTGTTTAAGCATAAATAAAACCCCGCTAAAAAGCGGGGTAACCTGGAACTCTCAACTATTAGATTCCTTTCATCATGCACCTCCAAGGTTAAAGAGTTAATCCATTTATAAAAGTAGACTCGGACGACCTCTAGAGGGTTTGGGCAAATCTTCTGTATTGCAGATCGCCCGAGTCGTTAATCTCTTAAGCCGCTCTGGAAGCTACCCACGCTTTACGCTTAGCTTCGTTGCGGGCTTTTCTTTTAGCGATTCTAGCCGCTGTCTTCTCTTCTTCGCGAGCAACTATCTTAAGTGCTGTGTTCCAGTTCTCGCTTGTAGTGTGGAGCTCGTACCGGGTGCGCTCATAGTAGTCGGTCATGCTATCAGAGTTATTAGCGCAGGTGTCGAAGAAGAGACCCACAAGAGGACCATACCAACCGTAGGAATCAGCGTAGAAGGTTATCCGGTCTTCGCCGTGAATGTTCTCGCCGTGGTTCCAGGAACCTTTCATAAGTTTGGAGAATTTGCCATCTCTCTTGATTTTGAAGCCGTTGTAGTATACGTGAAGCTCTCCACGCTCTTCTTCGTACTGCTTCTCAAGATCCTCAATCTCGTGGTCTCTACGCATGTTGTTAGCGAATTTAATGTAAGCCCACTTGAGCTGCTCTCTGGTATTAGAAAGGATCCCATCCTCATCACCATTCTCTTCGATTTCCGCAGTAACCTCTTTAATAGCCTCGCAGATTCTGTTTGTCTTGATCTCGTCTTCTTTACGCTCAACCTTGAGAGCGAGAAGTCTAACTTTAATGTCGGCTACTTTTTTAGCGTGGGCTTTAGCGGTTGCGGGAGTAAGAGCTTTCATGATGACCTCCAGGTTTTGTAAGACTCAATCGCCTCACACTTATAGTTATAGAGCACTGGATAATTGTTGTCAACAGAAAAAGAGATAATTTTTCAATTAAATTTCAAAACCCCTGTAACACTATGTTTTATCACATAAAATCTTACTGAAAATAAAGCCCTACACACCCGCCACCAATGAAAAGAACCACAAAACACCACGTCCTTAAGACTGCTTTGGTATGGTAAGAGCTCTCTAAAGACACTCCCCACAGTACAAACGCAACCATAACCAACCCTAAGCCTAGGTTTAGAAATGCCGTAGCTACTTTTTTAGGACACATTTACCACCTACCATCCGCACATGTTCTAAACACAGAACCGCCAATAAAACGGTAAATAGGGAAATACATACCTTTAAAAAAGGTAGAACCAAGCTTAGTCCCATCCAATACATAGTTAGAGTCATTCCTTAACCATGCGTCTATCCACTCAATCAAAACTCTAACTTCATCCTTAAACAAGGAATCAGAACATATCGGACGGGTATAGTAGTCTCGCCCATGATACTTCTCCAGTATTTCTGTCATCAAATCCACATCCCCTAACCAAAACGCCTCGCCACCTCGGCCAAAAATCACATTCAAAGTCACCTCCCGTAACGTCATCACCACACCCCCTCACTGAACAACCATCTAGAATGGGTGTTTCTAGCTCCGTTTAATTGGGCTGTCCTCTCTGCTAAAATAAAAGCAGCTCTACGCCCAACCCATGAACCATCCCCCAAAATGAATCCCTGATCACCTCGTATGGGTGTCGGGTATCCGGCATCCCTCATATTCCGAATCACATCAAAATGCCTTGCAGGCTTCTCCAAGGAATGTAACACCCCATCCTCAGACACAATCCCTACGCCCGTCAATAACTGCGCCTTAAGCCCTACGCACCCAGGATGAGCCCAAGTACCTTTATGATAGTGTGCGTTCTCTACCGCCACTTCCCTACCGCAGTATGCACATTTACGTTTCTTAATCGCCATTGGTTACAACCTTTCCTTGTAGTTTCTGCTGTAGGTGTATAGTGTTTTCCGCCTCAAATAGCAATGACATCTTAGAGACAGCGCTAAAGGGGCTCCAAAACACTAAGGACTTATCACCGTGAAACCCCACTATAGCTCCTTTACGGATCTCAATAGAACCGACCTTATTATGCTCTGAATCGAGGACACTAAACCCCTCATCTAAGGTCTCTGGAAGTTTATCAAACGCTACCCGCATCACCACCCCCTACGCTTCTTTCTGGTCTTCTTAACAGCCCGTTTCTTGGGATCCCCTTTACCATGCTTGTCTACTCTAAGCCGTCTCGGGATCCAACCTTCAGGACGGGTGACATGGGCCTTAGTTGTGGGGTGGGTGTCAATCCATTCCCCTAACTGAATAATGGGAGATCTACGTTTCTGATCCTCCAGGTTCAGCCGCATACGATTTGCCAACTCCCGAAGAAGTAGCACCGAAGGTTCTATCTGATACTGTAACCCTTTAATCAAGTTGGCCACTGTCTCCGGCTTATCGGCCAACTGCACAGAGCATTGATAATGTATCTCGTCAATCCAAGGATTAATCATTCCCATCCCTCCGATCCTCTAATCAGGACCCTACACAGAACTTCATCTGCCCTATCAGGATCCTCAGGATGCGTGTATTCGTATCCTGTTAATTTGACCTGATCATAATGGCGTATAGCTAACGGGTTACCCGCAATTACTTTATTAGGATCCATAATCGAACAGCTAACAACACCCTTACGCTTAAGTCTATCAAACGGACCCTCACCACTACTTGCCCGTGTCACAAATTCAAAACAACGATCCGCCCCAATAGAATACGCTTCAGAAACCTTACTCACCCCATGGAAGGTTACTGTTTCCACTCCTGCCCCTCTCATAGAAGCCCACGCAAACCCCACCACAAACTCTTCCAGATCCTCCCACACAACAGATCTTTTTTCGGGCTTCACAAAAGTAGCTCTAAACAAGGGGGTCATACACACCTCTAACTCCACTATTCCAAGATACACACCTGCGATATCCCAAATATGAAATAACCACACCTTCTCCTCTACCGGGTCATCCTCACCTAATGATAGCTTCAAATCTCTCCAGTAGGATCCCAAGCGTTTAATCCCCGCCTTTGGGATATGACCTGGAATAGTTAGCACGTCGATACTAGGCACAGCCAATCTAGAAGCAATATCCATAGCCTCCTGTGTTTTCTGACTTGTCTTTTTGAAATACTTGATTCTAGTCATACTAGCCCCAACCAATCAAACCGAGGAACCCCCGGCTTAACTTCCTCTTGGAAATTGGTTACTGTCCTCACAAACACCTTATCATGCTCCCCAACAGGCTTGTAGAGTACGGCCCATTCATCTATCTCCGCATTAAAAACCAGCATCACAAACATATAGAGATCCCCTTTATAATGCTTGTAGGTCCCGTAATGTACCTTGGGCATAGGGGGTAAAGGTCTTTTATTAGCCATGGTTAATCGCCCACTTTCTTGTCATTACCTATTCCTCCGAGATGTATTCCGGGTTACCGTCTTCATCCCATGTGTAAAATCCAACACGCTTGTACACAGCTACACTCTTCACTCCCATCTCTACATTGACAGGTAACCACACCTTATGATCTACATCCTCCATCCAGGTGTTCTTATAATGCTCCGCTGTCGTAAGAGCTTCCTCTTGAGTGTCTTCGTAACTGTGCTCCGTGCTGTCTATAGTTAAATATGGTTTATGCACGTTTCTTACCTCCTGATTTATTAGTACCCTATTTGGTTGTCAGTTGCAAGAAAGAAATTAATTATTTTTTAATCAGGGTAGCCACAGGTGTAGTATCCGTCTCGGCCAGGGTGTACTCGACAATCTCAGCATTATCGTAGAAGGCCTTTGAAGATTTAACCGTGGAATCATTCCTACCCCAAATATAACTCTGCCTTTCCCAATGCGTTTTCCATTGGGTTAGATGAGACTTGATAAATTTTAGTTGTGTCCAAAATTTACCCCCTTTGTGCCATTCGGGGTAGAAGCTCCCTGTAGAAAACTCACCCGTCTTTTTATTTCTTATCTTCCAAATTTTCATCTTCCAAACCCTTTCTTGGTAATCATGCAGAGCCCGTTTTGATGTAGTGGAGTTCCTTCAGCCTTGAAATAAATGGCTGATAGTCTGGCACCTCCTTATTGTTGTATTCCCATTTTTTAATAGCCTCCTCCAGCCGCTCAAGTATAGCGGCGGTTTCTCTCTCTGAATCACTCATCTCCCTACAAATCTCACAATAAGGCTCCATGCTATCACCCTCATAGAGATAAAAAGATCCACTACAGTGCTCACATATTCTCTTGAAATAATCCCTCTCTTGCTTTTTCTTAGCCATCACTTCACCTCCTGATATCTCATTCTCGCCTCCAAGTACCACTCGATATCTATGTTGTCGAGTTCGGCTATGCGGAGGATGTGCATTATTTTCCCGCCCAAATCCTCTGCGCTATTGCATGGAATCCCGGTATGTGTTCTGTATGCGGCATCATGAAGATTGGCAGCCATGATTCGCCTTAACTGAGGCACAGGCAAATCCCCTGTTACCGCAACAGAGTTATACTCATCATACTCCACCCCATAAAACCCCATCAAATCCAGCACGCGAAGGAGAGCAAGGGCGAGGTGGTCTTCGTGGGTGTTGAGGATAAAACTATCATATTTCTGTTCATGCGATGGCGTGTACCTGACTAAGTGTCCGTCAAGCCATTTATTTTTTTTCAGGAAGAGGGCTAACGCCCCCCTCTTCCCCTCCCTCCGTGCTCTCATCGCGTCAACTATCGCCTCGGTGATGAGGTCGAGGAGTCCGGCGGAGTAGGCATCACAGGCAGCGTCGTAATCGAGGCCGTCTAGCATCGCCTTCATTGGATGTACTTTAGGTGCCCCATCCCACCAGCCCCACTTATCCTTCGCAGCCTCATGCACTATCGGGATTAATTCGTTGATTCTATCGGGGGTCATTTTGTTTGCTCCTTAATGGTACCAAATGCGGGTTTCTGCTTCTCTAAAAAATGGAATTTTGCTCTTGGTTTTCTCTACAGAGTGAATTGAAAACCCTTTGTTGACAATTTTGTTAATCATATGCTGGACATAATAATCATGCGTCACACATCCTATTCCGCTCAGCCAGCCTTCTCCAGTACAAATAAATAAATTCATCTTTCACTCCTTTTAATAACCACGAATCTTTTCAGATTCCGCATCAAGATCTGACAATATATCCAACAACTCTTCTCTAAGCCCAGGCAACACCACCCGCTTAAGCGACTCCTTAATAACCCGTTTAGCGCGGATATTCTGAAGCAAACGATCCGCCTCCCTTTGAATAAGAGACTTACGAGAAATTACCGATAACTGAGAAGAAAAAGTAGACATTAAAACCTCCCTTAGAAAGACTCAATAAGTGAGCAGATAACAATAGAAACCATATCATCTTTGGAGAAATCACCTTCAGCAATGATTGCGATCCCAAGGTTACCGCACTCGTTCCACATTCCGACATTACAGAAACGGTCGCTCTTTTTGATCTTCTCAACCGCTTTAAGCACGTCCTCTTTACAATGGAAGTAGGACAGGTTGAGGTAGCTGTGTGTATCGGTCTGTTTGTACTTGAGAATGTTGAACATGAGGAGCTCTCTTTCCGGGCATCTCTAACGCCCTATGTTTCTTTTATACCCCTTCGCTATTTGGTTGTCAACAGAAAAAAGGAAACTAAATTTCTTTGGCGGATGTTTTCTTGATAGGCAGGCATTGACAATCATCAGTATTGCACGGATCCACAAGATTATCGTGCAGGAGTTTTAATTGCTTTCTTAGTATTTTATTCTTTTTCTCTAGTGTGAAAACCTGTCTCCAACACTCACACGCTTGTTCCTTGTTCTTTTGGCTCTTATATTCCACATATTTCTGCGGCAGCAACACAATAGCGCAGAGTATAGCCGTGAATATGACTGACACCCCCAGTATCATCGCCCCAGGACCTAACAACCAATCTATAAAACTAAGCTTTCCATTCTTCATCTTTCAATCCCCTTATAGTGGATCTCCACCAACGTCTATTTCCCTTTAAAGAATTCATAGATAAACTCTCTACCACGTTTCCTCAGTCCAGTGTTACCAATCATCTTAAGCTCTCTCATCACATACGTAATATGAGCCCCACAGGTCTTACCACCTAACACCCTCAAGATACTATGAGCAAGAACCACCCTCCGACCTCCTACCCTGGAAATACGGGTATCATCCCATAGAGCATCTAACTCTCTGTCTGTAACAATATCCCTAATCCCCATTACTCTCCTCCGTTAACCTTTTTGTATGGTCTTTCTCCAACTGCCTATGCAGGGCCTCACCGATTTCAGTAAGGGATCCTCTACGCTCCTTGTCGCATCTGAGCTGTTTCATGAGTCCCTCTTTAGTTACCACACCGTATCCTACTCTGTGTTTCTTTTCAGCCACCGAACCATCTCCTATTTATTCTACATGTTAATTTGTGAGCGTCACTGCCTATTAGAATTCTCTCATCAGGCATGTTACGCAGTATCCATCTAATCTCTCTACTAGCCCCTCCCCTGTTCTTAAAGATCTGTTTGAAATCCTCAGGGCCAGAATCATACAGATCCATAGGTCGAAAGGAGCACTTAGGCTTAGCCTTTAAAAGTACAACAACCCACTCTAGAACCTTCTTTCTACGCCTCCTTAATGCATCCCCTCTAGCAGACGTAGGAGGAACAGACGTGACCCGTTTATCCCGTATCCTAGCCTCTACCTTACGGCGCTCCCCTTCAGTCAGTAAACCCCACTTGACCATCTTGGGAAGCATCCTCTCTATTTTGGCTAGGTAGGTTCTGGTAATATAGGACATCACAGATCCGCCATAAGTTCAGAGAGCTCCAAAGCCACTGCATCTATACCCTCGTAAAGAACCTCCCCAAGTACAATCAGTAGACTACCAAGAACTATTCTAGCCTCGGATACGTCCCCCGCCTGTAGGAGTCTTTTTGCACAACCGGCACTCTCAGCAACTATCTTTGGTTCTGAATCAAAGTTCTCCAGCTCAATAAGTATCTCTATCAACCGATCCATAACTCTCTCCTTAACATTCACACCTGGAGAAATACTCTTTAATAGTTCTCCTGATTAGTCGCTTACATTTACGGGACTTAGGTTTTACCTTTCCCGGACATCGAAACCCGGCAAGGCAATTATCACAACTGTGCGCATATAACCCCATTAAGGTCTCCTCTTTGATAGCCCACCATTTATCCTTACTCATAACTCTCACCCCTTAACTTCCACTGTAACTATGGTGTCATTATGCCAACCCCCATGGGCTACTAACAGTATCTCCACCTGAACAAACCCCGCTTTCTTCCCAATACCACCACTATTCCAGCCACAGGTGATAACAATCCCTCCCGGCTTTATCACCCTAGCAATCTCTTTCTTAAGATTCCCCCAGTAACTAGATTGGGTGGTCTGCATGTTCACCGTCTGACCCAAGCGCTTATAACACTCTGACACCTGACGGGGGGAATAAGGCGGATCAAACAGAACCATAGATACAGACCTATCCGATAACCCCCTTAAAAACTCCAGAGCATCCTTGTGCTCATCCGCAGGTTTATCCGGATCCAAATCATTAGTGTAACAATACTGCGCAAAGGGCGAGTCCCCGGAAAAAGGATCAACTACCCTACCTCCCCCCACAACGCTAAAGTATCCTTTTATTAATTCATTAATGGGTTTAATAGAGAAGGTATCTTTAGAGGGCATGGCCCACTTTTTAGTAATCTTAATCTCCAACATTAATCACCCCTTAACCAAAATGGCCTGATACCGGGCGCAAAAATCGTAATCTTCCGAATTGGTGAACCCACATGCTGTAGAAGAAATCTCATATCCCCTCTCCCGCAACGCGTTAACTCGATCTTTAAATATGTCCTCATCGTGTGTGTCCACGATCTGCACATCTTGACTTAATTCATCCTTACCCATTTTTATTATACCCTCACCAAACTGACACCAAGCCATTTAGCCACCCTAAGAAACTCCTCCAGGGTGATCTTATGACAACCCCCATAAAGGACTCTGACCCCATAGCCTATGTGATCTATGAAAACCCGTATCCGATCTCGCGCACAAACAATAGAGTTGCCTGATGTATCTGTAATTGTAATCTCATCCATAACACAATCCTCCTTACTTTCTGTTTACCCTTTTATTGTCTCTTTGTCAACAGAAAATGAAACACTAATTATTTCCTCTTAGAAATCTCTAACTCTTTCTCCAACTCCTGTACCCTTTTCCCAAGAGAATACAAGAGTTCATCCCGTGCGCTTTGGTCTGCAAACAGCCCAAACACAGGGAGCCTAGGATCTAGATATGCCTGACAGGTTTCACATTTGCTAAAATCTAAAGGAACTCCTGGGATATAGATCTCTGCACTAATACTCGATAATGCTCCGCAATATCTACATTTCATAATTCACTCCTCGCCGGTAGTCTCTTAGTCAGGATAGGGCACCTGACCTCCGACCCATGACAGCGATCTCCACACCACCTTATCAAGCGTTTGTTCTCCCGGATCAACCATTTGGCCCTATAATACAATTCGTTGTACCTCGTGATTTGCCGGTCTATGAAATCGTTCTTTTTACTCAATGATATCTGCATCATAACTACCATAACCGTAATCACCACCACAGGAACTAGGTACATGGATTTGTTTGCTAACTTACTCATCCCCATCACCTGCAATCCCTTTAGTGAAATCGAAGCATCTACTTCTCTGCTCAAGTCTATCTATGCTATGTTGCAAACTAATGATATGTGAAAGTAGTTCCCTGGGGAGTCCCTCTTTGAATTTGTCCCACTCTCGATCAACAAAAGGCCACCCCAACGGTTTTAGAGCCTCCACCACATTATCTACATCCTCCCATAAATATCCCGCTAAAGACTCTACAACCCTAGCCCGTCTCTCCGATATCTCCTCCTCTTTTCCCCTGTACCAAATAAAGGTTTTCATCCCCTCTATGCGAAGCCCCTTGAAACCCTCACATGGTATGTAATTTACCAAGGCATCGTTAAGCTCTGATGTAGTTGGTCCTAGGTTCTTCACATCGGAGACCACTGAACATCTACAGTTGTGATGTTTGGGCGGAAGGGAGGCGGGATCAATTGCGGCTATCTTAGCCTCTCGTTTTACTGCTCTCCGTTTTACCCACCCCAGAACGCACACCACCAGGATAAACACAATCCCCACTAAAGTCGTTACTAATGCAAGATTCATTCTGCTTTCTCCCTTTCACGCTTCTCATTAAACTCCCTTATGAACTCCTCAAGATCCTCAATGACCTTGGGATCGGGAACTGGATCCTTAATAGCTGCTAAACACTTAGTAGCAAACTCATAGAATATTACCCCTGTTTCCTTCTCTATCCTATCTAATTCTTCTTCTAACTCCCTAACCGTTGTCTCTGCCTGTCGTCTTCTGTCGCGTTCCGTATGGAGCTGTCTGAGGTAATCCCTACGTTCTTTCCTTCTCACTCTTTGATTAGACATCTACAGCCCCACCAGACTAAGCGCACACCGTTCACTACAACAGGCATATCCACCAACCGGGATCGCAGCATCTTCAGCCACCTCCCTACCGCACTCCTCACAGGTGAAGAATCCTCTGAACTCTTCATACCGCCCCGCATGTGGCTTAGGGAATTGGTCTACCGTAGGGTCGTATATGGAGCCATCAGGACGTTTACACCACCAATGCTCCTGCTTACCCCAGGACCAACAATGGTAGTACCCCCTAACCAAAGTAAGGCTAGAATCTTCCTTGCACGCTTTCTCAGCATACTCCTTACACCTACCTCTATACTTGGTATAAGAACTCTCAGAAGCAACTCCATCTCCCGACAATACAATAGACAGATCACCAATCTGGACTCCCTCTTCTTCTGATTTTATTGTATTCCAATCCATAATCACTCCCCTCCCCTATTGCGTGGACCCCTTGTCAGGTGACTCCCATGATGGATAAATGTAATAGTAATTAGGACACTCAGGATTGACCTCACAACAATACACCGTAATCCGCTTCTTGACAGGGAGTGCATAACTGAACGGGCATCCACACATGGGGCACTTTGTTGTTGCTGTCATTACCCCCGCATTAAGTGGGTCTGGTATTTGTTCATGATGCGGCATCACACACCATCCTTTCGCGGCTCATTTTCGGCCTCCTGTGGGGTTGGGGTATGCATAATGCCCACAAGCAAATCTAGTTCACGATCCAGATCCGCTTTTCGATAATCCAGGGTGGAGTGCAAATTAGCGCAGGATCGCAGAAGCGCATCAGCATGGGCACGCTCTAATGCCACCAATACGCAGCGGCATGGTATATGCATGCATTTGCAACATGGTCCCATAATTACTCACCATCCTTTCGCGGGGCGAAGGCGCTGCAATAGGGTGGGGATTTCGTTTTTAACCTTCTGCCAATCACTGTTTTTATGTGGCAATCTCCATGCTGGCCCCACGCGCACTCCTTACACATCCCCGGTATCTGACTCTCCCGCAACCGGGCGATCTCGGCGTCTTTTTCGTCCATCTTTTTTGCCGCTTTGACGAGTTGGCTTGACATGCTGGATATTAACTCTTTGCACTCCTCAATCTCCGCCCTCAGTGCCTTGATCTCAAGATGCTTCTCTGCCGCCTCTTCTCGGAATTGCTTTTCAAGCGCCTTATATAAATCCAATTCACTGCGCAGTGCATCCTCTATCGGGCGGTTGGTGATCCGGGATATTTCGATCTTCGTTGCGCACCCGAGGCATTCATACACCCGCATCTGGCGATCCTTATACCAATTATTTATCCCACATGTGGGACACGACTTCAGGGTCTCGGTTTTGTTCTCTTCGCTCATGGGTCTACTCCTATTCCGTAAGTTTATATTTCTCGGATGTCCAACCAAGAATCTTGGCTATCTCAATCCATTGCTCATCAGTTATGCTCCCCTTACCCAAATCACGCACCTTATGTTTTACATACCCACAGGCCGAATTAACTGACACAATAGCCGCATACTCCTCCAAGGAAGCATAAAGAGAGCAATAAGAATGATACTCTGTATGCTCTTCCCATGTCTCAATGTAGAACTGTGTGACCCTGTATCCAGCCCCTGTGATTTTAAAATACTTCCTACCCACCTTATCCACTGTGACTTCTTTGATTCGAGGTGATGAATTTCTATGGTAGTTCTCAACTAATATCAGAGTATCCCCTACCTTAGGTTTGGGTCTAACATTCTCACACATAACACTTCCTCCTTAGTGATTATTGAGCTCAATAAGCAGAGCCTGACGATACACCCGTACACGATGTGTAAGATCCGCAATCTCTTTCCGTTGCCGTTCTTTAACCTCTTCATCATGCCGAACAGCACTCTTGTAATTTTCAAGATCTCTTTCAAGCGTTTTAACCTTCGTCTCCAAAGCATCTACTTCCTCACCCAAATCTAAGGCTAACGCTTCCTTCTCGTTGCGTTCGTCCTTAGCGGTATTTTCCCGAATCTCTACCATCTTTATCATCTCAATCAACTCAGCCTTAGTCTTCCGTTTGTAACTCATTACTCAAACCCTTTCTGAGGATCCTCTATTCTCGATTATTCCGCCCACGCACTTTTAATACCAAGCATTCTACAAGCCATCTTGGCGAATTGAGAATTATGACCCTCATACTTGATTTGGAGAGCCATCAAGAGAGCTATGTCTTTTGTCTCACAAACACAGGAATACGGTTTATCATCTACTACAGGAAAGAAGTACTCATCCCCCTCAATAGAATTAATCTTTGCTCGTCCATAATTACCTACACTTTGAACTGAAATCATAACGACCTCCTTTACTGAGAATCCTCTATTGGATCCCCTGTATCTAATCTATACCCACTAATTATCCTCTTGTCAATAGAAATTAATTATCCGATGTGAATTTGTTGTGGTCTCTCTTCTTTCTCTTTAAAGGCCATCCTGCTAAATCGTCCCAGAACCCCCTTGTGATATCCCTCCACACCGCTCTATAACAGATATCCCCAGCAAACATGTTGTAAATGTGGCTATACACAAACGAATAAATCCACAAGATAAGCCCTATGGGATTATACCAAAGTACTCTTTCATCCTCAGTAACGCCTATCCAACTACCCATGACTCGCCCGCCTTCTGTAATGAATCCCATAGAAAGACTTCATAGAAACTATCTCTAAATCAGCCCTAGGATATCGCTTAAGAGCCGCCATGATAGTATTGGTATGAATCCTTCCCCTCTTATCGTAGAGCTCTATATCCTTCCAAGGAATCAATGAGGAGGCCCCTTCACTCATCAAGGCTTCACATGCTGCACGTACCAGGAGAACTAATTTCCTCTGCTGCTTCTCTCGTCTTTCCTTCTGCTTCAGTACATCGCACCTCTTACAGAGGGAATTCACCCCCTGCCGTTTGCCTTTGTTCCTACTGAACTCGGATAGTTGCTTTGGGATCCCACAACATCCACACCTCTTAGCCTGTGCGTTACCCATGCTTAAGCTCTCCTGTAGATAGCGGGACCACTACCGCCCTTACCGGAAGGACCGTATCCTACCTGCTCCAGCTTTCCGTTCTTAACCATCCTGTATAGAATGTGTCTGAGCCTACTTCTTCCTTTGGGATCCTGATATGAAATCATCTTATGGCACAAATCATCAACAGTGAACGACCTATCCCCGAAGTTCTTAACGGCCTCCAACACCTTGGATTGCTTAGACCCTGTAAAGGTTCTCGTCACCTCTGTCGTTTTATAAGGTATGTGCCCTATCTCTATGGTGATTGTAATAGTTCTCTTATCCATCGTTCATCTCCTGTTTAGTTTGCTTTATGGCCCACGCTCTAATCTTGTTTTCACACATACCCCTCCGCATCAGGGGATCTCCCTTTGTTGGAACATCACAAACCCCAGAACTCCTTATAGGGCAAGAATTGCAATGGTGCATCTCGGCAAAATAAGAACACAAAACCCCCAGCGCATCCCCGTGTTGTGAGTCATTCTTGCCGAGATCGATAACATTAATTTCTAGATCCTCTTTCGACAACACGTTTTTGGCTAAATTCAACGACTCATCCTGACTCATCTCAAATCCCACATTAACTCTAGTCGGATCGCTTTCAAGCACCCTCACACCCACAGGATATTTATCCACCCAATCCCACCCCCGGCACCCCTCTAACCTCTTGACCTCAGCATGTACCGCCCATCTAATCTGAGTCAATACGGCATCGGTTAATGGTCTAAACAAAAAGATCCTCGCTCCAACACCCTCTCTATACTCCCAATCAAAAGATCTTCATCATCCCTTGATAGAATCCCCAATAACCTAAGTATATGCCCCGATACTAATAAAGGATCCCCCAACTCCACACCCCTAAGTCTATAATCCCTTACCGCGTTTACGTACTCCCGTAATTCACTACTCATGTTCGTACCCTTTCAATTGTAACTGTCGTTTTGCCTGGGACTCTGGTTATCACCATAGGGTATCCCCTGGCTTTCTTATCTATCTTTGATCCCCTCTTAAACTCAATCCTAAAGTCAGAACGATCCAACCCTCTAGAGGCGAACACTTCTTTAACCTTAATCCTCATACCCTTGGAAGATAAAGGCCTCCTTAACAGAGCACAAATCTCCTCCTCAATATCTGCCTTAGCTTGATGGTAATTAGTACCATAGGCCCCACCCTCTCCGCCTAATTCCGTAGTCCTCCAGCACTTAAAACACTCTTCGTTGTGTTGTGGTGGGCATGGGGGTCGATCCTCTGGGGATCCATACATCCGATATATGTTATGTGCATCGTTGTACATCTGCATCACATCATCAGGGATAGACGTTAACTGGAGTGTTGGAGCCTCGTTATGTAGCCTTACGTGTACTAATGGACATTTCACTTCGGACATCGTTCTACCCCTCCGATGTATACGGAGCTATAGTGTACTCCCTCGAACTGAAGTTATCCCCAATGGCCTCACCAGACTTCACACACCGGTACACAATCTCTACCTCTGTCTTTCCGCAGGGGCCATTAGGAGGGGTGACTCTTACGTGCTCTATACGCTCAAAGATACGATACAACACAGCGCCTCTAGAAGATGTCAGAAGCACTTTATCCCCCTCTTTAAAGGGACATTCAAGCTGGGCCTTTCGTAGACACACGGCACCCAGAGAGCTCTTACGATCACTAAGTGTAGCCTCATAATCTCTAATCTCATTCTCCAAGTTAGTGATACGCTGCTTAACTTCTATCAACTGATCCCGCTCACGTCTCCAATCTCTATTCAGATAATTGAATTGGTGGGGATCCTTTCCATACTTCCTACACAACCACCATAACGTCTTCTCCCTTACCCCATCTCCGAATGAGTTGAGATGCAGATTAGAAGTTATGGGGTAGTCCTCCTTAGGAATCCCCAAATCAACGATCACCTTTTTAAAATCCTCATCAAACAATTTACTAGGCCATACAGAATGATCCCGCCATCTCTCTACCGGATTCCCCTGGGCGTATGTGACAAAATCCGCTATCTCTGCTCTAGCGAAATCTTCGTTGCTTCCCGCCGCCTTCACGTCATAGATCTTATCAGACCCCATCAGAACCATGCAGTTCCACACTAAGTTATCCGCTCTAGTATCTCTATCCATAACACAATCCTCCTGATCTAATCCTTACCCCGATATTTTCTTATTGTCAAGGAATAATTCTTTTCAGATAACATCTAATAACAATCACTCTGCCGGTGAAGACCCAGAAGAACTATCACTAAAGGTACACACAACCCCCTCCAGATAATCGCCCTCAACTGTTCCTGCTGTATCAACCCCAGTGACTCTACCCTTCACTTTTGTAATTCTAAAATCCTCTACACTCCCTACGCCACGACAAGCATAACAGGCTACAATCCTACCTGGATCATCGAGCTTACGTACCTGCCCCTGTCCATCGCATACAGGGCATTTAACCTCCGGTACCTTCCCTTTAAACTCCTGCTCCCAGGTCTCCAGCCCATAGAGAATCTTCTCCAAGACACTTACGGTATAGCCTGCTGTAGGATCTCCATGTGCTTTCTTACGCCTACCAATCTCTATCTCTAGCCGCTTAAGAATCTCCTCGTTAGCTTCCACCACCCTATACAGCGCTACTGCTAGATTAGGAGCCCAGTACCTAGAGTGCCCCTCATTGATGCGCAGGCCAAGACACGGATCAGAATCTTTCGTGAATGCGCAGTTATCACAAGCCCTTTTCTTGGGATCACAATACTCTACTCTAAAATCTGGATTTCTCATTCTGACTTACTCCCTTTCTCTCGTTTACTTATGATATAAAGAAACATCGCCATCACTAACATCTCTGTAGATTTATCTATCACCCCAGAAAGATGGTGAATGGCAGACGATATAACAAGCATACCTATTACCACATCACTTAATCTACTCATGCCCCTCCCCCGTCACTTTCCCTAATCCATCACAAAAAGCACAAGGTAAACTGTAATGCCTCTTACGAGGGAAACCACCAGTACCCTTACACTGTGGACATTCGATAAACTCATCAACCTTTCTTGG
>Ga0180438_10000388_pt1 | contig 87463 bp, 74 predicted proteins | sample SS_ome_12_FD_132455 | JGI IMG/M metagenome (GOLD analysis project Ga0180438, IMG submission 132455) | Hypersaline lake sediment archaeal communities from the Salton Sea, California, USA - SS_3_D_2 metaG | ecosystem: Environmental > Aquatic > Non-marine Saline and Alkaline > Hypersaline >... | reverse complement strand
TGATCACACAAACACATAAATATGCATTCGTAGTGGCAGAGCTCGCTCTGCAAAAAAACACCGCAGGATAAACAAACTGTCGAGCAAGCTCGACCACTACAGAAACGCGGCGCGCGGGATTCTCAAAATTACGATTAAATCAAAGATTTAAGTAATTTTGGAATAGGAAGTGAGGTCAGAAGAAAAAAGGGCAAGGTTTGAACCTTGCCCTTAAATCTTACACAAACTGTTTATTCGTTCTCGAACAGTTTTTCCAGATCTGCCCAATACTTACCGATCAGATCAATATTCTGCTGGGGCACGCCTGAATAGGCTTTTTGCGCTTCTTTCAGACTCCCCATGATCCCTTTGATCATCTCTTTCTGAGCAGCGGGAATATTCGGGTCCTTGAGTTGAGCTTCCATCTCTGCCAGACCCTGACCAAGTTGAGTACTCATTGCATATGCACCGACTGCAGCCATGACCTTCGCTGTTACCGGCCAAAATTCGCTCCAGGGCATGCCAGCAGCAGTTAGTTTAGCATCGAGACCAGCAACCTCTTTGTTGATCGCGGCATACTTATCAAGTGCCTGAATTGGATTATCGTCTTCTTTGAGTTCGATACGTTTCCCGGCTTCCTCAAACTCAGTACGGACCTTCGGGTAAACTTTCATGAACTTCTGAAGTTCCGCTTCGGTCAGTATCTCCAGTGCATAGCTTTCCTTGCCACCGGTCTCAGTTGTCGGAGTCTCGGTTTCTGTTCTATCTGGCGGCGCGCCACAAAAGACAATCGCAATAACAAATAATAGAGAAACGGATAACAAACGTTTCATTATACCTCCTTTTCTGCTCAAGTATATTCTGTTTCCTGATAAAATCAAGGATTATTCAATCACTATTACGCGATTCTTCCCCTGTTGTTTTGCAGTATACAATGCTTTATCAGCATTTTTGATCAACGTATCCGCTTCGTCCGCGTGTATAGGATAGGACGCCAGTCCAACTGATATGGTCAATTTCTTGCGACCAATGCCGCGGATCAACAACATGTCACGTTCGATCGCCGTTCGTACTCGTTGAGAGACACGCATCGCGATCTCATTTTCCGTCTCGGGAAAGATGATCGCAAATTCTTCTCCACCATACCGGGCGACAAAATCAGTATCACGTGTGTTACGTTTCAAGGTGTTTGCGATATGGAGCAGCATTTTGTCTCCCGCCATATGTCCGTACCGATCATTGAAATTTTTAAAATTATCAAGGTCGATCATTGCGAGTGTGAGAGGACGTGAATATCCTTTTGCCTTACGGATTTCACTATCGAGCATCAAATCAAAATGCCGTCGGTTTGCTATCCGCGTAAGACTATCGGTAAGTGATAGGGCCTTTGTTTCATCATATAAACGTGCATTCTCTATCGCCACCGCAGCCTGAGAGGCAAAAACTGAGAAAAGTCTAAGATCGCGTGCGGTAAATGCATCCAGGTTATCGCTCTCGATGTCGAGTACGCCTATCACCTCACCGCGAATTTTCAGAGGAATAGCTGCCTCTGATCTGATCGAAGATTTGCCCTTAAAGTAAAAGTGAGTCTTTGATACATCAGGGGCATAGTATAATTCACCCGTACCCGCGACGTGTCCGCACACACCTTGCTTGCCGACCTTCAAACGAACGGATTTCATTATTCTTCGCGAATAACCGTGTGCTGCCCGTACATACAGCTCGCCTTTGGTCTTATCAATAAGCAAAATCGCAACATTGGCGAATCCGAAAGTATTCCGGATCACTTCAAGGATCTTATTAAGCACATCATCCAATGCGAGTGCTGATATAAGCGACTTTGCAATCGTGAATGAAACTGCAAGTTCCTTTGCGTGGTTGGTCGCTTCTTCATATAACTGTGCGTTATACAACGCGACACTTAGGCGATCCGCAATCAGCTCCAATATACGGACAGAATTCTGATTGAAAGCATTCATTTCATTACACTCGATATTCAACACACCGATTGTCTTATGGGATACATTGAGAGGTATTGCCACTTCAGAATGTGTCGTGCTCTGCCCGTATGCTCTGTATAGTTTCTCTCTCGTAACATCACTAGCAACAATTGTTTTTCCTGCCTTTACAACAGTACCGACGATCCCTTCACCGATTTTCATCCTGAGGTTACGGGGAACATCATCGGAAAATCCCTTTGATAGTTTCTTCAAAACCAACGCTTTGTCCTCTAAAAGGAAGATCGCTACATTCATGTTCTTGAACTTCTGGGTAATTGAGCGTGTAACATTCTCACAAATGTCGCTCACTTTGAGACTTCTTGTTAACCGGTGTGCGATCTGATTCATCAGTTCCAGTTCTTTTGCCCGCCGGACTTCTTCCTCAATAAGCCGGGTATTTGCTACCACCACTGCAGCGCGGGACGCTATTCCCAGGAGGAAACGTTCATCTTCAATGGAATAGATCTCGGTCTTTCTGTAATTTTGAATCGTGATCACACCTTCGACATTGTTTTTGTACATCATGGGTACGCCAAGCCAACTTTTCGCATTCCTCCCGACCGGTTTTACCCCGATCTTTTTGCAGAATTGTTTTACATTGCTGTTGATGCGGATTGGTTTTTTGGTTTTTATCACATATTCGGTCAGACCCTTGGATAGTGGCCGGGATGATATATCGTGTTCTTCCCCATCGATCGTATAAATTTCAAATGAAATCACATTTTCTTCGGCATGGTGAATTGCGATGTAAAAATTGCTCGTATCCATGACCCGTCCGATCTCTTTGAAGATACGGCGGATCACTTTGTGAATATCATATGAAGATCCCAGGATACTGTCGATCTTACGCAATAGATGTATTTTCTTATCTTCCTTCGTCTTCATCTTTAGCAATGATAACAGAAAAACACTTCATGTCAAGGTGAAAAAAATAGCAACATAAGACGTTGCGGCATTGGCTCATTAAATGGATGGTAAAAACATTCTTTGCGAGCAGTTATGGCAGCTGTACTGCGGTCTCCTGATTGACAACCACCATAAAATTAAATATAATACTATCATGTTGGCGAAGATAGCGGTAAAAACGCAAAAACGGTCTCAGTTCATCGATATTACCCAGCGCTTACAGTCGGTCATCAATAAGAACAAGCTGCAGGAGGGAATACTCCATGTTTTTTGTCCACATACGACCGCGGGGGTAACTATCAATGAAAATGCGGATCCATCTGTGCAGAGCGATATAACCCAAACCCTGGAAAAACTCATTCCACCTCATGCTGGGTACCAGCATACCGAGGGCAACGCTGATGCACACGTCAAGGCATCATGTATCGGCTCATCTGAGACGCTTTTCGTGGAAAAAGCCTCGATTGTGCTTGGGACATGGCAAGGGGTCTATTTTTGCGAATTTGATGGTCCACGCTCACGTGAAGTGTGGGTAAAGATCATACGGCAGTAACAATACAGGTGCAGAGGAAAAAGATGAAAGCATACATAAAAAGATATCCGTCTGCATCAGGAATCAATCCGTTTGAATATAGTTTTGTGAAATAGAATTGGAGGAACAATGCATAAAAAACTTTTCATCCCAGGGCCTACCGAAGTAAGGGAGGATATCCTTTTGGCCCAATCGCAGCCATTGATCGGACACCGAATGAAGGCAATGACCGAGCTTTATACCGGACTGATCAATAAAACCCAGGAATTGCTTGCAACAAAGAATTTTACCTTTATTCTCACTGCATCCGGGACGGCAATTATGGAAGGTGCTATCCGAAACTGTATCCAAAAAGACGTTCTATGTTGTGTCAACGGTGCATTCAGCGAACGCTGGCATAAGATCGCGAAAGCCTGCGATAAAAACACTGATGTCATTACCGTAGATTGGGGCAAAGCGATAAAACCAGAAATGATCGAGGCTAAACTCAAAGAGAAAAAATACGAAGCAGTTGCCATTGTACAGAATGAAACTTCAACAACCGTACGTAACCCCCTTGCGGAGATCAGCGAGGTCATTAAAAAATACCCGGATGTGCTACTCCTGGTCGATACCGTTAGCTCGCTCATGGGAGATGATATCAAGATCGACACCTGGGGGATTGATGTTTGCCTCACCTCCTCGCAAAAAGCCTTTGCCCTCCCTCCCGGGCTGGCAGTCGGTATTGTGAGTGATCGGGCATTAAAAAAATCAGAAACAGTAACAGCCCGTGGTCATTACTGTAATTTCCTGGATATCAAAGCCTATTATGAAAAAAAGGGACAGACACCCTCAACACCTGCGATCACCCTGATGTATGCAATGGATAAGCAACTCGATAAAATAAAGACCGAAGGAATGGCAAACCGGTATAAACGTCACTGCGCAATGGCTGAAGAGGTTAGAACATGGGGTAAAAAACACTGGAGTCTCTTTGCCGAGCCTGGATATGAATCCGTAACTGTCACCTGTATGCACAACACCCGTAAGGTCAATATTGCAGATCTTAATAAAGAACTTGGCACGCGTGGTTTTGCTATATCCAACGGTTATGGCAAACTCAAAGAACAGGCCTTCAGGATCGCTCATATGGGAGATCTTACAGTTGATGAAATAAAGGAACTTCTCAAGAATATTAACGAAATTCTGAAATTAGAGGCATAAGATATATTCAAGGAGGATTAAATGAAAGTTTTAGTTTCAGATCCGATTGCTAAACAGGGAATACAAATATTACATGATGCGGGTATCGAGGTTGTTGAACAATCTGGCTTGTCACCCGATGAACTTGCAAAGATCATCGGAGATTACCATGGAATAATCGTTCGCAGTGCGACAAAAGTGACGAAAGAGGTCATTGAAGCAGGTAAGAATCTTAAGGTTATTGGACGTGCTGGTATCGGACTTGATAATGTTGATCGTGAAACAGCAAAGGCAAAGAATGTCAAGGTCGTCAATACCCCAACCGCGACATCGATCTCCGTTGCCGAGCTTGCTCTGGGGATGATGTTCGCCGCGGCGCGCCGGATACCCCAGGCCAGTGTTTCAACAAAAGCCGGGAAATGGGAGAAAAAACAGTTCAAGGGGCTTGAATTATACGGAAAGACACTGGGCATCATTGGGATTGGCAGGATAGGAACAGAATTAGCAAAACGTGCCAAAGCACTGGGCATGAAGGTGTTCGCTTATGACCCTAATGTTACCTCGCATGATATCGCTGATATTGTAGCCCTGGATGTCCTTCTTAAGGATTCTGACTATATCTCACTCCATATACCCAAGACCGAGCAAACAACCAACATTCTGAACAAAGGAGCATTCGACAAAATGAAAGATGGAGTTGCGATCATCAATTGCGCGCGTGGGGGCGTGGTCGACGAACAGGCACTCTTTGATGCCATCAAAAACGGCAAGGTGCGCGTAGCAGCGATCGATGTATATGAATCTGAACCGGCTAAACAGAATAAGTTGTTTGAGCTTGAACAGGTTGTGGCAACACCGCATATTGGTGCTCAAACCAAAGAAGGCCAAACCAGGGCTGGTGTACAGATCGCAGAACTGGTACGCGACGCGTTAAAATAAATACACCGGATCTTCGATCGTCATACGAGTGAATCATTCTTGGTTACGTGTAATACGATAAGACGAAAAGATAGTCAAGGAAGGAGTTCTTATGCCCATAATCAATACATTCAAGGCAATGCGGTATAATCCGGAAAAAATTAATGACCTGGCTGATGTCATCTGTCAGCCATATGACCAGATCTCGAATAAAATGCAGCGGGACTATAAAAGCAAAAGTCCCTATAATTTTGTACGGTTGGTGCTGACAAAATATGCTGAAGGTCATGACCGGCAGCGTGAATATCGTGACGCCAAAAAGTTTGTTGACATGTGGATCAAAGAACGGATATTCGTTCAGGATGACGAAGCAGCCTTTTACCCATACTGGCAGGAATTTACGATCAACAACCAGGAATACGTCCGCAAAGGATTCATCAGTCTTATCCAACTGGAGGAATTGGGTAAGGGGAACATTCTCCCCCATGAAAAAACCCTGAGCAAACCCAAGGCTGACCGCTTGAACCTCCTGCGCATCACTCAAAAGGATCTTGAACCGATCTTTTTGCTTTATACGGATCAAAAAAAGACTGTGAACAAACTCATGGAATCCTGCTGCAAAGAAGATCCGATAATTGCCGTGAAGGATGACAAGAATGTCTGCCATAAATTATGGCGTATTGTAGATCCAGCTGTGACCGCGAAAATCGCCACTCACCTGAAAAACTCCGTATTTGTCATTGCTGATGGCCACCACCGCTATGAAACTGCATATACGTATAGCCAGGAAAACAAGACAGTCGATACTGAACAACCGAAGAATTATAAAATGGTAACGCTCGTGAATATCGAAGATCCTGGACTGGTCATCCTTCCCACTCACCGGCTGATCAAGAATGTCGATGATTTCAACCTGGTATCATTTTTAGAAAGTACAGAACGATATTTCGAAATAAAAAAAACCACGGCTAAAACAATGCTTGAAGATCTGATCGCGTGCAAGGCTCATGCCTTCGGATTCCATAGTGCTCAGACATCATACATCCTGACCTTGAAATCACTCGACCCGATGAAAAAACTCCTGGGTGACCGGAGCGATTCATATCGTAATCTTGACGTTGCCATACTCCATACTTTGCTGATCGAGGAAATCCTGGGGATCCCTGCGGACAAGATCGAGGAACATGTCCGCTATGAACGCGGCCTACCTGCCACCTTCAAGCGGGTACAAATCGGTGAGTTCCAATTCGCCTTTGTGATGAATCCGACGCGTCCGGAACAGGTACGAGACATTGCCTTGAAAAAAGAGCGTATGCCGCAAAAAAGTACGGATTTCTTCCCGAAATTGATCTCCGGTATTGCCTTTTACGATCTTGCAGAATAAAGCAAATAAACATATTGACAAGTAGTAGAATCTAACTATAATAGGCTACAAAACAATGATCACTAACGCGACATTGTTTTAGTTATAACCCAGGTATACTATTCGCAATCTTAATTAACATTGGTTAAAAAAAGACATCTAGTGAAAGGAGGTGTTTGCGCTAAATAGTTTTTGTGATATTTTGCTAACAGTCGATCATGAAAGGAGATACAGTGAAAAAACTGTTTGTAAGTACCCTCGTTATACTTATTAGTATAGCGTTTGCTGATGTATCAGAAAATCCCGGGGATCAGCCCCAGGATAATCCATGGTTCTATACTCCGAGCAATACTATTCCGATGGATGAGCTATATGGTTCAACGACATCTCAGGATATCCCGACCGGTGTTGATCAGGCTGCAATTTCACCTCCGGGATTCAATGTTCCAAACCTGGATATTGGCATTGGCGGTAATCTTAATACGGATTTTGGCGATGATGTTTTGGTCATGGAACATGGCATGCCAACTTCCGGTCACTTGAGTGCGGACCAGGACGAGTTAAACGGAGATATCTATGTGTCTCTGCTTGTCCCGCATACTGGCATTGATGACAGTGTATATACCTACAAGTCAACTGATGGTGGTGTCACATGGGCACAGTTTACCCTGCAGGTCGGCGGTTCATCCACCGGCGGAATCGTTGGTCATGAAATACTCGTTGGCAATGATGCCAGCGGTGGTATGGTATTCAGTTTTGTCCATTACGAGAGTTCCAGTTCCTCGGGCGGCATATGGATCGCTCGATTCCGCTCTGACGGCACATTCCTCAGCTGGGTCCAGGCGGTTGTTGCCGGAGATACGATAAATTCATTCCACGTCGACCGCAATACTGAAGATCCTGAGCACTATTTTATCGTCACGCATAGTCAGACAACGGATATCCGCGCACTTTCCTCATCCGACTATTGTGCATCATGGGGAAGCAATACCTACATATCAGGTTCAGGCGGTCCCCGCCCAACTGTCGCAGCTGGTGGCGCTGGCTATGTATATTTTGCCTATCCATACAACGACACGGTCGGAATCCGTTGCGGACGCAATACTGGTAACCTCGGCGGTTCATGGAATTTTGAAGATATCAATCCTGACGGAGAAGGTGACTTCACTCCATCGATCGCAGCAGCACGTACAACCCCTGGATCCTCCCAGGTTGCCTGGGTATTGTACCGTCACAACCACAATCCCAACTATGACATCCACGTTGGTCAGACTACCGACGGTGGTGCCTCATGGAGCTCTGGAGCCGCATGGGAGCCAATAAACTTCAGCCATGACACCTGGTCAATGAGATGGCCTTATGTGCGCGTTTCCTATAACAGCGCTCTTCTACGCGCAATTGCTACGGTTCCGGAAACAGGCCCTGACTCTCTTGTATATGCGTTCTCCCGAAATACCAGTCCGACGACATGGGAAGACCGGGGCGTGCATAATGATTACAGCATCACGGGTGAGTACGGCGGTAAAGTTGATTATAGTGAGGACTGCTCAGGCGGATTTATCACCTACCGCGAATATGCGGACGAGCGCGTCTGGCTTGATGCATGGAACTTCACCGGGGTAGCTGAAACAAGAACTGATGCGATCGGATCAATAAGTCTTGCGCCAAATCCAGTGCGTAACATCACCCAACTGTCCTATGCTCTTGCAACGAGTGGTCAGGTACAGATCACGCTTTATGATGCTACTGGTCGTACGGTCCAGACGCTGGTTAACGAAATCCAGAATGCTGGAAATTACAGCCTCAATATCAACAGCACCAACCTATCATCCGGAATATACTTTATCGAAGTAATCACACCTGAGAATAATGCAACCACCACAATGACCATCATTCGATAACTGGTTCAAATTAAAAAGGGGATGGCTTAGCCATCCCCTTTTTATTATCTGAATAACCAATTCCGCTATGCTTTCTTGAGAATCTCCTTGATTATATCATCTGACGATATGCCTTCGGCTTCAGCCGTAAAGTTCGTCAGGACCCGGTGGCGCAGTACCGGGTGTACAACGTGAATTACATCGTCAAATTGCGGAGAAAAACGTCCCTGCAGCGCGGCATGTGCCTTTGCCCCGAGTATTAAATACTGTGATGCCCGTGGTCCGGCGCCCCAGGTAACATAATGCTGTACTTCCTGGGTCGCTCTGGGATCTTTGGGTCGTGTCATGGCAACGAGTTTGATCGTCCGCTCGATCACATCATCGGAAACCGGCATGATGCGGACCAGTTGCTGCATATCAATCAGTTCCTGCGCATTAATGATCTTCTTAAGATCAGCCTCATATGCTGAAGTGGTTGTTTTAATTATATCGATCTCTTGATGGTATTCTGGATAATCAATCATGATCATGAACATGAACCGGTCCAGCTGGGCTTCTGGTAATGGATAGGTACCTTCCTGTTCGATCGGATTCTGGGTTGCGAGAACAAAGAATGGACACTCCAACTCATAGGTTTTTCCTCCATAGGTCACGGTATACTCTTGCATTGCCTGAAGCAATGCTGACTGCGTCTTGGGAGGGGCCCGATTGATCTCATCCGCAAGGATTACCTGGGCGAAAAGCGGTCCTTTTACATAGCGGAAATTGCGCTTGCCAGTCGTGAGGTCCTCTTCAATAACCTCTGTACCGGTTATATCCGAAGGCATGAGATCAGGAGTGAACTGAATACGATTGAATGATAGATCAACGATGTCCGCGATCGTATTGACCAGGAGTGTTTTTGCCAGACCAGGTACGCCAACGATGAGTGCATGACCTCTACAGAACATACTGACCAGTACCTGTTCAACCACTTGCTCCTGTCCAATGACCACCTTACTGATCTCCCCGCGAATATCTGAATATTGCTTCTGGAGATTAAAAATTCGGCTTTGATCGCTTTTTTTCATATCTACGAATTATCCTGATTTTGTGGATAACCTATAATACACTTTGTTAACAATAGCCAAAAAGTCCTGCAATTTGGAATATTTTACTTTATCCACATATTTTTCATATTTATCCACATTCTTACCAACAGTATTATTCACACGCCTGCCCGCCATAAAGCTCCTTGCGCCGTGCCTCAAATATATCGACTTTTTTTCCTAAATACTCAGCTGCTGAACATACTTTTATTGTCTCTTTTACGCCCCTGAGTTCTGTCACATAATCCTGCCAATGCAAATCGCGTAGCAGATGATGGTCAATAATAAGTGTCTTTGCGGTGGTAGAACTGATTATCTTTCTGATGTTTTCCATGGCATGTACAATATCGCTTTTTTTATAATGCGAACCAACAAGATACGTCGGTGGTCCGTCGAGTATGATGATGTCAGGTTGCTGTGTTACAATAAAATCAGCGCTTTCCTGATTCAACGGACCCTGGACATCCGATGTATAGAGCAATTTCTGATCGTCTTCGATCAACACACCAACCACGAACCCAAGCGATGGAGATGTCCCATGAAGGAGCGGGGATGAGAACGCCACACGGGTATTGCCGAATTCGAATTCCTGTGCATCTGCAGTCCTTACCGAACTTGCACACGGTTCGATAAGACCGAGCAGGGATGCGGCCCGCTGTTTCTGACTTTGATTGATATTCTCACGCGGGTGCTTAAGGATAACATCTTTACCCCGGTACAAACATATCTCATCCGGATTATGATGATCATAATGATAATGCGTAATGATAACAACATCAGAAACATTCACCCATTCCTTGATCGCTTCGAGCATCTCTCGGCGGCGATCCAACTCGATCGTGTGAGGAGGCATAGAGTATCGGTCAGGACTGACCGATACTCCCGGATCGAGGAAGATACGCACATCTCTTGTCTCCACGTATGTCGCCATACTGCGAACTCCCATACTCTCAAATGCTACGGGCAATATCTTCATCGTTTTCGTCTGCTCTCGTAGCGGGTGATCTTCCGCACCCGCCTTGCATGACGTCCACCTTCAAACGGTGTGAACAGAAATGCATCAATGATATTTCTGATCCGGGAACTATACGTGAGGGACCCCGCGATAACAAGGACATTTGCATTATTGTGTGCTCTTGCCATACGGGCGATCTTTGCTGATGCGCAAAGGGCAGCACGAATACCCGGCACTTTATTTGCTGCCATGGTCATACCCTGTCCGGTGTAACAGATCAATATCCCGAAACGCGCTTTTCTTGCAGCGACATCACGAGCCACTTTGAATGCGAGGTCTGGATAGTCTGCTGGCTCAGGAGCATCAACTCCTTGATCCATTATTTCATAACCGCGACGGTGAAGAAAACGCACGATCGCTTTCTTTAAAGCAAATCCCCGATGATCAGCACCGATCGCCACTTTCACGGGATCAATGCTCCCATGCGCTCTACGCTATACGCTTTACGCATTACGTTACTTTGGTCAGCCATCCGTACTTATCTTCACGCACTCCATCGATCACTTCGAAAAATGCTTTTTGCAGCTGTTTTGTGATCGGCCCGGCAGAACCCCGGCCAATTTTGATCTTGTCAATCGTGCGAATCGGGGTGACCTCGGCCGCCGATCCAGTGAAAAATACCTCATCAGCCAGATAAAGATATTCCCGTGTTAGCATCTCTTCGATCAATGGAATACCCATGTCCTTAGCAAGGGACATCACTGTATTTCTGGTGATCCCGGGTAATATCCCTGCATGAAGCGGGGGTGTATGTATCACCCCATCCTTAACCGTAAAGATATTCTCACCGGAGCCTTCACTTACATACCCGGATGTATCCAATGCGATCCCCTCGACATAACCATTCAGGATCGCTTCCATTTTTATCAATTGTGAATTCATGTAATTCGCACAGCACTTGGCCATTGCCGGGAATGTATTTGGCGCCATACGATTCCACGTCGACACCATGACATCGACACCCTGATCCAGGGCTTCATCGCCAAGATATTTCCCCCACTGCAGAGTAGCAATTGAGACGCACACAGGACATTGGAATGGATCAACCCCCAGGGTACAATAACCTCGATAGGCGATCGGACGTATATATGCTGATTTCAGGTTATTCTTCTTCAACAACTCAATACTCACTTCATTAAGTTTTTCCTGCTCGTACGGGATCTCCATCCGATATATTTTTGCCGAGTTGAATAAGCGAGCCGTGTGGTCCTGCAAACGAAAGATCACGGGCCCCTGTTTGCTGTCGTAACAACGCAATCCCTCAAATACTCCGGTGCCATAATGTATGACGTGGGATAAAATATGTATCTTCGCATCATCCCAATTAACGAATTCCCCGTCCATCCAGATCCATTTAGTTTTTGCCATTGCCATCGTGTGCCTCCTTTTTGCTACTTAATACTATAATGAAAATTTCCATGCAAGTCAAGAATGAAACTGAATTGACATGGTCACTTTTCTGTTTATAATTGCTCTGATGAATAAGATAGATGTAAAACAACTACAAAAAAAACTCATGCGCGACAAAGTCCGCTTTATCGATCTTAAATATGCGTCACTTACCGGTGACTTACATCATATTACCGCTCCAATCGAACGACTTATCGATATAACTGCAAACGGTGTTGGTGCGGATGGCTCAAGTCTTCCCGGGTACAAACAAGTTGAAAAAGGAGATATGCTCCTCCTCCCCGATTTATCGACCTTATTCATCGATCCGTTCCATGCACAGAAAACAGCATCATTCCTATGCAGTATTTATGTTCCGGATACCTTGAAACCATTCCAGCGTGACACCAGGTATATTGCGCAGAGGGCAGTCGGCTATGGTCGAAAAATCTTGAAAACATCGGCTTATTTCCAACCCGAACTAGAATTCTACATATTTGAACATGCATCCTTTGGCGAATCGGCAGGATCAAGTTATTACCACATTCGTACTGAAGAAACACAACCCCAAACAGTTACTTATCCTATCCGCTACCGGGGAGGATACCATATTGGACCGCCCGGCGATAAATTCTACAATTTCCGCAGTGCAATTGTCTCTACTCTTGCCTCATGCAATATTCAATGCAAGTACCACCACCATGAAGTCGGATCAAAGGGGCAGGTGGAGGTTGAGTTACTCTCCGCCCCGCTTGTACAGAGTGCGGATGAAATATTTCTCTCCAAGTATGTCATTAAATGTCTGGCAAAAGACTGGGGCAAGTATGTCACATTCATGCCAAAACCACTTCTTGATGAACCGGGAAGCGGTTTGCACCTGCATCAATACCTTGGTACAGCTAAACGATCGTTGTTCTATGATGCACAGCGCAAGAATAACCTGAGTACATTGTGTCTTCAATATATTGCGGGCATCTTACACCACTCCCGGGCATTATGCGCGTTCTTAAATCCCAGCACAAATTCCTACAAGCGGCTCATCCCAGGATTTGAGGCGCCGACTTATGCGGACTTCGGGGTGGGCAGTAGAAAAACCGCAATCCGCCTGCCAAAATATCTGAAACACAAGAAAATGATGAACATCGAATACCGTATCCCCGATGCAACGGCAAATCCGTATCTGGCACTTGCTGCTGTTCTCTGCGCCGGGATTGATGGTATCAAGAATGATTTCAAGGTCAATAAAAGAGAGAGATTACCCCATAATGTGTACGAAGCGACTCATGCCCTGAAAGAGGATTTTCAATTCCTTCTTCAGGGTGATGTTTTTTGCCCGGACGTGATCGAATCCTGGATCGAAGTAAAGACCAAGCAGTTTGAGGATATTCATAACCGACCTCATCCCTATGAGTTTGCGCTCTATTTTGGTGTATAGTAATCACCGATACTGTTCCCGTGAATGACACCTTAGCGATCGGCATTGTGGGATGCGGACCCCATGCACAAATCGCCCACATTCCTTTCTTGATCCGACATCCACGCTGCAGGTTACTTGCGGTCTGTGATGCGGACGTCCGAAAGATAGACCACCTCAGTGATAAATATAGCATCCCCTACAAATGTCAGGACGTTCAAGAGATCCTTGATAACGGGGAAATTGATGCTATCGTCATCACAACTCCTAATCTTTTCCATGGTGCCATGGCGATCTCTGCGCTTAAGTATGGAAAACATGTATTCTGTGAAAATCCGGTCGCCCTTACGAAAAATGAAGCCCAGGAGATCATCGATACGGTCCATTCGACCGATAAAAAATGTGTCCTGACCTTGAACAATCGGCTGCGTCAGGATGTTGCGATCCTCAAAAAATTCATTCATGAGGGTGAGTTGGGAGACATTTATTATATGAAAACCGGCTGGTTGATCGGGTCGAACGAGTGGATCCTCAGCCGAAATCGTATGGATCAAATGAAAAGTGGTGGTGGTGCTTTTTTGAATCTCGGGATTGGACTGCTCTATATCGCACTGTATTTTCTGCGCAATAAAACACCGTCTACGATCTTTGCGTCCTGGCATAAGAAAGAACAGGATGCCGAAGTAGAGGATACTGCCCTTTGTATGATCTCGTTCAGCGATCAAACCCTTGTGACAATTGAGGTAGGCTGGTCCCTGCTTTTTGAAAAAGATTTTCTCTATTGTAATGTATTCGGGAAAAAAGGAGCGGCTTTGCTCAGTCCGCTCCGTATTCAGAAAGAATTGCACAATGAACTCTTCAACGTAACACCAACTATTGCGCACCATGATATGTACCGTAATTCATTCGAACAACAGACCGACATATTCATCAAACATATCCTCGAGGATGTCCCATTACCGATCACGCTCGAGGAAGGTATGCTTATTGCCAGAATATGTGAAGCGTTTTTCGATTCAGTACGAACGCACAAACTGATCGACCTATAACTTTGGTACCCAAATTTCTCCGTTCATTATCCCGACAACAACTGCTGCTCATCTCCATCTCAGCATTGTTTATAGCCCTATCATTCCATCCTATCAAACTCCACTTTCTCGCCTGGATCGGATTCATTCCACTTTTCTATGCGATCGAAAACTCCAAGCCGAAACAAGCATTCATTATCGGCATTATATCAGGTTTTATGGTCGCACTCTTTTCGTTATTCTGGTTGATCTTTCTGCAAATCGAACTAAATATTAAAATGCTCCTGATCTTTGGTTTGGTCCTCCTGTTTCTCTACCACGGTGTTTATTATGGTGTCGCACTTCTCTTTTCCAAAAAAGTGGGTCTCTGGATATTCCCATTGATCCTGTGCGGTCTTGAATTCATTCGCGGATCAGGAGAGATCGGTTTCCCCTGGCTCACTCTTGGATACTCACAAGCTCGCTATCCGATTATTATCCAGCAAGCCTCACTCTATGGTGTTTACGGTCTTTCGCTGTGGCTGGCAATGGTCAATGTACTCCTGTACAGGGCACTTCGCGCCAGGCGTTTGGTACCCTGGTGTACTGCGCTGGTGTTATTCGCTCTTCCCCTTGGATATGGTATCCTCGCTATGAACAGCAACCAGGGGGTAGCGATCAATATAGGAATTATACAACCAAATATCGATCCGAACCTGAAATTCACACGGGCGATGCGCGAAGAGACATTTGACCGGCTGATCCGTCTTTCGGAAAAATGTGCGCTTAACTTCGAGGAAAGGAACAACACCAAACTGGATGTTATCGTATGGCCGGAAACTGCAACACCGGTTTTTCTCACATTCCCGGGGGATCATCAGCAGAGGGTTTTTGATCTGGTTGATCGTCTTGTTATACCGGTCTTCACTGGTACCCCGGTATATGAACAGAAAACAAAGGATATCTACAATGGGGCGGTCCTGATAACACCAGACCAGGGGATCGTTCAAGAATACCGCAAGATCCATCTGGTACCGTTTGGCGAACACATTCCTTATGACCAATATATACCCGCATTCCGGAAGATCGATGTAGGAGGGGGCGATTATCGACCCGGAAATACCTATACTGTTTTTGAAATACCACGGGCAAAGTTCAGCTGCATGATCTGTTTTGAATCGATCTTTCCGGAACTTGGCTTCCGATTCACTAATAAAGGTGCACAGATCCTGGTGAACATAACCAACGATGGCTGGTTTGGTAAGATCTCAGGACCACATCAGCATAATGATATGTTTATTCTGCGTGCAGTAGAGAATCGTGTTCCCCTTGCAAGAAGCAGCAACACCGGTATATCCATGCTCGTGGACAGGTATGGTCGTATACTCTATGAAACACCATTATTCGAGGAAACGATCATAGCCGGCACGGTTCATCTTGCACCTCAAAGAACCCTCTTCCAGATCATTGGAAACACATTGCCGATACTTGCATTGATGATCGTCGCTTTTTCTCTGATCCTGGGTTTGATCAGGCAACAGAAGAAAGAGCGTGGCGTTGACTTTAATTAATAAACGTATATAATTCATTGAAATGTACTATGTCTGAGAATAAACTGTATAAGAGCCTTGCTGCGATCACTGAATCACTCCTCGAACAAAAGGGGCTGAACGATGTATTCGATGCCATAAACAGGCACGCGTGTTCATTCTTTAACGCTTCTGCTTCAAGTATCATGCTTTTTGATGATAAAAAAGAATATTTGACCATTGCGCGCTCATTCAATCTGTCTGAGGAATACCTGAAAGTGGTGAGAGTTCATAAAGACCAGGAGGTTGCCGGTAAGGTCTGTCAGGTCAAAAAAGCACGTTTTATCCAGAATGTCATACACCTGTTCAGGGATGTCGATGATGAATTCACTGTATCCTGGGCCGACAAGGAAGGTCTGGTCTCGCTGGTCTGTGCTCCCCTGCTCCTCAAGAATGAGGCTATCGGCTGCTTGAACATCTATTATCGCGAGGCAAAGGAATCATTCGGGGATGATGTCGCGCTTGATTTCTTTACCCGTATGGCAGCGCTCGCGATCGACCATTCGAAACTTATCAACCAAAGCCAGGAAAAAACCCGTATCCTCACGATCCTCGAAGAAGTCGGTCTTGTGTTGACATCATCATTTGATGTTAATGAGATCATGGCCGTTTTTCTTCCAACCGCCGTTCTTCTGACCAATACTGATGCGAGCAGCCTTGTCCTTTTGAAAGAGAACAGCAATACGGTACTGTGCGCATACGAATATGCGAAAGGGGAGGATATCCCACGCCGCAGCACCGATACTGACCGCCTCTCCAGCGCCATAAGCAAGGAGATCATACGGACGAAAAAATCGGTTATCAATGGAACGCAACTTAAGAGCCCATCGATCAAGTCTGAAAAAACAGGAGCGCAGGTGATAGCCGGCATACCGCTCGTTGCACGTGAACGAATGATCGGCATCCTGCTCATGGATGCCATCGTACCACGCGACTTTACCAAGATCGAAATTGATTACCTGCAGATCCTTTGCAGCCAGGCGGCCATTGCACTTGACAACACCCGTCTTTATGAAACGGTGAATCGTGAAGCAAAAGAGATGGCAATATTATATGAAGTGAGTCGCAGTTTTATTTCAACCCTTGATTTCGATAAACTGCTGAGAAATATCCTGCAACAATTAAAAAACACCTTTGGTTTCCTCAATCTGGCGATCATGCTAGTAGATGAAGAGAAACAAGAGATCTATCCGCGTTCATATATTAACTACCCTGATCATATCGTTAATATGCGATTAAAGATCGGAAAAGAAGGTATCACCGGTCATGTTGCCCAGACAAGAAAGATATATTACAGCCCGGATGTCAGCAAAGATCCATACTATCGACCAGGAGCGGATGAGGCAAAAAGCGAGATATGCTTTCCTCTGATAATTGGTGAACGCATTATCGGTGTGCTCGATGTGGAGAGTTTTGAAATCGATGGTTTTACCCGGGAAAATATCGATATGCTGTCTGGATTGAGCGCCCAGATCGCGATCGCATTGGAGAATTCACGACTTTTTGAAGAAGCCAAAAAACTCTCATTGACCGATCCACTGACTTCATTACCGAATCGTCGAAGTTTCGAGATCTTTCTCGGCGGTGAAATACGCAGGGCTAAAAGGTACCACAGGACCTTTTCTCTGCTTATGATCGATTATGATAATTTCAAGGATTATAACGATGCCTATGGTCATATTGCTGGTGATGATATCCTCACCACCTTCAGCGTCCTTTTAAAAGATACGATCCGTGATGTCGATTTTCTCGGTCGTTATGGAGGAGATGAATTCATGGCTGTACTGCCGGAAACCGACCGGACATTCGCACTGGAAGTTGCTGAACGAATGCGTAAAAAGATCCAGCACCAGCGGCTCACACCGCAAATAACCCTGAGCATCGGGATTGCATCGTTCCCGAGCGACAGTAATAACCAGGAAATGTTGATTCAACTTGCCGATCGTGCATGTTACGAGGCGAAACAACTCGGTGGTAATTGTGTAAATTTTGCACAAAAAGAGCATGTGTAATGTAATCCTGATCGCGAATCTCTAATCGGCCTACAGCAAAGATACAATCCTGTCGATTTCTGCTTCTGTATTATAAAAGTGTGGAGAAAAACGCAGCCAGTCACTACGATAGGATAATATAACACTATGCTGTGTTAGCCGTTGAAAAACATTTCCCGCATCTGTTTGCGGACGGACCGTAATGATCCCTGACTGTAGTTTGCTTTCAGGCGTGTAAATTTCGTACTTGAATTTACGAAACACATCCCAAAGTCTGTGTTTCAGAGATTGGATATGCTGCTCCACTTTATCCATGCCAACTTCCATCAGCATCCGACAATTCTCGGCCAGGGCACTTATCCCAATCACATTCCGCGTTCCCTGCTCGAACATCCGGGCGTCATTATATAGAGAAGGGAGTTTTTCGCAATGCTCGAAACCGGTCCACTGAGCGCCAAGCCAGCCCGTATGCATTTTTCGATTACGGGAAAAGCGGTGCTTGTTGACATACAAAAATCCTGTACCGCTTGGACCAAAGAGCCACTTTGCCGCACCACAGGCGAGAAAATCAATATCAGTCTCATGCACGGAAAAATCGATCGCCCCGATCGCCTGGATACCATCAACAACGCACGCTATGTCGCTTTCCCGGAGGAAAGCACTCAACCGTTTTATATCGATCCTCTCACCACTCAGGTATTGTACAAGATCAACAAGGACCGCTTTCACACTCGGGTCGAGGTGCTCCTGGACCGCTTGTATTGGATCACGCCTGGTAAACGGGATATATCGTTTGGTCACACCCGGCAGGTTATTTTCAACCGCATACCGCGCAGCCGGAAAAACCTCGTCCATGACGATCACGGTATCGCCGGGATCAAGGATGATATTCATCAAGGCGATATATAATCCCTGTGATGTACTGTGCGTGAATGTTATCTCCTCGGGATCGGCTCCCAGAAAACGGGCGACAACCGCCCGGCTCTTCTGTATACGCTCAAAATACTGTGGGATAGGAAATTCTGCGCTTGATGCATACACGTCAAGGCAATCTTCGATCGTTTGCCGTGCTCGTCGTGAAAGAGGTCCAGTACCAGCATGGTTAATATACACACAACTATCCGCGATCGGAAACCATTGCCGGTACCGGGCGCTGTCAAAAATCATATTCTGCTTCCATCCTTGTTGCGAAAGTTTCTTCGGGTATCTCGTGCAAAAACGGGGAAACCATTGTATACATAGTACCGCCGCGCAGTGTATCGCGCTGCCGTGCACATGTTATAAAAAGTCTTTTCCTTGCCCGGGTGATCCCAACATAGAGTAACCGCCGTTCTTCTTCATACTCTTTCACATCATGTTGTGATTTATAATGCGGGATCAGTCCATCCTCAAAACCGGTGATAAAAACGGTGTCGAATTCCAGACCTTTTGCATTATGCAGGGTCATAAGATTGACACGTTCATCCGATACATTCCAGTTATCAATATCACTGCGCAGTGATACATCGGAAAGATATTCATCGATCTTTGCTTCTGGATGCTCCTTACTATAATCCTTGATCGAAATAAGCAATTCCTCGACATTCTTTCTTCGCACATAATCTGCATCGGAACGGTCATCACTGAGACTCTCAAGGTATCCGGAATCTTTTGCTATGTTCATCACCAAGGAATAGAGATCTTGTTCAGTCATGCGGGTGATGAAACCATCGATCATTTTAACAAAATCCCCGATTCGTCCCCTGGTACGACGATCGATATTAGGGATCTCGTCGGCATGGTGGAGTGCTTCATATAAGATAATACCCCTTTCATTCGCATAATGAGCGACTTTTTCAACGGTAACAAGCCCGATCTTACGGGAAGGGACATTTATTATGCGTTTAAGACTGACGGTGTCCCTGGGATTACTAACCACTTTAAGATACGCGAGGACATTCTTTATCTCTGCGCGTTCATAAAAACGCAGGGATCCAACAACCTCATACGGTAACTGGAACCGCACAAAACACTCCTCAAAGATCCGTGATTGATAATTGATCCGGTAAAATACCGCAAATCTGCTCATATCCTGCCCCTGGAGTTTAGCCTCGATAAGTTTGCGTGCAATATATGCAGCTTCTATATATGCATCATCAGCCGCAAAAAAATCGATCCTTTCGCCCTCTTCATGATCACACCACAACACCTTTTCCTTTCGAAAACGGTTGTTCCTTACTACCTCCGATGCAGCATGCAGGATGGTTTTTGTTGATCGGTAGTTCTGTTCAAGTTTAATAACCAGGGCTTCAGGAAAGTCTTTTTCAAAATCAAGGATGTTTTTAATCTCAGCACCGCGCCATGAATATATTGATTGATCGTCATCACCCACGACACAAAGATTCCGGTGGAGATGAGCGAGTAATTTTGTCATGACATACTGTGCTTTATTCGTATCCTGATATTCATCTACCAGTACATGTTTGAACCGGTTTTGATAAAAAGCGAGTGTTGGTTTGTGTTGCTGAAATAAATGCACCACCTGCATAATCAGATCGCCAAAATCCAGTGCATTGTATTCATTCAGCCGGGCAGAGTAAATTTCATATACGTCTTTAATGAGTCTATCCGGGATCTGATCAAAAGGAATAAGGTCTTGTTTGAATCGTGCGATCCGCTCGCCGACAAAGGCAGGCGGGTACTCGCGCACATCGATGTTAAGATCCTTGAGGCAGTCCTTGATCAGGACGCGTTGATCGTGTTCATCATAGATCGTGAATCGAGAATCAACACCCACCACTTTGCGCAGCGGTGGATCGTGATACAGCGTGTCCCGGAGTATTTTTGCACAGGTTGAATGGAATGTACGTATCCATACTGAACGGTCATGCTGCAATAATGTGAATACCCGGCTCTTCATCTCATCCGCTGCCTTGTTAGTGAATGTAATCGCCAGAATATTCCGGGGACTTACCTTATGATCGTTAATAAGGTATGCAATACGGTGTGTTATGACACGGGTCTTCCCACTCCCTGCACCTGCGAGGATGAGGATCGGTCCTTGCTTTGCCTGCACTGCTTTTTTTTGCTCGCGATTCAGATTTGAAAGGAGATCGGACACCGGCAATTATAGTGTGGCCTCGTAATAAGTCAATACGAAGTCATCTTGACGCATTGTAGTATAATCACTATAATTATCTGATAGGAGGATTTATGAAAATCCTGTGCGTTTTTTTGACTATGTTACTTTTTGGATATGCGGCTGATTACGACCGCATACCTTTACTGCAATGGGCAGATCCAGATGGATCTCAACCGGAATCTTATGAAGAATGGATCACTTTGCATCCTGTCCTTGATTTCCATCATACGGTACAGGAAGTCGTATCCGGTGATGGCCGTTTGGGAGATATCGCCATCATCACAGATGATAATATGTACAGCACACTGATAAACGAACTTGCACAACTCATCCAGAATCTTCAATCCGAAGGGTATACAATACATCCCCATACAGTATCCGGTGGTACACCAGAGGATGTAAAAGTACTGCTCCAAACCCTGTATTACGGCAATGCGATTGAAGGGGCTCTGCTCATCGGGAACATTCCAGTCGCCTGGTTTGAGATCGCCGATGATTTTGGCTCCTATGGATACGCGGATTTCCCGTGCGATCTTTTTTTTATGGACCTTGACGGCACATGGCTCGATACGATGAGTACGGGAAACAATAAGTATGATGGCCACACCGGAAATATCACCCCGGAAATATATATCAGCCGCCTGTATCCCAGCGGTCTAGGCACTGATTCCCTTTTGCTTAAGAACTACTTTGCCAAAGATAACGCTTTCCGGCACGATACATTACTATTAACTCAACGGGCACTGGTGTTTGTTGACGATGACTGGATCCCATGGGCAGGATGGTGGGCTGAGAATGTGTCACTTCTGTATAATGATACCTTGAATTACTGGGATGCGGAAACTACCCGGGCAACAGTTTATCGTCAGAAGATCGATTCTGTTCAATCATGGATCTCGGTATTTGCACATTCCTGGCCCCAGGGGCACCAGTTTGCTTATAATAACGGCGCGAGTTATGATTTTTATTATGCCAACGAATATACATCCCAGAATCCGCCGGCAAACTTCTATAATTTCTTTGCCTGTTCATTCTCACGATATACTTCATCCGGTAATTGCGGCGGGAGTCGGGCGATATTCAATCAGAATTATGGAGTTGGTTCGATCGGGTCGACCAAGACCGGGAGCATGCTGGATTTTGAATACTTCTACGAACCACTGGGTCAAGGAGCGAACCTTGGCACGGCATTCAAGGATTGGTTCACTTATATCACTGGCAACGGTGTGACCTTTGATGAATTATGCTGGCACTATGGAATGACCCTGCTTGGTGACTGTTACCTCCTGCCGCGTGGTCATACTCCTGCAGTCAGTGAAAACACACAAGGCGTTTTCGTTCAAAATACAGTACGTGTTCTGGGCAATCCCGTACATGAACGTCTGTTTGCCACCCTTAACCTTATTCATGAAAGCACCGTAGAAATCATTCTTTTTTCCGTGGATGGTCGAAAGATCATACATGATGAGGATCACTTTTCCGCGGGAACTCATACGATCCCTGTTGTGCTCCAGGATAACGGCACGGATCTACCGAACGGAGTTTATCTTTTGCATATTGCCACGAACAAGGGATCGTTCACTGAAAAGATCGTGAAAATCGACTGATCGTTACTATCGCTGGTTTCGTTATTTTCGTTAATTGCGTTATTGGGTAATTAAGGATAGAAGGCTTAAGAGGGCGAAGAGAAGGCAAAGAGGGCAGAAGAGGGCTTAATAGGGCAGGGCTAAAATACGAAATCCTAAATACGAAATCCTAAACAAATTCGAAATCACAAATACCAAATTTATAAGAAATACGTTTTGATAATCCCGCGCTTTGGATTTCAGTTCACGCTTTTTTCTTTCTTTCGCTTTACGCCTTACGCATTACGCTTTTCACTTCCTACTTCCTAGTTCCTAGTTTGTACTGACACTTAGCGTCTGCCGTTATTCAGTCGGTAGTTCTGGTACGGTACGTATCCCTTTTTTGTTTCCCGGAGAGTTATCGAATTCTTCGACAATATAAAAAAGTAAAAGTGGAAACCACCTATCGAACTTACCATGCATATATTCATGCGCTGTATTCACGAATTCCAGGAGTTTCTTTTCCGATGGCAGGGCAGTTGTATCATCCTGATGCACGACCCGGGCAATCGTCCGGATCTCATATGATGGGATATCAAGAAACACAATGGTGGCAATCGGATTCTCCATTACATTAAGGAATGTATGAGTCTCAAAATCTGGTGTGCTGTACAATTCCAGAGAGGTTTGTTTCCGCCAGTCGAAATATTCCTTTTTCGTATACATGTTCTTTAAAATATCCATTTTTTCCGTCATCGGCTTGTCGAATGTATCTTTAAGCGTGGAAATTGCATCGTCGATGTTTGCATCAAGCGGGGCTAGACCGACACCCTTGATCGCATTATTGATAGTAAACTGCGAATCCAACCGACCAAGACCATAGGTTGCCACGGCTCCGGAGTGAGGTCCTCCCCATCCTGGGAAACCTCCGGTTTTGATCTTATCGAGAAACTCCTGCCGCTTGTTGAGATTCCATTCCACAAAAGCCGGGCTCGTTTTCTGCAGGGTGAAGTCTTTCCATGTGCCATCGATACGAGCTTTGATAATACCTTGTTCATAGCCGGACATATCAACTGAGTTCTGGGTGAACACTCCCTTTGACCAGAACGACCTGGTTGAGTGTTCCCACTTCCCACCCCACAACAGACGCGGAATACTCCCGACAAACACGGCTGCAGAAGAAAAAATACTGAGCATTTTGAGAAAAGTTCTACGGGTCATGATACCTCCTTGCAATAAGTATCTTGTGTCAGAATATGTTGGGCATACATGAAGTGGACAACATGATCAGTACCTGTCCATTTCACTACCATTGAACAGGTATGCTGTGACTCACCTGATAATTCAGGTGACTGCCCAGTAATTAAATTTACGGTTGTATCCGTTTATGGATTTCGTTCTTAAAGAGTTTCGAAGGACGGAAGAATGGTACAAAGCGATCAGGCAAGGAATAGGTCTTACCGCTTTTCGGCGCCTGTGCAGAACGTCCTGGTCGCTTACGTAGTTCGAATGTCCCGAATCTTCTTAATTCAACTCTTTTATCACGCACGAGGAGATCCGCGATCGTATCGAGAAAAACATCGATCAGTTTTTCGATATCGGCCTTGGTAAAAGCTGGCCCGAATTTCTCCGCAATCTTCTCAACCAAAAGTTCTCTTCTCATATTTCCCCCTTACTACTGGGAACATCCTGCGCACGATGACTTGGAACAACTCGTGCACGATGTACCCGCACTATGTGAATTGGTACCGCTGCTTCGAAACCCGAAGGTTGAAATCAGTCGCTCGCACGAAGCTGCGCTACAATATGGACAGATAACCTTCTTCACCTCGTCCCGCTGGTATATAAGTTCCTCAAATTCTTTTTTGCATTCATTACACCGGAATTCAATCAGTGGCATAACATGTTATTATAAATAAATTATCTCTCATGTCAACGATGGCATGATCGCACTGACAGCCACCGTGCACCTCGTATACTAAAGTCCGACTTGACGCTTACGCCTTTTCTTATCCCGCCGTTTCTTATAAGTTCGTTTATCTTTTTCTGTAACCTTCCCTTTTTCTATCAGTTTTTTGAATTCCTTCTCAGACAGGGATCTCCTTCTTTCCTTTTTCCGCTGTTCAGTGCGTTTTCTTCTTTCCTTTGGCATAGTTCCTCCAAGCATATTGTATAGATAATTTACATGAAGTCAATCACCTTTCTCTTGACATTACGAACATTATGATTAAGATATTCCAAAGGAGGATCACCCGTGGCATTAAGCATAAAACCAGTCATTCGGTTCTTTAAACAGCTCCGTAGCCAATTCATGAGTGATGTTGCGATCGACCTGGGAACGTGTACGACGCTTATATATGTGGACGGTCGAGGTATCGTTCTTAATGAACCAACGGTCGTCGCGATCGATGTTAAAACACAACGGTGTCTCGCAGCTGGCCTGGAGGCAAAAAAAATGCTCGGTCGAACCCCGGGTGATATCAGGGCGATCCGTCCGATGAAAGATGGTGTAATAGCTGACTTTGAAATGGTGGAACTCCTGCTCCGGACATTCATCGAAAAAGTGCAGAAAAAGCGTTTATTCACGCGTCCCAGGGTCATCATATGTGTTCCTTCTGGCATCACTGAAGTTGAAAAACGTGCGGTGCGCGATTCAGCAGAAGCTGCCGGCGCTCGTGAAGTTTTTCTTGTATCCGAACCGATCGCGGCAGCAATCGGGATAAATCTACCGGTCCATTCGCCAACCGGGAATATGATCATTGATATCGGCGGGGGTACGACCGAGATCGCAATCATTGCCCTTGATGGGATCGTGACCAATAGTTCGATACGTATCGCCGGCGATGAAATGGATGATGCGATACTCCAATATATTAAGAAAAGCTACAATCTCATTATTGGTGAACAAACTGCTGAACGTATAAAAATGGAAATCGGGAATGCTTTTCCCACGCTTGAAGAGAAAAACATCGAAGTGCGGGGACGGGATCTGGTATCGGGCATCCCTAAAACTGTCAAACTGACCAGCCATGAAGTACGTGAGGCGATCCAGGAACCGCTATCCATGATCGTTGAAGCGATCCGGTTAACGCTTGAACGAACACCGCCAGAGCTTGCAGCGGATATCGTGAACAGTGGTATATATATGGCAGGTGGCGGTTCACTCCTCAAGGGGATCGACACCCTGGTGCGCGAGGAAACCAATCTCCCGGTTATGATCGCTGAGGAACCGAACAAGGCCATTGTAATAGGTGCTGGCAGAATACTTGAGGACATGTCACAGTACGAAAAAGTCATCTTTCAAATGAAGAGAGAATAGTTGTCGCGACGTCAATTCGTTGTTTTTGTCATCCCCTTTATCATTTCGATCATCACCCTATCACTGGCAGAATCTACTAAACTCATTATTTCCTCCCACATATCATCGGTCGTACTCTTTCCCCTGCGAAATATTTTCAACTATGTAAAATATCTAAACATATCAGAGCACCGGATACATGAACTGGAACAGGAACTCCAGAAGATGCGGCTCCAGAATTCGGAGCTGCGAAAGCACCTGCCTGAAGACAGTGTACTACCAATAGTCACACCATATGAACTCACGAAAGCCCACATTATTGGTAGGGATCCAACAAATATCAACGGATATCTTTATATTGATAAAGGTAGATCAAGTGGGATCCTGGTCGATCAGCCGGTGCTGACTGCCAAAGGAATCGTAGGTAAAGTGCATCATGTGAGTGAAAGGTATAGCATTGTGGAAACCATTGAACACGAAGGTTTTGCCATCAGTGCGATCGATATCCATACAGGCATCCATGGTATCGTACGCAAGAATGCTTACCTGCTCTTCGATTTCATCCGTGTGGATGATACGATAGCCATCAGTGACTCTATCTATACATCGGGGATGAGTGAAATCTTTCCTGAAGGAATACTTATCGGATTCATATCACGTATTGCCGAGCCACACGATCCGTTTTTCAAACCTGTTTATATAAACCCGGCGGTCAAGATAAATCAACTGACCTATCTTTATGTACTGTCCGGATACAACATCGGTACGATCAAGCTGAATACAAAAATTCTAGAGCAAACCCCATAAAACCATGAAATATGCTCTCTACCTTATCATCCTCTACTTGCTCCTGCCCCTTAATACGATCGCTGATTTTATCGTGATCATGCTGTTCGTTGTGGCAATGAATGAAACCGCACCCTTTGCGCTCCTCTATGCCTTCATTACTGGTCTGCTAGTCGATCTTTACTATCCCAGTCTCCTCGGTTTGAATATGCTGCTTTTTATTGTGCTGGTCCAGGCACTTCTGATCATAGTCAACTATATGACGAAAACACCGATCATGTTGATCGCTCTTTTCACGGTTTTCTTTCTGGTCAAAACAACGATCCATCATATCGTTATTGCGTTCGACATTTCGATCCTTTTTATCATCCTCACCCTCGCTTTCTTTTTCCCGGTTTTTGGATTGATGAACAGGGTTCTGTATCGGGTATGGATGAAAACCTAAAAAAATTCAGGGTTCTCAGGAATCTCCTTTTTTTCTGTTTTATCGTTGTTATCCTTGGCAGTGCTCGGCTTCAAATCCTTGAGAAACATAAATACTACCGACTATCTGAAGAAAACCGTATCCGCCAAACAACGATACCCGCACCGCGCGGTACGATCTATGATCGATACGGGAAAGAACTGGCAAATACTCGCCCAGGCTTCTATGTATCCGTTGTCCAGACGATCATCGATGATACGACCATGAATCTGCTCCTCGAATATCTGGATCTCAACCTTCAAGAGGTCGAGGAGCGAATGGCAATGCAGAAAAATCCATTCATGCCGGTTAAGATCGCTCATGATATCTCATATAGCCAATTGTCCGTTATCGAAGAGAACATGGATAAATTACGGGGTGTTCATGTATCAGTCGAGCCTCTCAGGAACTATCCATTCGGTTCCATCTTCTGCCATGTGCTCGGTTATGTCGGTGAAATAACTCGTGCTGAGCTGGCAGCTGACACTGGATATACACTCAATGATTACATCGGGAAAATGGGTCTTGAGCAATATCATGAGCAAACTCTCAAAGGAAAAAACGGGATTGATTTTACCGAGGTCGATGCCCGAGGACGCGAGGTTGGCCCCCTTATAGAAAAAAGACCGGTCTCTTTTATCCCTGGACAGGATCTTCACATCACGATCGATTGTGCTTTATCTGAATCGGTCGCGGTATTCCTCGCGGATCATGAAAAAGCTGCATGTGTATGCATGGATCCCCGTACCGGTGAAATACTCGTGTTGTATTCCAAACCTGGTTTCGATCCCAACATATTTGTCCATGGACTGGATCCCCATGAATGGAATGTGTTGAATTCTGCACCGGATGCTCCAATGTATAACCGTGCGATAATGAGCTGTTATCCGGCTGGATCAACCTTCAAGCCGTTTGTCGCCCTGGCTGCTCTCGATGCAAACCTCAGCACCCCGGATACCAGATTCACGCAATGTACCGGACGTTACCGTCTGGGCAACCGCATTTTCCGGTGCTGGAAGAAACATGGATCCCTGGATCTCCACGATGCGATCGTCAAGTCCTGTGACATTTATTTCTACCAGCTCGGTCGTTTAATCGGTATCGATTCATTACACTCAAGGACGATCCAGTTCGGCTTTGGAAAAAAAACCGGCATTGATCTGCCGAACGAAAAACGAGGCTGTTTGCCAGACCGCTCATGGTTCGTGAAAAACTACGGAGAGAATTGGACGGCTGGTCACATGTTCAATCTCAGTATCGGTCAGGGAGATCTTCTTGTAACACCACTCCAGTTAACCTGTGCTTTTTCCGCCCTTGCGTATCACGGTGTATTACCAAAACCCTATCTCCTTAAGGGAACATCCTCTCAAAGTGATACACTGAAGATCGATTCTCATGCAATTGCCTTTGTTCGTAATGCACTCCATGGCGTGGTAACCTCTGGCACCGCGCGTTTGGCTGCGGTTCATGGCTGCGAGGTTTGTGGAAAGACCGGCACGATTCAAAATCCCCACGGGGATGATCATGCAGTGTTCGTTGGTTATGCTCCCCATGAAGCTGCTAAGATCGTGGTCTGTGTTTTCGTCGAAAACGCAGGTCATGGAGGAAGTATTGCAGCTCCGATCACCGGTAAGATCATCCAGGCTTACATGAAACTGCAGGGAATCAGGACTTATGCCGAAACGCCTTAGCCTTGATATCATCATTGCCGTTGCGATCCTCACCACAATCGGCCTGATCATGATCTATTCGACCGCAGGTACCGCGACATTCACGCGGCAGAGCATATGGGTGGGATTTTCGATTATTGTACTATTTCTCTGTACACGGATCTCTCCCCGCGCATGGCAGTATCTTGTACCATTCCTATATGTCGGTACAGTAATGTTGCTCATGCTGCTGCTTTTTTTCAGCAACACCTACCCGAAGCGGTGGTTCTCCATTGGCTGGATAAATGTCCAGCCGGCTGAATTCGCGAAACTGACCACGATACTCCTTCTTGCTCAGATACTTGCGCGCCGTAAAAAACTCAAGAATTATTCAGACTTCATCGTTCCACTCATCGTTGTGCTTATTCCCGCCGCTCTCATATTCGTAGAACCTGACTTCGGGGCTGCCCAGATCCTCCTGCCAATCCTTTTGATCATGATGTACTGGGCAGGTATGCCTATACCCAAGATCTTCATTTTTATTTCCCCGGTTGTTTCTGCTGCGGCGAGTTTTTCAATCTATGTCTGGGTTATTTACTTCGTTATCCTTACAGCGTTCTTGATCTTACGAAAGCGTCTGATAGATCTCGTATACGGTCTCGTGAGTAATTTTTTCGCCGGGCTGTGTACGCCGATCATCTGGAATTCTTTAAAGGTATATCAGCAGCAGCGTATCATCTCTTTCTTCTCTCCATGGGTCGATCCCCGTGGCATGTCCTGGCAGAGTATCCAGTCAAAGATCGCGATCGGTTCAGGCGGGATCATCGGTAAAGGTTTTATGTCCGGAACACAGAACAAACTCGAATTCCTGCCAGAACGCCATACTGACTTCATCTTCTCCTGTCTTGGGGAAGAATTCGGCTTGATCGGCATTATCATCACTACGCTCGTTTTCGTTTATCTGTTCTACAGACTCCTTATTCTGACCCGGGCAACAAAGAACCGCTACCTGAGTATCGTTATCAGTGGTATTCTTGCCTGGTTCGGATATCAGACATTCCTCAATATCGGTATGACGATTGGGCTACTCCCGATCACTGGTGTCCCGCTTCCTTTTGTAAGTTATGGCGGATCCTCTTTGCTTGCGTGCTATATAGGTATCGGTGTATGCCTGGCCGCTACGCGTATTAGATTTACCTACTGATATTCTGTCAATAAAAAATCCACGATCAAAGAGATGTAGCAATCGATAACGATAACAGAGTCCGTTGTTTCGTCTTGACAATACTTTAATAATGATTATTCTTTGAGCAATAAAGGGGGAAAAATGAAAAAACTATTCTTAATAGCAGTACTACTAACCATGTTTGCTTGCGAAACAGGGCTTGAACTGAATCTCGATGTAATCTTGAAACATACAGCAGAACATGTTGTTTTTGAAACGACGCTCGATACAATGGCGCTGTCCATTGCCAATCTTACCTGGACCTGGGGGATCTATGGCAGGCCTAATGCCGACGGAGTGATCATAGAACGGCAGATCGGTTCGGGCTTTGACTCGATCGGGTACGTCACGCCGATCGAGACACTCATGACATTCTTTGATACCACCGAAGCATTGGAACCGGGAATGGATGTTACCTACAAATTAAGTCTGAAAAGCGGTACCGCGATCGATTCTATGTATACGACCGATTTCACGATGCCAGAGGCACAACATTTCTATTACCCAGACACGGAATTCATAACCATCCCGGATACAACGCTACTCGTTAAATTCCAGGATCTTTCAACGTTCGAAGAAACAGACGTCGAACTATACAAAACTTCTTTCACTGACATCGATTCGCTGCTCGCTCAACCATTAGCCGATATCATTACATCATTATCCGATACGATCTTCTCAGCCACAACAACAGACGATTCGGTTCTAATCCCGGCAACCAGTATTGATACCCTCGCGATCTACATCGTTAAAATATCCTCGAGTGCGATGTCAGGTCTCGATTATATCACTGACACATCGATCGGACTAAGACCATTCACGAAACTCCCATGATATAACAACAGGTCATATAAAAATGGCGAAGATCGAGATCGATGTACTCTTAGAAGAACTAGTATTACGTGAGGGATCTGACCTTCACCTGCGTTTCGGGGAACCACCGATCATCCGGGTTGCTGGTCGACTTGAGAAACTTGAGCAAGCTCCACTGACCGATGAGGACCTTGATGAGCTCGTATCCAATCTCATGAATGAGGCGCAGAAAAAACAATTTTTCCACGCGTTCGAGTTTGATATGGCTTATGAGATCTCCGGTGTCGCCCGCTTTCGAGTTAATATGTTCAAACAGATGGACCACATTGGAGCGGTACTCCGTATCATCCCCCTTAAGATCCGGACGATCGATGAATGGGGATTCCCGGGTGTTTTTAAGAAGATCGCTGGTTTGCCGCGTGGTTTGGTGCTGGTCACCGGACCTACTGGCAGCGGCAAGTCGACTACCCTGGCATCGATCATCGAATACATCAACCAAACCTGGAAAAAGCACATAATTACGGTCGAAGATCCGATCGAATTCCTGCACCGGGATAAGAAATCTATCATCGAACAACGCGAGATCGGTATTGATACCAATTCATATGCCGAGGCATTAAGGCGTATTATCCGACAAAACCCCGATATCATTCTGGTCGGTGAAATGCGCGATCTAGAGACAATGGCTCAAACGATAACTGCTGCTGAGACCGGTCATCTTGTTTTCTCCACCCTCCATACGATCGATGCGGTGCAGACGATCGATCGCATCATTGATGTTTTTCCGCCGGCACAACAGCAGCAAATACGTCTACAGTTATCAACCACACTCCAGGCAGTCATAACTGAGACGCTCGTACGAAAAAAAGAAGGTTCCGGTCGTGCTGCGGCCTTTGAAATCATGGTGTGTACTCCAGCGATCCGGAGTGCGATTCGCGAAGCCAAAACACCTCAAATATATTCTGCGATCCAGACCGGTTCCCGCCTTGGCATGATCCAGATGGATCAGTACCTTAAGAACCTTTATACTCAAGGTATCGTAGGCTATGAAGAAGCGCTTGCGCACTGTAATAGCCCCGATGACTTTGAAAAGAGGGTCGGACGATGATCAAACTAGCCGATCTCTTGCGTGCCCAAATCCAGTATAATGCTTCGGATCTGATCATCAAGTTCAATTCACCGCCGATCATGCGTATCAACGGTGATCTGCGGTTATTGGACCTGCCCCCTCTAACTAAAGCAGATATCGAAACTGGCATAATGAGTTTATTGAATAAAGAACAGGTTGAGGAATATAAAAAGAATCACGAACTCGATCTCTCATATGAAATGCCTACAGGTGAACGCTTCCGGGTGAATTTATTCAAACAAAGGGGAAATCTCGGCGGAGTATTTCGACTCATACCAAGACTTATCCCGACTATTGATGAACTCGGTTTACCCCCCCTGCTCAAGGAAATCCCCCTCCGCCCGCGCGGTCTCATTGTTGTTACCGGACCATCAGGATGCGGAAAATCGACCACACAGGCAGCTTTCCTTAATCAACGGAATGAAAACGATACATGCCATATTGTCACTGTAGAGGATCCGATCGAATTCATCCATCCGAATAAAAAAGCATTAATCACCCAACGCGAAGTGGGACGCGATACCCATTCATTTGCCAATGCATTGAAATTCGTCCTGCGCCAGGATCCGGATGTAATCCTGGTCGGTGAAATGAGGGATCTTGAGACTATCTCGCTTGCGATCACAGCCGCAGAAACAGGGCACATTGTCATCACCACGCTTCATACAAGCGATGCAATATCAACGATCGACCGGATCATCGATGTATTCCCTCCACACCAGCAAAACCAGATCAGGATGCAGATCTCACTTAATCTACTTTGTATTGTTTCCCAGAACCTGTTTAAGCGCACTGATGGAAAAGGCAGGATCGCGTGCTATGAGATATTGAATGTCATCCCGGCGGTTAGAAATCTGATTCGGGAGGGAAAGAGCCATCAGATCTCATCAATAATCCAAACGTCTCAGCAACAGGGGATGATCTCGTTCGATGCATGCCTGGCAAACATGGTACAGAAAAAACTGATACACCGGGAGGAAGCAGAGAAAAAAGCCTTGAACCACGATACGTTCCATAAAGAAATGGAACATCTGACTAAAACCACCTAGTGACACAAAAAACCTATTTACAGCTTGACAGCCCGGTCCAATACATCAAGGGCATCGGCCCTAAACGCGCAACCTACCTGAAACGCATTGGCGTTTTAACGGTATACGACCTGTTATTTCTTATCCCCCACCGGTACATTGATTATTCACAGGTTAAAACGATACATGATCTCAAGATCAATGACGAAGCTACGATCACCGGACAAGTGGCCTTGGTTGACGTCGGGCGTACGCGTAACCGAAAATCCCTTGTTAAGGTCGTCCTGTTCGATAAAACCGGTGAGATCGTATTGAAATGGTTCAATCGTCCCGACCTGAAAGATAAAATGGAGGTCGGGAACCGCTTATTCGTTTCCGGCAAGGTTACCTTTTATCGTGGGATCCAGATAATAAACCCGATTTTTGAAAAACTTGACGAAGATGAAACAGACCAATCACCCCAGCCCATGATCATTCCAGTATATCCGCTCACTGAAGGTTTGACGTTATGGGATATAAAACGTGCGGTTACGATCGCGCTCAGGGAGTGCTGTCCCAAGGTCCCTGAAATATTACCTGCAGCGATCCTCCAGAAACACCGATTTATGACCCGTCATGATGCATTAAAGGGTATCCATCAACCCGGGGATAAAGAAGAAGCCAGAAATGCCCGCCGCCGCCTTGTGTATGAAGAGTTTTTCTATTTTGAATTGATAATGGCAAAACGTAAAGCATGCATAAAGAATACCCCGGGTATCAGCATGAAAGAACATGGTACATATACGAAGCATCTACTCGAGCTTCTGCCTTACGAACTCACGGGTGATCAGAAAAAAGCAATACGGGTCATTGCCCGCGAAATGAACAGCCAGCAACCGATGAATCTTCTGTTGCAGGGTGATGTAGGCTCAGGGAAAACCGTAGTGGCACTCTATGCAATGCTTATCGCGATCGAAAATGGCTTCCAAGCGGCTCTGATGGCTCCAACCGAAATTCTCGCGGAACAACATTACATGGTTCTCTCCCCCCTTCTAAGACAGTTGAAAATCCGCACGGCCCTGATCACGAGCAGCATCAAAAAATCTGACCGTCGTGAAATAGAGAATGCTCTATCCCGGGGTAACATCGACATCATTCTCGGCACCCACGCCTTGATTGAAGAAGGAATAACCTTTGAAAAGCTAGGTCTGGCGATCGTTGATGAACAACACCGTTTTGGTGTCATGCAGCGAGCGGCCCTGGTGAACAAAGCACAAAACCCTGATTTCCTGGTACTGTCTGCGACCCCTATCCCACGAACAATGGCTCTGACACTGTACGGTGATCTTGATATTGCGACGATCACAGAAAAACCGCCAAATCGTGGCGCGGTTACCACCAAAATCATCAAAGCACGAGAAAAACAACATACCTACGACTTCATACGACAGCAACTTGAACAACAACGTCAAGCTTTTGTTATCTGTCCGATCATCGAACGGTCTGACAAACTCGATCTGAGATCGATCCAGGAGATCCACGATGAGATATCCCATGCATTTTCGACTTTTCAGATCGGCATTATCCATGGTAAACTAAAGACACCAGAACGCATGCAGGTTATGGAGATGTTCCGAAACCAGAAACTCGATATTCTTATCGCTACGACGGTCATTGAAGTAGGGGTTGACATTCCCAATGCTTCGATTATGCTCATACAACACCCTGAACGATTTGGACTTGCCCAATTGCACCAGTTGCGCGGTCGGATCGGCCGGGGGGCAGAAGAATCTTTTTGTTTTCTCGTTGCTGAGAAGTATCTAAAACCTGAAACGTATGAGCGGATCACTTTTTTTGCGAATAATAATAACGGTTTTGCATTGGCACAAAAAGATATGAAACTGAGGGGTCCTGGAGAGATTCTCGGTAAACGCCAACACGGACTACCGGATATCAAGATGGGTGATCTTGATGAAGATCGGGATCTCCTGTTCAGTGCTCGGGATGATGCCTTCGCACTTATATCCGAGGATCCCGATCTGAAGGCACCGAAACATGTTATGATATCGAAACAGTTGCATGCCCTTGCAGAGCAGGAAGAACTCCTGAGGATCGGTTAAGGAGGAAACTATGATTAGGAGTATGCCACAAAGATTGCTACCTTTATCGAGCATCTGCGCAGCCGTTGTATTCATTTTTCTTTTATGCTTTTCAGGATGTTCAAGAATTCCCGCGCATGTCGGTCGTAGCTCCGAAGTGATCGTCGTCTCCACGATCATCGATACCCAGTTAGTACAGAATCATTTACAGCTTTATAATTTCGTTCCTCAAAAAGAGAAGCTGTTCAAATTCCGTTATGTGCAGGATTCATTGATCAATGACTATAAAAATTTCCATACAATGTTTCTCTATGGTTCGTTAAACAATGAATTCCTGAAAACACTTCTTCGTGAAGACGCCAAAACAACGACCCGTGAGGATACCTTCGCTCTGTTCAAACTCAACAATCTTTGGGCCAGGGGACAGCTCACGATCATCCTGGTCGTAGCGGACGATGCGTATTTAGAGCAGGCCTTTATAAAATTCAAACCGCTGATCACTTCCATCCTTGAAGAAAATTACTACCAGAAGATCAAGGACACATACTATACAAAAAACATGAGCAAACGATTGAAGAAAGTTCTTAAATCGTATGGTATTTCGTTAGATATTGACAAGAAATGGATGATCGATTCAACCTTTAAAAATGAAGGGTTCATCTATGTGCACACCCACTTTCCGGATCGCAGTATCTTTTATTATAAGGAGCCGATGCACGGCACACTTACCGACTCGCTGGTATTAAACAAACGTGATGAACTGACCTATCGCTATTACAACGGGGATTACATACTCCGCGATCTTACGACCGTGGATCCGATCGAGTTCAAAGGATTGAACGGATCCCGTGTCAAGGGAGTATGGCAGAATGATTCCCTTGTTGCAGGAGGTCCTTTTCTCTCCTACTTTTTTATATTCAAAGATACGCTGTATGCTATTGATGGATTACTGTTCAATCCCGGTGAAAGGAAAAGTGACCATTTCACCGCCCTTGAGGTTATCCTGAATTCATTCGAACTAGCACATGAAAAATAATGGTCTTGACATCATTGGGAATATGATTAGTATTATCCAATATATATCTATCATGATGTGTATACATGGAGGATGATATGGCTGAACGAGACTTTTCCGAAATTGCACGACTGAGTGAAAGATATAATAAAGATCCGAAATCGCGTATCTTCGTACAACTCGCTGATGCATACCGCAAGAGCAGCATGATGGATGAAGCCCTCGATATCCTGAACAAAGGATTGCAGCACCATCCGGATTATGCCCTTGCCCATCTCATCCTTGGAAAATGCTATTATGATAAGAGGTTGTACGAACAAGCAAAAGATTCGTTTAAGAAAACATTATCATTGGATCAACAGAATATCGTCGCACTCCGAATGCTCGCTCAGACTTGTGCAACAACAAAGGACGAACAAGGACAAATTGATGCTTATAAGGGTTTGATCGCGATCGATCCTTTTGACGCTCAAGCCAAAGAGAAACTAGACCAGTTAGAAGCTTTGCATCGATCAGAACCTCTCCATACAGTAGCGATGGCAGAGGAATATGAAAAACAGGGTGATCTAAAAAGAGCTCTGGAGATCTACGAACATCTGCTCAATACCGATCCCACTGATATCGGTCTGCAACAGAGAATCCAACAATTAAAAGATAAAATAAATGAGAAAGCAAACCAGGCCGAAGAAGCCGGTATCGAGAAATTACAGGTAGAGACGTTCTTTAAACCCGAGCAAATGGTCCCTGCACCGGGGCCAACTTCCACACCAGATATACCAGATACGTCAAAACAAGGTGCTGATGATGAAGTAATGCAACTTGATGATTTCCTGTCCAGTGAACCAGCAATAAGCGAAACAAAACCGCCCGAGCAGACGCCAGCGAAGCCAGAAGAAGAACCCCTGGACATCCTTCAACCCTTCGGGGATACTCCAGAACAACCCAAAGAAAGTATTGATATTCTGGAACCAACACAGGCATCTGATATCCTCGAGCCAACACCAGAACCATCATACACTGATCCTCAAACACCCCCGCTCAAGCCGGATGAACCATCACCGGAGCCGGTTGAATCCCAAGAAAAAGTTGAAGAAAAAGAACCGCTTGATGAGGCAAAAACAGACTCCCCCCCGCCGCCGGTAACATCAGATGAAACAGCCCTACATTCGATTATCCCGCCGCTTAAGACAGAAGAGCCAGAACAGGAACAAGCGACGACGACGCCAGCTCCACCCGAAGAACAAAAGCCTGAACCAGTTACCCCTCCATCCGTGCCTGAAAAGCCTGAACCAGAGCGGACCATTCAACCCATTGAATCAGAAACACCCCAGCCAGCGGAATTGCCGAAGTCAGAGCCTGAACCGCCATCGGGTCCACCAGTTTCAGAAACACCTGCTGCAGAAGAGATAGTCGATCTACTTGAACCGATCGAAGATCAAGCACCACCGCCAGCAGGGAAAACCAAAGAACCAAGCGCTGCACCTGGACCGGTCGTCCCGGAATTGAAACAAGAAACGAGTTCTGAAACCATACCAGAAGAGAAACCGTCGACGGCTGATGCTACACCCGCTCCCTCTTCAGAACCAGCTCCTCCAGCTTCGCCGTCAGAAGTACCACAACCGGCTGAAACTCCCCCGCAACCTGATAAAGAAAAGGAAAAACCAAAGGAAGAAGATTTTCAATCCTTCCAGGATTGGCTGTCGGGACTATTAAAATGAATTTGAAACGTATCCAGCAATTAGTCAAAATACTGGAAAACAGCAACGTTAACGAGATCGAAGTGGGTTATTTATTCGGTAGGAAGATCAGGATCAGCAAATCATCGAATAATATCGTTGTGGAAAAAACTCCATCGCCCAGACAGCAAAAAACAGAAGATCCTGCCGTACAAAACACCAAAGAATCCCTGCCAACTGATACGGTAGCGATAAAATCTCCGATCGTAGGCACCTTTTACCGGTCTCCATCACCCGATGCTGCTGCTTACATTGAAATAGGTGATACAGTAAAACCCGGACAGGTTGTATGTATCGTTGAAGCGATGAAACTTATGAATGAGATCGAATCGGATGTGACGGGCAGGATCATCAAGATCCTTGTTAAGAATGAGGATCCGGTTGAATATAATCAGGAGCTTTTCCTGGTCGAACCAATATAGAACAGCGAGGGATCCATGGAATTAAGAGGTCTTCTTGAAAAAATGCAGAAGGTGAATTCATCAGACCTGCATTTGAAAGCCGGGTGTACACCAGTACTGCGTATTGACGGACGCCTTGTTGCGGAAAAGGGTGAATCACTCACCCCGGAAAACTTAAAGACGATGGCGTATCAGATCATGACTCCTTCTCAGCAACAAACCTTTGAACGCATGAAGGAAATGGATTTTGCGATCAGTGTCCGAAAGATCGGTCGTTTCCGTGTTAACGTTTTTCTCCAACGCGGCAGTATTGCGATCGCAATGCGCGCCATACCATTTTCAATTCGCCGGATCGAAGAATTAAACCTTCCTTTGATCCTCAAGGATATCGCTCTAAAGCCGCGTGGTCTTATCCTCTGCACCGGTACAACCGGCAGCGGAAAATCAACCACCCTGGCCGCGATGATCGAGCATATTAATGAAAATGTTGCCCGTCATATTATAACCATTGAGGATCCTATCGAATATCTTTTCCGGGACAATCTCTCGATCATCTGTCAACGTGAAGTGCTTATGGATACCATCTCCTTCTCTATTGCGCTCAAACATATTCTGCGTCAGGATCCTGATGTCATTCTGATCGGTGAGATACGTGACCGCGAAACTATGGATACGGCACTGAAAGCAGCCGATACAGGGCACCTTGTCCTGTCCACTCTCCATACGCTCAATGCGACTGAGACCATTAACCGTATTATTTCCTTTTATCCACCACATCAGCACCAGCATATCCGGGTGCTGTTAGCAACAACCATGACCGGTGTCATATCACTCCGCCTTCTCGCTCGCGCCGATGGTAAAGGGAGGATACCGGCGGTCGAGGTTCTCATATCCACCCCGACCATCAAAGAATACCTACTTGATCCGGTTAAAACAATGCTCATCCAATCCGCGATCGAAGAAGGGTATGGACAATACGGTATGCAAACCTTCGATCAGTCGATCTTCAAACTTTATAAAGATGGATTGATCTCGTATGATGATGCCATACAGGCAGTAACCAACCCGGATGAATTCAAACTCCGTCTGGTTGGTATCGAAGCAACTGCAGAGCGCGGTTGGGGTCAATTCGACAAAAAATAGCCATTCATACCGGCATGCAGACATTTCCATATGTCTTCATCGGATTGAACTCAGTGAATCCCCCTGACCTCTGATCCAGTGCCTAATATCAAATGAACTTCGACAAAATACTCATAGCTAATCGCGGGGAAATCGCAATACGGATCATCCGCGCAGCGAAAGAACTCGATCTGAAGACCGTCGCAGTATACTCAGAAGCAGACGCTGATGCACTCCATACGCGACTTGCAGATGAAGCGGTATGCATCGGTCCTCCACCAAGTAAGAATAGTTACCTTAATGTAACAAGCATCATCAGTGCAGCTGAAGTAACCGGTGCGCAGGCGATCCACCCCGGGTATGGATTCCTTGCTGAAAACGCTGAGTTCGCCGAGATCTGTGCATCCTGCGGTATTATGTTCATCGGACCGAGGCCCGAGCATATCCGTACTATGGGTGATAAGATCCAGGCAAAGCAAACTATGACCAAGGCGGGTATTTCTGGTATCCCGGGAAGCGATGGAGCAATGGAAACTTTCCGCGATACTTTTGGGCTAGTACATGATATCGGTTATCCCGTGATACTCAAGGCTGCTTCAGGGGGAGGTGGTAAGGGAATGAGGATCGCACGGAATAACGGAGAACTGGAATCAGGCTTCCGTATTGCCCAGGCTGAAGCACAGGCTGCATTTGGTGATAACAGGATCTATGTGGAGAAATTCATCGAAAAACCACGTCATATTGAAGTACAGATTATCGGCGATACCCATGGCAACGTAATTGCGCTTGGCGAAAGAGAATGTTCGATCCAGCGACGGCATCAAAAACTAGTCGAGGAATCACCCTCTCCAGGAATCACTCCCAAAGAGAGAAAGCATCTGCTTGACCTGTCAATACGTGCGGCAAAAAACATCGGTTATCAATCAGCGGGAACAATTGAATTCCTCATGGATGCAGACAAGAATTTCTATTTCATGGAAATGAATACCCGTATCCAGGTCGAACATCCGGTAACGGAAATGGTCACCCGGGTAGATCTTGTGAAGCTTCAGATCCAGGTAGCGCTCGGAGAACCCCTGAACCTCTCGCAGAAGAATATTAAGATATCAGGGAGTGCTATCGAATGCCGCATCAACGCAGAGAATCCCGAGCGCAATTTTGTACCAACTCCTGGTACAATCACCTTTTTTCACATGCCCCAGGGTCTTGGTATCCGGTTCGACACACATATCTTTGCCGGGTATAAAATCCCGAGTTTTTACGATTCTCTGATCGGGAAACTCATCACCCACGGCAATACACGCAAAGAAGCGATCGCGCGCATGCAACATGCACTCAAGGAAATCGTTATTGATGGAATATCAACGACCATTCCCTTTCATCAGCGTATCATTGCTCATCCAAAATTCATTAAAGGAGATATTTCAACCGGTTTCGTTGAAGAAATGATCGCTCAGCAAAAATAGATCCAATACATAACTCCTTGACATCGCCAATATTATGATTATAGTTATTTTTTAGAATGAACCACGCTCTCCTCGTCTTAGAGGACGGGACTACCTTCAAAGGACACTGCCAAGAAACCCACAAAAATATTTTTGGAGAGATCGTATTTAATACATCGATGACCGGTTACACTGAGATTTTTACTGATCCATCATATGCCGGTCAGATCCTGCTCATGACCTATCCTCTGATCGGCAATTACGGAACATATCAACGTCATTTTGAATCAAATCAGGTGCAAATCCGTGGACTGATCACCCGGGAACCTTACCTTAATGCTCACCGGGGTGTTCCACTACATCGCTTTTTACGGAAAACACGCCTGCCATCCCTCTGCAATATCGACACACGTGCCCTTACATTACGCATCAGGCAGCATGGTACGATGAAAGCAATGATCGTATTTGGCAAACCGAAACACCAATCGATCGATATGCTGGTCCAGCAGATCAGAAAACGTCCCCATCCCGACACCGCAAATCTCGTAGGATCGGTTTCTTGTTCACGGATCATTCATCATAATGGAAAAAGCAGCAGGCGTATCGTGCTTTTTGATTGTGGTGTAAAATCAAGTATTATACGTTATCTTAACACTGCCGCCCGCGTGATCCAGGTGCCCTACGATACACCGTTTAATACCATCAAGCGATTGAAACCAAACGGGATAGTGATATCCAATGGCCCTGGTAACCCTGCTCATCCAGTATTGCGTACGACGGTTATCAAAACACTGCGATCCCTGCTCGATCAATATCCCATGTTCGGTATCTGTCTCGGACACCAGCTACTCGGGATCGCTCTGGGCATGAAAACATACAAACTGAAATTCGGGCATCGTGGAGCGAACCATGCGGTCATCAACCGTGATACTGGAAAAGTATATATAACTTCACAAAATCACGGATATGCGCTGGATACAACCCGCATACGGGATATCAATATCAATTGGCTTAATGCTAATGATAAGACGGTTGAAGGTTTCCAACATAAAAAACTCCCTATTACCTCGGTACAATTCCATCCAGAAGCTGCCCCGGGACCTCACGATACACGGTTTTTGTTCACTAGATTTATCGCGCAACTCTGATGCCTAAAAGAACCTCGCTCAAGAAACTAATGATCATCGGATCAGGGCCGATAGTTATAGGCCAGGCTGCTGAATTCGATTTTTCAGGTTCGCAGGCGAGTTTATCGCTGCGCGAGGAAGGGTATAAAACCATCATCGTGAACTCCAATCCCGCAACGATCCAGACCGATGCAGAAACAGCGGATGTTGTTTATATCGAACCTTTAACCCTGGATACCCTCACCGAGATCATCAAACGGGAACGCCCACAGGGTATTCTGCCAGGATTTGGCGGACAAATGGCGCTGAACCTTGCATATGATCTGGCAAAAAAGGGAGTGTTGGAAGAGTACAAGGTTTCCTTGCTCGGGTCCAATTATGAAACGATCGAAATGGCGGAGAACAGAGAAGCATTCAAAAATCTCATGGACACGATCGGTGAACCGATCCCGAAAAGTTTTGCATGCCATGACTTTGACGAGATCCGACATGCCCTTGAAACGATCCCTTATCCGGTACTGGTGCGTCCTGCGTATACGCTCGGTGGTACGGGTAGTGGTGTAGCATCAAACTGGGAAAGTCTGCAAGATATTGCCGCAGCTGGATTACGCCAATCCCCAATCCATCAGGTGCTCATTGAAGAAAACCTTCTTGGATGGAAGGAATTTGAATATGAAGTAATGAGGGACAGTAATGATAATTGCATAACGATATGTAATATGGAAAATATTAATCCCATGGGTGTTCATACTGGTGAGAGTATCGTGGTCGCACCCGCTCAAACACTCACTGACCAGGAGAACCAGATGCTCCGAAGCATCAGCCTGAAGATCATCCGTGCTCTAAAAGTTTGTGGTGGGTGTAATATCCAGTTTGCCGTAGATCCGAAAAAATGGGAGTATCGCATTATCGAGGTGAATCCCAGGGTTTCAAGATCATCCGCTCTCGCTTCCAAAGCAACAGGCTATCCGATAGCCCGTGTGAGTGCAAAGATCGCGATCGGTATGAATCTTGATGAAATTTCGAATGCGGTAACCAAAAAAACCAGCGCGGCATTCGAACCTGCCCTCGATTACGTAGTGGTAAAGATCCCGCGGTGGCCTTTTGATAAATTCGCAACTGTAGACCGTCGTTTAACCACCCAGATGAAATCAACGGGTGAAGCAATGGCGATAGGGAGTACGATCGAAGAAGCGCTGAATAAAGCTATCAGGGCGCTTGAGATCGACAAATATGGTTTACAGAAACTGAATACAATTGAATACGAACTGATCCGTGAATTGCAGGAACCCACTGATAGATTACTTTTCTGTATCGCTGAAGCCCTCAGACGGGGTTATACTGTTTCCAAGGTATCCCAACTCACATTGATCGATCCGTTCTTTATCTCGAAGATCGCACATCTCGTTTCATTCGAGACTCATTTACTTAAAAAGGGGATATCCAAGCAATCACTGAGGCAGGCGAAAAAATTGGGTTTTTCAGATCATCATATTGCCTATCTTACCGGGATCGATGAAGAAACAGTACGAACCCAACGATACCAAGAGGGAATTCGTCCAGGTTTTTCCATGGTCGATACATGTGCCGGTGAATTCAAGGCGGTGACGCCGTATTACTATTCCACATATTATTGTGAACCAACGTTCAGGAGGGCACCGAGAAAAAAGAATCGTGTTCTTATTATTGGTTCTGGACCGATACGCATAGGACAGGGCATTGAATTCGATTATTGCTGTGTGCATGCAGCGATCGCACTCCGTAAACTGGGTTACGAAGCGATCATGATGAACAGTAATCCAGAAACGGTTTCCACTGATTTTGATATCTCAACCCGATTATATTTTGAACCACTCACGCTCGAAGATGTCTTACATGTCCTGGACCATGAACGCTGTTCCGGAATCATCCTTCAGTTCGGTGGTCAGACCTCTGTTAACCTGGCAAAACCATTGCGAAAACTGGTCCATAAACTCTCATACTCTTGCCGCATTCTCGGAACACAACCGCATGACATTCACCGGGCTGAAGACCGCCATCAATTCTCAACACTTCTTGCCGGCCTTTCTATCATCCATCCCGAATTCGGCACAGGATATACCTATGAGGAGGTGCAAAAGGTTGCTGGCAAGATCGGTTATCCAGTGATCGTACGTCCCAGCTATGTGCTGGGAGGTCGCGCCATGGAAATTGTGTATGAATCGACCGGGCTTCAGCGTTATATCGAGGCTGCTGCGCAGATAACACCAGACCACCCTGTTTTTATCGATAGATACATAGCTGACGCAATAGAAGTCGATGTTGATGCGCTCTGTGATGGTTCTGAAGTCTTTGTTGCGGGAATAATGGAGCACATTGAGCAAGCGGGAGTTCACTCGGGTGATTCCTATTCGGTAATCCCACCCCACTCCCTATCTACGGGGATCGTAGATAAAATAAAGAAAATCACGCGCCAGATCGCATGCGCTTTAAACATCAAAGGATTGATCAACATCCAATTCGCCATAAAAAATGGCAAGATCTTTGTTCTTGAAGCTAATCCTCGCGCGTCTCGCACCATTCCCTATGTGTCAAAAACAATCGGTATTCCCCTTGCCCAGCTCGCGACTCACGTTATCACTGGTGAATCGCTCTCCAGTTTGCGGAAGAAGCATCTGCTTTACGATATCCCTAACCGGGATTTCGTGTCGATCAAAGGTCCGGTCTTCCCCTTCCTTAAGTTACCTGGTGTTGATCCGATTCTTGGTCCGGAAATGAAGTCGACAGGAGAGATCATGGCGATAGACAAAAGTTTTGGCGCTGCTTACTACAAGGCTATCTTAAGTGATAATAAATTCAGTGCCCGGGGGACGGTATATTTAACGGTCTGCGATCGGGACAAAGATAAGATCATCGATCTCGCGCAGGATCTGCGATCGCTTGGATTCAAGATCGTCGCTACACGGGGTACTGCGGATTTCTTAAGGTCATATGATATTGATACACAGACTGTATACAGAATAAGTGAACATAAAACCCCAAACGCTCTTGATCTCATGCGACAAAAGAAGATCCATCTTATCATCAATACACCAACCCAGACCTACCGCGCAAAACGTGATGGTTATGCAATGCGCAGGTTAGCGGTTGAACTCAACATACCATTCATAACCTCACTCACTTCTGCAAAAGCAGAGATCGAAGCTATACATTACGCGCAGACAGCCGACCTAACGACCCGGCCGCTGCATGAATACCACGGAAAGACAGCGAGCAGTGAAAAGCGTAGAGCGTAAGGAGTAGGGCGTAAGGCGAGAGAAAAGGCAGTAGGAACTAGGAACCAACATACCGTAAGGCGTAAGGAGTAAGGCGTAGGGCGAAAGAAAAAACAGGAAAAGCATAATGCGTAAGGAGTAAGGCGTAAAGCGAAAGAAATAAAAAAGCGTGATTGGGATTTGTGATTTCGGATTTGTCTAGGATTTCGGATTTAGAATTTCGTATTTCAGTCCTATAAAGCCTTTTTCGCCTTCTTAAGCCCTCTTCTGCCCTCTCTTCGCCTTCTTAAGCCCTCCTGATAATACTTACTAGAAACTAGGAACTAGGAAGTAGGAAGTGTAAAGCGTAAGGCGTAAGGCGTAGGGCGAAAGAAAAAACAGGAAAAGCATAATGCGTAAGGAGTAAGGCGTAAAGCGAAAGAAATAAAAAAGCGTGAACTGAAATCCAAAGCGTGGGATTCTCAAAGCGTATTTCTGCATAGATTTGGTATTTGTGATTTCGAATTTGTCTAGGATTTCGTATTTTAGCCCTATGAAGTCTTTTTTGCCTTCTTCTGCCCTCTTGTAGCCTTCTTTTCTTTATATGTTGACTTGCTGTATCATATCCGTATACTTTTCCATGCCAATTGATGATAAATGGAGGAAACTGATACCCGAACAGATCCATAATGCTCCTGATTTCCCGGGAGTGTACGAATTCACGGATATCTTACAGGAAACAGTTCTGTATATCGGACACACTCAGAGCCTCGCGCAAACATTGCTCGAGATCTTTGAAAAAAAACCACCGGAATTCAACACTGTCTCGTTCTTTCGGTTCCATGCAACTAATGATTCTCAGACCGAGTATGATACACTGCTTGCTGATCACCAGGCGAAGCACAACGCCCTTCCTCCTGTAAATAAGATATTTACCGAAAAAACTGATTGATTGTCCGAAGCGGGTTAATCACATTATGACCTTTTATTCGGATATATTGTACCGGTTATTCCTGTAAGACAGTAGGTATTATGGGTATCAGTGTATCTTATCGATCTTGAGCTTTACCAGACCAAGATTAGCATCCTTTTGACATATTACAAAGAAAATCCCATTTTCTGATTCTTTTATGAAGAAAACACTCTTTGGTGTATACAGTATCGCAGATGCTTTTTCGACATGCAGACTGCGTTTAATACTGTGCACTATCTGAGCAGCCATCGCAGCGGATCTTTCTGCATTATGCCCGATTTTGAATTGACTTTCAACGATAAAGCCATCTTCAGTCGCGATCCCTGCACCTAATACCCTGGGGATCTTCACTAAGTCTTCTGCATTCATCCTAATATCTCCCTGATCTCTTCAATGACTTTGCGTGCATAGATAAATACGAGTCCTGGTTTTGCTTCCGCTTTAGTAATCACCGTTAGGAGAGACTCACCGGCCGTGATCGCGCATACTGTTTCATCACCTTTTTCAATAATGAATTTCTCAACATCTCCTTCATCCAAAAAGCGGAATGCCTCAGCAGCATCATTGTGTATGGCGGCGACCATGGCACATAACTCCTCAATATCTGGATAGTCATGATAATAATTCTGGATCATTAATCCGTCTGGAGAACATACAAATGCACCCTTCACATTCTTCATGGCGAGCAGCTTATTCATTGGTTCATTGAGGGTCTCGAACGGAATGACCACTTCGGATGTGGTTGGACGGTCCACAATTTCATTTTCAGTCGTGGTTTCGGAATCGACTTTCACCGTTTCTGCAGGCGATGGCACTGGCTCAGCCTGTAGCGCCCCATGTCCGTCCTCAGGAGGAATTGCTTGGACCCGAGGAGTACCCTCAGTTTCTTGAACGGTTGCCGAAACAGGTTCTGTGCTTAGTTCAGCACCTGGTGCCGGCTCTTCCACCGGCTCAAGAACAGCTACTGCTGGTTCGTCAGTTTCTCCTTTATCAGGGGGACCTTTTTCCTCTATCGTTTCAGGTTCTACAACTTGTCCATACTCCTGCTGTTGATCCGCAACCGGAACTTCAGATAACGGTTTATCAACGCCTTCCGTATCCCTCTCCTCAGTGATCTCTTCAGCACCTTCTGCTGTTTGAGAAAATTGCGCCTCAACCGGCACCTGGCTTTCTTCAGCTGCTCCGTTTCTATCTGATCCAGTTCCTGCAGGCTCTTCAGGTTGTAAAGGTTCGCCTGTTTGTCCAGGTTCTTCCTCTTCCGCGACCGCAGGTACGTTAACACTCTCCTGCGTTACCGGAATTTCAGCTACCGGCACGGCAGCTACAGGTTCTATCTCTTCATCCCTGGCAACCGCAGGAGCGGTTTCCTGAACTGGTTGCACTGGTGTCGGGGGCGTTCCAATTTCAATCTGCAATGTCTGTAATTCCTGTTGTGCCTCTTTATTATCAGGATTGATCTGTAGCGTGTTTTTATAGAAATCGGCTGCTTTGTTTTTATCCCCTACTTTCTTGTAACAGTGCCCTAAATACAGGTTGGTATTCTCGCTGTCTTTAACTTCGCTATACACTTCCTCAAGGACTTTGATCGATTCCTGTATCGCACCCTTCATATAGTATGCTCGTCCGAGAATTATTTTAGCCAAAGTATACGTGGGATTACGTGATAGACCATCCTTGAGTATTGAGATCGCTTCATCGATCATACCTGAAGATAAGTAAACATCCGCAAGTGTCGCGAAGATCAGCGCTCCTGAATCCATAGTCAACTCATCAGACATATAAATTCCTCCTCACGATCATACTTCTTTTTTCAAGAATTCTGAAAGTTCCACGGTAATATTCAGACAGTGTCGGACCTTCTTAGCGAGAGCTTCCTCAGGGCTGATTAACAGTGCCTTTTTCCAGTTGTCGCAAGCACTCTCAAAATTACCTTCCTGAACGAGCAGTAATCCAAGGTGGTAATAAGGAAGGGCCTGGGAAGAATCGATCTCGATCGCATTCTGCAGATACTGTTTTGCTTCTGCGCGCTCGTTTCTTTCGAAATAATACAGACCAATATACTGATTAACATCGTACAGATCGGGGTGTTTATCCTTTAAAAATTGAACATATGGTGTGGCCTTTGTCAGGTTTTTGGTGTTCAGATAGACCCGTATGAATCCCAGATTCGCACCGATATGTTCTTTATTCTTCTCGATGATCTTTGAGAAGAGTTCGAGCGCCTTATCGTAATCTCTCCCGTGCAATGCAAGATCCGCAACCTGGAAGGTCCATTCTTCGGTGTCTGGCTGCTGTTCCATCAATCCGGTAAAGACCTCACTCGCTTTTTTTATCTCACCACTATCCTTGAGCAACAAACCAAGTAAATGCTTAATCCCGACCGCATTGTGATGCTTGTTACCATACTGCTCCAGTAAGTCGATCGCTCCTGCTCGATCACCCCCAACATCCATTATCTTTGCCTTCAGGCTGATCGCATCCTCCCAATCAGGCTTCTGGCTAAGGGTCTGATCGATCATAAAGAGGGCATTCTCTGAGTCACCCTGCTCATAGGACTTTTTTGCTTGACTGTAGGAAGCATCGGCATCTGGTATCTCTATTTGAGGTAATTGTTCCACTTCAGTTTCTTCTATCAACTGTCCGATATTCCTGGAATAATATGGTCCAAAACCATCGAGTTGAGTGTCAACTGTGAGCATATACTTGTTCTTTTCATAATTCGGCTCGATCTCCATCCCGTGCCGGATAAAATCGAGACCTTCTTTAAACTTTCCCTGTTTTGTCAGTATAAATCCGATATTATAATACGCTCCAGCATGATCAGGTGATGCAGCAAGTGTTTGCCTGAACATTTTAAGGGCATCATCATCCTTACCCTGTTCAACAAAAACAAGTCCCCTCCCGAAATATTGATCGGCTGTATCACCGTTGAATAAATCCAATGATTCTTCATACTTTCCGTCGTGGAGCATGATCATACCTTTATTGATCCTCGCATTTATACTATTCAGTTTGATCGCCGTATCATATAGTTCGAGGGCATGATCGCCATTCTCTGCAATATACTGACAGACTGCCTTATTATTAATGGCAGGTGCAAACGACTTGTCTATCGTGAGGGATTTGTCGAACCATGTCTCAGCTGTCTCAAGATCATCTTTCAAGCAAAAAAGGACTCCCATAGCATTGGTGCACAGGGCAGAATCAAAATCCATATCATATGCTTTTAATAACGATTTCTCGGCCTCAGCGATTCTATATTGAAAGAGATACACCTGTCCTAAAGCAAGATTCAGCTCTGGGCTATCGACTTTAAAAGATAAACAATGTTCAAGTTCCCTCTGAGATTCCTCAAAAAGACCCTTGTTACGATAAGTCATCCCTAGATTGAAGTGCACCTGGAATTCATTCTCGGTTTTCTTTGGCATCCCCAGCTGCTCTTTCAAGAACTCCCATTGTCCCTTATGATCTTTAATATCAATGGATAGATTCGGTTCAAATTGAGCAAGCGCCGGATTGAGAGAGATCGCTTTTTTCACCGCGGTCAGACTTTCTTCCACCTTCCCCTTTTCACCATAGACAAACCCAAGAAGAAAATGGCTTTCGGCTGACGACGAATCGAGCGAAATAGCTTCCTGTAAATTCCTGATCGCAAGATCAACAACGCCTTTGTTAAAATATAATTCCCCAAGGGTTCGGTAAACATCAGGAGTGATCTTAATTTCCAGACTTCTCTTGATCTCCTCAAGAGCATTGTCGTATTTGCCAAGAAATTTCAGAGTCATTCCAAGTCCATAATGCCCTTCAAAAGAGCCCGGATTGAAATCCAGTACTTTCCGATAAAAAATTATCGCCTGGGAATAACGGCCTAGTTTACGATAGGTATCTGCTAATTCCAGAGTCTTGTACTCGTCATACGGTTCTTTGTCAAGAACACGAGCAAGCCGTTCGATTTTTTCTTCCAGACGACCTGTTTTCTTCAAAATAACGTCAAGATTGTTCCGTGCAAGGACGAAATTCGGATCAATCTTCAGTGCTTCTTCCAATTCACAAATCGCTTCGTCATATAATCCCTTGTTGTAATATACGATCGCCAGGTTATTATGCGCACCTGGATCGTTAGCTGGGATACGCTCGGCAAAACCTTTAAGTATTTTGAGTTCTTCAGGTGATATCATTTTATCATATTTAGTTTCTTCAAGATCAATTCCAGGCTCGTAGTATCAGGAAGCAAAAGGAAATAAGCTCTCAGTGGTTTATCCATTTCTCCAAAATCAAATTCACTTTCAACACAAAAAATAAAATCCTTTTCACGGCCGAATTCGAGAACGACACTCGATAGAACAGCCCCAACCATATCGACGATCATCCCTGGAACACTGGGTAGTATCAACAATCCAAGGAGTTCACCGAGTGCATTCATATAGGAACAGGATAAGATATTACTAACTTCCTTTAATAGAGATTCCTGTACCTCCGCCGGGTTCTCCTGAGCAGCCGGCATAAGCAGGGAGGTTAACTCCTGAGCATCCTCATATGGATACAGTAAGAGGGTACGTCCCGTGAGATCACCAAGAAAATACATAAGAACTGAAACAACAACATCATTTGGATCAGCGATGCGCAGGATAACATCTTCTAAAGGCCCGGTCAGGATCTTGGGAACACGCACCATCACTTTCTTGCCCATAAGCTGAGAAAGCGAGGTTGCAGCATGTCCGCTCCCTATATTAGCCACTTCCTTTAATGCATCAAGTTGTTCCGGGTTTAACCGTTTCGCATCAATCATACAAACCCCCTCGGGTCAAGTATCAAAATAGGATAACCGTCCGCATAGATAGAACATCCAGAGAATAATGGTGATTCAAGCAGAGTATCAAGTGGTTTTACAACGATCTCTTCTTCATCGACGATGGAATCTGCAATAAAACCTCGACGTTTTCCCGCATGTTCGATAACGACGAGTGATTTCCGATCGACCGAACTGGTACACCCCATACACTCACCAAGCCGCACGAGCGGAAGGATTTCGTCTCGAAGCGGTAAAAGCTCCCGATGATATACTTTCCTGACCATATCTCTGTTCAGATAGAGTGTTTCCTTAACACATGCCAGTGGCAGGGCAAACCTCTGTCCATCAACTTGTACGATCATCGCACGTACGATCGCCATGCTCAGTGGCAGGTCGAGTGTGAAACAGGTGCCGACGCCGATCTTTGACGAGATAAGCAAACGACCACCAAGCCTCTCTGCTGTTTTTTTCACGATATCCAATCCGACACCGCGCCCAGAAATATCAGAAACCTCATCGCGCGTCGAGAAATCCGGATGCGTTAAGAGGTGATAAACATCATATTCGTTCAGATGAAGAACTTCCTCCTCAGTGAGAATACCCTGATTTATTGCTTTCGCCTTGACTGCCTTGATATCGATCCCGCTACCGTTATCCGCTACGGATACCAGTATCCTGTCCCTCTCGCGCTGTGCTTTCATTTCGATCTTGCCGCGGTATTCAGTCCCTTTTTTGCTCGTAGGTATACCATGATCAAGGGCATTTCGGATAAGATGCATGAGAGGCACCTTCAACTGATCGATGATCGAACGGTCCACCTCAATGTGCGCACCGACGACGCTGAGTTCTACGGTTTTATTCAAACGCAGTGACTCATCGCGGAACCATCGCGGGAAAAACTCAAAAACGTTCGAAAGTGGCAGCATACGTAATTTCATTACTTCATCCCGGAGTGATGCAATAATCCACGTTGCAGTATCATTCAGACTGGTGAGCCTGTCATCGTCGATCTCCTGACTCAATGTAGCAAGACGCGAACGCGATATCGTTAATTCGTTTGCCAGGTTAAACAATGTATCGAGTTTTTCCATTTTGATACGTACTTCAGAAAACCGCTCAGCATTAACCGTACCCTTACGTAACTTGAAGGTCTGCCCTTTTTGTACTTTATCGATAGCATCAAGGATGTCGTCCACTCCAGGCAATTCTTTGTTATCATTCAGTGCCCTTGCTGATCCATCCAGCACATCAATAATAACAAAAAGAATATCAATAACCGACGGTTTTACCTTCCCCTGTTTCTTGCTTTCACCTAAGATGTCTTCAGTTCTATGACTCAATCGTGCTAGCGGGTCATATCCCATGGTTTGAGCCATGCCTTTGATCGTATGGAAAATACGAAAAACCTCTGAGATCGATTCCGATGTATCCGGATCACGTTCTAATATCAGCAGATGACGATTCAACTGTTTGATATATTGCTTAAACTCACTGATGAATAGTTTTACGTAATCTTCCATTATTTTTTCGCGATACGCTCGATTGATTCCAACACTCTCGATGGCTGGAAAGGCTTTACAACGTAATCGATCGCACCAGCCTGAACTGCTTCCAAAACGAGTGCTTGTTGACCCATTGCAGAAACCATGAGGATCTTCGCTTCTGGATCCATTTTCTTGATCTCTTTTACTGCTTCGATACCACTCATATCAGGCATGATAATATCCATCGTCACAAGCTCGGGTTTGAATTCTTTGTATCGTTCTACTGCTTCTTTCCCGGTTGCTGCCTCACCACAGATTGTATGACCACCCTTTTCCAGGATATCGCTCAGCATACGACGCATGAACATCGCATCGTCCACGATCAGTATCCTCATGTAACCTCCTTTGATAAGGTTTTTTCCAAGTCTAAAATGTGAATCGGCTTCTTATCGTCCTCATAAATACCCGTAAAAAAGTTCGTTTCCTTTTTCGTCGAACGCAACTCACCGCGATCGCTCAATCGGGAAGCATCCACTTTTTTCGTCCCGAATAACTCATCAACTTTCAATCCAGCGATCCGCCCTTTTGCTTCGGCGATAAGCAATAACTCACCGGTCTCGACACCGCCAAGTCCCAAGCGCTGCCTGAGCGATATCACCGGGATGACATTTCCGCGTATGTTAACAAGACCGAGGATAAAACTCGGCACTTTTGGAACTTTTACCGGTTCTTGCCACTCAACCACCTCGCGGACATGCAGAATATCAATCCCGATATGTTCATCCCCTACACGAAACACTATCAACGATTCCATCATACACTCCATAAATAGCGAAACCGTACGATACCAAATGGATCGACCCGGAATCCTTCAATATTACTCTTTACAGCGTACGTGTCAACACCATGAGAGAGGAAAATCCATGGAGCCTCTTTGACAATAACTTTCTCAACATCACGGTAGATCCCGCTCCTTTTCTTGGTATTCCGTTCAGAACGAGCTGCTTCAATAGCTTTGTCAACATCGGGATTTGAATACCAGGATGAATTACCCGCTCGCCCAAAACTTCGGGAATGGAAAAGCGGATAAAGAAAATTATCTGGATCACCATTATCCGATACCCAACTTTTCATACAGAGTAAACTCTCCCCCCGGTATCCTCGCTCAAGAAAATCTTTCCACACCATTGCATTGATCGTCAGGTTTATCCCGATATCTCCAAGTGCCTCACATAAAAACTCCGCTCGTCGACGAGCGACCGGGCTTTCACGAATATCAAGCGGATACGTGCCATCCGGTCCGCTCCCGTAACCAGCCGCCTTCATCAAAGCTCGCGCACGGTCCGGATCATACGAGTAACCAGAAAGTTCCTTATTGAATACGTACATACCCGGGGGGAATACCCCGTATGCAGGAACAGCCTGTCCCTCCATGGACTCACGGACATACCGTTCCTTATCGATTGCATAGTTCATTGCCTGCCGTACTTTGAGGTTCTTAAACGGCGTATCAAGTTCAACATTGATCCCCACGTATTGAGTAGACAATTGAGGACCTGCGATGATTACGGCTGGGTCGAATTCATGTATGATATCGGCTGAGATCTGCATAAGATCGATCTCGCCCAGTTTAAAAAGTCTGATCGCCTGGCTGTTATCCGGGATAATCTTCACGATTATCCGATCCACTGCCGGAGGGCCATCAATAAATCTATCGAATGCCTCGAGATGTATTTCCTTTTCTCTCTCCCATTTGGCCAGACGATAGGGACCACATCCAAGTGGTGTATCAGAATTGAACCGGACAGGAGTAATGTCACACGCTCCACATGCCAGGTTTGCCAGAAAAGGAAGATAGGGAAACCTAAGCGTGAAGCGAACACGCTGTTCATCCAGAGTGGCGACATTCTCAACATAGTCAATAAAACTCACATTCGGTCCCTGTTTCACGCGCTTCACCATTTCCACGATATTCGACGATGTTACCCGTGTTGCATCATGGAAGAAAACATTCTTTTTTAGAACAAAATCCCACACAAGACCGTCCTTCGAAACAGAAAATGATTCTGCGATACCCGGGACAAGATGATTTGCTGAATCGAATGAAAATAATCCAGTAAAGATCTGTTCAATTATTTCATGACTACGCGCGTCAGTCTTATTCGCGGGATCGATAATGATCGGCTCGATAGACTGACGATACACGATCGTTTTGCGTTCTTGTCTTATAGTTGAAATCCTCTTTTGGTGTGCGCGCAGTACGCCACGGATCTGCTGACTGGTTTGTGCATTAATGGTGACCGTCTCCCCGTATTTCTTAAAACCTTTTTTAATCCGTCCATAATCGGTATTCAGATCCCGAATACATTGGGTAAGGGAATTACATTGGGATTTCATGCGTACCGTAGACTCGATCATCTCTTGCGACAGATATGCAAGATTACCCAGGACATCATTGTTTTCCCGTAGAATTGCTCGTGATGACTCCAAAGAACCAATTCCCCGGTCTACATCGCTCATGCATTTGACCAGAAACTCTGATAATTGATCCATGTTTTTTGACATATCTCCGGCAACGTCAGCGATCTTATTGACGTATGTACTGGTCCGGTCAGCCAGATCCTTGATCTCGTCGGTTACAATACCAAGTGCAGTTGCATGTTCTCCTGAACGAGCACTTTCGATGCCGGCATATAGCCCAAGGATCTTTGAACGTTCAGTGATCCTTCTGAGATCATACAATGGGGTTTCGATCAATCCTGCTTCTTGTTGCACATCAAGCATCTTCTGTTTGAGATCATTGAGTAACTTTGTAACATCGTGATAGAATGACATCCCTTTTGAAAGAGCCTCACAAGCCTCATCATTAGTTTTCAGCCAATCCTTGATCTCGTTCGCGATCGATTGTATTATTTCATAAAGTTGATTGGTTTCGCTTACTAGTTGCAGGATGGAACGTTCTGAAGCCTGGGCATCCAACTTACCGACATCCTGAGAGATCAATTCGTTTAGGATCCGATCATAACTGCGGGAAGCATGATCCAAAGCATTGTTCAATTCCACACACGTTGGTTTAAAAGTCGAATCATCATGATTGCCTATCAACCTTGTCCTTAGATTGTTTGTACGTCTAAACAGGGTCTCAAGTGCGATCTCAAGCACAGCAGATGATCGGGCAGTATCATATATATCGCCAAGCCATTGGGAAAACCTTTCATTCTCACTTATCAGCATTGTATGCAATGCCTTCTGAGCATCCACTGTTTGCGCGATCTTTTTTATCCCTTGTTCGATCGTTGGTATAAGTGCGAGTAATTCCTCCATGATTGTCGAAAATTTCGTGTTGATTTTTTTCAAATCGTACATGATATTACTTATTCTAAGAAGATCATGACCGAGTTCAACAGATTGTTTGATGATCGTTTTTGCCAGTTCAGGGATCCGTTCAGAAGGCTGTTGCACGCTCTTGACCAATGTCGTCATTTCCCGGGCAATGACCTCGAAACCCCGCCCCTGGTGCCCTGCATGAAAAGCAGTGATCCCGGCATTGCGCGATGCGACTTCTATCGAATCTGATACCGTATTGATGTTCTTGATCAAATCCTCTAATTGAAGACCGTTTGAATGAATGCGATCGAAATATTGAGAAATATTTTCCAGGTCACTGGTGATTTGACTAGATACCTCTAATGAATCATTGACTTTATCGACACTCTGTATAAGAAGGTCCTTAGTTTTCTTGATTTCTTGTTCAAATACGGCTGTACCTTCAAATTCTAGTTCAACAGCAGCAGATAAATTGTCGAACTTTTTACGAATTTCCAGCATTAACTCAGTGTCATTTTCAAGCGTTTTTTCGATTTCCCTGCCTATTTCCGTAAGTTTTCGAAAAGCAACATCATATTCTCCCAAAGGTTTCTTTATTCCATCAATAACCTCTTGCTTAATATCCTGCTGCATGTAGAGTAATTGTATAAATTTTTATATAGATGTCAATAGCAGAACTGCGGGAAAGCGTCCAGATTACTGCATAATTAGCGTTAACCGCAGCATCACCTGACTACTTCGCTGTTTGAATGGAGCGATCGACAAGAGTTGAGGTCTTACACAAACAAAATGCCAGGACCCAGAATCGAACTGGGGACACCCGGATTTTCAGTCCGGTGCTCTACCAACTGAGCTATCCTGGCTTTCATCCATTTTATATGGTTTTTAAGATCTGTCAAGGAGGAAAGATCAATTAGTTGTCGGTAGTTTTTGGTACATTCGAATTTTGATAAGGTAGTGTCTAGCGTATAGGGAATCATTTTTGGACATCATTGCTTTTGTCCTGTGGATGATCATCGAAGTGGTCCAGGTAATTCTCCGGCCCAAACAAGATAATTGACATACCAGTAAAAATATATATGATATCGTCGGAGGTATCTATGAAAAGAGATTTTCTATCCATTTTCGATCTCTCAAAGAAAGAAATCTTCGAATTACTGGAGTTATCACGAAATATTAAACTATCTCAGAAAAACCGCATTGAACAACCCATATTACGTAATCACACCCTGGCGATGATATTTGAAAAACCATCTTTACGGACACGCATCACATTTGAAACAGGAATGACCCAACTTGGCGGTCATGCAATATATCTTGCTCCTCAGGATATTCAGCTCGGCAAGCGGGAAACAGTCGCTGACGCCGCAAAAAATATTTCCCGCTGGGTGGATATGATCATGGCCCGGGTTTTTGCTCATAAAACAGTTAAAGAACTTTCGAAAAACGCCACAATACCGGTGATTAATGCCCTTTCTGATTTGGAGCATCCTTGTCAGATCATGTGCGATCTGTTCACCATTCTTGAACACAAGGAGTCGCTCAAGAATGTTACAGTTACCTATATCGGCGATGGTAACAATGTGTGTAATTCCCTGATAGCTGCAGCATCGCTCCTGAATTTAAGGTTGAAAGTGGCCACCCCTAAAGGATATGAACCCCATAAAGAATATTTGAAAAACGCACGAACTGTACAGGTATACAATATTCCTGAAAAAGCAGTCCGTAATACCGATATTGTCTATACTGATGTATGGACATCCATGGGTCAGGAAAACGAAACAGCTCAGCGGAAGAAGATCTTTGCCAAGTTCCAGGTGAACAAGAAACTGCTCAAACTCGCAAAGAAGACCGCCCTTGTTATGCACTGCCTGCCAGCTCACCGCGGGGAAGAGATCACAGCAGATATTATTGATGGACCTCAGTCCATTGTATTCGATCAAGCTGAAAATAGACTCCATACCCAGAAAGCATTGATGATCTGGCTCCTGCAAAAATCTTGATCTTTCCTTCTCTATGACCACCCATCAATGGTTTTGTATCGGAATATGCCTGCTTGTATACTGTCTTATTGTTTTTCTTCACCGATACAAATCCATCATTGCGTGGGCAGGAGTCGTCGTACTCATCGTTTTCAATATACTGCCCCTGACTAAAGTCGCCGTTCATATTAACTGGAACATCCTCGGTATATTTTGGGGAAGCCTGGTCATTGCCGAACTCTTCATCTACTCGAAAATCCCTGCATATCTTGCTGAAGCGATCATCGATCGTTCCCGTAACCTTGTCTGGGCGATCATCTGGCTCTCAGCATTCAGCGGGATAATTTCCGCCTTCGTCGAAAATATCGCAACGGTGTTAATCGTTGCTCCGATCGCTTTTGAAGTCTCAAAAAAACTGAAAGTCTCACCCATTCCCTTTATTCTCGGTATATGTCTTTCCTCTAATCTCCAGGGAACAGCGACTCTGGTTGGGGATCCTCCGAGTATGATCCTTGCCAGTGCTACCCGCATGACTTTCAATGACTTTTTCATATTCCAGGGCAAACCAGGACTGTTTTTTGCCGTAGAATTTGCCGCCATAGTATCGCTTGTAGTAATATATTTCCTGAATCGGAAACACACAGAGAAAATAGAGGTGATCAGGGATGAAAAGATCGTCAGTCTTGTGCCTGGATTCCTTCTCATTGCTCTGATCGCAGGACTAGCGATCGGTTCGTTCATGCCACATTTCATGGATTATATCGGCGGGATCATATGTTCCAGCCTTGCCCTGATCGGCATTACCTGGAGTTTTTTCACCACAAAAATAAAGACTTTTCATGTAATCCGCGATACTGATTGGGAAACGTTCTTCTTCCTTGCGGCGATCTTCGCACTCATCGGTTCACTCACTGAAACAGGAACTACGATAATCCTTGCCAGAACAGTCGGATCCCTTACCTCAGGGAATCTTCTCATCACCTACATCGTGCTCGTTGTATTCTCGGTAATCATCTCTGCTTTTGTCGATAATGTTCCCTATTTTGCCGCTATGGTCGGCGTTATCACCACCCTTGCACAGGAATACGGATATCCATCCTACCTTTTGCTTTTTGGTACGATCATTGGCACAACGATCGGTGGTAATATCACTCCGATCGGTGCAGCGGCGAATATCGTTGCGGTTGGATTGTTAAAGAAAAACGGTCATGATATTTCCTTTGCCAGATTCATGAAGTATGGATTGCCATTTACTCTCGCGGCAGTAACCGCAGGCGCAGTCTTTATCTGGATTTTCTGGTCCTGATACTACCCTTGATTATCTTAAACCAATCACTATAATAATATGTGAATCTCCGGCATATTCTACAATTCATCATCTATGATCCAATACGCAAGATAATTGCCATCCTTTTTGCCTTCGGATTGTGGTTTTTCGTTTCCCTGGATGGTGTCTACCAGCAGACCAAAAAGGTCCGAGTGGATTATATGAATATCTCGAACTCCCTGATACTATCCGATTCACTCCTTTACATAAAAACAATATTACGAGGTCGGGGAAGTGCGTTGTTAAGCGCATGGGCCGCTCCAATAACAGCCCGGTGTGATCTTGAAGGCTTAAAGCCCGGGATATATGAGATCCCGGTCAATAGTCTGCCCACTCCAATACCATTCAATAATATTACGGTAGAGCATACCATTGAAACAATAAGCTTCACGATCGATACCATAATTGAAAGTCAGGCATCGATAATGGTACCGTTGCAGGGGAACCTTAAAAACGGGTATTCGATCAGTGATGTTGTGATCAATGATTCTCTATTTATTATCGGCCCACGGGGGATGATCGAAACGACTGAATTCGTTCTGACTGAAACACTGGATGTGAAAAACAGAAGCAATTCGTTCTCAAAACAGGTACACTTAGCCCCGCACTCTCCCCTTGTCAATTTATCACGATCGGTGGTAACAGCAGAGATAATCATTGACACCACGGTCGAACGGATGATCACTAACCTCCCGCTGAAGTTGATCTTCACTCCGTATCAGCGTGTTACCTCGGAAAAGATCAGTCTGGATACATTGATTGTAAAAGGGCCACGGTCCCGAATGAATAACCTTAGTAAAGGAGATATCACAGTACGTATTACTCTATCGCAACTCACCAGCGGGGAACATAATCTCCCGGCAACGATCATTTTACCTGATTACGTAACGCCTGTTTATTCATCTCCGAAACGATTTGCGATAAAGATACACTGATCATCCGTGCCAAAAAACAATGTATGCATTGAAAAACGTGCAAGCAACAGCCGGATAGATCAACGCATCCTGGTGGTGATATTCATCATCAGCAGGATCGTATTGCGATCCATTGGTATTCAGTTCGATCGAACTCCCCTGGACTGGTTCTACCAATTCCTCGATCCTCTACTCCTGAAAAATAACCTTTTCGAGAGCATTGTGTTTCTGCATTCGCAGCCGCCGGGATTCAACATCTTCCTGGGTGGTGTACTTGCTCTGGGAAAAACACCATCTGTTATCCTATTCAACCTTTTGTACATATCGATGGGCTTGATCACTGTAATGCTATTGCATGCACTACTGCGTTACCTGGAGGTACCAAGAACCCTGTCCCTTGCCGCAAGCATATTTTTCATGCTCAGTCCGCCGGTCATTCTGTATGAGAACTGGCTCTTTTATACCTACCCCGTAACCATGCTGATACTGCTCAGTGCATTCCTCCTCTATCAATACCTGGAGCGACCAAGATCCAGTACTCTTATTCTATTTTTCAGTACCCTTGTCTTGATCATCTTGACCCGTACAATATTCCATACCCTATGGTTTATTGCGATCATTGTGTGGCTTTTGTATTTGCAGCGATCACGCTCGAAACAGATACTTTTATGCGCTCTTGCACCTTTTATATTAATAAGTGCGGTTCATACAAAAAATATGATCCTGTTTCAGCAAACGGGTTTCTCATCGTGGTTTGGGATGAATATCGCCAAGATGACACTTACCGTACCATTACACAAGCTCCAGGAAGATATTGATAAAGGTGTTCTGTCCCCGATCGCATGCCTGGAACCATTTGGTACACCAGAAGAATACCATCGTTTTGCCTGTTTCAATACGATGACACATATCCCGGCACTCGATATGCCGTATAAATCGACCGGTTACCCTAATTATAATCATCTCGGCTATTTATCAGTGTCACAACAGTATCTAAAAGCGGCTCGACATCTGATCATAAAATATCCTCACTACTATCTGCTTTCGGTCGTGAAAGCCATCTATGCTTATCTGCAACCATGCTCTGACCGGGCGATCTTTGTGCACGAAAACCGATCCCGTATTGGTATCTGGACGACAATCTATGAAGACTACCTTCTCGGTAATCGATTACGTTCATTGTGGCATACCACCTTTAAAAATCGGTACGGTCAGGGGCGGATCGTTCATCTAAATTTCCTCTTTTTTACAGCGCCCTTTATTATTGGATGGAGCCTGTACACCCTTTGGAAGAAAAAACTACATCAATCACGCACGCGTTGCGCTGTGCACCTGTTCCTGGTCAGTACTATCATCTATGTGACCTTTATAGGTAATATGCTTGAAATGAGCGAAAATATGCGCTTTCGGTTCCTGGTTGTGCCGTTCTTTTATGTACTTTTTTGCCTTTTCTTCAAGCAAATTTTTAAGAAATCTCAATAACTTGACAGTATATTTATTTGGTATATAATAGTGTTTTGGACGGCCAATAATTACGCGAGGATGGCGGAATTGGCAGACGCGCTGGATTTAGGATCCAGTTCCTAAAGGAATGGGGGTTCAACTCCCCCTCCTCGCACATTCTGGAGGATCAAGGTGCACTATGAGATCTCAACTGATGGAGAAGTTGAAAAAGTAGCGGTTATAACTATCCCGAAGCAGAATTTAGATAGATCGATCGACACACGATTGAGCGCATTACAGAAAGACCTGGCGATCAAGGGATTCCGTAAAGGCAAAGTACCAAGAGATATAATACGCGCTCGATACTATGATTCCCTTAAAGTGGATGCAATGAATGACATTGTCAACGAGTCTTTCTGGGAGCTTCTGAAAGAGCGATCATGGCTACCTGCCTCACGTGCAGAGATCAAAGATATGAACGAAGGCGAGAACATCGTCTTCACATTACGTTTCGAGATAATCCCGGAATTTACAGTTGAGAAATACAAGGAGATCGAACTGTTCAAGGAAAAAACTCCTCCCGACGACCTGTTGCTTGAAAAAGCAATGGAGCAGGTCAAAGAACATTATGCAACTGTAAGTGACATAAGCCGTCCGGCAGCAGTTGACGACATCGTAACGATGGATATCACTATTATTGAAGATGGTACTATAAAAAAGCGCGATACTGACGTTGTCATGATGATCGGTGATCGAAGCTTCCCGGATGAGGTAAATCGTACCCTGGTGGGCACAAATTCAAAAGAACAAAAACAGGTCATTGTGGGTACGGCAACACACTCATTATCGATCAAAAAGATCCAGGAACGTGTACATCCGACAATTGACGACGCTTTTGCTAAAAAACACAATTTCAACGACTTGGAGGGACTCCGACAAAAAGTCCTTAAGGATGCAAAAGAACTTGAAAAACAGCGGGAGGATGAAGAACTGAAGGAAAAACTCTCACGCATTATGTTAGAACGCACGCAGTTCTTGACACCATCATCAATGGTCACTGTCGAATATAAGAAAATGCTCCAGCGCATGAATATTGAGGATAATGACAGCAACCGGGAACGATTCTGGGATACTGCCGAAAAACGAACCCGACTCAATCTAATCCTGGACTGGATCGCCCAACACGAAAATATCACGGTTGATGATCAGGATGTTGCACAACTGACCAAAGCCATGGGATTGAACGTAACCAAAGAGAATAAATCAGATATCAACAATTACATAAAAACCATGTTAATCAGAGAAAAAGCGCTGAATTTCGTGTATGAACATGCACGCATCAGCGAAAAGAACCGCATACTCACACCAAAGGAGGCAAATAATGATACCCATTCCGTACGTCATTGAACAAACCGGGCGCGGTGAACGGGCTTATGATATATATTCAAGACTGCTCAAGGAACGGATTATCTTTATTGGCACACCGATCGACGATACTGTCGCCAATCTTGTCATGGCACAACTGTTATTCCTTGAGGCTGAGGATTCAGCAAAAGATATTAATCTCTATATTAATTCACCCGGTGGTGTCGTTTCATCAGGATTAGCTATCTACGATACCATGCAGTTCATCGCTCCCCCTGTGTCAACCATATGCATTGGAATGGCGGCAAGTATGGCAGCTCTTCTGCTCGCTGCCGGGGAAAAGGGGAAACGGTATGCCCTCCCCCATACACGTGTTATGATCCACCAGCCAGAAGGTGCCTATGCAGGACAGGCATCGGATATCGAAATCCATGCAAAAGAAGTATTGACGATCCGACAGGTCTTGAACGAAGTACTGGCTCAACACACAGGCCAGACAGTCGAAAAGATCACAAAAGATACCGACCGAAATTTCTTTATGTCATCTGATTCAGCAAGAAAATACGGAATAATCGATGAAATAATGGAGAAACGTATTAAATAATGCCAAAAATCATCTGTCACTTCTGCCAGCGGTCTAAACCGACCGTGCAACGCTTTTTTCGTGGGACGAAATCATATATATGTAACGAATGCGTAACTCTCCTCCATGAGATACTCCAGGACGAGGAATCGGCGTTTCCAGTGAAGAATTTCACTTTACCAAAACCCTCCCAGATAAAATCCTTTCTCGATCAATACGTTATCGAACAGGAACAGGCAAAAAAAGTTATCTCCGTTGCGGTATATAATCACTATAAGCGGGTCATGCACCCATCAAATGACGTGGAGCTGCAAAAAAGTAATATCTTGCTTATCGGTCCCACAGGGACAGGGAAAACCCTCCTCGCGGAAACACTTGCCCACCTGCTCCACGTTCCATTTGCCATCACCGATGCTACTCCGCTTACTGAAGCGGGCTATGTCGGTGAGGATGTCGAAAATATCCTTCTCAGGTTGATCCACGCCAGTAATTTTAATATCGAAGCGGCGCAAATGGGCATTATATACATCGATGAAATAGATAAAATCGCCCGGAAACAGGACTCGCCGTCGATCACCCGAGATGTCTCTGGCGAAGGTGTGCAACAAGCCCTTCTCAAGATCATTGAGGGAACAGAATCGAATGTTCCTCCACATGGTGGCCGGAAGCATCCGGAGCAGGATTTTATCAAGATCAATACCAGGAACATCCTTTTCATTTTGGGAGGGACGTTTACCGGATTGGAGGACATTATTGCCAAACGATTGAATAAGAAGCGCATGGGATTCATGTACCACGAGGAAAAATCCATTGATAACCATGAATGCTTGCTTGAGCATGTTTCACCAGGAGATCTGATCGCATATGGCCTTATTCCTGAATTCATCGGCAGGGTCCCGATTATCACCGCCCTTAATCCGTTATCTGAAAACGCACTCGTCGATATCCTTGTGAAACCAAAGAATGCATTACTTACACAATACTCCAAGTATTTCCAAATGGAAGGCTTAAAGCTCCATTTTACTGATGATGCCCTCACTGAGATCGTCCACCGTGCACTCTCCTATAATACCGGGGCGCGTGCATTAAGGTCTGTCATGGAAGCATTCATGCTCGATATTATGTTCTCTCTCCCAGACAAAAAGAACATCGACACCTGTACGATCACTAAAAAAGTAATCACAAACGGATCAGAGCCAAGATACACCGAAAAGAGAAGGCATAAAGCCCAATGAGCATTTTCTCCATTTTAACACGAACATTGCAAAAGAGGAAACTCAATAAGCAGTTCCGACCTTTGGGCATGAAAAAACGCAGTACGTTCCTGGTTTCAGTACCGAGCAGGACTGATCATGTCATGTCCACGCTGGCATTTCTTGGTGGATTGAAGACCTGGGGACAAGTAATCGTTCTGGTCCCGCAGTGCGTTCACATTTTTTACACATGGCTTTCAACAAAATATTTTACTGAAATCATCTACCCTAAATCCGTTCGTCATTTTGGCAAAGAAAGAAAGGATATTCAGCAACGGTTACAGAACAGGACGATCCATTTTCTTGTCGAGCTTAATACACCGGTCAATATATCGCTTCCTTTTATCGTCAATTCAGAAAAACGTGTCTGTTTTTTTGGTACGAACAATTTCCCTTACTACAACATAATGATGAAAGATGGATATACGTCGCTATCCGAATTTTTCAACATAAAAAAGGTCGATCCAATCAAGATGATCAAATTTGCTAAAAGTACTAAAGCTCAGGTACGAGCAGCGTACGGCAAACGCAAACCATTATGCTTTGTAAACGGACCAGTCCCAGGTACATGGACGGGTGATACGATCAGCCTCGATAAGGACATTCCTCGGACGGATCCGGATGTACTCAGTGTTTTGAATTGCGCTGATGCATATAGTGGACAACACGATGTGTACTATGAATTCGCCTGCGCATTAAAAAAGAAGATAGTCGAACCATGAACACAAAAAAGATCACTGCAGCCAATATCCTTGAGAATTTAAGTACCTACGATCTGTGGGATATTGGTATACAGGAGGTGTGCCACGCCATTGCACGAGCGCTCAACAGCAAAAAATACGGTCTTGTTCGGAAAAATGGACCGTTAGAGAACATAAAAATGAAGCAAGGACTTACGGAAAAGGTATTTGGTCAGCGCCTTGAGCAAAAAGAAAAACCATTATTCACCATGCATGACGGTAAAGATACCCACCTTATGTACTTTTTTGATGTACTTCCCGGGGTCATTAGTACTGAAGAACACACATCTGTATGCACTATACTGAAAATAATCACAAAAGCACTCCAGATGCGTAGTGTTTCCAAAGAACGTATTGTCGAAACCCAGATTATCAACCAGCTTAACCTTAATGTAACAACTGCCCTTGATGAGAACAAGATTGTCACGACCCTCGAGACGGCTGCCCGACAATTACTGGGGATCGAGGATATATACCTTTTTTACATCATTAATGATGCAGCAATTGGAAGCACACTCACACTACATTTGACTGACATTCCAAAAAGGACTTATGACCAGTTATTCCGTGTGCAACAGATATTTACGGTACGTCGAGCAAAATCAGTATTCACACGCCTGCAGAGATCAAAAGATAATCCGCCAATACTGACATTCATCCCCTTTACTATTAAGAATGAAGTCAGGGGATTCTTTGTTATCTTTCAGGACATTCTTAATAATAACAAAACGTATGGGATCACTCGTTTGCGTTTCCTGGCAAATCAGGCTGCACTGGCAATGGAACGCATCGATCTGTTCAGAGCACTCAACCGTACTCTGAAAGAAAGCCAGGGTATTCAAGAACTTGTTAAGATCATGCTCTCTTCATTGGATCTGTCATCACTTTTCAACGAAATTCTCCAGCGAGCACAAAAAATATTAGGCTTCAAGCGTATCTTATTCTCTCTCCTTGATCCAAAAACAGATTCTTTCACACGTGTGGCGGGGGTAGGAATATCAGCGACCAAGCTCAAACGTGCACAGAAGATCCACCCACCCCGGGCAACGATTGAAAGTCTTTTTCTGAATCGATACAGGATATCTAATTCTTACTATATCCCTGCGGTTGAAGTAAGCCGTATTAGACCCGAAATCAAAGAGTATGAACTGTATACTCATCCACCATCAAGGCATAGGTTGGCTCAGGTATGGGATGCCGGGGATATCTTTGTCTCACCCGTTTACTCAAAATTACGCGCTTTGGTTGCCGTACTATCACTTGACAGACCTGCTAACAACCTTGTTCCGACAATCGAGCAGGTCAGACTGCTCGAAACATTTGGAGATTTTTTCGGAATGGCGATTGAAAACACACAACTTTTTGAGAAGATCGAAGAATTATCCAATACCGATGAATTGACCGGTATCCGCAATTACCGTTATCTTCGTGAAAGAATCGCAAAGCTTATTGATGATCCACCCACACCATTCACGCTCGTCCTGATCGATCTGGATAATTTCAAAACATATAACGACCGTTACGGTCATGTTCGGGGCGATAGAGTACTCCGAACATTTGCACAAAATCTGACCAATGCGCTTGGGAAACAGGGGCTCGCAGTACGGTATGGAGGGGATGAGTTTATTCTTTTGTTACCTCGCACCAGTATCCAGCGTGCAGAGAAAATTCTTCAAGATATTCAGCTATATATGAAAAAACATATGAATGGCAAAAAGAAGCCACCCGTTCCTTTCACTTTCGGCACGGCAAATCACCCCAAACATGGACAGAATATCGGTACTCTCATTGACCGTGCTGATCATATGCTCTATGAACGTAAGGCTAAAAAGAAAAAATGAACATACAGAGTATACGAGAAAAATTCAGTTCACGTGCATTAGTCATCTACTTTTTAATCGGGATCGGATTGATGGCAATCGTCACCTTTATCTATTCCAACTATCTTATCCAAAAGATCAAGGAGGAAACAGAAACTACCTCCCGTATATTCGCTGAGTTTGCTCGTGGTACGAGCATCGATGAAGAAAGACTCGTTGAACTTTTCTATACCGAGGTGATCCAAAAAATTGATTTCCCGGTCATCCTCACTGATGAAAATGGAAATCCCTATTCGGCAAAGAATATCCAGGCAAAAGATCTAAGTGCAGCGGTCGAAAAGTTGGATCGTGTCCAAGAACCAATACCGATGATCATACGGCATGGCAGTGATTCAACCCTGGTCGGTTATGTTCACTGGGGACTATCACCATTTACTAAATCACTGCAGATACTACCATTCGTCGAAACGGTATTCTTGATCGCTTTTCTCTTCCTTGGTTTTTGGGGCTATCTGATCTACCGAAAGAGTGAAGAAGAAAAGATCTGGAATTCACTTGCCCGGGAAACCGCTCACCAACTGGCTACACCCTTATCCTCCCTGATCGGCTGGCTTGAAGCGTTCAAAGGGAAATTACCAGAGGAGATCAACCAGGGCATACAGGAAGACGCCCAGCGTATGAAGGAAGTTTTGGAAAAATTCTCACGTATTGGCCTGCCACCCCGATTAGTACAACGAGATCCAACAGATATCATCAAGCAATCTGTTGCATACATGCAGAAACGGGCTCATCGGAACATCACGTTCGAAGAATGCATTGAACATCTTCCGGCTGTGCGCTTTGATGATATCCTCCTTGGCTGGGCAGTCGAGAATATACTAAAAAATGGATTGGATGCGATCGGCAGTGATCCAGGTAAGATCACGACAAAAGCATTTGAACAAACCAGTTCGGTTTATATCGAGATATCTGACACCGGCAAAGGAATAAAAACTGCAACCAAGATATTTAAACCGGGCTTCACAACTAAAAAATATGGATGGGGCCTTGGACTCGTTTTAACGAAAAGAATTGTTGAAGAATATCACAAAGGAAAACTCGTCATCACAAAAACTGGTCCGAAAGGAACAACATTTCAAATAATCATACCAAAGGTGGAACAATGAGAATATTATGGATCGATGATGAAATCGATTTATTGAAACCGTTCATCTATCTTCTTCAACAAGAAGGTTATGATGTGGAAACAGCAACTTCTGGAGAAGATGGTGTATCGATGGCAGCAAAGGAGGTTTTTGATCTAATTTTCCTGGACGAGATCATGCCCGGCGTCGACGGTCTTGAAGTACTGAGGAAGATCAAAAATGAAAACTCCCAGCAGATCGTCGTCATGGTTACCAAGAGCGAAGAAGAAGATATCATGAATAAGGCTTACGGAGGCTGGGTAGATGATTACATCACTAAACCATTCAGTTTTAATCAGCTTCTATCGGTGTTGAACAGAACACTGAAACGCAGGACGATCATTGGTGAAAAGATGGCTGAAGAATACGCCGTCCAGTTCCGTGCATTCACAGAGCCTACAACCAGCAGTGATTGGATCGAATATTATAAATCTATCGTGTCCTGGGACCTGCGGTTTCTGGAAATGGGGACAAAAGACCTGACCCAACTCCAGGAAGAGCGCAAACAGGAGGCGAATGCGGGCTTCGTTAAATTCATCGAGAATGAATATCGCTCCTTTCTATCCGGCAAGGGGCCTGTGCTATCACATAATCTATTTTCGCAATCAGTCCTTCCGTTACTCCAGGAAGGTCCCCTCCATTTCATCGTTTTCGACTCTATGCGCCTCGACCAATACCTCAAACTCGCGCCATTACTCAGGGACTTTTTCGAAACCAAAACGCAATTCTATTATTCGATTCTACCCACGGCAACCCCATATTCAAGAAACTCACTTTTCGCCGGTCTGCTACCCCTGGAGATCGTGCAAAAATACCCCCAGTACTGGGCATATGAAGAAAAGGGCCAGAACCGATACGAAGAAGAATTGTTCAATGAACAAATGAAAGCCCATAATCTTAGAATAAACGCATCGTACTATAAATTATCATCAATGCACGAGATCGAACGGAATACGCAAAAGGTCGCAAATGATAAGGCTGATGTTGTCATCGTGGTCATAAATTTCTTCGACCTGCTCTTTCACTCCATCCCGGGTCGCGGTGATATGAAAGGCATTCTCGATGATGAACGGGTGCTCCTCAATCTACTTACCTACTGGTTTCCGATCTCGCCTATCTTCGAGATATTTAAAACAGCCGCAAGGAATAAACGCCGAGTCGTACTCACTTCTGATCATGGCTTCATTCGAGTACGCCGTCCCGCGATCATATATGGTGGTCGATCAATATCGCCAAACTTGCGATATAAATACGGACCTGCACTGCGTGTCGACAAGAAACATGCCATGCTGTTGAACAATCCCGGTGATATAGCATTACCGAGTGAAGACCCGTCGATCCGTTTCGCAATTGCCAAAGAAGATCACTATTTCATCTACCCGACCAAACCTACTGAGTATGAACGTGAATTCAAATATACGTTCCAGCACGGGGGTATTTCTATGGAAGAAATGATCCTCCCCTGCGCGATCATGACACCGCGATAGCAGTACCTTACCAGGAACTAAGAAGTAAAAATATCCCATTACGTATACCCCTAAGAGCGAAGCCGTACGGGGATTTCCGATTTAAACTTGGGATTGAATGACAAAACGCAGGGCGTAGAGCGTAAAGCGAAAATTCTCAAATTACCCAATTACTAATGACCAATTACAAATGACTGTCTGGATTATTTTCTTCTTTGGATTACGTATTTAGAATTCAGGATTTTCCGCTGCAGATGTAAATGGGGGGCCCCCACCGGAGGGCGAAGAATATTTTAGCAGAGGCCCCAATATTCGGTTATACGCTGATCACGGCGTAAAGGTAAATGGTATGGATATCTTCTGCTCGAATGGAACACCATCCTTGGTCGCGGGTGAAAATTCCCACTTTTTCGCCGCACTCAATGCTGCCGCCTCACATGCTGGATTACCAAAACTTGCCAGGATCGAAGCACTGGTCACCTTACCATTAACACCGACCGATACACGTACAACCACCTTACCGCTTGCTCCAACTGCACGGGCTGATTCAGGATATGCTGGCATGACCTGCTTTGTCGGCTTTGGTTGGGTGATAACCGATGGCTTGGGTGGGGGCGGAGGTTCCACCGGTGGTGCAGAAGCCGTATCAGGAGGAGCGGTTGCAACTGCGGTTGTTTCTTTTTTTGCTACCGCTTCAAGCAATTCTTCTGGTTTCACTATCTCAGGTGGTTTTTCTGGTATTTCCTCTGGCTTTGTTTCGGTTACTATTGGCTTTTCCGCAACCTCCTCTGGTTTTTCCGGTATAACCGCAGCGATCTCTGTCGTATCGGCCGGCGGTAATGACGCAATTGCCACGCGCCTCTCTGCTTCAGGGATCCAATACCTATAGGCACTCGCAAGCTGGATCCCCTGCCCGGTATTTTTCACCCGCGTATAGGCTCCAGATATATCATTTGCTACGATCAAAAATGTGTATGGGATATCCTCATAAATGATGCGCTGGAATTCATTCCAGACTTCCTGTGCTTTTACCCTGTTAAGCATCGCAACACCTGTATCAATAAGCGAATCAACTATGGGATTACTATACGAGACAAAATTAAACCGTCCCTTGCCTGGATCTGAATTCCAGTAGGTTGTTGGATCTATCTTCTCAGACACGCTCCATCCCATGATGTAACCATCAAAATCTCTGGCTACGATCGCTTGGATAAAAGCCCTTGTATCCAAGGTACGGGCATTCACTCGAACGCCAAGGTTCTCAAGATCCGCTGCGACCTTTTCAAGGATCTTCACACGCTCAGGATTCTCTCTGTTAGTAATAATGGTTAAGGTGAAATCCCGCCGTTCTTTATCATAGATCCCGTTTCGATTCCAATCCACATAGCCTTTGCGATCCATGATCTTTTTTGCTTCCGCACGATTGTATTGTATCGGTGTGATATCATCATTATATCCCCATGATGATGGTGGCAAGGGACCGAGTGAAATCGTACCCATTCCGAAAAACACATCATTCAGTAGCTGCTGTGTATTGATCGACATGGTCAATGCTTTTCGTATTTCTATATCCTTAAGGTCCGGATGTGTCAGATTCCAACCAATGTATGTATAGGTATTCCCTGGTCGTGAATCGATCGAGAAATTATCGTTATCCTGGAGCACCTTCGCACTCTCAGGTGTGAGTTTCAGGACTATGTCCAGATCCCCCGCTTTGAAATCATCGACCATTACAGTTACATCGCTATAGTACCGTATATGGATCTCATCGAGCGGTGGTTTCCCTCGAAAATATGAATCGTTCGCCTCAAGCACGATTCCTGAACCTGCTCGCCAGTCCTTGATCTTGTATGGACCGTTGCCTATTGGTGTTTGACCGAAAGCATCGCCTTTGTTCTCATGGATGTGTTTGGGCACCGCTATAATATCGGAATCAGTCAAAATATCCGCATAGACCTTGTTAAAAGAGAACCGTATAGCATATGGTCCAACGATCTCAACATCACTGATAAAACGAAGTCGCGCAATATTGGGATAATTGGATTCCGGATCCTTCATCTGCTGGTAGGTATAATAAACATCTTCGGCAGTGACTGGTTGCCCGTCCCACCACGATACATCATCTCGCAGATAGTATGTGATCGAGGTGAGATCTTCTGAGAATTCCCATGATGATGCTAATTCCGGCTTCATTTTTCCAGTCTGCGGATCGATACGATGGAGGTGCAGGAATAAAAGATCAAGAACCTCATTGGAACCGAACATGGAAGGATTGAGGGGTGAAATGGTTGCAGGTAGACTGGTAACACCGATAACCATTGTTCCACCCTGCTCTCCACCGAGTTTTTCCTCCTGTTTTGTACAAAAAACCAATAGCAGAAGGATGATAATTATGGAATATTTTTTCATAAGTGCCTCCTAATACTATTACATTATAATACTAAATATATTCCTGTCAAGAATCCTTGTCCTGCTGCTGGTTCCCGAAGTATACCTTCATATGCGGCCACGGTATCTCTATACCAGCCTCATCAAATGCTTTCTTGATGCGCTTGCGTAACTCGCCCATTATTTCCCACTGGGCAAGCGGGATAGTATCACCGGTGACTTTTATGTCAATCCCGGAATCACCCAATTTATCAACTCTAAGCACCTGAGGTGGTTTAAGCAGCTTTTTTTTCCATGACTGGTCTTGTGCCATGTCATTACAAACGCGATTGATAACCTCGATGGCATGATCAAGATCCTCCCCATAGCCAACCGAAATATTCATATTCACCCTTGAATACTCTTTGGTGAAATTGCTGGCGACTTGTATCTCACCATTCGGGATATAATGTACGACACCATCGAGATCCCTCAGTATGGTCTCGCGCAAATTGATCTCTTCAACCAGACCAGAAACACCAGCGATCTTCACGACATCCCCTATTCCATACTGGTTCTCGATCAAGATGAATAGACCATTGATAAGGTCTTTCACGAGACCCTGAGCACCAAAACCAATCGCTAAACCGACTATACCGAGACTCGCTAGCGCCGGTCCAATGTTCACCCCTATCTCGGCAAGGATGGTGAACACGACGATCAAACCGATCATTATTCCACTGGTATTTAGAACGACCCGGGAAAGTGTTTTACTGCGTTTTCGAACCTCCACATCAAGTTTGTCCTTCATCCGCACTTTAATCGCACGATGTATAACACGAGGGAGAATGAAGAGTATTAATAGATACACAATCAAACCTAATACGACCGCTATTGCGATCTTGATACCATGCAAATTCAGCCACTCGATCATTGATTCCTCCTGAACCACTCAATAACCTTCTGTAAACCATTCTCAAGACTCACCTCGGGTCGCCAGTGCAACAGTTCCTGCGCTTTCTTTATATCAGGCTTACGTTTCTGTGGATCGCTTTCCGGCAGCGGGTAATATTTATATTCGCTCTTGCTGGTGCAGAGACGTTTTATCATCTCGGCTAGTTCAAGAATCGTGAACTCGCTTGGATTACCCAGGTTGATCGGAAATGGGTGATCATATTCTACCGCTTCAATGATCGCCCTCACCATATCAGAGATATAACAGAAACTCCTGGTTTGCTTTCCACTACCGAAAATAGGGAGTGGATCATTGCGCAAGGCCGCAGTAATTATTGCTGGAATTACTCGGCCATCTCCCGCACGCATACGTTCACCGTAGGTGTTGAATATTCGTACGATCCCTACCTTCAGATCATACTTACGATGATATGCAAGGGTGAGTGCTTCGGCGAAACGTTTCCCCTCATCATATACCGCACGCGTACTGAGCACGTTTACATTCCCTGTATAATCCTCTGATTGCGGATGGACGATCGGATCGCCATATACTTCACTCGTCGATGCAAGCATGAATGCTGCCTGCTTGTGTCGAGCTAACGCTAACATATTATCCGTACCAAAAGACATCACGTGGAGAGTTTCTATCGGATACTTAAGATAGTCGAACGGACTTGCCGGACAGGCAAAGTGAAGGATATGATCGATCGGTCCGTCGATCTTCTTTACCGAACATACATCCTCACGTATCAGAGAACATTTACCGGTTTTAAGAGAATCAGCAATATTGTCTTCCCGCCCGGTTATCAGGTTATCTATTATTATGACTTCTTCACCCTGTTCAATATAATGATCAACAAGGTGTGACCCGATGAACCCGGCACCACCGGTTATTACTATCCTCATCGACCGATCCCGGAATAGATAAATCCTTTTTCTTTCATTTGCTGTGGTTCATAGACGTTTCGCCCGTCAAGAAACACAGGTTGCCTCATGATCTTTTTCAAACGGTCAAAGTCGAGATTGCCGAACTCATCCCACTCTGTGATAAGCATGATGCCATCTACATCCTTCGCTGTTTCGTAGACATCCTTGCAGTATTCGATGTCCGGCATGATGGGTTTGGCATTTTCCATTGCGACCGGATCATAAGCCTTTACGGTTGCCCCACGTTTTTGCAGTTCTCCAATGATCTGGATCGATGGTGCGTATCGCATATCATCTGTATTCGGCTTGAATGCTAGGCCAAGCACACCGATCTTCTTGCCACGGAGATTCCACAACATCTCCTCCATCTTCACGACCGCACGCAGCATCTGTTCCTGATTGATCGCGTCGACCTCTGTTAACAGCCGAAAATCATATCCGAGTTTACCCGCAATACTGATAAAAGCCTTGATATCTTTTGGAAAACAGAACCCACCGAACCCAACACCGGCATTCAAGAAGTCCCGTCCGATCCGTTTATCCATACCTACACCATCAGCCACTTTGATAACGTCAGCTCCGGATGCTTCACAGATAACCGACAAGGCGTTTGCGAATGAGATCTTCATAGAAAGAAACGCATTGGAAGCATGCTTGATCAACTCAGCACTCGCAATATCAGTAACGACCTTGGTACCCTTGATCGGTTTATACAATTCGAGGAGTTTGTCGCGTGCACGTTCGCTCTCCACGCCGAGGACAACGCGGTCGGGATTCAAAAAATCACCGATCGCAGAACCCTCACGCAAAAATTCGGGATTCGAGGCAACATCGAATTCACTTTGATTCTTGTTAAACCGCTCGATTACGGTTCGAACCCACTTTCCTGTTTGTACCGGAACAGTGCTTTTCTCAATAATGATCCTGTAATCCTTCATCGCGGCGCCTATCTCCTCCACGACCTTTTCCACACTCGAAAGATCAGGTTCACCATCCTCCTTGGGCGGAGTCCCGACTGCGATGAAAAGAAATAGTGATTTTTCAACGCCTTCTTTAATAGAAGTAGAAAAACTCAGGCGTCCACCTTTCACATTGCGCTCGATCATCTCCTCAAGACCTGGTTCATAAATAGGTATTCCACCTTTGTTCAGGATATCTATCTTCTTCTTGTCACTATCAACACAGATGACATCGTGTCCGACCTCTGCAAAACAGGTACCAGATACAAGCCCCACATACCCGGTTCCGATCATGCATACTTTCATTAATCCTCCTTTAAGATTTTTTAAATATTTATTTCTTCCGATACAACATAAAGATCACTCCGCCAAGGAGTGAGATAATAAAAATAATAAAGAAAGAGACCAAAGACATAGCAAATGCTGTTTCCCCTTGCATCCCGGCGCGTCCGAAAAGAAAAACATAGGTATATTCGCGCACTCCCAGTGCATTCAATGATACCGGGATCATAGAGATCACGTTTATAATAGGTACATAAATAAAGAATGCTAAAATACTGACTTCGGAAACACCCATACCCTTCATCACATAGAAAGGTGCAAGCGCTAGAAGTGCCTGGATGATCACTGATTGAATGACACAGGCGATGATCACACCCCATGCACCGCCAAAATCAGTTGCGGCCTCATGTAAATGATTCAAACGCTCACCAATCCGTAATAACCTGACCTTTCCAATTACAGGTGAAATCGTCCTGTATGCTCGCTCAGAAAAGAACACATAGGTAACAACGATCACGACGAAAAGACCAACGAGCATAAAAGGAAGGAATTCGGTTTGTTGTTTATTAATAATGAGATACAGAACAGCGCCAAGGGCAAAAATGAATAATCCAACGAATCCTAGAATACGGTCAACGATAACCGTTGCCAGAGCATCAGCTCGCCGTTCTTTCATTGTATATACTACCCGCATAACATCACCTCCGACCGTAGTAGGAAGAAGATTGTTGAAAAAAAGCGCAATAAAATATACTGTCACGGTTCGGATAAATGGGATTTTGAATTTCTTGAAGGCGAGCAGAATCTGCCAGCGCCAGGCCGAGAAGATAATAAAAAGAAGATATGCAATAATAGCATAAATAGTGTACCCTAGTTCCAGGTGTTGAATACGCGAAATGATGGTCGTGACATCGAAACGCCATAAAAGCAGGGCAATAAGGGTAATACCAATAACTATACGTAAAGGGGTCCAAAGCCGTTTAAGAATTTCTTTTTTCAAGTTTATCCAGAATCGCCCGTATCGATTCACCGATCAATGCCAATGAGAAAAAGAGAATCCCTACGATTACAAGTAATATCACAAGATATAGCAGAGGTCGAAATCCTAAACCAAATAACCGAAGTACGATGGAAGCTATACCAACCGTGATGCCCAAAGTGATCGATGAGAAACCAAGTGTGCCGAAATATAATAATGGTTTTTTCATGAATGTCAGTTGAAACTTTACTGCCAATAGATCAAAAACACCGATTAAAATCCTTGATTTCTGCTGATATTTTGGCGATCCGAATCTCCGGGGACGGAGTGTAACCGGGATTTCAGCGATCCTGAAACCCGCATCGTGAGCCAGAGGAACAATAAAGCGATGCCAATCCTTCCGAAGCGCAATTTCCTCCAGGATCTCCTTTCGAAAGGCTTTGATCGAGTTCATATCATGTACACGTAAACTAAAAAGCCGTCTTGCCCAAGCGTTATAAATTCCGGATACGAATTTCTTTCGGTATTTACCTTGTTTCCAGCCAGTGGCAATATCTGCACCATGCTCGATCAGTTCTATGAGTTTTGGAATATCATTCGGATCATACTGAAGATCGGCATCAAAAACTACAATTACCTCGCCCTGAGCAGCATGAGCACCACTTAAAATGGCCTTAGTTTTACCCAAATTCCGCTTATGCTGCACTACTCTGAGATATGGTCTTTTATGTTCCTCCACGATAGTAATGGTACCATCATCTGATCCATCATCAACAAGGATAACCTCATAATTCCGGTGTTTTTTTATAAAAGTATCGAATTCCTGTACAAGATATGGGATATTGACCGCTTCATTGTATGCAGGCACGATGATTGAGATTTTCATAGACATCTATTATACTTATACTCCCTGGTTCGTCAACCCAGCACAAAGAGCAGCAACACCAGGTTCATCACTCTCGCAGCATATCCTGCATCGAATACAGACCGTTTTTCTGCTGAACGATGAAACGTACTGCCTCCAGTGTACCCGCGGCAAAGCAGCGCCGTGATGTGGCAAAGTGTCGTAATTCAACGAATTCACCATTCCCGAAGAAAACGATGCGGTGTTCACCGACTACATCACCGCCCCTGACTGCGTGAACACCTATCTCTTGAGAAGAGCGTTCTCCAGTCATACCTTCTCGCCCATATTTTACGCGACAATCAGGACGCTGAGCCGTGACTGCGTCCACGATTGCACATGCGGTTCCTGAAGGAGCATCCTTCTTCTTGCGGTGATGAGTTTCTATCACTTCAATATCATAATCGGTCAGGATTTTGCTTGAGGAGTTGACCATCTTATACAAATGATTAACCCCGATAGACATATTCGGAGCAAAAAAAAGCGGGAAGTTCTGTGCTATTCTGTGTATTTCAGCACGATTTTCATCTAAAAAACCGGTGGTACCGGTAACATAAGCCTTTTTAGCGGTAGCATTGCTCTTAAGGTGAGAAAGGGTGGATTGAGGATCAGTGAATTCAATAACACAATCTGCCTCGGGAAGTATGCTGACCAGATCATCACTAACAGGTATGTTTTTAAGGGTTTTACCGATATACGGATGTCCAGGTACCTCGATACCGCCGATTATATTCATGTCCTTTGCATCGAGTGCGCAAAGTAACACTTCCTGACCCATGCGCCCCGCAATACCGCAGATTATTATTCGTATCATAATTCTATCCCGAATGCAGCCAGCGCTTTCTTAAGCTTACCAGCATTCTCGGCACTCATTTCTACCAGAGGTAACCGCGGTTTTCCTGCAGCCATACCCATTAATTCCAATGCTTTCTTCACCGGGATCGGATTAGTCTCCAGGAAAAGTGCCTTTATCACCGGGAAAAGACGGAGATGGATATCACGGGCCTTGTCTAGATGCCCCTTCAAGCACTCCTGACACATGAGTGCTACCTCGCCCGGCAGGATATTGGCGACAACCGATATAACACCTTTCGCCCCGATCGCCATCATCGGGAATGTCAAAGAATCATCACCAGAGAGAACAGCAAAATCATTACCACATGAGCGTACGACTTCTGAGACCTGATCAAGATCACCACTGGCGGCTTTCAAGCCGATGATCGTTGGGCAATCATTTGCCAGACGTGTAATGGTATCAGGGTGAATACTGCAGGCGGTTCTGCCCGGGACATTGTAGATGATGATCGGCAGATCGGTTTCCGAACTCACCGCTCTGTAATGTTGATACAGGCCCTCCTGAGTCGGTTTATTATAGTACGGCGTTACAATAAGTACACCCCGGGCTCCATGCTTGGATGCGGTTTTACACATTGATATGGTCTTTGCGGTCGAATTCGTACCCGCACCCGCGATCACAGGAACCTTCCCCTCTGTTTCCTGGACTGCAATATCGATAACCCTGATAAATTCATCGCTACTAAGATTTGGACTTTCACCAGTTGTAGCACAGGCAACAATCCCACTCGATTTATTTGCGAGCAGGTACCGGATATTCTTTTTTAATCCCTGCTCATCCAATTGTTCCCCTTTAAATGGTGTGACGATCGCTACATACGACCCTTGATACATCTTCACCTCCCTTTTAAATTGTTTAACCCTTTTTTCCTCTCTTCAATATCTCGTGAATGCGCGTGAAGTCATCAAGACTGTAGTAATGTATCGTCACTGTACCTCGATTGTGCTTCCATTCGATCGTCACTTTTGTATGGAGCAATTTGGACAATTCATCTTCGAGGATCAAAAGGTTCGGTTCTTTCTGGGGACCAGGCACGATGCGTGTCTTTTTTTGCAGGCGTGCGATCAAACGCTCGGTCGCACGCACCGAAAGTTCTTCCTTGATGATACGTTCTGCAACATGGACCATTGTCATCTCATCTTTTAAACTCAGGATCGCCCGAGCATGCCCTGAGCTGATCTTTCCACTAAGCAGAAATTGACGTACTCTTTCGGGTAGATTCAGTATTCTCATGGTATTGGTGATCGTTGACCTATCTTTCCCAACCAGTTGAGCAATGCGTTCATGAGTTATTCCGAATTTCGTATGCATTTCCGTGTACGCACGCGCTTCTTCTACTGGATTAAGATCCTTCCGATGCAAATTCTCGATAATACCGATCTCGAGTAACTCCTGGTCTGTAAGATCCCTTATCACGACCGGGACTTCCTTTAAACCAGCTAGCTGAGCTGCTCGAAATCGACGCTCTCCTGCGGCAAGGATATATTTCTTTCCAGATCGTTTAACGATGAGTGGTTCCACAATGCCCTTTTCTTTGATCGATGCTGCAAGGTCCCGGATATCATCTTCAGTGATCTTGATCCTGGGCTGATATGGATTTGGTGCGATGTCCTTCACTAATACTAACCGATAGCCCTCTTGAAGTGGTTTTTCCTCATGCCCTGGAATAAGGGCTTCGATCCCCCTCCCCAATGCTCTTTTACGCATGATTTATGATCTCCCTTGTTACGTTCAAATACGCCTGTGCGCCAGACGATGATATATTATAGTGTATGACCGACTTACCATATGATGGTGATTCAGCGATCCTGACCGAACGTGGAATAACAGTCTTAAAAACAACGTTTGGAAAATGGCTTTGAATATCTTCAACCACATCTTTTGCCAGATTGAGTCGTGCATCATACATGGTCAGGAGTATCCCTTCGATCACAAGATTTGGATTGAGATTTTGTTTGATCGCCTTGACTGTTTTGAGTAATTTTTCCAATCCCTCCAGGGCATAGTATTCACATTGTATCGGGATAATCACGCTATCGCTCGCTACCAGTGCATTAAGGGTTAGAATGCCAAGAGATGGCGGGCAGTCAATGAGAGCATAATCATACTCTGCATCAAAAACCGCGAGTACCTTTGCTAAATGCCGTTCACGTTCTTCTGTTTCAACCAATTCTATCTCTGCCCCGGCCAGTTCCGGTGTTGCGGGGAGCACCGCGAGTCGGGGCCACTTGGTTCTGATCACTGTGTCCGGTGCGGTTTGAGGTTCAAACAGACATTCGTAGATCGAGCGGTCAAGTGTTCGATAATCGATACCCATGCCGCTCGTTGCATTTGCTTGTGGATCGCTATCGATCAGGATTACCCTCTTCTCGGCAAGAGAAAGACCCACCGCGATGTTTATCGCACTTGCAGTCTTGCCTACCCCACCTTTCTGGTTACATAAAGCGATCTTTTTCACCCCTTATTGTAGTAAAAAAAACCACGAAGTCAACAGAAAAGCAGAAATACCATGCTTTTCAGACGTTGACAGGTGGCTACACACAGCTACAATCACTAAAAGGAGGTTGCATGGCATTTTCCACAACCAAATTCATCTCGCAGGCAACAAGGGCCATAAAAAGACAGGTAGGTGATGGTATCGCTCTGTGTGCAACAAGTGGTGGCGTTGATTCCATGGTATGTGCATTTCTTGCACATCGTGCCCTGGAAGGTAATTTGATCGCTCTGTTCATCGATGATGGACTCATGCGTGAGGGTGAAACAAAGACAGTATCGCGGATTCTCCGGCGACACGGGATACGCACTGCAGTCGCACCGGCTGCAAAGGATTTTTTCAAAGCATTAAAAGGTAAAACAGATCCCGAAGATATGCGAAAAGCATTCAGGGATATTTTTTATAAGACTCTTGGAAGGGCGGTCCGAAAATTCCGTGCAACGTACCTGATTCAAGGAACGATCGCCGCAGATATCAAAGAGACCAAAGGGAAGATAAAATCTCAGCATAACGTACTTGCCCAGATAGGTATCAGTCCTAAAAAATATGGTCTCTCGATCATCGAGCCACTAGTGAAATTATATAAACCAGGTGTCCGAAAAGTAGGAAAAGCCCTAGGATTACCCGAGGATATTCATCAGAGAATGCCGTTTCCCGGTCCAGGCCTGGCAACTCGGGTTGTCGGTGAAGTCACCCCTGCCCGAGTAAAGATTGTAAGGAAAGCAACAGTGATCGTGGAAAAAGAAATGAAGCGATTCAAACCTTTCCAGACATTTGCAGTGTTATTGCATGATCGTGCTACCGGGATCAAAAAAGGAAAACGAATATTCGGTAACATCATAGTGATTCGAAGTGTCGAATCAAAAGATGCGCTCACAGCGACTCCTACGAAAGTGCCGTTCACGGTTCTCGATAGGATCCAGAAGAAAATATATCGCGATATACCACAAGTCACCAAGGTATTATATGATCTTTCTCCGAAGCCTCCGAGCACCATAGAATACATCTGACCTCATAAGCATGAGGAAATCCGAATACCGAAATCCTGAATTCTAAACAAATTCCAGACTCCAAATCAGATACCTGGGTGTGCTATTATTGTCCTTGATGATCACATGATCCGCTGCTATGCCTCATGTATCTCTGCTTGACTATTATCCTTGACCATTCAATTGACGTTTGGGATATTTGTTTTTAACCTTAAGCATTCCTCTGCTCCCGTACACAAATCGCGTCAAGCGATTCACGCGCGACAGCATCCAGGTGCAAGGGAGATGGACCGCAGCGTTTGAATCTCTCGGAACCAGCAAGTGCTATCATTGCGCCATTATCCGTGCATTGTTGCAGATCAGGGATCAAAAGATCGATATTATGATCCTTTGCTAATCGCCTGCATTTCTCCCGCAAGCAGTTATTAGCAGAAACACCACCTGTAACACCAAAGCTCTTAACGGCGCGTTCATCAATAACCATTTCCACGACCTGAATAAGATGATCAAGCGCAGCCTCTTGAAAGGCTGCTGCGACATCCTCCTTCTTATATGCAGAATTCTCCTTTGTATGATAGAGAACAGCGGTCTTCAGTCCAGCATAGCTGAAATTGAATGGCCGGGGTCTGGGAACGGGAAAGGTCACTGCCCTGGGATCACCCTTTTCAGCATATTTCTCAATATATGGTCCTCCAGGGTAGGGTAGCCCCATTAACTTTGCCACTTTGTCAAAGGCCTCTCCGCAAGCATCATCAAGGGTCTTGCCGATGGTGTCATAATCGAACGGTTCATTTACCAATACTATTTCAGTATGTCCACCCGAAACCAATAGCATGAGCATGGGGTACCTGACTTTCTTACCAATTGTCTGCAGAGTGAATAAATGCCCCTCCAGGTGGTTTACTCCGATAAATGGCCGGCACAAACTGATCGATAGGGACTTGGTAAATGATAATCCTACCAATAACGCCCCGATCAGACCCGGTCCATAAGTTACGGCAAAAAGATCGATCTTTTTAAGATCACATTTACTGACATCAAGCGCAAGTTGTGTAATCGGAACGATAACCTTGATATGATTGCGGGCGGCTAACTCAGGAACAACGCCACCAAAGCGCGAATGGACTACCTGTGATGAAACGATGTTTGCCAGTATCCTGCCATTTTCACACACACCGACTGCTGTTTCATCACACGATGTTTCGATACCAAGCGTTATCATATTACATTGTAGTCAATGGATAATGAGAATCAATACTTCGATATAACACAATCGCCGGTATTGTTACGCTCGTTGTGCTCGTTAATCTCGTTCAGTTCGTTGCCGCTGCAAAGCCGTCCAGACAGACCCAAGGTATTCCATACTCGAAGTTTACTTCACCTTAGACGCAATGCTGTATTGTCAATTTATTGACAGAGAATGAATTATAAGTAAACTTTCTCCATGGCAATCGTATTATTGATATTAGCACTTGCACCATGTTTGTTCCTGCTCTGGTATTTCTACCATCGTGATAAATACGAGCCCGAACCCAAAAAGAAGATCATTAAAATATTCCTCCTTGGCGCTGTAATGGTCATACCGGCAGGATTACTCGAGATCGGGATAGGATCAGGGATCGATGCACTCATCGGCGGTATACCCCATGCTTTTATCATGTCATTCTTTGTCATCGCTCCGATCGAAGAACTCCTTAAGTTCTTCACGGTTAAAAAGTGGATCTATCGCTCGCTGGAATTCGATGAGGTTATGGATGGTATCGTATACACGGTAGCCGCCTCACTTGGCTTTGCCACGGTCGAAAACATCCTCTATGTATTCCAACATGGTGTTCAGGTCGCAATCGCACGGGCATTCCTCGCTGTTCCTGGACATGCTTTTTTTGGTGCTTTAATGGGATATTATATCGGAAGGGCAAAATTCAACAAAGAAAAAGAATCAAGCCTACTTCTCAAGGGTATATTTCTTGCTGTATTTTTCCACGGTCTTTATGACTTTCTACTTCTCACCCAGACCGTTCTAGCACTTCTTGTGATAATACTGATAATCGTTCTTGGGTTTTTCGTACGTAAGGAGCTTCGCAAGGCAGAGCAATTAAGCAAGGAACGTCTGATGGCAGAATCCGCAACGGCCCAAGACCCTGATACTTCAGCGGGGAAGCAAAAATCAGCTAACGCAACAAAGCCACGCGAGGATCAAAAACCAACGGCTTGACACTCGATCTTATTTAGGTACAATACGCTATGTTCAAATTCAATAAGGCCATTGTTGGTGCTGTCATTGCAGGTATCCTCGGTTTAATGTTCGCAACTGTCGGATTTTGGCGGACATTGATGATCATTTTTCTCATTGTCGTGGGATACCTGATCGGCAGTTACCTGGAAACGCGAAACAAAGAAGAAGAATAATACACCCGACAAGTATCCCAATATCCCGAAAGATTTTTGGTTGACGATAGTATTTTCTTAACTCAGGGATATCGGGATCGGGATAAAAGCAAGGATCAATATCAATAGCGGAATTAATGCCAGGACTTTTTCCCTCGTGGGAATGGGTGTGATTGCATCCTGGATCACTGGATCTCGGCGGGCGATAAAGAAGGCCAAGCCTGCCCAGATAAACCAGCCAGGCCACAGGAATCCCAGCGCGACCAATCCACCGATTATCGGGATATAACTGTATTTCCTCATGCGCAGAAAAATGCTGTAAGAAACATGTCCCCCGTCGAGTTGCCCGATCGGGATCAAATTCATGGAAGTAATAAGAAATCCGATCCAGCCGGCCAGAGCGACCGGGTGAAGGAAAAGGTCATACCCCTGCGGTATATCCGGGTGAATAATCCGGGCAAGAAAAGAGAATAGTAAGGAATCACCAAGGTGCAGATATTCTACATCTATGGGTGTCGGCGCGATCTCAGAGAGCATAATGCCGATCACGGTCACGGGTAACGCAACAGCAAATCCGGCCAAAGGACCGGCCATGCCTACCCGTAAAAGTGTTTTCCGATCCGGGACAATCGATTTCATACGAATGATCGCGCCGAATGTTCCGATGAAATGTATTGGCGCCGGGATAAAATAAGGCAAGGTCGTAATCATTCCAGCCCGTCTCGATACAAAATAATGCCCGAGTTCATGGCATGTGAGTATCGCCATTAATGACAGAGAAAAAGGTATACCCAATATAATATCCGTAATATCCGTGAGTGGATTGCCCCCGGCATTAAACGCGCCCACAAACATGGTAGATATGATCGTCGCGATGAAAAGGATCATGTGGAGCCAGTATTTTGGCTTATGTTGTGTTTTCCTGATGAGCCCGAACTGGACAATATGCTGTTTACCTTCTGTTAAGAAAAAAGGAGTTAAAGGTGTTTCCTGAAAATACCTTTTTATATCGGCAATGGAGTTTTGTACAGGATGGTGAAGTGACCCGACAACACGAGTCATGTTGCCTTTCTCAGAAATATCCTTTATCTGTATCTTTGTCTCAAGGAATGTAATGATGTTATCGATCCCGGAATTGAATTCCTGTATCATATCACCCCTTCCTTGCCCACCTCATTGTTGCGCATATGTTCATGCTTTTTAAGATACCACAAAATGCCCAGTATATCGGACGGGCGTATCCCCTGGATCCTTGAAACCTGGTCAAGGTTTTTTGGGCGGACCTCATTCAATTTAGTTCTCGCTTCATTCGATAAACCTTTTACCGCATCGTATGAGAATCCATCCGGGATTCCTACACGTTCTAACTCCTGCAATTTGCGGATCATTTCATTCTCCCGTTCAATATACCCTGCGTATTTCAACTCGATCTCCAGGCGTTGCCCGGTTGTCTTATCCAAACTTATTCCAGCTATCTCTCTGATATCAGAGAAATGGATCTTCGGACGTTTCAGGACCTGGAGGAGACTCTGACCGCCTTTTTCTTCCGGGATCTCCTGCTCGCCTTTTTTCTTTAGAACATCATTAAGGATACCTGGTTTAATATAAGTTTCTGCCAGGTGTTTTATTGTTCCGTCTATCCTTTGCCGCTGAGTTTGAAACGGTTGGAATTCTTCTTTTTCCACCAATCCATATTTTACGCCGTAAGGCATAACACGATCAACCACATTATCGATACGTAAGATCAATCTATGTTCCGCAAGTGAAGTGAACATACGGTATGGCTCAAGAGTGTTTTTAGTGATGAGATCATCTATCAAAACCCCGATATAGGCTTCATAGCGTTTGAGAACAAAGGGTTCTTCTTGACGCAGGTTGCACACAGCATTGACACCGGCAATGATACCCTGTGCCGCAGCTTCTTCATATCCAGATGTTCCGTTTATCTGTCCTGCGCAGAAAAGGTTCTTCATACATTTTGTTTCGAGGTTTGCATGAAGTTGTATAGGATATACGAAATCATACTCCACCGCATACCCATACTTGGTTATTACGGCATTCTCCAGACCCGGGATCGTGTGGAGCATGTCATTCTGCACATCGCGCGGGATCGAGGTAGCAAGACCGTTCAGGTAGTATTCATCCGCATCGCGTCCATCAGGTTCAATAAATACCATGTGTGACTCACGGTCATGGAATCTTTTTATCTTGGTCTCGATCGAGGGGCAATAACGTGGTCCAGTGCCAATGATCTTGCCCGTATAAAGGGGGGAACGATCCAGATTCTTTTCGATAATATCATGGGTAGAACGGTTTGTATGAGTGATATAACAGGGCACCTGCTCTTTCACCGGTTCAGCCGTACGGAATGAAAAAGTAAATGGCTCTTCATCCCCCTCCTGTCTGCGCAGGTTCGAAACATCGACGGTACACTTTGAAATTCGTGGAGAGGTACCGGTCTTCAACCTTCCAAGGTTCAAACCGATCGTTCGCAGTGAATCACTGAGACCTGAAGCATGGGATTCTTCGAGGCGTCCGCCAGGAAAACTCTCCATGCCGACATGCAAGAGTCCATTGAGAAACGTCCCTGTGGTTACGATCACTGTTTGCGCACGGTATTCATTGTTCAATGAAGTCTGTACACCGATCACCCTGCCACCTTGTGCAATTATTTTGTGTACCTCTTCCTGTTTGATGGTGCAATTAGGTTCACCCTCAAGCACAGTACGAGCATGCTGTTTGTACAGCATGCGATCGTTCTGGGAACGCGGGGACCAGACTGCAGGTCCCTTTGACCGGTTCAGCATGCGCACCTGTATGGCGGTCGCATCAGCAAGCATGCCGATCTGTCCGCCGAGGGCATCCACTTCCCGCACCAGGTGCCCTTTTGCTAGACCGCCGATCGACGGATTACATGACATCTGTCCGACCGTGTTGATGTTTAAAGTTAATAGGAGCACCTTATGCCCCATGCGGGCCGGAGCAAGCGCTGCTTCTATGCCAGCATGTCCCCCACCGATCACAATGATATCAAAACTTTCCGTCTGTGCCATTTTCTATAATACCCATTACCAATCATAAAGCAACCATATGAAGTAGTCGGTAGTGTATACTATTGTGTGTAAATTGATTCTTGAAAAGGAGAAAAAAAGGTGTATCCTCCAGTTGATATGCTTCGATTAAGAAGAAAGGAGGACACACCTATGACTTATCTAAACGATACC
>Ga0180438_10000387_pt1 | contig 87498 bp, 70 predicted proteins | sample SS_ome_12_FD_132455 | JGI IMG/M metagenome (GOLD analysis project Ga0180438, IMG submission 132455) | Hypersaline lake sediment archaeal communities from the Salton Sea, California, USA - SS_3_D_2 metaG | ecosystem: Environmental > Aquatic > Non-marine Saline and Alkaline > Hypersaline >... | reverse complement strand
TGCGCCCTATCCCTTTTAAGGGTTGGCTGCGACAAATAATTTACTTCGCGTTACTCCTCGGCAAGGTAAAAACCTTGTCTTCGTCGCAACACTTGTACCTTATTCGTCTCGCTCAGCCCTTAATAGGGATAGGGCGCAACTTGAGTTTAAACCCAAGTTGCGCCCTACATCACGCTTGAACAATTTGCTAGCCTATTGAGATCACTTTCCCGGCTGTCATTTCAAGCAAATCTTTCCTTCGCAAATTGAAAGAAGCATTAGGAGTGCCTGCTGCAGCCCAAACGCTGTCAAAGGTAAGTAGGTCCTCATCGATGAAGATCAGGTCGATTATTTGTTTGTGTCCAATGGGAGGAATTCCCCCAATAGCAAATCCTGTGATCTCTCTGGCAAAATCAGCGTCTGCTTTCATGATTTTTTCACCAACATGGGATGCGATGACTTTTTCGTTTACACGGTTCGGTCCTGACGCAAGGACCAAAACAGGTTTGCCCGTTTGTTGCGTTTTGAAGATCAACGATTTAACGATTTGTGCAACATCGCAACCAATTGTGAAAGCTGCATCTTGAGCAGTCCTTGTGCTAGAACTAAACTCTTTAACTTCGCATTCAACACCTTGTCTATCTAAGGCATCTTGCACACTTTGGGCGCTTTTTGTAAGTGATTGAGTCATTTTTACATCCCAGGGAATCCAAAAGATTCGGGTGAAGGTGCCGTTTCGGCAATTTTTTGTACTTCTTTAAAAGCTTCCTTATGAGCCGCCTTAATGAGCGCTTCGAGTCCTTCGATATCGTCTGGATCGACACAGTCGGGCTTTATGTTAATCTTTTTCATCTCTCCTGTGCCAGAAAGGGTGACCGATACCAATCCATTCCCCGCTGTCCCTACAACTTCCATGGTTTCCATCTTGGAGGCAAGAGATTGCTGCATCATGGTCATCTGCGCTTGGAGATGTTTAGCCTGTTTTTTCTTTTTTGCGAAACCTGTTCCCATACTCTGAAATTCCTATCTTTTTTAAGTTACGTTTTCTTAGTGACTGTAGCTCCCAACTCCACCGCTGCAAACTGGACAAGATTTTCCGTTTGGGCGGCTTTTTGCTGGGAGGAAAGGTCGACAAGGGGTTCTGGCCGTACAATGACGGGTGTCTGCTTTTTTGGAGGAGGGGGCTTTTCGTGTTCGACTGTTTGTTTGACATCTTCCCTGGGCTGTTGAAGGGGCGACTCTTCTAGCTTTACTGTCTGCTTGGGCGAGGGTTGTCGCTGTGTAACCTTTTTCACGGGTTGGGCTCTTTTGGATGGTTTGGCTTCCACGTACGGTTGCACTTTCTGAGGCTGTCGGGGCGTTTGCGAATCGTTCGATTCAGGTGGCAACTGGTTTTGCAACTCGAAGAGCTTTCGAGCGATGAGGGGAAGGGAGATTTTTCGTTTGATCCTGATGATGTTTATGAGGAGCCATTCGAGTAAAAACCGCTGTGAAGAAGCGGTTTTAAGGGCTTTTTGAGCTTCAGCCAGAAGATGAAAGATATCTAATAGATGTTCTTGTGTGAGCCTACTTGCGCACTGTCGAAACTGCTGCTCCTTCTCAGCTTCCAGTGCGGTATCGGAGGGAACGCCAAGCTGGAGATGCAGGAGGGTTCTATAGTGGCCGGTGAGATCGTCGATCACGTGACAGACATCTTTACCCTCGTGGAAGACCCTATCACTGATTGTATAGGCCACTGAGATATCGGCAGATTCAATGGCGAGGTCGATTTCAACAAACCATGAAGAGGGGATAATTCCTAGTACTTCTTCGACAAGGTTTTCATGGATACAACCGTCGGAAAAAGTGATGAGTTGATCGAGAAGAGACTCCGCGTCGCGAAGGCCTCCATCTGCATACTCGGCAAGCCTAACAAGGGCGGTCTCATCGGCGGAAATCTTCATCTCCTTGGCGATTCGTTTGAGCTTATCGACAATATCATGTTTTGAGAGACGGCGCAGATTAAAACGTTGACAGCGACTCAGAATTGTTGGAGGAATTTTATGAGGTTCAGTAGTGGCAAAAAAGAATTTTACACAAGCGGGCGGTTCTTCAAGAGTTTTGAGAAGGGCATTGAACGCTTCTTTGGTAAGCATGTGCACTTCGTCGATGAGGTAGATCTTATGTTTGCCCCCTGTTGGTGCGTATGAGGCCCCTTCAGTAAGAGAGCGGATGTGGTCGATTCCTCTATGAGAGGCTCCATCGATCTCTAAGACGTCAAGGGAACGACTTTCGGTGATCTCTACACATGATGCACATGTATTGCACGGTTCACCAGAATCGGAAGGATTGGTGCAGTTGAGTGCTTTGGCAAAAAGCCGTGCAAGGGTAGTCTTTCCCGTTCCTTTTGATCCAGAAAAGAGGTAGGCATGAGAGACTCGTTTTGATTGCAGAGCGTTGAGAAGGGTTCGCACAATAGCATTTTGTCCAATAACATCGGAAAAAGTCTGTGGTCGGTATTTGCGTGCTATAACCAGATAGGGACTATCCATTCCAAACCCTCCAGGATCCATAGAATCTGCTCATTGTATATGGAATTGGGAGTTCTCGCTAGCTTTTTCCCAGACAAAAAAGAAAATAATGAACCATCAATCGGTGAGGAGAGGGGGAGTAGAATTCATTAAAACTCAAGTTGTGTCCTGCCTTGCGCTTGGGTTCAACTCGAGAGCGATACGTATACGCGTGGTGTATTGCGTAACATACATAGTTGTTGGTTCAATCTGTTTTCTATATCTTTGCTACTTGTTTTTCTCGACTGACGTAATGTATGATATTTGTCATGAAAAGTTTTTCTGTTGAGCATATGCATGATGGTGGCCGTTTCTTCGACAACAGTCGAATGCTGAGGTTTTTCATCCTTTTTTTACTTTCGGTTTTCCTCCTTCTTTTTATACACAATCGCGAAGTTCGAGTGCCTCTGTTTGAGCAAGGGACTATCGCCTCTCGGTATGTTGTCGCTGAAGTACCTTTTAGTTTTGTAGATGAGGAGGCAACAGCTGCTGTTCGCCATGCTGCAGGCCTCGATATTGGGAAAATTTTAGAGATAAATCCTGAGGAGGTACTGAGACGCCAATTAGAGTTTGAAAACTCTCTGATTTCTGATCAGTGGTGGCGTATCATGGCTCCACAAGCAACACTTGTTGAAATGTGTCATGCCAGCGATCGATTAGGACAAGTCCTTCTTGAAGTTCGATTTTCTGATGTTAGGACAATAGAGCGCATGAAACAGGCTGGTATTGATATCTCCTGCTTTCATGAGAGTGCCCCTATAGACCTCCGCCAGGGGATCTGTCTTACGGATAAAATGTGGGAATTTATACGGCGCAAGGCCTTTACGGCAGATCTAGAGTTTCAGCCTAAAACGACTGAATTCATCATCTCATATTTTCGCGATAAAATATGGAAGCTGCGAACTGATACAGCGCTAACAAGAAAAGTCCGTAAACATCTTCGTCAGCAGGTTCCCGTTCGTTACACAGCCGTCTCTGCCGGCACAAGAATTATTGATAGCGGGGAAAAGGTCTCTTCGAGACATGTCACGAAGCTAATGGCTATGAAGAGAGCATTGGCCGAACAGCGCAATCTTTGGTATCCCGGAACAGTACTCGGAAGTCTTCTTTTGACAGGACTGATTCTTGTAATTTGTAGGCTGTTTTTGCACTGTTATCACCCTGCAATCCTCGCTTCAAATTCGATGCTTTTTTTGATTAGCACCATCCTCCTTTTGACGCTTGTGGGGGCAAAAATTTTGGAATTCCTGCTCTTGCGAACGACTCATGGAATTGCTGATCTCGTTCACTATCCGCTTCTAACACCTTTTGCCGGGATCCTACTCTGTATTTTAATAGGCCCCTCTGTTGCTATCTTTTTCGTGGCCGTTCTAAGCGTCATGTTTAATTCATGCCTGGCGTTTGAGTTTCAGGGTCTTTTGTTCCAAAATCTTTTTGTAGGCTTTATGGTCATTTTCTTTACGAGGACCCTCAGAAGGCGTACAGAGATTATTACTGTTTCCTTACGAGGATGGTTAACTGCTTGTGTGATCTCATTGTCTTTTTACCTATATGGTGGAGAAATGTGTGGGATGACCCTTTTTGCCGATATCGGAGGTTCGGGCATTTTCATGCTCTTTACCGCTGTGGCTGTTGTCGGGCTGCTGCCCCTGTTTGAATCCTGTTTTCGCATCCTGACAGACATCAACTTAATGGAGTATATGAACCCAAATCATGAGCTTCTCCAGAGACTTATGATTGAGGCCCCAGGAACATACCAGCATTCTCTTCTTGTGGGAAGCATTTCAGAAGCTGCCGCGCAATCCATTGGGGGCAACGGCCTCTTTTGCAGAGTAGCGACGCTTTACCACGACGTCGGAAAGATTCCTACAGCACAGTATTTCACCGAAAACCAGCAAAGTGGGATGAATATCCACCAACTTCTTACCCCTAGTGAGTCAGCACGGGTAATAATCTCACACGTGCAAGAGGGAGTGAACTTGGCGCGTCGTGCAGGTCTTCCGGAGGCTTTTATCGATATGATCAGAGAGCACCACGGTACAAGCTTGGTCTATTACTTTTATCATAAGCAGCTTGAGGCTGTCGGACATGATCCTAGTAAGATAGATGAGAGGGAGTTTCGCTATGTAGGACCTAAGCCCCGCAGTAAGGAGGCTGCTATCTTGATGATTGCAGACTCTTTCGAAGCTGCGTGCCGCTCTATCGATGAGGTTAGTGAAGAGAGTCTCCTTCGCCTTATAGATCAGATAGTGAGAGAAAAGGTAGATGATGGACAGTTTTCTGAGTGCACAATGAGTTTCGAGGAGCTCGAGCGCGTTAAGAAAGCCATGGTAAAAGCCCTAATGTCAATCGGCCACTTTCGTATTAAATATCCTGCTAAAATCCGTCTAAAAGCATCTCCGGCTTAAAAATTTCTTGCGTGTGGATGTAGGGCGTAATTTGGTGTTAGGCTTTCCATTCAAATTCTTTGGCGATGAAGGCTTCAAGTTTGTCAGTATCGTTGGCAAAATTTCGAATACCGTCTGCAAGCTTTTCAACAGCCATGGCGTCCTTATTAAATAGATACCGAAATATGGGTTCGGAGAGAGAGAGCTTTTTGAGATCGGCAGCGCTGGCTGTTTCTTTGGAAAGTTTCTGAGGGGCCTCAGAAGGGCATTGATGTAGTTCGTCGAGGAGTTTTGGGGAGATCGTTAGAAGGTCGCAGCCAGCAAGTGCAACAATCTCATCTTTATTTCGAAAACTTGCTCCCATAATTTCTGTTTTATAACCAAATTTCTTCCCGTAGTTATAGATACCGCGAACAAGAATGACGCCTGGGTCCGTCTCTCCGGTGTATGTGGTACCCGTCTCTTTTTTATACCAGTCTAAGACGCGACCGACAAAAGGAGAGATGAGCGTGGCCTTTGCCGCCATGCACGCTGCAGCTTGAGCAAGAGAAAAGATCAGCGTCATATTACAATGGATTCCTTCCATCTCGAGGACTTCTGCGGCCCTTACTCCTTCCCACGTCGTTGCTAGTTTAATGAGAACACGCTCTCTCGGGATTCCATTCCTTTCATAGAGAGAGATGATATGTTTTGCGCGATCGATGCTTCCTTGAGTGTCAAAAGAGAGTGTGGCATCTACTTCCGTAGAGACGCGCCCCGGAACAATCTCAAGCAGTTTGATACCAAAATTGACAAAGAGGTTATCGATAAGAAGAGAGCGACGTTCATCATGAGTTTTCCCCTTATTGGCCTCTCTTATCGCCTCTTTGATGAGGTCTCGGTACTCAGGTTTTTGGGCTGCTTGAAAGACAAGAGAGGGGTTTGTGGTTGCATCTATCGGTTGATACTCTTTTATAGCCCCAAAGTCACCGGTATCAGCAACAATTGTTGTCATTGATCGAAGTTGTTCGAGTTGCGAGGACATGGAAGCTCCTTTTATGGTTCACGATTGTGTGGGAGTGGTTTTTAAAAACTCTGCCCGTTTGGAGATACAGAGCTTTTGTCCATCAATTTCAAGATCGAGAGTTGATTTAAGCCGGGTGAGGAGAAGTTTAAACGGGACTTTTACTTCCGTGCTGCCAACAGAAACAGCAATAGAGGCGCTAGAGAGAATTTCTTCTGATGCCTTGATTTGGTGGCAAAGATCGGTAAAGAGCTTGATTTGATGAGCAATAGATTCCGATTCGATACCAAACTGTTTTCCGCACTTAGGACAGCATGATATCCAAGGCAACGGCATTGAGGGTTCAAAGGGAATATCGACAGCCTCACCGCAGTGTGTGCACTTCAGGTGCATGGAGAAATCATTAGACAAAATCTCATACCTCACTTTCTTTGAAGTTAAACAGAGATGATAGGATGGGGGACCGTTTGTTTGCAAAAGGTTACAGCGCCAAAGATGATGTTGTGAAAGGAGAAACTTGGGTTTAAAGACTTTTGTGCGAGCGTTTCAGGAAACTGAATAAGAACCGTTTTGTGGAGGAGTGGTGGAAAGTATAAAACTGTGTACTACACCCCGTAGTCGTCCGTTTTCATCAATGAAATCGAGTTGCTGCAGGATTTCAATAGAGCGCTCAGAAAACCCGATACGCGGGTTATTGCAGTTCTCTTGTAATGCATTAGCTGTGATTGGATGGTTTTCTCTTAGCCAGTCGAGACACTTTTGGAGAGATTTTTGAGTTTTCACGGGGAGATCTGGATCCTTTTTTACGTAGTCCAGGAGGTTTTTCGGAGGAGGAATCTCCGGGTGAATACGTTGAAAACATTTGATATATTCTTCACGCGATAGCATTCGAGCAGGACCATCGCATCTAACGAGTCTCTCTTGTAAAATGGTGCTCCACCTAAAATCATTTGGGGCCAGTACTTCGATTACGCTTCGTGAAAGATCCGGATCGCTACACTCCCTGCCTTCGATAATGGCCTCCGAGAACATTACGCTCCAATTTATACCTATCGGTTTTTCAATGTAGAATTTCTTCTCTGGCGCAGCGGGGCCTCTATTGCCGATTATAATGATGCTGGTTTGTTGATTGACCGGAGCGCTCACAATGATAGGGTCCTTGATTGCTGGAGATATAATGAGGCGGGAGTATTTCACGCTCTGTTTTGTCTGTCAATGGGAAAAAACAAGTTGCCCACTATAGGTAGTAGAAAGAAGCACAAAACTTAAATGTCCACCTGTCCCCAGCATCTTAGATATGTAATTGCTCGTTGAGTTATACGTGCTAGCTCCAATTGTGAAAACGCCACATGTCCGTCTTGAGCAGCAGACAGTACAAAATCACGTACTCTTTCATGTGGAACTTTGCGTTCATCTACAAGATTAAGGCATCGAAGCCTTTGAAATATTCTTTCAGATGGCGTGTAGTTTGGGACTTTGCAGAGTATATAGAGCATATAAGCGGCGCCCAACTCATTCATTGTCGCCTTTTCGATACGCTCTTGAGCGGAAGGAAAGAGAGCATATGCCAGTGGCGTTTCACTTGGAGACGTGATATCAGCAGGAGTGCATATTGGGTGTGGGCCACTACGAGAACGCAAAGAAGCTGTCCGAAAAACTACTTGGTACTCATCTTGTGACACAACGCGAGCAGGGCCTGTGCTTCTTATGAATTGCGCTTTGGGAACTGCTTTCCATGGATAATCCTCTGGTTTCAAAACCTTGATCACCGTGCGACAATTTGTTGTATCAAAGTATGAACGACCTTCTATGACAGCTTTTTTAAATAAGGTACAAAAGGAGCTGTCCAGTGGTCGCGGGATGTAATGCTTTGGTGTGCTATCATTACTGCTGGTAGAGCTTTGGGGGTAATTGCAGGAATTGTCAGGAATGGGGAAAGTCATAATGCATCCTATGTTTATATGTATTAAAGCGAGTCAGTTATAACATAAGTACTGTTGTTTGTGAAATTCGAAAGCAGTAAAAGGTTGCCGCTGCTGTATCTGTTTTTTAGTGGCAGGTAGTGGAATCTTGTTTTATAGATCTGCGGTAATGGTGAAAAACTCTCTTCGGTATTCGGCTGATGACTCAAAAAGACCATCGGTGTAAAGAGTTGTTGTTTGAGAATTTTCAGCCTTTACACCTCTTGCAATGACACAAGTATGTTGAGCTTTGAGCAAAACGATGATATCGCGATGACCGAGAATAGTGGCGATGCTATCACCAATTTGCGCTGAGAGGCGCTCTTGAAGTTGAGGGCGAGAAGCGAAATAGCGAGCGATCCGTGAGATTTTTGAGAGACCGATCACTTTGTCTTTGGGCATGTACCCCACAAAGGCTGTGCCGATCATTGGAACAAGATGGTGCTCACAAAAGCTGACGATATCTACCTTGGTAACTACCATATTCCCCATGTTAGAAAGGCCTTCATCCTCAAACATAGGCGTGCTGGGAAATGTGGCAGGATCGAGACCCGAGAAAATTTCGTGTACATACATGTGTGCCACTCTTTCAGGAGTTTTCTGTAGAGAGTGGTGAGAAAGATCAAGCCCAAGGATCTCCATAATAGAGCGAACATGGTGGGCGATAGCCTCTGTTTTCTCCTCCTTTGTCTTTTGAGAAGCCACTACAGGTGAGGGAAAGCGAGTTATTGAAGCTTGTGTAAGAGTTTTTTTATCCATAACGCTGTTGAGAAGATATTTCCGCTGCGACAATAGCAAATGCATTGGCGACATTCAAAGAGTTTTTATGTCCACAAAGTGGAATGCGAACAACTGTATCACAAGATGGTAATATTTTGCTGCTTACACCCCGTTCTTCATTGCCAACGATGAGAGTTGCCTGTTTCGGATAGATCCATTCATTCCATGGTGGGGCTGTTGAAACCGTTTCGAGAGCAATCCACGGTCTCGGGAGCAAAGAGAGATCCGCTGTTTGGTGGAGATGAACATCTTTCCATGCCCCCATGGATCGGCTTTGTACTTGAGGGTGCTCTGGTGAAAACATCTCTTTAGAAAAATGAACGGGCCCGAGCCGAAAAGCTTCTATGGTGCGAATAATACTTCCAGCATTATGCGTGGAGCGAAGACCATCTAAAAATGTTGATATAGAAAGCCAGCTCTTTGCCTGCTGTCGATCTTGCGTTGTCAGGGAGGACAGAAAGTTATGTTCAAAGAGGCCATATCCTGAAAGAGCGATATGCATATGAAAGCGCTCTTCAATTGCTTCAAAGAGGTTGTTTTCAAGAGGGGAAAGAGAGAGCCATGAGCAGCATTTCTCGTAGAGGGTAAGAAGGGGCTCCTTTTCTTTTGCAGTGAGGATTGCTTTAAGAATCTCGGCGCATTTTTTATGCTGCTTTTCTGGTGGAAACGAAGTAAATTTATTCTTACTTAGCTGAAAATTGCGCCGCATGTTTTTACGCCCCACTTCGGGCAAGATACTCCTCTAGAGTGCCATCAAAGATGGTAATACCGCTGTCTGTGAAAGAAATAATTTTCTTTGCAAATCGATCGATGAGATCGCGGTCATGACTCGATACAACCACTGTTCCTTTGTACTCTTCTAATGCCCACCCAAGAGCGGAGACAGCTTCGAGATCGAGATGGTTATTAGGTTCATCCATAATGATGACGTTATGATCCGAGAGCAGCATGTTGCTTATGATAAGACGAGCGGTCTCTCCTCCCGAGAGTGTGGAAACTTTTTTAAAGGCATCGTCACCACCAAAAAGCATTTTACCAAGAGCACTACGGACCTCTTGGTCGTACACTCCTGGTTTATGTTTTTTCAACCAGTCAAAGAGATTTAATGCAGAGGATTTGTCGATAGCATCGCGATGATCTTGGGGAAAATATCCAATGACAGCCTCATGGCCGAGAGAGATAGAGCCCTGATCTGGTTCGAGAATAGTGGCAAGCATTTTCAGAAGCGTTGTTTTTCCAAGACCATTGTTTCCAATGACACCAATCTTTTCTCCTCTGAGGATTTCCATGGAAAAGTTTTCGACGACGTTATGATCATATGATTTTGACAACTCTTTTGCTTTTAAAACAATTTGTCCGGGCGTTTTTTCTGTTGGGATAAAGCGTATGTAGGGGCGCTGGATATTAGATTTTTTAAGCTCTTGAGGCTGTAGTCGTTCGATCTCTTTTAATCGAGATTGGACTTGGCTTGCTCTGGTTCCAGATCGAAATTTCGAAACAAACTCTTGAAGTTGGCTGATTTTTTTCTCCCTTGATTTTGACTCTTTCTCTGTACGGTCTCGTACGGCTGATTTTGCAACGATCATATCATCATAATTGCCGGGATAGATAATAACGGTTTCATAATCGATATCAGCAATATGTGTTGTGACTGTGTTGAGAAAATGGCGATCATGACTAACGACGATGAGAGCGCCCTTATATTTTTTAAGAAAAGTCTCTAGCCAGCCAATTGAACCGAGATCCAAATGGTTTGTGGGCTCATCAAGCAAGAGTGCTTCGGGTTCACCAAAGAGCGCTTGGCACAAAAGAGCCCTAAATTGCATGTCTTGGGGGATCTCTTTCATTTTTCGTTGGTAGTGTTCTGGCAAAACACCGATACCGTGGAGAAGGGTTTCGGCGTTAGCCTCTGCTGAGTAGCCATCCTCTTCGGCAACAATTCCCTCGACTTCCCCGAGCTTGAATCCTACCTCGTCTGTCATCTCCTGTTCGTAGAGTTCGTCGCGCTCTTGTAGCGCTTTCCAGAGCCGTGGGTTCCCCATGACGATCGTGTCGATAACGGTGAACTCGCTAAAGTCACTGATGTTTTGACGTAGGAGGCCAAACCTCTTCGGCCGTGCTACGCTTCCCTTGGTGGGGGGCTGGTATCCGGCAATAATTTTAAGAAGAGTTGACTTTCCACATCCGTTAGGACCTGTCAGGCCATATCTGTTGCCGGGGTTGAATGCAATAGAGACATCTTCAAAGAGGGTTCGACCTCCAATTATCTCAGTAATAGAATCGAGAGCTATCATCTGTTATTCGCCAATAATTTTAACGAGAACGCGTTTGTTTCGTTTCCCGTCGAATTCAAAATAAAACACCTGTTCCCAAGGGCCAAAATCTAATCGGCCGTTGGTAATGGGAAGAACGACCTGGTGAGCCATAAGTTGCCTCCAGATATGAGCGGCAGCATTGTCCTCCCCGACATTATGTTCATAATGATCATTGTAAGGAACAAGACGTTCTAGTGTGCGGATGTAATCTCGGTGTAGTCCAGATTCATTGTCATTTACTACAACAGCTGCGGTGATGTGCATGGGATTAACGAGGGCAAGCCCTTCCTTGATTCCACTTTTGGTCACCTCTTCTTGGACCGTATCTGTGATCCGAATAATTTCAATTTTCTTTTTTGTTGAAAAAGTTAAGTAGGAAGTTGTACTTTTCATGTTCTTTTCCTTTTAACCCCTGATTATATCCTATTCCCCTATTTAATCATTAGAGACCTCAGGATTATGCCGATTTTTGTAGTTAAAACCCAAGCGGCGCCCTACATCATGCCTGAACACAATCGAACGTGACAAGTGAAACATTAAGTGGTGAAGGGTAAGTTAATACTTGTCCGAAGTAATTAAGGGGGTTCTATTGAAGCTGGTGGTTTTTATTGTGGCTTTTTTCTCTGAAGTTTTTCTTTTAGCCCGCCCCTATCTGTGGCCTAAATAGATACTTAATCTGACTTAGCCAACGATTTGCTAAACAACCTTGGCCGCATCGCCGGCAGACTCATCTCAACCATCTATTTGAGCCGTAGCAAGGATGTAGAGCGCAACTTGAGTTTAAATGCTAGGGTAAGGTGGGGCGGAAACCTTCTGTTATCAGAATGAATATCTTTGTGAAATAAAAGACATACTTGCGTTCAATTATTTGAAATTAAATAGAGTAAACTGTAAATAAAAACTTTACAGTGAAACTATGAATAGGAAGGATTGTGGCGGACATTTCATTTGTTGGTACCGGAGGAGACATTGTCTCATTGTCGGGGATAGATGGGGGAGAGCAGAAAGGAACGCTTCGAATTCAAGGAGGAAAATCCCTTGAACTCACAAATCTCACTATGGTGGGAAAAGGGGCTGATGACAAAGATCCGGAGGGCACACAATGGTTAGCGGTCCGGGTTCGGGGGATGCAGGATCAGATAGATGGTGTTCCCCAAGACGAAGAAGAGCTTAAAGCGGTCTTTATCGATAGAGAGACGCTGCATGTTTCGTTGAAAGAAAACTTACTTCCCGGTGAGCTTCACGAAGTGATGCAGGCTATAGATCCTATTTTTAAACGGATTGTCGTTGAGTTAAATCCGGAAAGACCTGTTTCACCGGTTAGAACAGATGGTGAGCAGATTAAGACCTCGCTTGCCAAGACCATGGAAGAGGAAGCGAGTGAGAAAGCAACAGAATGGGTGCAAGAGCAAATTCCTAAAATATTAACTCAGCTGTCCTGGAGTAAGGGAGATAAGGTTAAGATAAAACACCCAGATATGGACTTTACCATTCATTGTTTTCGGGAGCCGAAGACAGGAAGAGTTATTGTGCATATTCCCACAGGAAGGCTTGATGATAGTGGCAATATGGAAAAGGTTATCAAAAGGGTGACCTCAATGGACCATTCCGCTATTTCTGACCTAGTTCGTGCCTCTCCAAAAAAAGTTGATGGTCGGGCAGATAGAAGAAAGACGCCTCCAGAGCTTAATGCTGCTCGCAAAGAGCTGCATCGCCAAGCAGTATTAACACAAAAACTTGATGAGGGAGGCGTTCCTAATATTCTTGTTACCCATATTATAGAGTCAAAAGATGATAATGGCGCGATCCATCGTCGATATGTGATGGATGAATGTGACGGCACCCTCTACGATTTAGTAGAAAATGTTTTTGCGACAGGTGCTTACGACAAGAGCAAAAAGAAGGAACTGCTGCAAAGAGCGCTTTCTGTTGTCGATGCCATCCGTCATATGCACAACTGGACAGAAACTGTTTCAATGGAGGGGGGACAAGAGACAGAGAGTCGCAGGACTGTTCATCTCGATATAAAACTTCAAAATATATTGACAAAGGGAGAGAGGACATTCCTTGCCGATTTTGGGGCTTCTCGCCCGGCCGATCAACATATCCCTGCTGAAGAGTTTTGCGTTGGTTCACCAAATAACATTGCTCCCGAGATGTTTCGGGAGTTAGAAAAGCCTGCTACCACCGCTATGGATATGTGGTCAGTTGGCTCCATGCTTCTTGAGCTTGCACATGGCAGCTCAGTTTTTCGAGATCACCAGGATGCTATTACGGGGGCGTATTATGCGGACGATTTCGATAAATTTAAGGATGAGCGTGAAAAGTTCGAAGCGTATATACCCACAGTGCAAAAGACTCTAGAAGATACAAAAGACGAACTCAATATCTTGATTAGTGCTCTTCTTTCTCCCAGTCCAGATGATCGTCCGACTGCTGACGATGCGTATAGAGCGTTGGAGAAATACATATCGGGTATGAAATCAACCGTAAAGAAAAGCGAAGATCTACGTCAATAAGGACTAATTCCCCCTAGTGCTCGAATCTCGAGTGCTCCATAGTTTGTCAGGGCTTTTGCAGAGACCAGGAGCGATTGCCCAGATTCAGTGATGCCGTCAATAAGCAAAATATTTGTATTTACTACTTGTGATGGGTGGCGCAGGTAGACAGATTCTGTTTTTGGTGTTTGAGACTGGCGTTCTATGGAGACAAGAGGGTTGGTCAAACGGAATCGATCTATATAAAGGGGCAGATAGGGTTTGTGAAGAAGAGAAGCAAATGAGCCGGCAATAGACGTTAATGACTTCCACCTTCTTCCCAAAAACCAATCTCCTGCTGTTGAGACAATAAGATCTGGAATGGGCCACTTGAGTTTTTCCCATTGGAGAAAAAAGAGGCTAGAGAGGGGGTGAGGATAGGCTGTAGATGTGAAAAGAGATCGGATTATTGGAGAGTCGTCAAAGCAAAAGGCGGTCATTTTACTATTTGTGCAATAACGTGGGCAGTTATGAGGGTGTTCGTCGAGCGGCGAGAAGCAGGAAGAACATCGGTTTTGGTAATCGAGAAATGAAAGGCTGCTCAGACATCTTTTGCAAAGCATAGTGAGTCTCTCATCGCGCTTTTGATGGCACCACGAGCAAAAAGGGGGAAAGAGGGCATTGCACAAAGAGGTCAGTAGCTGTTTCATCTTGACATTCCAGAATTTTTTAGTAGCTTTTCACAACTGACAACCTCTACATTGGGCAGGGTGTGCAATTGTACCGGTAATGGGGATGAAAGAGCTACTAAGAAAATCTTTGAATAGGCAGCTTGCAGCGACAGAAGAGGGGCAGCCTCTTGCGCGACTTCGTCCTCTTGTCGAGGCCTTGGACCATTTTTTCTTCGATCCTGACGAGCAAACACCCGGCCCTCCCCACATACGAGATGGTGTGAATACCAAGCGGTGGATGACACTGGTGATCATGGCACTGATTCCCTGTATCTTGTGGGCGATATGGAACACAGGCGTACAAACGTTAGTCTATACAAGTGGTGATGTCTCTCTGATGGGAGAGTTTTTCGCCAGTTCTCACTCTCTTTTTTCATATGTTTCCTTTGTTATAAAAGAGGGTAGGTGGTTGACGGTCCTCTCGTTAGGCATCAAAGCATTTTTTCCTGTAATGATGATCTCTTATATGGTTGGTGGTCTTGTTGAGGTTATTTTTGCCTGCGTACGAAGACACCCCATTTCAGAAGGATTTTTGGTTTCAGGAATGCTCTTCGCTCTTATTTTACCCCCAACACTGCCCTATTGGATGGTAGCTGTTGGGATAGCCTCAGGGATCTTTATCTCTAAAGAGCTTTTTGGTGGTGTGGGGATGAACATTGTTAATCCTGCCCTTTGTTGTCGCCTTATTCTCTTTTTTGCCTTTCCTGCGCAAATGACAGGCGATGTTTGGGTGGGAACAAATCCATATATCGTTCGTCAGGCCCTGGTGAAGGTGAATAAGGGGATGCCCGTTGTCGATGGATATAGTCAGGCGACACCTCTCAAAAGAGTTAATGTGAGTCTTGATATTCAACGCATCCATGTGGATGCAATTGCTACACAGTTTCCAGATGTAGAAGAGGTTTCAACAAAAAATGTTTTAGACCCAATATGGAAAGCATGGGCAAATGAATATAATGTTAGGGAGTCTTTTGGAAAGCTTTCTCAGAAGACACTGCGCCAATTTCTGATAACATCTAAAGAAGGTGGGGGGCTCGGACTCTCTCCAGAAGACTATGAGCAGGCGTGGCGGTTGGCACAGTTTCAATACGAGCAGGGGGTACTTACAAACTGGAACTTCTTCTTGGGTAATAAGCTTGGTTGTTTTGGAGAGACGTCAACACTCTTTTGTCTGCTCGGGGCGCTCTTTCTTATATGGACAGGTGTTGGGGCTTGGCAGACGATGGTCGCTGTTTTTTTTGGCGCTCTTGGCACTGCTTTTCTATTCGAGATCCCCTTATTACTTTCTGAAGATTGTGGTGCTTTTTCTCCAGCTATCTTTTCTATTCCCGCCTATAAACACCTTCTTCTCGGAGGACTTGCGTTTGGAGCGGTTTTCATGGCGACAGATCCTGTCTCTTCGCCCTCCCTTGGGTTGTCGAGGTGGATATATGGAATATTAATAGGGTGTATAACGATCATCATACGGGTTGCGAATCCTGCCTTTCCAGAAGGGGCCATGCTTGCCATTATCCTCGGAAACATTACAGCGCCATTGATCGATCATCTTGTTGCTCGCTGGTATAGGCGCCGTCGTTCGTTCACAAATTATAGGACGCTTATTTTTATCGCTCTGTTGGCTACTGTAGCGGCTCTTCTTCTCTCTTTGCTTTCAGGTTTGCTCAAGAATCAGCAGAACTATGCTAGAGAGCTTGACAGAAGTCGGCAGTTACTTTTGTCTGCTCGAATCTGCTCTCCGAAAGGCGATCTTCAGCTGTATGAAGAGGGGAAATATATCTCTGCTCAACATATGGGAAATGGGCTATTAGAAAAGGGTGAAAAGAGAGCATCTGGAGAGGATATTTTGGCGGTATATCGAGCCAGGGTTTCCCCCTTTCTTGTCGATAGAAAGGGACGGAGAACCTCGTATGAAAACGAGGGGATTGATATAGAGAAATATTTGCAGGCGTGGAAAAAAAAGGAGTGTGTAGAGTTTCTTCCTATTTTTGGAATTATACCAAACAGCGGTGAAAAGTCATTTGAATCGTATGTGGTACCGGTTTCGGGATACGGACTTTGGGATCGTATTTTCGGCTATATTTGTATCAATAGTGACGGAAAAACGATACGTGGAATCGCTTGGTATGACCATCAAGAGACACCTGGTCTTGGTGGAGAGATATCAACATATGATTGGCAAGAGCAATTTAGCGGTAAACTCATCTTTCAGCCCGATGAAGAGGGGAAGATTGATATGAAGACGAGTCCCCTAGGAGTCACAATCGTAAAAGGAAGGGTTGAAGATGTTTTGGGAGACGTTCCGAAGACGATGAACGCTGTTGATGGGATAGCGGGAGCTACTCTGACAGGTGATGGTGTTATGAGAGCGTATAAAGAGTCATTAGAGCCGTATCGTCCATTTTTTGAGAACCTCTCAAACGATGGTGAACAGTAGTGTTTCGGTACTTTGTGGATCAGCTTTTTGAGAAGAATCAAGTGCTGGTAGCGATTCTTGGTATCTGCTCTGTCCTCGGTGTGACAACGAGGCTGAGTATAGCTCTTACCATGGGGCTTTCTGTGATCTTTGTTACAGGATTTAGTTCGCTATTTGTCTCTTTGCTGCGCCGATATACGCCAGAGAGTGTTCGGATGATAACACAACTGACGATTATCTCCTTATTTGTCATTACTGTTGATCAGTTTCTGAGAGCCTATTTTTTGCCTCTTTCGAAGGTTTTGAGCGTCTTTGTTGGGTTGATCATCACAAATTGCCTTGTCATGGGGCGGGCAGAGGCTATGGCAAAAAATAATCCTCCCCTTCCCTCTTTTCTCGATGGCATCGGTGCGGGAGTTGGATACGCTATTGTTTTAGCAATTGTGGGGGGAATACGAGAGCTCTTTGGGTTCGGTGAGCTCTTTGGCTATCGAGTGGTTCCCCTTTCTTGGTATGCAACGTCTGACCACCCTGATTTATACCGAAATATTGGCCTCATGTATATCCCACCGTCTGCTTTTTTTATTATTGCAATGCTGATTTGGGCTGTTAACCTTTATAAGGCCCGCTGCGAGAGGAGGAGATGATGGACGGCCCGATATATCTCTTGGGACTTTTATTTCAGTCGATTTTTGTCGAGAACTTTTTGCTCTCCAATTTTCTTGGATTGTGTACTTACTTAGCCTGTTCAACCAGGCTCAAGACCGCAAATGGACTTGGTCTTGCCGTAGTCTTTGTTATGACAATCTCTGGAATGCTGAATTGGGTTGTTCACAACTTTGTTACTGGTCCAGAGGCTCTTTCTTGGCTCTCTTCTTTCGGTGTGGACGGTTCTAAGATAGATCTCTCTTTTTTAGAGTTTCTTCTTTTTATTTGCGTTATTGCCTCTTTCACGCAGATAACAGAGATTGTTATCGATACCAGATTTCCTCGTCTCTATCGCTCTCTTGGTCTTTATCTTCCTCTTGTCTCTGTCAACTGTGCAATTTTGGGAGCGAGCCTCTTTGCTAAAACTCGCGAACTTTCTTTTATTCCCAACCTTGTATACGTTTTTGGCTCGAGTCTTGGGTGGTGGCTTGCCATCGGTCTGATGGCTGCTATCCGTGAAAAGCTCTCCTACTCTAATCCCCCAAAGGGGCTTGAGGGGATGGGTATTACCTTCATTATGACCGGAATCATATCTTTGGGCTTTATGGGCTTTATGGGCATGAGGCTTGCTGGGCCCACAAAACTAGGAAGAGAAAAAAAGAGTGTCCCTGTGCATGGAAGAGGTATTGCGGAATGCCCGGGCAAAAGCAATTTGGGCATATAGAAAATACCGTTATAAGAAATGTATTTAACTGCTACAATGTACGCCCTGAATAGCTTAATAGTAGGATGAACATGCATGCCGTCGACCCCATTATATCTCCGTCGAGTGGTCTGATCTCCAGCCTTATCGAAACGATGTACCCGTCTGGGGCATGGTTTTTGGGTCGAAGGACACTGGGACTTTCTTTTTTAGGTGCTGCGTATAAGAGAAATCTTGTAGCGAAAGTGGCTTTATCCTGTATTGCTGCGACGGCGTGTGTGGAGACTGCGCTGTTTGGGGGACTAGCTTTTACCTCCAAGCTATTTTTTCCAAAAAGTACAACAACCCTAAGGGAGATGCGAATAAGCAGCTGCTTTGCAATTCGGTGGGCGCTAACAGGCATAATGAGATATGACCTGGTTTTCTGTGATGTGCACTATAGCCATGAATCTTTTGCTCGTCGTAAACTTTTTCCCTCATTTTATCGTGAACAGGATCGTGCCTATTGTGACCGAAAGCGCAGATGGGCAGACGCTCTTCCCGAGGAGGTTGAGGAAGGAGGATTTTTCCTTGTCGATTATGTTCTTGTGGAAAACTCGGGTGACGATGAGGAGAGACTTAAAAGTTTTGATTCGTCATTGGCCACGTACGCGGTGACAAAAGCTATTTGGGTCTATGTTTGTGGAATCAAAAGAAATGATCCTGTGCTTGAGATCTTTAAAGAAACGACCCGAACAGAAATAGAGAAGTTAAGAAAAGAATTCGACAAGAACGAGTTTGCAGGAATGTTTGCCACGGAAAAGCTCTTTAATGAGGGCATGGAAGACAATGTTGTGCGAAGCAGGCTGAACAAATTGCGTAGTGTGGCCTTTGGAGAGTTGCAAGGTGGACGATTTGTTACAACGTGTTGGGGGGCCGTGTGTGGGCATGGTCGTCGTGTATACAGGGTTGAGGATTACGGACTTCGGGTGGGGGCTCCTGCAGTACCGTTGGTAGAAAGGAGAGATTTACGGGCATGAGGCTTACCAGAGGCAAAACCAGAGGTTAACGAACGTGGGAGAGAAAACACGAGCGTATATGCGCATGAAAGAGGATGTTCTTCCGGGATATTACCGAGAGCCTTTGGCTCTTGGTCAAAAGGGACTTGAGGATATTCTCGAAAAGGGAAAAAGGGTTGATCTTGGCAAAACACTTGCTGCTGGCGGTAGCGCGATCTTTCCCCATACCTATATCAGTAAGTGTGGACATCAAATCGCTTCTGTTGTTCACGGTTGTCTAGACAGTGGTTCTGATCAAGTGGTTGTTTTGGGGGTCATCCACCCTCTTACCGATCCATTACTTGTTTCAAGGACAAAAGAAATTAATGGTGAGGATATATCTCAAGAATCCTGCTGGGGCGTTTTAGGGCCTGGTATTGATAGAGATAGCTGTTGGCATGACGAGTTTTCGTTGTATATGTTTGAGACCCTTTGGGATGCAGAAGTAAGGAGAAGAGGAATAAAACCTCCTCGACTGATCAAGCGGTATCCTTGTCTTGCCAACCGGTCCCCAGAAACATTACCGGGAATCGATGAGTTGGCAAGCCTTTCCAAAGACTCTGTTGTTGTTGCGACATCGGATCTATGCCATCACGGTGTTGCGTATGGTTTGACTGAAGAAGAAAGCGTGCCTATTGGGGAAGAGGCGTTGTCACTTGCTAGTGAAGAAATACAGGGAGCATTTGAGGCACTTGAAAGCAAAAACTATAAAGATTATTACGATGCTTGTCTCAATCCTCAATCTCTCAGCGACTCTTTGGATGTTGCTCCCGTCTTACGCCACCTTCTTGGTCCTAAAACCGCCCATATTCTCGACCTTACACTTGTTGATGTTGCCCATATGTTTGAGGGAAATCCCGTTCCAAGTTGGGTAGCAGCAAGTTTAGTTGAATTTAAACCCAAGTTGCCCTCTACATCACACTTGAACAGATCTACACGTAACAATTGAAATATTAATTACTTCGGGCAAGTATTACCTTGCCCTTCACCACTTAATGTTTCACTTGTCACGTTCGATTGTGTTCAAGTGTGATGTAGAGGGCAACTTGGGTTTTAACTAAAGATTTATTTGGAAATTCTTTCTGTTCTAAAATTTTCAGACAAAGCTAAGGTGGTGGCTGCCGCCCCCACACCCCCGCCTGAGGGACTTGTCCCTCAGACTCTCCATGAAAAGAGTGCTGAAAGGTGTTTTTAAACGGATTTTGTTTTTACAAAAATGACAATGAATTATTCAACACTCTCAACTTGGGTTTTAACGTTGGCGGGGTAGTATTTTCTTCCCTATCTGTTTGAGTTTGTCTGTTATTGGGGCGAAGCTCTTTGTATCGGGCACGGTTTTTATTTTAAATCTTTTATATGGGCGGAGATGTTTCGGTATTTTTGCTTCTGTTCCTTCGGGCAAAAGATTCATAGAGGGGCCTTCATATGAGTACGTACATGTGCTCTTCTGTTCAAGTTGCCATGCTATGACGGGCCCTGGATGGTATACCGTTGTAGGATTGCTTGATAATAGATCTTTCGGGGACTGGATAAGGGCGGAAAGGGCGTGGGCTTTTTGCTTTAGACTATATTCTTTTCCTGTTGTCGGAGAGCCCCTTCCCGCACCAAAACCGAGAAGAATGCAGTTGAACAAAATGTTATTTATCACCCGAATGGGAGCAAAGATAATTGTTGTTACCATGCCTAAAATAGTTCTGGCCCTTTTGCCAGAGGGAAGTTTGGTTTTTTTGCTAATAGTGTCGGAAAGAGAGGCAATTTTAGCGGCAATTTTGCAAAATGGGGCGAAACTTGAAAAATGGGGAAGCATATATCCGATAACCTCTCTTCTCGAGAGCCGTTGGTCTATGGTTACCCCTGCCGTTTTTGCCAATTCAGTAGCCAATAACGTACAGTTTTGTGTCATAGCGTTATATCGGACTTTTTTCTCTCTCATGGAATTGAGTTCTTTCAACATCTGATCGCACGTTTCTTGTGTCATGGGGATTGATGTGACGAGGCGGTCCTCATATGGACGAAACTCTTCGTAATCTAAAATTCCAGGCATCCCACTTATGGTTGCAAGGGCGTTTTGCAACCCGTCACAATATGTATCTTCTTCCTCTGCCCAGGTAAATCCGGAGGAATATACGTTGCCATTTTGGTCAATAATTCGAAATCCAACGTGTGTCTCGGTAAATGCGTGGATTCCATCTAACGGCGGTGCAAAGGGGATATGTTTAAACTGTCTTGGATTGGTACATATTTGAAATATGCAATTGGCCGAAGACGGTTCGCTAGCAAAAGAGGAGCTCTCCATCGTTTTGGCATGAGTGAGAAGTTTTGTATGCTCTTTTTTTGTGAGACGTGTCACAGGAATGATCTCTTGAGTATCATAAGAGCTTCTAGGAACAAGTCCACTAGGAATGGTATACGTCCACCCCTTTTGGGTCTTGTTTTCCACTAACTCCTGTCGGTTCCGATTGTAAGAAAAACGCTTTTTAATCTCCTCGACAGGTACATGGGTCCCCTCAACTCTCATGGTGAGTTTCCCCATTTTATCAAATTGAAGTTGATCACAGGTCCAACCGATAGACGAGGTGTTGCTGAACCCAACAATGGTGTAGATGAGTCGCTGTTTTATGAGAAATGTGCAACTGTCATAATCAGTTTCCAAGGCGGACATTTCAAGCCCCAACCTATCCCATGTTGAATAGACGGAGACCCTTTCCTGAATATCCCCGATGGTTTGTGCTAAATGGGAGTCTTTGGGCAACTTTTTTTGTATGTGCGAGAGGAAAGAGAGGGCTTTCTTGATCGTTAGTAATGCTTTAATAGCATCGGGAGAATCGGGAGCGCTAACGGCTTCGACAAGCAGGCCCACTGTAGCTGCATCTCTTTTCGTAAGATGTGAAAGGTGATGAGAAAGCAACAGGATATCGTCAGCTCTTTCTTTCTCTGTGCTATCAAAAACAGCAGCTGCAATTTGAGCCGAATCGTACGATTTTCCACACAGTCTTCCTTTAAGGTGCTGAAAGGAACGAGCGAGAGAGCCACTTTTTTTAGTATCAACACCTAGCTGTCCGCGCTTGAGATAGAGTTCTTGGCTTGAATCATCTATGTGTGGAATTTCAGACATTATGGATGGCCCTTTTTCTTGTTATATAGGTTTAAAACGAATAAGTGGCAATGCGGCAAAATAAATCTCTTGACCTGTTTTTGTGTAATGGTGTAACATTACAACAAAACAGCAAAAGGAGTGGCAATATGAAAAAAGTGATCCTTATAGGGATAGCCGTGGTTGCCCTTGTATCTATGCTGCAGCCAAAGAAAAAGACCGTTGGCCTTCTGGTCCCAATCGAGCATCGAGCGATGGAAGAGATGGTCAGAGGATTTAAAGAGGGAGCAGGCGGGATAGAAGTAGATGTTCAAAATGGTCAGGGAGATCTGACTATTTTGCGAGCGATCATAGAAAAATTTGCTGATTATGATGTGGTAGCAGCCATTGGAACAGACGCCAGTTTGCTGACAATGAGCAGGATAGGAAAAGTGGTCGCGGTGGATGTGACAGACCAAGTGAGGCGAGGTGAACATTGTACCGGTGTAAAAGAAAGCTCCATAGAGCCCCCATACCGATTTATACGGGAGCTGCTTCCTGACTGTAGAAAGATTGCAATGGTCTACAGCTGTTCGGACAAAAACTATCAAATGGTAGAGCGGTTTTCATCAATTGCCAAAGATGATGGTATCACCGTGCAGCCTATCATGGTGCAGTCATTAGCGGATCTTTATCTGCTCTCCGGGTCAGTAGAAAATGATGTGGGGGCAATATTTATTGCTAAGGATCACCTTGTTGCCAGTGGCGCTCCCGTTTTGGCAAAGGTTGCAATTGAACTTGGAATCCCCCTTATCTCTAGCGATGAGGGGACAGTTCTTTCAGGCAGCTGCGTTGCTGTTGGCAATCGAGAGTTTGATGTTGGAAAGCGAGGAGGAGAGATTGCGGCACAGATCTTGCAGGGAACAAGCATCGAAGATATTCCAATGGAATCCGTTGCGCAATTGACAGTATTTGTCGATGGAGCAGCCTGTCAGAGGCAAGGTCTTGGTTTCGATGCCGTACAACGAGCGGCCTCAACGCTCGGCTATCCCCTTCAAAGAGGAGAAAGGTAGTGTTTATCTCTATCGTTGAGCAAGCGTGTACGTTTCTTCCTTTTGCCCTGGGAGTATATCTGAGCTATGTGGTCTTAAATAGAGCAGACCTCACTGTAGAGGGCAGCTTTGTATTAGGCGGTGTCGTCTATGCCAAACTCCTGATTTTGGGGATCTCTGTAGGAGTGGCGGTTACGGCTGCTATTTTGGCGGGTATTTTGGCAGGAATCTGTGTGAGTATCCTGCAGTATCGCGATCGCGTCTCCTCCCTCATAGCAGGAATCCTCATCCTCTTCATGCTTCAATCGATTACGCTTATTCTTATGGGTCGTCCCAATATCCCATTGCTTGACTATTCTTATTTTTCTGGGGCATTTTTTTTGCTGACAACAGCTCTTCTTCTCATTGTGGCTGTCGTCTCTCTTATGAAATCCCAACTGGGACTGATGCTGACCGCTTTTGGAGACAACTCCCTTTTGATGAGCTTGATGGGACATAAAGCTGAAAAATATCGAATGGTAGGTCTTTGTATTGGTAACGGCCTTGCCGCGTTCAGTGGGCTGCTGACAGCTCAGTATCAAGGGTTTGCTGATGTTGGTATGGGGACAGGACTTGCTCTGATAGGTATTGGCACCGTGATTATTGGGCAGCAGATGATCCCAAAAATTCAAAAAAGAGCAGCTATGCGGGTCTTCTCATGCCTTTTTGGGGTTTTACTCTACTTTGTTGTTGTACACAGTTTGGTACGCTCTGGAATTAACCCCATGTATATGAAACTTGCCATCGGGATTGCCATTGCTTCGATGCTCTATTTTCAGAGGCAGAAAGGAGAGATCAGATGCTAACACCCTTGCTTGATATAAAAGACGTCTGTTTTCGCCCCCCACATCATGAAAGAAATGTTCTTTGTGATGTCAGTTTGAATCTTTACGCTGGAGATTTTCTGGTGGTGTTGGGAAGCAATGGATCGGGAAAAAGCTCTCTTCTCAAATGTATCAACGGCCTTAATACAGTCTGCTCTGGTGCCATACACCTGGGGGGAAATCCCATCCACAATTTAGGGGTCGAAAGGATTGCTCGAGAGGTGGCAACACTACCGCAACATGCTGAAGCCTCAACATTTGGTAGTTTAACCGTTAGAGAGAACCTTGAATTGGCAGGAGTTGGATGTGGAAAAAGATATCTGGAAGAGGTTTTCCCTCCTCTCATTGAAAAATTGGCAACACCGACGAATAAACTCTCTGGTGGTCAGCGTCAAGCACTAGCTTTAGCCATGTGTACAGTTGGCACACCACGCCTTCTCATTCTCGATGAACATACAAGCGCCCTGGATCCAAAGACGGCGTTGTATGTTATGGAAGTGACGAAAAACATGTCTCAGCGCCACTCAAAGATGGCTGTAATCATGGCAACTCATAGCCTTGATACCGCGCTTGCATATGGAAACAGATTGGTTGTTATGCAAAAAGGCAGACCTGTTTATCATTGCGACAAAAGGGTGGAAGAGGCCCCCTCTAAGGCGGGCCTTTTAGATTTGTACGGGTAAACAAATTGGGGACCATATGGAGACGCATACGAAAAGAGAGTGGCAAGCGCTCGTTAAGCTATTTGCACAACATTCATCTTTAAATGAAATGGATCAGCTTCTACACGTGTTTTTAACCGCCAATGAGAGGGATTTTCTCGTTCACAGGTATAAAATTGTACAGGCGTTGCTTACGAAAAAAGTGCCTCAACGCAAGATTGCTGAAGAGCTCAACGTGAGCATCGCCAAGATCACAGCCGGCTCCAATGAGTTGAAAAGGACAAAACCGGCGTTCAAGCAGATACTGATGGAGCGAATGAGAGAAGAGAGATGAGAAAGCAAGAGAGAACACTCAGCCGGGCCATGACAATATCCGTCGTTGTTAGCGTACTGCTCATGGTATTGAAGTTTGTTGCCTACTGGATGACAAACTCTACAGCAATTCTCTCTGATCTTGCCGAGTCGATCATTCATCTTTTTGCTATTGGATTTGCAGCTTTTAGTATGTACCTTAGCCTTAAGCCTGCAGATAAAAATCATCTCTATGGTCATGATAAGATAAACTTCTTTTCGGCCGGCTTTGAAGGGGCTATGATCGCTATTGCCTCTATTGCAATTATTGGAACCTCTATAGAAAAGCTGATCTATGGCTTCACCCTCGAACATCTCGATGCAGGTTTGTATGTTACTGCCCTTGTTGTTGTCGTCAATGGAGTGCTGGGCTTGTGGCTGATCCGAAAAGGGAAGGATCACCATTCTCTGATCTTGGAGGCCAACGGATACCATATTTTGACAGATTGCGTCACAAGTTGTGGCGTTTTAGTAGGTCTTGGAGCTGTTTTTTTGACCGAAATGACCTGGATAGATCCCGTTGTCGCTTGTATGGCGGCTCTCAATATATTGCGAACCGGGGTGAACCTGATGAAAAGATCTGTACGAGGCCTTATGGATCAAGTCGATCTTCGCCTTGACAAAGAGCTTCGAAGTGTGCTGTCAGGCCAAACGAAGCCGCAGGGCCTTCATTTTTCTCGGCTGAAACATCGCCATACAGGAGCAAAACTGCTTGTCGAGTACCATCTACTCTTCCCACAAGACCCTCATCTAAAACATGCTCACACTCTTGCAACCAATATTGAAGCGGTTCTCTTTCAGGAGTTTGGCCCTGAGATCGAGATTACAAGTCATTTAGAGCCCATAGATGATTCCCACCATTCTCATGCACTACGTTGATAGTGCCTGAGCCTTCTCCCGAATGGCAAGCATCCACAGGAGTATTGCTGCTGTTGCACTTACGAGGCAGATCCCGCTGCATGTAAAAAAGACGGATGCAAATCCAATGGTATCTACTTTTCCTGCAAATAGTCCCGCAAGTTTTCCTCCTAGACCAATGGATGTGTAGACTACTGCCGTGGAAAAGGTATGATAGCGTTGGGGTACATATCGAGTAGCGGCAGAAAAGAGCATGGGCCGTACATGTGTATCAGCAATAAAGAATATGGCATTTGCAAGGAAAAGCATGAAAATAAGAGAAAGATGAAGAGAGGAGTGGTAGAGAGCTAAAATTCCCAGGCAAGCAAAGGCGGAGCATGAAAGGAGAAAACCAACGGTGGTTTTGGGAAACTCAGGGATTTCCACAGATTCATCGACACCTTTCCACAACTTGCGACGAATAGGAACAAAAAAGATCGTAAGAAGCGAGCCAAAAGCGACAAACCACAGAGTTGGAATGGTAAAGCCAAATAATGAGCGATCCACAACCTGATGAGTGAACATGCAAATGGAAGTACCAGACTGGTGAGAGACCAAAAAGAAGGAGATACCAAGAGCCGTGAGCCCGCTTAAGACGAGTAAAAGCTTTCTTCTGGGAAGTGGATGTGCAGGTTCACTAGAGAGCTCTTTTTTTACAAATGGTGTGAAATATCTGACGCCGAAAAAGCTACTCATAAGTAGTCCTGCTATAACAGCCATAACGATACCTTTGATCTGAAGGAAGTCGAAAAGGGGGTTAGAGATGAAATTTCCCGATACATATCCCATGCAGATGGCCACATAGTAGCAATCATAGAGACGCTGACGGCAGTGAGGAGCCATACTAGCCGTGACCGCTCCAAGAGAAGACATAAGGCAGACCTTTACAAACCCAGTTCCTAAAGAGACCAAAAGGACTGATACAAGCAAAGAGGTCTCGTGTCTACACACGGGTAGAAAGAAAATACCACATATTGCCATGGCGTATCCAGAATAGGCGACTGTCCTTCGTCCGGAAAAAAAATCAGCACAAAGTCCTCCAAGAAAAGGGGCACTACAGCCAACAGCTATATAAGTACCAACAAGTGAGAATGTCTGAGGACGTGACCATTCTAAGCCACCGTTTGTGCATGATTCGATGCAATAGATGGGTAAGATGGGAGTTATGATATAGTAAATAGTTGAAACTAAAAAGCCTGCCGCGAAGAGGGGAAGGCTGGAACGAGGTACAGGAGAAGTCATAGGATAAATTTTTTGTAATAAGTTTAAACAAAAACAGAGAGTATAACAGGTTGTTCCTTTATGAAATCTTGTTCTTGGTGAAAAGATGTCGATCTATATAATGGCGGCTTTGTGTGGGAGATTTTTTTGTGTCTAGGGAAACAGCAGCGCTCTCTTTGCTCGCGCCAGAAAGTACTCGGCTTGACTTTGATGAGACCTCTTTTTGTACTGAGTCTCCTTCTTCTCGAATAGCAATTTTTATCCTCAGATCTTTAGGCGTGGCCTCGGCGCAGATAGGCGACCGAAGGATGAAGCTACTTTCTACAATAGAGTATTTTAAGAAGCTCTTTGGGGACAAACGTTTAGAAAGAGCTCTTTCCTTTGCAAAAATAGATAGTTCTAAGATGCATAGGAGGGGGTCTCTTTTTACAAAGAAAGAGGTAGCTCACCTCCTGCATATTCTAATGCTTGTAACAAAAGATGATGTAAACGAGCTTCTTAACGATTTGCGTTCATCGAAAGAAGTTGTTCGTGGCCTTGAAGGGGCGTTGTTAGAGCAGTATCGCGCCAAATTTAAGGAAAAGGAGAGTATTGAATCATGCTCGTTTTCTGATGTTTCGCAGTTGCTTGATCTTCTTTTGCCATCTAGGCTCGGCGCCGATCTTGGAATATCATCATCGGAAAGAGACGTTTTGCACTTCCCCAAAAACGTGTTCAATAAGGTCAAAAGTGCTGCTTGGATAAGCTCTTTCTTACATGAAAAGGTCTATACCGTTATTGAGTGGGCGCAGCTTGTTGGAAAGAACTTGAGTCGTATGCCTATCCCCAAGGGGCTTCTTATTCCTCATCCAGACAGAGGCTTTCTTTTTTTATCTCATACAATCCAAGAGAGGGGAGCCTCAAAGTATTTCTTTCGCTCTCTTGATGTGAATACCGTTTTTCATCACACGGTTTATCAAGGGACGCGTGGTGTGGCGTTACATAGCGATCCACGAGATCTTCTCCATTGCTTTGCCGATGATGCAAGGAGAGAGATTGGTGCTGCTGGCTCCATTGCCACCTATAACCGGACAAAAGAGCTGTTTGAAAATCCTCAACATGGGTTTGTCGACACTTCTGACGATCGAATCTGTGGCATCGGATACAGCTTAGGAGGAGTTCAACTACAAAGAGATGCTCTTCTTTTTCCGGAGCGATTTCACTCGATTACAACCATCTGCTCTCCGGGTATTGAGGCTGAAAGTGCGCAGCTATTTACTTCGATGATTGAAAAATCAAAATCCTCTCCAACTATTGATCATATCTTTGAAGAGGGAGATATTATTGCCAATTTTGGGGAGAAACATCTCGGAGCAGGATGTGAAAAAGTACCTCTTACTTTTAGGACGGTACGACCGATTGGCGGGAATTCTACCTCGTGGCCCAGGGTAGCTCGTCTCATTGATTTTATTTGGCGGTCAATTAGGTCTCTTTTCATGAATCTTTTTGACTGCTACAAAATTCATGCAAGGGCGACGATTGCGCAATTGTACGATGAGATTGTTCTTGGTCAGGATGAGGTTAATGCCCAGGCAGACCATTCTCCTTCCCACGTCGATCCGTTATGGGAAAAGGTTCGTCAACGGTTTTGCCTTCCCTCACCTGGGTTTGCCCATTTTGTCAGACAACAGATAGGAGTAATAGATGTCTAGTGTTGGTAGTTTGTCCCTTATTCCAAAGCATAGAGCGGAAGGAGTTCTTGCAGCTTTGCAATATTCGCTCGGTCAAGAGACAGAAATAAATGATCGGATCTCACAATTATTTGATGAGGCCCTTGAGGGCCTTAACAGGCCAAGCCCCTCTCCTTCCCCTCATCCGTACCAATCACTGGATTGGTGGTCATGTGGATCTGCCTCACAAGGCGTTGGGGGGAGAAGGAACATTCTTGAAGAAATTCGTCGAGATCCGGAACTTGTTGAGCTATTTGATACATTTGGATTGCCAATTGGTGGTGAGGATCTTTCTGCAGAGCAAGTGGAACGAATTTTTCGGAAAATTTCGAAAAGAGTAGGGGATATTTACAAGTACGTCTATCCGGAGTTTCCCATTTTTGAACACGATCCACAAGAGATCTGTACAAGTAGTGCTCTCTTGAAGCAGCTCTTTCGTTCCGTGTGCGACCAGCAGCTATCTTTGATCTTTAGTTCCTATGTCTCTTTTCCTAAGGACGCGTCTCAAGAAGTAAAAGTTGATTTGATCAAACGCTATTTGAATAAAAAGGGTCATGAGGCTGCTCGAATTGAAATCTGTGATCCAAACTGCTCCATTTTTTGCTTGCCCCCCGAATTTTTTCAGCTTACAAATCTTCAACATCTAGTAATTGCAAAACAAAATGATCTTGTTGCGCTCCCGAGTAAGATTGAGAGTTTTAAACATATAACACGGCTGGAGATATGCGATTGCGATGCTCTTTCTTCTCTTCCCGAGGGGATAGGAAACCTTGGAACATTAGAAACGTGCACAGTTTTTCTGGAGGGTGTAGATCCTTGTTCTCTTGAATTTCTTACCCGTTGTTCCAACCTCAACACATTTTCAATTAGCTTCAGCCACCGTTATTTTACTGTTCCAGACTGGCTTGTTGACCTTACTAACCTCTCTTCATTAAGAATTATCAGAGCTCACCCCGCTACGGTTTCTCAGTGCACATTTCCTGTAAGTCTTAACACTCTTTCTATTTCCTACTGTGAGCTGGCCGAGATGCCGCTTTCCATTTTTACGCTATCTAATCTTCGAAAGCTTGATCTTTCAGGAAGCCGTTTTGAGTTCATTCCTAGCGAGATAGAAGCATTGTCAAAGCTTAGGCGTATTAATCTTTTCAATACTCCAGTAAAAAGATTTCCTAGCGAGTTGTTAGCCCTTCCTTGTCTGGATGAAATTGGACTTAGTCGCAGCTGGGCACGGTGTATGGCGTCTGCGGTATGGAGGGCATGTGCTGAAAACGAGGTAAGACTTATTAACAGTCGGAATGAGCCTATCGAATCACCTACGTTTTCTTTTGAGGGAGAAAAAGAATGAGCCTTAGAAATTGGTGTCTCCTTTTCATAATTTTTCCAATCGTAGCCTTTTGCTCTTCGCCGAGGCTTCTTATTACCCTGGGACCGAAATGTGATTTCGGACCTGAGAAACTGCAGAAGGCGATGAAGATTAGAGTGGTTTCGGGTTCAGAAGATGACATGAAAGAGGAGGTTGATCAGTTAGATATTTCGTGTCAGGACCATATTATCGTTCTCGGTTCTCCGGTCGAAGACATCGCTCGGTTTTCTTGGCTGGTGGGATATGAGACAATACATCTTGATGAATCGTTTGAAAAGGCAATAAAGAAATTGGAGGAGTTTATTCCTACCATTCCTACTACAGATGCGTATCTTCCACGGATGAATGAGCATGAGGCTGGCCGTTTCTATGATTTGATAATGAAAGTAGATAAAGTCTTCAAGGAACACAACCTATTGTACTGGGCTGCAGCGGGAACGGTATTGGGTACAGTTCGCCACCAGGGGATGATACCTTGGGATGATGATATTGACATTAGTATTCATGAAAAAGATATCCCCATTCTGGTCTCATTGAAGGAGGCTTTAGCTGATGTTGGCCTTGAGTTGGTATCCCACCATGAACTGGACAATCTATACAAAATTTTTCCTGTAGACGGCATGTTGCTTCCGAGGGAGGAGGGGGGCTTTTTCCCATGGAAACATCCATTCGTTGATGTCTTGCCCATGACTACAGTTGAGGGAAAATTAGTCTACGCATGCGAGCAATTACAGAAAGTTTATTCTAACGAATACGTTCTTCCTGAACAGGTTCGTCCACCTCTAAAGACCCTTCCCTTTGGTCCTATGGAGATTCCTGTTCCTCGCAACCCTATTGACTACGTAGTTCGATCGTATGGGGAAGACTGGAATAGGATGGCGTATGTTTTCTTTGATCACAAAAAAGATTGTGCTCAAAAAAAGATCAAGGTAGAGCTTGTCGACAGATCTGCTCCGAAATATGTGCTACCCGCTCGCTGACAAAAGAGCAAACACGGCGCAATTTTGTGGAGACCATAACGGGGTGATTAGATGACGGTTTTTGCTACTGTGCAGGAGGGAATATGAGAAGCTTTAAAAATTGGTGTTTCCTTTTCATAATTTTTCCAATCGTAGCCTTTTGCTCTTCGCCGAGGCTTCTTATTACCCTGGGACCGAAATGTGATTTTAGCTCCAAAAAATTGAAGAGAGCTGTTCATTGTAAGGTTGTTTCGGGGACCGCAAAAAAGATGAAGAAGAAAATCAAACAGCTGGATAAGAGATGTCAGGATCATATCATCATTCTCGACGGAATTGTTGAAGATATTGAGCATTTTTCCCGGTCGGTCGGCTATGAGACGATCTATCTCAACGAGACATTTAAAAAAGCGTTAGCACAATTGAAGGCTTTTGTCCCCACCGTTTCTAGTACAGATGCAGATCTTCCGAGGACAAGTCCCCATGATATCGGGCGTTTCTATGATATGCTAATGAAGGTAGACACCATATTCAAAAAACACAATCTTCAGTACTGGGCTCAAGAAGGAACATTATTGGGGGCTGTTCGTCATCGTGGGATGATACCTTGGGATGATGATATTGATATTGGTATCCATGCAAAACAGATCCCTCTCCTTAGAGAAATAGAAGGGGCTCTTTCTGATGCCGGTCTCGAGCTATTTTATTATGAAGCAGGTGAGATATACAAAATATTCCCAAAAGATGGAATACCGTGTCCAAAAAAAGATGGGTGTTATCCCTGGAAATATCCATTCATTGACATCGCTCCTTTGATCGAATTTGAAGGGAAGATCACCTATGTGCGAGAAAGGTGGCGCAAGCGCCTTCCAGGGGAATATTTTTTGCCTGAACAGCTTGTATCTCCCCTTACCTCTTTGCCTTTTGGTCCTACGGAGATTCCTGTGCCCCATAATTATCTCGATTATATTGTCCGTGCGTATGGCGAAGACTGGAATGAGAGCACCTATGTGCGCTATGATCACAAAAACGAAAAGTATCGGAAAAAGATTAGGGTGGATCTTGTTGACAGATCCCCCCCGCCGTATATTCTTCCCTAGCCGCAGAGCGTTGAACAATTCATTTCGGTACTCTTTTCATAAAATAGGTCGGTTTTGCGAACGTTAGTTCGAAAAACCGACCTATTTCATGGGGAGTCTGAGGGGCTTGTCCCTCAGGCGGGGGTGTGGGGGCGGCAGCCACCACCTTAGCTTTGTTTGAAAAGTTTGAATTATTCAACATTCTCAATTTAGGGTTAAAGGGGTGCGAAACTCCTTCTAACTCCTATGAGAATCGATATGTCGACGGACCAGATTGATCTGCTTTTGAAGCATTTCGTCGTGGGAGATCTTACTTTCTATCGACTTACACGCATGTAAGATTGTTGAATGAGTTTTGCCAAAGGAGGCCCCAAGCATAACGAGAGATTCGTTGATGAGCTCTTTTGCTAAAAACATTGCGACCTGGCGAGGAATGGCGATATCTTTGGTTCGCGTATGACCACGAAGGTCGTTTACCCTCACCTGAAAGACAGAGGCAACACTTTTAAGAATCGTGTCGACAGTGAGTTTTTCTTTTGGAACAAGGTGAAAAAGATCTTGTAACGTCTGGGAGACAAATTCCTCTTCGATCGTTGCATTCATCAGTCTTGAGTGGGCACTGAGTCTGTTCAAGGCTCCTTCCAACTGCCTAATGTTATGGATAAGCTCTGCGATGCTAAAAGCAATGTTGTTTGAGATGTGGAGGCCCTTTTGCTCTGCTTTGAACTGTAAGATGGCAACACGGGTCTCGACATCTGGGACACCAATATGGGCGACAAGACCCCACTCCATGCGAGCGACAATCCTTTCTGAAAGCTTGAGTTGGGTGGGCGGTTTGTCACTTGTAATAACGATCTGTTTATGCTGATTGATAAGGGTTTCGAATGTATTAGAGATCTCCTCTTCAAAGTTCGTTCTGTTTTGCAAAAATTGGATGTCATCTACAAGTAGAACATCGACAGATGAACGATAAAACCTCTTGAGCTTATCGATGGACTTATTTCTGAGACTGTCAACAATCTGATTGATAAAGGCCTCTGTCGTGATGCATTGGACACGAAGCCTCTTGTGATTTTCTTTCACGTGGTGACCGATGCTGTGAAGAAGATGAGTTTTGCCTAGTCCCACACCACCGTGTAAGAAAAGGGGGCTGTATGACTTACCCGGTCTATTGGCAACACCAACAGCGGCCGATTTGACAAATTGGTTGGAGCTGCCTTCAATGAAGGTAGAGAATCGATAGTTATCGTTGAGTTGGGATTGAAAGGCGGCAGCCTCACTATTCTCTCTTGTCTCTTCTGGTTTACTCTGCTGGGTTGGGAGAGAAAAAGGGCGAGCTTTTCGCTCTTGTTTCTCAATGACGAATTCTACGGCCGGTTCTCCTGAGAGTGTCACAGGAAGAAATGAGCATAAATCCCTCTTGAAATTACTCATCAGATACTCTTTAACGAAGATGTTAGGAACTTTGAGAACAATCTTCTCTGAAGAGTGGGAGACCACTTCGACCGGATCAATCCAGTTGTGATACGCAGATACGGTCATCTGTTTTCGTACGTACTCTAGAAACTGCGTCCAAACCTGACAGCTGCTACATGCCTGTTGCATTCTCTCTTTCCTCCTGGTAGGGCTGACAACTTTCTTTTTCGTAGTTAGTGTTCCGAGACTAACAGCCTATTTTTTAACCCCGCAACACTTTTGTCTGAACGTGTGGGAGAAAAGACGCATAACATCTTGTTGTACAGTCTGTTGGGATAGAGTTTTGGCGTTGTATTTCCCCCTTTTTTTTGCTTTTCTTCTCTAACATGTTCATTGTAAGTGAGTTGCGAGCTTTGCGCATGGTGGGCAAATATATAACTTCTTGATAATAATACAGTTGTATTGTTGAAAACTGGATGATAACTTTTTGGCCTATATCCAAAGCATCTCCCCACCTATATGGAATCCTTTGCACCTCTCTCTCACGCCTGAAGGCGAAGGAGAGGGTTAAAGGATTCCATATTCGTCCAGGAAAGTGAGGTTGCTAAATGGCCCCTGACTTCTGATAACTTTGATGGCATTAAGTGGTGTTGGGACCTGTAGGGAGGGAGTTGTTACCTGGAGAGAGTCAAGATGGAGAGTCACCCCGTCTTCGGCGGGAAGAAGGTGAATATTTTCAGAATGTAGCTCTTCATATATGTAGTGAAGGGTTTCGAGACGTGTATCTCCTTCAGAAAAATCTTGTTCGGCAAGAATTGCTACGCGAGGGTGATCATCGGTGTTTAATAGATCAACAACTCCAGAGTAACCAAGTGACCGGTTAAGATCTTCAAAGGATGTTGCTCCAATTCCAAGAATAAGGGTTTGACAGCCGTTTAGGAAGGTGGATTGCGAGGCGTGCCCTGCAGAATTGGTGAGAAAGCCGATTCTGTTGAGCTCTTGATCTTCTGTATGTCGGCGGATTCGTAACATGAGAGAACTTACAGGAGCTGGAGTTGCGGTGCTATAATCCAACGAGATCTGTTGGTTGAGTTCGATAGTTTCGTGAGAGTGAGAAAATGTCTCCAGACAATGCACAGTAGAGACTTCTTGGCGAAACGCTGGCTTTAAACGTACTGCGTACTTTTCATACGCAGTTGGATGAAGGTAGTATGAAATAATATGGGGATCTAGTTCCCACTGCTGTAGCAGGGCATTAATACGCTTGTTAAAAGAGTAAATTTTTTCAAGTTCTGATGAGCTTGCCCTTTCACCATCAGTGATAATGACATGGTCGATGTCCCAGATATGGTATCCAGCTTTGTGCAGTCGTTCCAAAAAACCAAGGCCTGGGTTAATGGCAATTCCTGTACCCCCAATCTGAAGCCAATATCCGCCAGAACGACTTATAGCCTCCACCTGATTCGGGAGTAGCAGGTGGAACAGCTGTCGGGGCATATGGGAATCAGTGTTGTGATAGATATCCGACCAGCCATTAAAAATAACAAGCCTATCTGTGACAACACTCTTTCTATCCCTCTCCAAATACTTGGAGAGCCCTTCGGTTTTAAAACTGGAAAAGAGACGACGTTGACGATCTATACGCTCAATAGCGTGTTGCTCTTTTTGTAGTTCCACACCTTCTTCAATCATCGCATATCCTTTTGGAGTTGGTTGATCATAATCTCTAGATTACTCCACAATGGGGAGCTCCTGGTCAATTCTCCTATGGGGAGTTGCGCCATTCATGTTTTTATACTTGCTTTTACCAGTAAATGAAAATGACGAATTTTATTCCTTTTGCCAGACAGACCATTGATGAAACCGACATCAATGCGGTTAGTCAGGCCTTGCAACAAAACTATATCACGAGAGGGCCTACAGTCCAAGCTTTTGAATGCGCTATCGCTGATCGGGTCGGAGCGAGCCATGCTGTTGCCTTTTCTAGCGGTTCCTCTGCTCTTAACGCGGCATATCAAGCAGCCGGAATCAGCAGCTCAGACAAAGTTATTGCGTCCCCAAATAGCTATATTGCCACAGTTTCTGGGGCGTTATCCCACGGAGCTAAATTACGGCTTGTAGACATCGATTCATACGGGAATATGGATCTTAATCTTCTCGATGAAGAGACGGTAGCCCCCTTTTCTCGCGGGAAGACTTTCATTGTCCCCACCCATTTTGCAGGGGTCGCTGTCGAAATGGAACGACTGTTTGGAATGGTTAGGACTCCGGATGTCGTGATCATCGAGGATGGTGCTCACGCTTTGGGTTCTCACTATCCCGATGGTAAACTTGTGGGCAGTTGTGCATACAGCGACATGACGGTCTTTAGCTTTCACGCCTCCAAAAATATTACCTGTGGTGAGGGCGGAATGGTGACGACAAATGATCCAGATCTTTTTTCTCGTTTGCAGAAACTTCGTGATAATGGGATTGAAAGAGAAGCTTCCTTGAGTAGGCCCTGGTATTATGAGGTGAAAGACCTTTGTTGTAATGGTCATATGTCTGATATACAGGCAGCGTTAGGCCTTTCTCAGCTCAAGAGACTTGAGGACTTTTGTAAACAAAAATCCTTTCTTATTGGCCTGTACAGGGAAATGCTAGAAAAAGTCCCTGGTGTGCAACTGTTCTGTGGAGATGTAGACAAAAGAACACACTACCATCTCTTTGAAGTGCACATAGAATTTGAGCTTTTTAACACTGATCGCACAAAAGTAATGGAGAGACTCTTTGAACAGGAAATTGGGTCGCAGTATCACTACGTGCCTTTATACGCTCACGGGGCTGTTCAGCCCTTATGTCGGCAGACAAAAGAGATGTTTCCTGTAATGGAGAACCATCTTCAAAAGGCTCTTTCGTTGCCTCTTTTTTCTAGCATGCAAGAAACCGATGTTGAAAGAGTTGTCACAGCCCTTCGGACGGTCCTTTTGCGTTGATCTCATTGTAGGTTCTTCCTGAATTGTTCGGATGTGTGACGTAGAGTGCAACTCCGGTTTCAATATGTTTGTTGACTCTTTTCGGAGTCGATGGTAACGTGACTCCCCAAAACTAGGATTGTCCATTGTTGTCAAATTTTGTTGGTAAATTGAGGCGCGTATACGAGTTATCTTTGATTGTGTTCTGAAGCATCAAATTTTTTTATTTTTTGCGATTATTGTTTTGTTCTTGTTAGGTGTGCGTACGCTAAGGAAGAGAGGCAAACTTTTTCTGTCTCTATATGAGTATAATTTGCGACAATGGGTGTGTGGCATTATAGCTGGGGCTGTTTTGTAAATGTTTTTTGTAATTGTGGTGTGTTGAAGTATTTGAATATTCATACGTTTTTGTTGGGGAATATAAAGTGAAAATATCCTGGAGAAATCATTGCTCTCTCATAGTTTTTTTTCTTTTTGCACAAGTATTTAGTGTCTTAGCGGCTGATGAGGAAGGCTCCAATCGTGAAAAAATGGTGCCGATAGAGGTCTTTATGCCCGGACGTTTATGTCTTTTTGGAGAGCATAGTGACTGGGCTGGTATCTACAGACGTGATAATCGTGCCATAGAAAAGGGAATAGTCGTTGCAACTGGTACCGACCAGGGGATATATGCTCGTGTTAAGCCTCACCCTAAAAGATTTATTTTTACCGCATCGTTACCCTGTCAGAAAGAGTCTTTCCGATGCGAGATCCCTATGACAAAAGAAGAGCTGCAAGAGCAGATACGGTGTGGAGGTATCTTCAGCTATAGTGCGGGCGTGGCATATCATATTCTTAGCCGGTTTCCTGTGCAGGGAATTGAAATCGACAATTACAAAACCGATCTCCCTATCAAATGTGGTTATGGCGGAAGTGGCGCTGTCTGCTTGCTCGTTGCTCGTGCGTTCAATCTAGCCTATAACTTGCAGCTTTCCCTCGAAGAGGAGCAGGAGTTGGCTTTTCTCGGTGAAACGGCAACAGCGTCTCGTTGTGGTCGAATGGACCATGTTTGTGCATATGGAAAAGGCCCTTTTGCTCTTATTTTTGACGGCGATAAAGTTGAGACAAAGAAAATATCTGTTGGAAGTGATCTCCATTTTGTCCTTGTTAACCTTGGAGAAGAGAAGGACACGGTAAAAATCCTTTGTTCTTTGAATCGCTGTTATCCCTTTGCCAAAAATGAGGTTCAGGCTAATGTGCAAAAATATTTGGGACCGATTAATATGAAAAACGTTACGTCTGCGATTGAAGCTATTGAGGCTGGCGATGTGGCTCGAATCGGTCAACTTATGAATCAGACACAAGAGGCATTCGATGAATATATGATGCCCGCGTGTCCCTCTCAGCTCACATCACCTACTCTTCACAAGGTTCTTTCCTATCCACCTATCCAGCCTTTTATATACGGTGGAAAAGGGGTGGGTTCTCAGGGCGATGGGAGTGTGCAGCTGATAGTAAAAGACAAAGAGTCGCAAGGGCAAGTTATCCAAATTCTTAAAAAGGATTTTAATATGGATTGCTTGCCGTTGGATATCCAAAAAAATATTCCGTAAGGAAGTATTGCGATTACTCTACGTGTAGCACATGAGCAAAGCGGAGGCATTACCTGCTATGTAGGGGTCTGCATCCTTTTGGAGGATTTTTGCGAGTCGAACACCGTCTTCTGTCTTACCGGCCATGAAAAAGGCTTTTGTAAGGTTTAGCATGGTTGGTCCGTGCCCTTCTTCTGATTGCAGGGCTTTGTCAAAAGCCTTTATGGCTTTTTCGGGTTGATTCACTTCTACATAGAGAGCACCGAGCATCTGCCAATCGTAGGTGCTATGTGGTTCTAACACAACGAGAGCCTCAAAGAAAGGAAGCGCGATATCGTATTTACCCTGTCGAATGTAGGCGTAGGCGGCGTGGCGTATCTCCGCAGTGTGAGAAGAGTCCCATCCCAATGTTTGTAGCCAGTCCTTTCGAGCCATTATTTTTCCTTACCCCTGTAGAAACTGTCCAATACGTCCGCCGATGTAGCGAACCATCTGGTTGAGATCTCGTATTTTTTTTAAACACCCTTTTATGACCGATTTTTCTTGTTCTTCCTCTTCGTCATCGCACTCAACATCATCGAGTTTTTTCTCCTCTTCGTCCTCTGCATCAGCATCTCCAAGTATAGGGATGATACGGTGGAAAGCAAAGGGAGAGTGGCGTTGAAATCCAAACTCTTCCGGAGGATAAAAATAGGCCCAGGGGGCTCGCGTTGTTCCGACCCCGAGCAGAAGATCGAGTTCTGAAAGTTTAGGGTATAAATCGATGATAAGCGCCTGTGCAGGAACACTCGCCGCTTCTTTGAGGTGGTACTGCTTTTGAATCTGTTCCAACAACTGCATTCGGCGTGCATATTGGACGTAGATACCGATGTCAAGACGGTCGATTGTAGTCGGCATTGTTCCTCAGTTTTTGAAAAAGAGAGTACCTTTTGTTTCTATATTCTCTCTATACTTTGTAGAAGATTTTAGGGTCATCGAAAAAATGGAGCTGTGTGTGGCATAATCGAGGTCTTACTAAAAAAGAGGAGCGATCTTGGTGTCACATATTCCGGTTATGCTTGAGGAGGTTATTTCCCTTTTGGAACCGTGTCGGCTTTTTTCGGTCTTTGACGGGACCTGTGGCGGTGGCGGTCATGCTCACGCTCTTTTGTCATCGCATGAGGAGATCGAGCGATATGTGGCAAATGATCAAGATGACAAAGCCTTAGACTGGGCAAAGACAAACCTCAAGGAGTTTCATGCCAAGGTAGATTTCCGTCGCAGTAATTTTTCCTGTGTTCCAGACTCCTTTTTTGACGGTATCTTACTTGATATTGGGATCTCCTCTTTTCATATCGACGACCCTGAGCGAGGATTTAGCTTTATGCGAGAAGGTCCCCTCGATATGAGAATGGATGTGAGCCAGGATCTAACAGCTGCTGATATTGTGAATGGATGGGATAAAAAATCATTAGAAAAAATATTTGTTGAGTATGGTCAGGAGCGGTATGCCCGTAAGGCCGCGCAAGCCATTGTTAGGGCGCGCGGAAAAAGACTCCTTTCTTCAACGTCAAAACTTTCTCAAGTTCTTGAAGAGGTGATTCCCCGTAGAGGAAAAATCCATCCCGCAACTCGAGTCTTCCAAGCGCTTCGCATTGCCGTCAATAGGGAGATCGAAGTATTAGAAGAGAGCATTGAAAACCTCGCTTATCGATTGACTGAAGGGGGCAGAATGATAGTGATCACTTTCCATAGCGGGGAAGATCGAGTTGTAAAGCAGGCTTTTCGTCGCCTTGTCGTGACAAAAGAGTTTTCTTTGGTGAATAAAAAACCTCTCGTCCCTTCAAGAAATGAGTGTTTGAAGAATAGACGCTCGAGAAGTGCTAAGCTTCGGTGTATAGAGCGAAAGAAGATAGAGAAATAGATGGTGCCAGGGAAAATTCGAGATATTGCTGCTCAGTACTATATTCAGCAGTCGAAACAAGGGTTTGAGCTGAAAAAATCCCATTGGTATTCGAGAATTATATGCTTTTTGACGGGAAAGAAATGGTTTTCCCTCTCTGAAACAAGAGCATGGAAGCTTGCCGTGTGTGCCGACATAATCTCTCAGCGTTCTTTCGCAGATCCGGCAAGAGCACAATCTCTTCAGCAGATAGTCTCTTCACTCGGATCTATTATTGCGAAAGGAAAAAGTGAAACAGCTGCCAATCTCATCGAACATATTGCAAGACATGCAATTCCAAGGTCGGATGAAAAGGCTGATGGTCGGACCTGGGAAGTGTATGCGGACGTTGTGTATGCAAAGATTAAAACGACGACAGACAGAGCAGTAGCGTTTCGAATTCTCGATGAGCTTGTCTGTTCCTCTTACAGTGGCTCTTCTAAGATTATCGCCTGTTTATCGAGAAAATCCGTCGATGATCCCGTGTTGCATTTGATGTGTCAGATTGCCGAAGGCGGCAAAGAGGTAATGGATATTTTCCGAGATAAAGAGCTCTCATTTACTTCAGAGCAGTTTTGCGATGAGGTAAAAGAGATTGTTTTGCAGGAGATAAGAGATGGTATCAACGCTATAGTTGGCAAGTTTCAAAGGAACGAAGATGTGTCTGCCGATCTTGTTCGTTTTGGAAAAATCGTGAAAAATTCAGAAAACATTTTTCCCGGATTTGAAATTGAGCTACAAGCAAAACTGGACGAGCGTCGGGGGGCAATATTTGCTCAGCGAGGATCTGTATGTGATTTTTGTCTAAACATACCAGAGCGAGTGCAGGAAGGTAGTCTGGACTTTACGCAGGCAGCGTGTTTGCTTGGGAACGCTCGACATTTTTATATTCAAGGACCGGGGGTCATTGATGAGGCGTTAGCAGTTCTTTTTGCAGGAGAAGTCGATACCATCATCGACCAGATGTTTGAATCATCTGAAAGAGGAGATGATGATCACGTATTGCACCTCTATGAGAACTTTTTGTTGAAAGTTATGACGCAGATACCAGAAGAAAAGATGGGGGTGTTCTTCCAGAAATCAAAAGCGCTTATTCAAGGGGCGAGAAAGGGAAAGCTTATCGAGCTTGCTATGCGAAGAGTTCCCTTTTCAAGAGCTAAATTCAGGCACGGGCAAGAGGCAGTACGACGTCTTTTTTGGGGATTTGAGCGTCTGGCCGGGGAGTCTTTAAACTATGAAAAGGATGTTGGTCTCTATGCAGTGTCTGAACTTGCGAGAATAGGTGCTGTTACCCCTATTTTGGAAAAGGGGAAGCAGTTGGGACTTTTCCTTGATAAGGTAGAGGGGCTTAAGTTTACCTATTCACAATTTGATGATACGACGTTTGTAAAACAGGCGGCTCCTGCTCTTGTGGAGATATTTACCTCGATTCAAAAAGAGGTAAGAGAGGCGATTCTCTTAAGGCTTAAAGAGGGTGGAGATATCCGATATATCATTGAACAATTTTACTCGGTGTACAGTAAAGCCGTTCACATTTTCCCTGGTTTGTTCACCTATATTGAAGATGAGAGGCCAGATCCACTGCTGCACAAGTGGGGCAGGGATATAGCAGGCGGCGATCTGTGGGAATTTCTTGAGATGAAAGAGCGTGTGTCTCAGATCTTTCCAAGTACGGCCAGAGGGTGGAATATGATTTCTCTAGAGAAGGCTCGGTTTGCTCCGTATGCAAAAGAGATTTCGGGTAGGTTGAAGGCGGCATTGATAGGGGGAAAAAGAGAGGAGTTTGAGCGTGTCGTAGAAGATTTTAGTCTGAAACGGTTTTTGGCACGCGATTTTTTCCCTTTAGGAGAGATGGTCGCCGAGCATATCAGTGGAGTGGCTGCAGACGTGCTAAACGTTCAAAGAGCGCACTCCCTTGATCTTTTACATAAAATTGAGGAGATTCTCCTTTCGATACGCGTCTATTTTCCCGAGTGTGAGGCCCGTATGGTGGAAGAGTTTGAAAGATGTGTGAAGCAAAAAGTCTTTGACGATGCTGTTGCTGAAAGTCCTCGCTCTCAGGATCGTATTGCAGATTTTACTGCCTGGTCGATAAAGTGTGTAAAAATTCCTCACTTTGGTACCAGGGCGCTTCGAACGTGGATAGAGAAGGCAAGGGAAGAAGATACATGGGAAGAATTTGCCACAAAGCTCTCTAGAAGACTAAATAGTGAACTTTCAGTCTATGCTGAAACGCGTAAAGCGCGGTTTAATCTTATACGCGAGGCTTTTCATTCAAGTCGAGATAGTGAGATCAGAAATCTTTTTTAGTGGGTTGTGAATGAGAATTTTTCCATTTGTCTACTGTGTTATGTTGACAACAGCTCTGGTGGCTTTCTATATCGCTCATCACAATAGATTGACGTCATGCCGAATTAAGGTGATTGCTCTCGAAAAAGAAATGAAAATCGAAGAAGCAAAGGAGAGACGTCTTGAACTTGAGATGGCCTCTTTTGCAAGCCCCCTTCGTCTTGAAGAGGTGGCAAAAAAATCTCAGTATTCCTATTTACGACAGCCTCCCGTTGATGAGAGTATTCTTTTGTCACAAAACCCCTGACTGTGGCCTAATCTCGCTTCTTGACCCCTTTTTTCTACCCATCTATAGAACTCACACTCTTTGCGAAGCTCTACGGAGCCACGCTTCGTCGCGTACCTTCATATCTCGGTTGAGAAAAACTGTCGAGAGGCGAGATTGGGTCACAGTCAGGGGTTTTAAGATAGTAAAAAAAATTACATATCCTCTACCTTCATGGTTCTACCTGCTCCGGATGTCTCTCTTTTTGAGGGCGCGGGCGGTGTATAGGCTAGCATATTGATTGTTAGCTTACTAGATCAAAAAAAGGGGGGATAGAAAGCTAGGAGAATGAAGAATTCTTGTTTTTATGTTTTTTTTGTTGAGTTTGTTTTTGTTTTATTGTACGTAAGCGGATAAGTGAATAATTTGTATTTTTACTTTTTTAGATCGGCTTTAGTAGTTAAGGAGCTAATTGTAATGAATAGAATAGTTCGGTATTTATCCCTCTTATTTGTAACCACCTCTCTTTTCTCCGACGCCTCGGGGCCGGCCGATTTAGAACAGGTTGATATTGTTCGAAAATCAAAAGAACTTATGCTTCAACATCCCTCATACAAACATGTAAGCTCCGAGCTCGCAGGACGAATAATGGTGACGTTTTGTGAGGAGCTCGATCCTTTAAAAACCTATTTTTTACAAGAGGATGTCGCTGAATGGGTAGCGCCATCAGATGAAAAAATCTACGCAGTGATTGGTGCATTTAATACCGGTAATTTTTCTGAATTTGAAAAATTATTTAATAAGTTTCGATTGGCCGTCGACAGAAGAAACAAATTTGAAGCCCAACTAGACATTGATGCATTACCAGAATCAGGCGTGCTCCCTCTCCATGACCTTCAATGGGCAAGCAGCGAGGAAGATCTGTACGAAAGGCTTAAATTGTTGCGCGCTATGCAGTTGAAATCTGCAGAGCAACTTGATAAGGATTTGTACGCGACAGCCCTGCAGCGAATTCAAAAACGACGACAGTTTTTTGAGGTTCAAAGGGTGCCCAACGATGATCAGGTGTATAGGCAGACGTTAGCAACGTTTATTATGAAAGCGTTTGCGTGCGCTTTAGACTCTCAAACAGCTTTCTATTCTCCTGCAGAAGCAAAAAACACCCTTGTGGGACTGCAACAGCGCTTATTTGGGATAGGCGTAGTAATGCGGGATGATTTAGATGGATTCACCGTTATAAAAATTGTTGAAGGTGGTCCTGCGGATCGCGAGGGAAGTCTTGACGTGAACGATAAGATAGTCGCTGTCAATGGTGAACCTGTTTTAGGGCTTGATGTCATGGATGTTGTTGAAATGGTGAGAGGGGAAGCAGAAACTCCTGTCTCCCTAAAGGTTATGAGACCTCCCCCAGATGAACAGGGGGTTAGGCAACCATTGTGCTTTGAGGTTAAAATCAAGCGCGGTGAAGTCGTTATGCAAGAGAGTCGCTATAGTTCTCAAACCAAAAGGATGAAAGGGGGAGGTGTTGGTGTCTATTTACGGCTTCATTCCTTCTACCAAGATGCAAATACATCGGCACACGCAGATTTAGCTCGTGAATTTGAAAAGATTCAGCAGAATAATCGGATAAAAGGCGTGGTCTTGGACCTCCGGTGTAATCCAGGCGGACTTCTTACCCAGGCTGTAGCAGTTTCTGGTCTGTTCATGGATAAGGGTGTGGTTGTAAGTATTAAGGACGAGATCAGTGGGTTGGGCCATATTCGCAATATCATGACCAGAAAGATGTGGGATGGTCCTCTTATCATCATGGTCAACAGGGGCAGTGCTTCTGCTGCTGAAATCGTCGCACAGACATTGCAAGATTGGGGAAGAGCCATTGTCGTCGGCGATGATCGTTCGTTTGGAAAAGGGTCATTCCAAATCTTCACTCTTAATATTGACGGTGTTACCCCTCCCAATCCTCAGGGTGAATACAAGGTGACAAGAGGGCGCTACTACACTGTTTCGGGAAAAAGTCCACAGTTAGTTGGTGTGCAGTCAGATATCGTTATTCCTGGGCAGTTACAGTTTGCTGAGATTGGTGAAAAGTATACACGATTTCCTCTCTCTGCAGATGCAATTCCTGCACAATATGAGGACACGTTTGAAGATGTGAGCGTTTTACAACGGCCCCTTCTCTCTCGTTTGTATGATAGTGCAAAACAGTGTCGTACTGATGAGTGGATTAAACATCTTCCCGTGCTTAGAAAATATGCAAGCGAGCGTCTTGCTAGCAACCAAGCCTACCAACTATTTTTGAAGAAAGCTCGTGAGGCTGCCGATATGGAGGTTAGTGAGAGTATGGGAGAATCCTCAAAAGAGCCAGACTATCAGCTGGAAGAGACGTGGAATATTCTCGAGGATTTGATGAAAGTCTCCGAATCAGAGAGTCAAAGGGAGCCTGCGCAGGCGGCCTAAATATGCAAGAGGTGATATTAGGTCACAAGAGGTTTGAGATCCTATCAAAAAGTGATGGGATCTTTTTTTTGTTCGTCTCTTTTTGAATAAGATAAATTATTCTGAAGGGAAACAAATGGGTGAAAAATAGAGGCGTTGTGAAATGGGAGAACCTATAGAGTCTAAAAAGACTTCGGGGTCTATTTTCCCCACCAGATTGACTCGCGTCAGGGTGAAATTAGGTAAAAGTGACATTAGGACCCAGCACGTGGCCAGAGGAATCCTCTCTCATAAAGGAAGGGTTATTGGGAAGGGGGCAGACAAGGTAGTTGTTGAACTTAAAAGGGAGAGCTCACTTCGAAGAGATTTAGGGCCGCAAGTTAAACACGATTATGTACTGGTTTTGCCCCTAAAAAAGTGGTTTTTAAGTAAGAAAAAAATCTTTGAAAAAGAAAGGCAAAAAATGCGAGAGCTCGCTCAGTCTGCAAAAGACCCTCAGGATAGGCAGTATGTAGATGTTGAATTCACGCCACTAAAAACCGTAAGAGGAGGCCGCGTTGAAATTGAAACAACAGATACGTCTACTTCAAAGGCGGGTCTCCACGCTATTTTAAAAGAAAAAGCGGAAGGAGATTTTGAGAAAGCCATCAGTTCTCAGATGACCGAAGGTGGAAGAAAGTTGCGTTTTCCTGAGAGAATCCGATTGGCACATGATTTTCTTGCAGGAATGACGGTACTGAGCGTCGCTGACTGTGCGCATGGAGATATAAAACCGCAAAACTGCCTTGTATACAGAGATAGTAGAGGGTCTCTTAGTCTCAAAGTGTCTGATTTTGGAAAGACTCAGAAAGTGGCCGAAGGGGAAACAAAACCATATCGGGGAAATATCCGTTTTGTCGCCCCGGAGGGAAGAGTAAGTAAGCAGGGTGATGTCTACGGCGCCGCACTTGTGGTGATTCGAACATTGGAGGAATTCTTGGGAGATTCTGGAGAGTCATTAGTGAAAATAGATAAAAAAGATAAAGAGGCACAAGCCATAAAAAAGAGAAGAGGGATCGAAAAGTACATTGTTGAACACAAAGCCTTTTTGGGCGCGGATACACCAGGGTTGCCCTCCATTATTTATAAGGGGTTGCCACGTCGAGCGCGATTGGAAAAGCAAACAAAAAAACAGAAAGAGAGGCAACAAAAACTTTTAGAGGGGTATGTGAATGCTCTGATAGAGGGACTTGAGGGGAAAAACATAAAGTGTGGAGAGTTGGGAAATCTTTTGAAAGAGATGCTTCATGTAGATCCTCAAAAACGTCCAACAATGGAAGAGGCTTTCAATCGGTTCAAAAATATTTTTCCAAAAGAACTTTCTTCAAAAGGTCGCGTTGGTGGATTCAGTTATTTCTAAACCCAAGTTGCGCCCTACATCACGTTTGATTGTGTTCAAGCGTGATGTAGGGCGCAACTTGGGTTTCTAATGCTCTTTTTCACATCTCTTGCAAACTAAGGGGTGAGTAAGGGAAAATATACCTCCCTTCAGGAGGGATGGGGGACTTTACGCCTCCTAGAAATCACTAAACGTTTGGATTACTATGACTGTTCGCGTTCGCATTGCTCCGTCGCCAACTGGCGATCCCCATGTGGGTACTGCCTATATGGCTCTTTTTAACCTTATTTTTGCCCGCCATTTTGATGGTCAATTTATTCTTCGGATAGAAGATACCGACCAAACGAGAAGTCGCCCTGAGTATGAGGAGAATATCTATAAAGCTTTGAAATGGGTCGGTATTGATTGGGACGAAGGACCGGATGTTGGGGGTCCTCATGGACCGTATCGACAATCAGAGAGAACAGAAATTTATCGTACCTATTGCGACAAGCTACTCGAAGAGGGCAAAGCGTATAAATGTTTTGCTACCGCTCAAGAGCTTGCTGAGATGCGAGAACTTCGCTCTAAGGGGTGTCGAAAGGGGTATGATCGTCGATATAGAAACTTGTGTGAAAAAGAAGTAAAAGAGCGGGAGGCAGCGGGTCTGCCTTATGTTGTACGTCTCAAGGTGCCTCTAAGTGGCGAATGCTCATTTGAAGATGGAATCAAAGGAAGCATTACATTTCCATGGGCAGATGTCGATGACCAGATCCTGCTCAAATCAGACGGCTTTCCAACGTATCATCTTGCCAATGTCGTTGATGACCATCTAATGGGAATTACTCACGTTATTAGGGGCGATGAGTGGATAAGCTCGACACCAAAACACGTCTATCTCTATGAAGCTTTTGGGTGGGAAGCCCCCAAATTTATGCACATGCCACTTTTATTTGGAACAGATGGTAGAAAACTCTCAAAACGGCGTAACCCCACATCGATCTTTTACTATCGTGACAGCGGCTACTTACCCGAAGCGTTCTGTAATTTTTTAACCTTAATGGGCTATAGCATGGCCGATGGGAGAGAGGTCTATTCGAGAAAAGAGGTTGTTACTGAGTTCGATCCGTCGAGAATCGGTGTTTCACCGGCTATTTTTGCCTTGCAAAAGCTGGACTGGCTCAATCAGCAATATATTATCAATAACATACCCCAAGAGCGTCTGTGGGATCGCATCAGGAGTTGGAATTTTTCTGATGAGCAGATGCAAAAGATTATGCCTTTGTGTCATTCGCGTATGAAAAATTTTGGGGAGTTCATGGAGCTTGCTGCCTTCTTGTTTATAAACTCCCTTCCATACACCCCCGAGCTTTTTCAAATTCGCGATATAGAGTCTTCCAGGGCCGCTGAGATACTGCTTGCGATCACATGGTTTCTCGATGAGCAAGAAAATTGGCAGGGGTCTGGAATGAACCAAGGATCACGAGAGGTGGCAGAGCGGTTTGGTGTCAACCATAAGAAAGTGATGATGCCTCTTCTTTTTGCGACATTGATGGGGAGCAAGCAGGGACTTCCTCTTTTTGCTTCTGTTGATCTTCTTGGAAAAGACCGTACCCGCGCTCGTTTTCTTCAAGCTATTGAGTTTTTAGGTGGGGTCTCCTCGAAACGTAGAGATAAACTGCAGAGCGCCTGGAAAAAAGGCGGTCCAATTGAAATATGACGCTTACGGCAAAGGCTGTTGAGAGATTTTGCCTGAATCCTCTCTCTCAACATCGGCAAACATGGCATATGGTATTTGAGGTTGAGGGAGGGAGACCTCTTTTTCAGCCAGGAGACAGTGTTGGGATTTATCCTAGAAACAATCCCCTCGATGTACAACAGCTGCTATCGTATTTCCACCTCTCTCCAGAGAGCGCTATCGTTGATCCGAAAACAAAAAAGGTGGTTCCTTCGTTTAGCTGGTTCTCAACATTTGTTGAAATCAACAGAATTCCTCAACATCTTGTTAGGCTCATTGCCGAACATGCAGTTAGCTCTGAGGAACGAAATTTTGTTCGGAAAATTCTTGAGGAACGTCAATCACTCGATCCGTATACCGTAGCCCACTTTCTCCATACCTTTGTCCCTAGTGGTGTCAGCTTTCGTGATCTGTTTTCTGGCTTTTTACCTCTTATCCCTCGCCTTTACTCGCTTGCGTCCGGGCCTTCAGTCGGTGAAAATCGTTTTGAATTGACCGTTGCTAGGGTGAGGCAGCAATATCCAGTCCATCTTAAGGAAGGAGTTTGTTCGAACTATCTCATTGACCGTTTGCCTTTGCACGAACCACTGGTAAAATGCTTTTTTCAACGTCCACCTCATTTTTATTTTCCTCCTACAGATCTTATTATGATCGGTGCGGGCACTGGGGTTGCCCCTTTTAGATCTTTTATTCAAGAGAGTCAGGCAAAGGGGAAGATGCCATCTAGATGTTGGCTCTTTTTCGGAGAGCAGCGTCGCAGCTCTGACTTTTTTTATGAAGAATTTTGGCAGAGCCATGTGGATAGTAAGAACCTTCATCTTTCTCTTGCCTTTTCCCGGGATCAACATAAAAAAATTTACGTACAAAATCGCATGTGGGAGGAGAGGAAGAAACTTTGGCACTGGATTCAAGATGGTGCAACTGTTCTTGTGTGCGGAAATGCGAAAAAGATGGCCAAGGATGTGGATGTAACGCTGCTTGAAATTGCTCGTTCTGAGGGGAAGATGACACAAGAGCAGGCTGTGCATTGGGTTCGCGATCTTCGCCACCAGAAACGATACCTCCGGGACGTCTACTAATATCCCACGTGACTAGTTTCCAATCAGTGAGGCATTGCTGAAAATTCGAGTTTCACCAACATACAAAAAACCCATGAAACCAGAAGAGATTTCATGGGTAAAAAATATTAAGGTAAGAACTAAGCGCGATTGTTTGTAGCTTCGACGTAGCGTAGCCAAAGGTTTTGTTCAACACGACCTTCTCGAACGGACTTCATCAATTCACGTTTGACAACTTTGAGATCTTGGCGAGGAAGGAGTTTTTGAATCATCTCTTTATCACCAGCTTCACGAGCTAGGGTGAGCAGACGTTCCATATCGCTATCATTGAGTATGACTTGCCCCTTCTTTTTTCTCGAACCGCGAGCAGCACGTGGTTTTGGCTTTACTGTAATGGGCTTGTCTGGATCGATGATGAATTTTTGAATAAGTTCTGAAAGACGCTCTGGGAGCTGATGTTTCATTTTTCTAAGAGTGAAGTGGTGCATGTAACCACCGCTTACCATTGGCAGATAGCGGCAAATATCGTTTTCTTTTCTTCCGCCAACTTTCTTAATTGCACCAGTAATGAGCTGATCCAATTCAGCGCTTGTTGTGGACATGGGCTGTGAATACCCCTGTTTCTTTTCCTGATCTGTAAATGCCATTGCTTACCTCATACATTTATGACACAATTTCAAAAAACACTCAATACGGCGTCATGTTTAACAAATTTTAACAAAATGGTCAACAGTCCCAGTCTTTGGTCCATCGGTCTATGGACTTCAACTGAAATCTTGTGGTCTACATTTTGGCAGGAATAGAAAATCAAAGCAAAGAAAAAATCACAATAGAATCAAAAAAACAAAAAATCAATATATTACGAGAGTGGACGGGTGCCCTCTTTTTGCGACAATTATGGTGCTCTTTACTGTTTGGTCTGCTTTTTTGGTTCATTATGGCAAATAATAAACGTCACTTGAGACTAATGTTCTTTAGCTTGTACCATTTTAAACCCAAGTTGTGCCCTTAACACTGCACTTGAGCATAACCGAGAATAATAAGTGAAAAACTGGGCACTTTTTCAGGAAAGGTAAATACCTGGAAGGCTAATTTTTCACTTGTGATGAAAGGGGGCAACGTTGGTGGTACGTGTTGTCTGCAAACGGCTGTATCTACTCTAGTGTGATGGGCGTGGTGCGGCACTGACAATGCTAACCTAATGATTGTTAGGTGGTTGTGCTAATTTTTTACGTGAAAGGGGTTCTTTTGTTTTCCCATATAAAAAAGGTCTTTTTCTTTTTTCTGTTAGCTCTTTTTTGTGTTGGTTGTCAGCATGGAAAGAATGCTCGTGAGCAATTTCATAGTTGGTTAGAAGAAAATGGAAAGATAAAGGTTTTGTGCACTACGGTCTTTGTAGGTGAACTAGTTCGAGCCGTTGGTGGAGATGAAGTCGATGTGCTCGTGTTGATTCCTCCTCGTAGTGATCCCCATTCATACCAGCTTGTAAAGGGTGATGATGAAAAGTTCAGACGTTCTGATATCATTTTTTCGTCGGGTCTTGGGCTTGAACACCGAGGAGCTTTGGCTCGCTACCTTTCAGAAAAAAGGGCCTTTGCTCTGACAGGGGAGCTGGAAAAAGACGAGATCATTATGCATGGTAAAATCAAAGATCCCCACGTGTGGCTTGATCTTTCGTTATGGGCAAAAGGGGTGGATGTTATCGTCAAAACTCTTGTTGAGAAACGTAAAGAAGAGAGAGATAATTTTTTAAAACGAGGAGAAAAGTTGAAAGAAAGCCTTCGTAGTCAACACAAAAAAATTCGTTCTTTACTTCAGAGAGTTCCTGAAAAGAGGCGGTATCTCGTCACCACACATAACGCATTTCATTATTTTACCCGAGCTTACTTGGCTACTCAAGAGGAGAGAGATTCAGGAAAGTGGAATCATCGGTGCATAGCACCTGAAGGACTTTCTCCTGAAGGTCAGATCAATACCCGCGATTTAAACGCTGTTGTAGAATATGTTCTTGATCACAAAACGCGTGCAGTGTTTGCGGAGTTTGGAATGAGCAGAGATTCGATAGAGAAAGTTGTGGATGCTGCTCGCTCGAGGGGGCACAATGTAACCATCGCAAAAAAAGAGCTCTACTCTGATTCAGTAGAATCAAGCGCTGAGATTATCTACCAATCAATAGTTGAGCGTAATGCACGCGTGATAGTTGAGGCTCTTATCGAGGGGGATATAGAGTGAAAAAAAAGATGGCCTTAGACGTTCGAGGGTTGACAGTACATTACGGTTCATCTCCAGTTCTTTGGGATCTTAACGTAGCTGTCCCTGAAGGACACATCGTTGGTATTATTGGTCCGAACGGAGCTGGGAAGACGACATTTATTAGGGCCGTTCTTGGGCTAATGAAGGGAGTGGTAGGAAGCGTTCAGCTATTGGAAAGCTCACTGGATGATATACGGCATCGTGTTGCCTATGTCCCTCAAAAAGAGACAGTTGACTGGACGTTTCCTATGAGAGTGCGAGATCTTGTTGAGATGGGCTGTTACCCTAGAAAAGGTCTTTTTTGTCCCATGGGGAAGGAAGAAAAAAGACGTGTTGATATGGCCCTCGATCTTTTGGATTTGGTTTCCATCGAACATGTTCAGATTGGGCAGCTTTCTGGAGGACAGCAGCAGCGAGCTTTTTTGGCACGTGCGATGGCGCAACGTGCTGATATTTATTTTCTTGATGAGCCTTTTTGTGGGATTGATCAGATTAGCGAGCAGATTTTAGTCGATGTTCTTCATTCGATGCGGGAACAAAAAAAGACAATCTTTGTTGTTCACCATGATCTTATAAGCGCACGAGAATACTTTGACTGGGCTGTTTTACTCAATACTAGACTTATTGCATCAGGGCAAGTCGACGATGTTTTTACCCACGAATATCTTCATCAAACGTATGGACACAAACTCTCTTTGGTAGATGATCTTTTAAAAATTTCTTCAGCGTATTCCGAAGGTCGCCATGTTGATGATGGAAATCTTTGATCCAGTACTGCGCGGGCCGCTATTTGCCTGTACTCTTATGGGGGTCTTAAGTGCTCTTATTGGATTGCTACTGGTCTTTCAATCTCAGTCCTTGAAAGGGGAGGCCCTTTCCCATGCCTGCTATCCGGGGATGGTTGTGGGTGCTATTGCTGGATCTTTGATAGGATTCGAAAATTCGTGGTACACCGCTTTTGTCTTCTTGGGGGCTCTAGGCAGTGCGTACATAGGGGCTCTTGCCATCGAGGTTCTCGTTCACAGGTATACCGTATCCGCAGATGGGGCGCTTTCCTTCATACTCTCTTTTTCCTTTTCTCTTGGACTGCTCTTTATCTCTTCAGTACAGACGGTCTATCCAACTCTTTGGCGTAATCTGCAGTCTCTACTTGTTGGACAAGCCGCGACCATGAGCGACAGATACGTTATGCTCTCTTCGATACTTTTGGTTGTTGTTTTGATTGTTGCGTTTGTTTTTCGACGACAAATAGTGGCAACACTGTTCGATAAGAATTTTTCTCACCTTCAGCAACTCACAACACCTGCTTTGACTCGACTTTGTATGGCACTTCTCGTGGTAACGATAATTATTAGTATTCGCTCTATGGGTGTTGTCCTTATGTCCTCAATGTTGCTTTTTCCTGCAATCACGGCCAGACTACTCACAGATAATTTTGGCCGTCTCACTCTTTTGGCTGCTTTTATTGGAGGAGGAGGGGGAGCTAGTGGAGTGTTGGCATCACACTACGTGGCTATCTCTTCTGGGGACGGGGGAGGAGGCTCTTTATGGCTTCCAACAGGACCCCTAATATGCCTTATGCTATTTGTTTTTTTTGGTATTGTTCTTCTTTTTTCCCCGAAAGAAGGGATTGTTGTACGTTCATTTCGAAAGGCTCGATTTTTAAAGCGCTGCTTTTATGAGAATCTCCTGAAAATACTGTGGAAGGAGTGTGCAGAGCACAATTTGGTCTCAGTTTCTACGAAAAGAATTATGGAGCTCTTTCCCATCTGTGCGTACAGGTTGAAGCAGGCAGTGCGCCACTTACAGCGGCGGGGGCTCGTTGTTGTTCACCACGGTAATGCTATTGAGCTTACGGATTTAGGGTTGCTCAAGGGAAGAACGATTGTTCGTCTTCACAGACTGTGGGAACTCTACCTTGTCGAGTACTGTCATATGCCCCAAGAAAGGGTTCATCCAAGTGCTGAGGAGATGGAACATATTTTAACACCACAAATTGAAAGAAAGCTTACACTTCTCCTCCACAACCCGAGTATGGATCCCCATAATAAACCGATTCCCGTTGCCGAGGAGGACCTGTTGTTTCGTGCGTAGCAAGATCGAGCAATTGTATATTTCCCTTGTTAAGAGAGCTCAAAGTTCTCTTCTTTTTTGGGTTTTTCTTTCCCCCCTTATGCTGTGTAGTCTTGTTTTCGGTGTTGTTATCTTTGTACGTCGTAAGGTGCTGACGCTAATAGGTTCGAGAAGAAAGGTTGCAGCTCCTATCATCACCGTTGGGAATGTCACTGTCGGCGGAACAGGGAAAACCCCCATGATTCTTTCGCTTCTTGCTCATCTCACGTCAGATAATCTAAAAATTGCTTATGTGAGCAGAGGTTATCGAAGGAAAAAGGGAGGTCTTCGGGTTGGATATGCGCTTGATCCAAAAGAAATAGGGGATGAGGCGAGCTTAGTACAAAGACGAAATGAAAATGTTATCGTGAGCATCAGCGATGACAAGTGGGAGGCTGTGCAAGCTGTCGAGAAAGAGAGAGACCTTATCATCTTAGACGATAGTCTTCAGCGGTATGATATACCGGTCGATCTTACAATAGCGACAATTGATTGCTTATGTCCCGACGGTTATGGCTGGTTGTTGCCTAGGGGGACATTACGAGAACCTTTTTCTCGTCTTCAAGAGATGGATTTTCTTGTTCTAACTAATGCCATTAATCAAGAAGTTCTCGATAGAGCTGTGAAGATGATCAAAAAGTTCAACATTCCTTTTATCGTCACACAGCCTCATATCACACGGTTTTTTACTTCAGATGGAAGTTCGTATAATTTAAGAAAGGGAACGCCGGTTGCCCTTTTTTCCTCTATTGCTCATCCAAAACGGTTTTCAGCATCGGTACAAAAAGCGGGATATTCCGTGATAGCGACGATGGAAGCATTAGATCATGTCGATATAAAGAGCGAAAAACTGATACAATGGGCGAGGCGTGTGCAGGCGTTGTGCCCTGAAGTTGTGTTTGTTGGTACAGAAAAGGACTGGGCGCGAAAATGTATGTGGCCCATTCTCCCGTCGACACTTCTTTTTTCGCAGATGGAGCTAGAAATTGTGGGTGGTAACGAGAATTTTTATGCTTTAATTGACCGGGTGCGTACAATGACGAACCGGCAAACCAGATTATGAGAGTTAGTAATGGATATTAGTGTTGGATCAAAACCGTGTGAAAAGACTGAAGTGGTCAAGTCTCTCGTTGGGGATTTTCGATCAAACATCGAATATCTTTTCTCTAATTTTGATTATGCCTCATTTGTCAGGCTTATCGATCGAATATTAACATGTCGAGGGGCCCTAATCTTTGCAGGGGTAGGGAAAAGTGGAGTGATTGCGCAAAAGATAGCGGCGACCGTTACCTCATCAGGGACAAAAGCTCTCTCATTATCTGTACAAAATGCTATGCATGGAGACGTTGGTGTTGTAGGTTCAGACGATATTGTTTTTTTGCTGAGTAAGTCCGGAGAAACAGATGAGCTGCTCTCCCTATGCCCGGTTTTACGTACGAAAGGGGCTTCCCTTTTGGCGATCGTGGCTAACGGGGCTTCTAGGCTAGTTAGCGCTTGTGATGATCATTTCGTTCTTCCATCAGTCCGAGAGCTGTGTCCTTTTGATATTGTGCCTACCACTTCTTCTTTAGCCCAACTTATTTTTGGTGATATTCTCGCAACTTCTTTGATGAAGTTTAAGAATATTTCTCTTGATGAGTTTATTCAAAACCACCCAGCAGGAAGGATAGGAAAACGGCAAACACTCCGGGTTCGTGATTTGATGCTCACTGGGGAGCAGATACCAAGTTGCCGCCCGAGTAACTGTTTGGGAGAGGTTCTCGTTGAGCTTTCCAATAAGCAGTGTGGTTGTATATGTGTTCTCGATAACGAAAATCATCTTCTTGGGATATTTACAGATGGCGATTTACGCCGAAGTTTGCAGACGTACGGGGTCGAGTCGTTAGACTATCCAATGCATGAGTTGATGACGAGAGATCCTCGAACCGTCGATCCCGAAACTCTTGCCTATAAGGCCATGCAGGTGATGGAGGACGGTCGCCCCATTACTGTCTTGGTGGTGATGGAAAAAGAAGAGTGTGTTGGTGTAATTAAAATGCACGATATTGTCCAGGCTGGGCTATAGCCTTCGATTGAGACCTGTTCTATAATTAGCATATCCCTTTTGAGATATGTTTCTGAAACCATCCTCGTCATTATTTTCTCTTGATCTTCGTCTGATACTTTTAAACCTAAGTTGCCTACCGCATCTTCGAATTTTCCCTTTTCGACACAGTGCTCCGTTCTAAAGTCGATGGATCCTTTCGCCCCTATCCGCGTAGACAAAACTCGATATCGAAAATTGAAGAATTTATTCGCAACATGTGGATAAGTAAAAAGTTAACAGAAGATTAATTTCACCTTAACGTTGCCCTGCCAAAACTGTTCTTCTATTTGAAGTAATAAAAGAAGGAGGAAAGTGTAATGAGTATACAACCCACGGGCGGGCAAACGACAGGGATCACTGATCTGTGTCCTCAGGAAGGGAGAGGGTCTGCAAAGGCGAAAAATCTTTCGAAACTCATGATGAGTACAGCGAAGGTATTAAGACAAATATCAGAAGCATGGGGCAATGGGATCAAAGTTTCAATTTCTTTCCCAGATGTGGGGGGGATAAATCACGTCGCTACTGCACAAAGAAATCAAAAGGCGCCATCCGGTGGGGAAAAGGCAGCTTCGGGTAGTGAGACCGCGTCTTTCGATGTTGAAAGGGCCATTGAGTTGGTACGAAATTCCCAAACATCTCCTTTGGATCAAGAGAGTGTTTCTGCTGAGCAGTTGGAAACAGAAGGGAGAGCGTTAGCTGAATCGGCAGTGGAAGCCCCTTCAGAGGGCGTAGAAGAAGGCAAAGGGGAAGTTCCTGTAGATCAAGGGAGAGTGTGTACTGAACAATTAGAAGAGGGATCGCTGGCTGAGGCGGATGTGGAAACCCCTTCAGAGGGCATAGAAAAATATAGGGGGGAGACTCTTGTAGACCAAGAGAGCGCTTGTGCCGAGCAGCTAGAAACAGAAGAGAGGGCGCTGGCGGCAGCGGAAACAGAAACCATTTCAAAGGGCGTAGAAGAAGGCAAAGGGGAGGTTCCTGTAGATCAAGGGAGAGTGTGTACTGAACAATTAGAAGAGGGATCGCTGGCTGAGGCTGATGTAGAAACTCCCTCAGAGGTTGCTTTTTCTTCAGCGTGTGTAGACAAGGACCAAGAAAAAGCTTTTATTGCCCAACAGATTGAAGCTGAAGGGGGTCGATCGGGCGGTAAGCGAAAAGCAAAAAAAGTAAAGGGTCCCTCGAAAAAGTCCTCCTCGAAAAGGCTTTCTTCGAAAAAGCCCTTTTTGAAAAAGGTAAAACATGAAAGGTGTAAGAATTTCAAGGGAAATATGAAGCATCAAAAACACAAGCAACACAAAAATTTACATGAGAAGTAATAATTATTAGCCCTAATATAATCCTGGGCGCCTAGATCGATTTCTAGGCGCCTTTTTTCTGTTTAGAATTCTTAGGAACGCTTTTTTTGGTTCCGAGGCTTTTTCTTCTCGTAAAGAAGGGGTTTGGAGGGGTATACTTGGTTACCTTTTTGGTTCGTGAGGTGGAAAATGTCAGAGATGCTCTCTTGTCATCAGTGGGTTGTGCTCGGTATTTTTGCACTCGGGTATTTGTGTATCGTTTTTGAGCATATCATTGGCATAAACAAGACGACAACAGCTCTGCTCATGGCTTCATTTTGTTGGATTGCCCATTTCTTGGGGCCAATTCCCTTTGATATCGATCTAAAGCAGTTTGAAGAGGGTGTCTCGAAGACATCCGATATTGTTTTTTTTCTCTTGGGCGCTCTTGCTATCGTTGAGACCATTCATGTACATGGGGCATTGAATTTGGTCTGCCGTTTTATGCGCGTTCGATCAAAAAAAGGAATGCTGTGGATTGTTGGATTTGTTTCCTTTTTCCTCTCTTCTGTACTTGATAACCTGACAAGCACAATCGTTATGATTGTTTTGTTACGAAGGCTCTTAACCAATAGAGAAGAGCGGCTTATTTTTGGTGGTGTGGTGGTGCTTGCTGCAAACGCAGGCGGAGCATGGACACCAATTGGCGATCTGACAACGACAATGCTGTGGTCGCACGACAAGATCTCTGCGCAAGGAGCCATCCAGAGTTTGTTCTTTCCAAGTCTTGGGTGTCTTATAGGTGGGCTTTTGTTTGCGGGTAGGATGGTATGTGGTCAGATGCCCTTGGAGAGCGAATGTCCATCAGCAAACGTTCAGCCCCACGCAAGAGGAGTCTTGGTTTTTGGCTTACTAGCTCTCGTTGCTGTTCCACTCTTTAAATGCACAACGAAACTGCCCATATTTCTGGGAATGCTGACAGCCATGTCTGCTGTTTGGCTCTTTACCGACTATGTGCATCGTCATGAGCCTAATACCCAGCAGTTGCGTATGCCGGCAGTGCTACCGTGCATAGACTTGGTAAGCGTACTCTTTTTTCTTGGTATTTTGTTGTGTGTCAACGTATTAAAAATCTCCGGGATTCTAACATTCTTTGCCGCTCGTATCGATGCATTATTCCCCACTAAAGAGTGGGTGGCGATAATTATTGGATTGCTCTCTTCAATAGTCGATAATGTTCCCCTTGTTGCCGCTTCAATGGGTATGTATGATGTAGCCCTTTATCCTATGGATAGCTCCTTCTGGAAGTTGGTCGCCTATTGTGCTGGAACTGGTGGAAGTATGTTGATAATCGGATCTGCTGCTGGTATTGCCTTCATGGGGCTAGAGAGAGTTCACTTTTTCTGGTATCTGCGAAGAATAACCATTCCTGCTCTGTTTGGATATGCCGTTGGTATCGCCATCTATGCGCTTCAGGTACATTTTTTCTAGAGGGGAAGACATATGGTAGAAAGGCTACAAGAGCTATTAAAAAAATCAGCTAAAGAAAGTGCGCAGGCTGTAGCTTTTCTGTGTGAGCCAGAAGCACGTATTTTCATGGAGACGTTCTCAACGCTGTTGGCAAAAACATTCGCTGAAGGAAACAAAGTACTTATCGCTGGCAATGGTGGGTCGCTGTGTGATGCTGCTCACTTTGCCGAGGAGCTAACGGGATGCTTTCGAAAGAAAAGAAGAGCACTCCCAGCCCTTGTCCTTTCTGAGCCTGGGCATATGAGCTGTGTCAGCAATGACTTTGGCTTTGATACAGTCTTTTCACGTGGTATAGAAGCGTTTGGAGTTCCTGGTGACCTCTTTATCGCTTTGACAACGAGTGGATGTTCTCCAAATATTACAAAGGCGGTCCTCGCCGCTCAAAAGAAAGATATTTCAGTGGTCTGTCTTCTAGGAAAAGGGGGCGGGGATCTGCTTGACAAAGGGGATCTTCAGCTCATTGTTCCCTTGCATACAACATCTGATCGTATACAAGAAGTTCATATGGCATGTTTACACATTGCTATTGAAGCAATGGAGCTTCTTCTTTTCTCAGAGCAGTAGATGGATCTTTATTTTACCTCTCATTTTTTCTCTTGGTTTTGGGTTTTTATCTCTCGCATCCCCGTCCTCATAACGGGCCAGTATTCGCACCTGTATCCAGATGAGATTCAGCTCTTTGTCATGGCTCTTTTTGCCATAAGCTCGAGCTTCTTGGGTGTCTTTTTAGTCCTGAAGAGGCTGACGATGATGGCAAATGCCATTTCTCACACTATGCTTCTTGGAATTGTTTTGGCGTTTATTCTTTCACCATCGCATGCTCCCTCGGAATGGCTCGTAGTTGCTGCTGCCTTGGCGGTGGCTCTTTTAACGGGAGTATTCATACAGGAACTTTCGCGGGTGTGGTGTGTCAAAGAGGATGCAAGCAATGGAATTGTCTTTTCTTCTCTTTTTGCACTTGGGATCACGGCCTTGTCCTTGTGGAGTAGAAATACTCACGCAGGTCCTGAGCTGTTGATGGGAAATCCCGATGCATTGCAAGAGCGCGATATCTTTCTCGTTGCCGTTGTAGCAATTTCAGCTTTGTTCACTGGGATTATTTTTATACGCGGCTTCACTATGGCCATTTTCGATCCAACATTTGCCACGGTGTCGGGGTTTATGCCCGCTCTTTTTAGCCACATCATGTTGGCTCAAGTAGCCTTGACAACTGTTTCTGCATTTCGTGCCGTTGGTTTTGTGATGACCCTTTCCTTTTTTGTCATTCCTCCGTTGATTGCTCGTAGGTTGACCAGTACCCTTGTCTCAATGTTGTTTTGTTCAGTAGGAGTCTCTCTTTTTAGCATTATAATCTCGGTGGCCTTGGCAAGACATCTCTTTAGCACGCTCTATCTCCCCGTCTCGACAGGAGCTTTGGCCGCAGTACTACTTGGAGGAGTCTATATCGGCCTTCTTGGATTCGAAACGGTAGTATGTAAACCCAAGTTGCGCCCTACATCGCGCTTGAACAGATCTGGTCTACACTATATCCAAAACCAATAGTGGAGTCCTTAGATGAACGATCAAATAATCGCAACTTATTGCATTTGTGCAGACTCTCTAAAAGGGTTTCTATTGAAGCTGATGGTTTTTATTGTGGCCTTTTCTCTGAAGTTTTTCTTTTACCCCGCTCTTACTACGGCCTAAATAGATACTTAATCTGACGTAGCCAACGATTTGCTAAACACCCTTGGCTGCATCGCCAGCTAAGTCATCTCAACCATCTATTTGAGCCGTAGCAAGGATGTAGGGGGCAACTTGGGTTGTAAGTGGCAAACAAGCAGAGCAAGAGCTCATTAGGTCCTCTTCTATTCATAGGTGATTTTGTTTTAGGAGCCTTATGCTGATGCAGATTACGAATCTTGTAGAGCACAAAGGTGCATGAAAAGCTTAGATTTGACATAATCGCCGGCTCACACTGTCTGTAAAGGAGCGGTTATCTTGATGGGAATAGTATCGATTATATTAGCGTTTATTGGGCTTGGATTTTTGATTTTTATCCATGAGCTAGGCCATTACCTCATGGCGCGACGTGCTGGAATTCGCGTAGAGACATTTAGTATCGGAATGGGAAAACCGTTCTATTGGTTTTTGCATAAAGGAGTACGGATTCAGCTTGGATCGATTCCCTTTGGTGGTTATGTCAAAATGGCCGGAGAAAAAGGTGGAGGGGAAGAGGATCCAGATGGTCTTTTTGCAAAGTCTCCCTGGACACGTATCAAGGTAGCCTTTTGGGGGCCATTGGCTAATATTTTATTTGCCTTTTTTGCGTTTTCCATTATTTGGGCAACAGGTGGTCGTGAAAAAACGTTTGGCGAAACATCTTCTCGAGTGGGCTGGGTAGATCCGTCTTCTGAATTGTACGTAAAAGGAGTTCGACCCGGAGATCGCATCGTCTCTTACAATGGAAAGCCCATCCGGGGTATGCAAGATCATTTTTATGCAGCGATGACATTGGGCCCGTCCGTTCAGGTTGAAGTTGAAAAGCTTCATCCAACAGAGACGCCGGAGAATTTGCTCATTGATGTAGCTCCCTATTCACATCCTTTTTCTGCTGACAAGGGGTTGCTTACAACCGGCTTTCTTTCTCCGGCAAGCTTTTTGATATGGACTCCACCTCAGGGGGAACAGAAGCTTTCGATAGCGGCTCAAGAAAGTGGTATAAAGCCTTCCGATCGTCTCATTTGGGTGGATGGTGAACAGATATTTTCTCAGGTTCAGCTTGGCTCTTTACTCAATGATGGCTGTCAGTTACTCACGGTAGTTCGTTCAGGTAAGGTTCTTCATGTGCATATTCCTCGAGTTCTTGTGGGTGAGCTCCGTCTTCCTCCGGAGGTGAGGGGGGAAGTTTCTGATTGGAAATATGAGAGCGGTCTTCACTCTGATAGGCTCAATCAAATTTGGTTCATTCCTTACAACATTAACTCTGAAGGTGTTGTAGAGACTGAAATTCCAATGATTGATCTCGAGGAGCGGACAAAGGGAGCTGTAAAATCTCCGCTCAAAGACGTACTTTTACCTAACGACCGTATTATCGCCGTCGGTGGAGAGAGAGTCTCTTCGGCACCTCAGGTGTTAAAGGCATTACAGGAAAAAAGAGTTACTGTAGTGGTGCATCGCGGAGATAACGATGTGCAGGGAGCAGACTCTTTTGAAGCTGATGCTCTCTTTTCCTCCCCGTATAGCTCTGATCATCTTTCTGCTCTCGTTCGGTCGATTGGGACCGATCAGCAGATTGAAAAGCTCGGTAGCTTTGTCCTTCTCAAGCCAATAATTCCGAAGACATTTTCTGAGCTTTTTTCTGAAATGGGACGTACTCACGAGGTGGTAGCAGCGCAGGAAAAAGAGCAGGAGGCCCTAGAGAAAATAGAGGATCCGAAAAGTCGTGCAGCAGCAGAGGAGTCGTTACAGCTTCGAGATAGCCAACTCTTTTTGGGCCTTTTTGGTGTTCATGATGTTTCCGTTTTTTATAATCCCTCTCCTGTCGAGATGTTCTGGTCTGTCCTTAATCAGATGAAGCAAACGATATGTGGGCTTTTTGGTGGCTATTTGAGTCCTCGGTATATGGCGGGCCCTGTCGGAATTGTTCATATAATGCACAAACAGTTGTCTGTAGGGTATAAGGAGGGGCTTTTTTGGCTAGGTCTTATTAGTTTAAACCTTGCCGTTTTAAACCTTTTGCCTTTGCCTGTTCTGGATGGGAGTCATATTTTACTCTCTTTCGTAGAGATGGTGACAGGGGTGCGACTGCGTCCAGAGTTATTGGAGAAGATTTTTATTCCTTTTATACTTCTCCTCATTGCCTTTTTCATCTATATAACCTATCACGATCTTGTGCGAGTATTTTCCAATCTCTTCTCCTAAAATTAGGAGAAGCAGAACGTTAGGGGTGGCATGGAGCATAGACCACGAGGACGGTTAAAAGTATTCCTAGGGTATGCTGCGGGTGTTGGTAAAACATACACTATGCTCGAAGCTGTACGTCAGAGACAACTAGAAGGTTGCGACGCTGTTGTTGCTCTGGCCCTCACACATGGAAGAAAGGAGACAGAGCGCCTTCTAGAGGGACTTGAAATCATTCCTACGGCAAAGGTTGCGTACAAGGGTGTTGAGATTTCGGAGCTTGACGTAGATGCTGTGTTGAGGAGGTCTCCTCAGCTTGTTGTTGTTGATGAGCTGGCCCATACCAATATCACCGGCAGTCGCCATCCAAAAAGATACATGGACGTAGAAGAGCTTCTCTCTTCAGGAATTGATGTATATACAACATTAAATATTCAACACTTAGAAAGCTACCAAGACCCTATAGAGGAGATTACCGGTGTTTCTGTAAAAGAGCGTGTCCCCGATAGAATTCTCGATGGAGCTGACGAGATTGAATTGGTAGATCTTGCTCCTGAAGAGCTTTTGGAGAGGTTAAGCCAAGGAAAGGTATATATTCCTGAGCAGGCAGCTCGTGCTGTTCATAAGTTTTTTCGCAAAGAAAATCTGCAGTTCCTCCGTGAGGTCTCCCTCAGAAAAACAGCTGCCATCGTTGATACTAGAAGAGCTCGTGTAGAGGGCACGTTAGGTCAGTCTGTTGTTCCAAAATTGCTTGCTTCTATAGGTCCAAGTCCTTTCAGTGAAAAGGTGATACGGGTTACCAAGCGTTTGGCAGACATGCTCAAAGCGGAATGGTTTGTGGTTTCTATAGAGACTCCAGACAGTGTTGTTTTGCCACAGGGAACCAAAGAGCGGGTGGCAGGTCATATTCGCCTCGCAGAAGAGCTTGGAGCTAAGGTTGCGGTCCTTCCAGGAGAAGATGTAGCGGAGACAATATACTCATATGCCGTTTCACATGGAGTGACACAAATTATTCTCGGGTATTCTTTGATACCATGGATTAAGAGAATCTGGTCTCCGTCCCCCGTCGATAAACTTGTGAAAAAAAGGGGAGGGATCGATGTCTACGTCGTCTCAAGTTCTCGTGATGATAAAACCCCTTCTCCAAGAAGGCAGAAAAAACTGCCCTCTTTTCTTTCTTGTTGTCTTGCTCCCTTTGGGTATGTCGCCGCACTTACATTTGCTCTTGCTCCCTTTGCTTTTTGGCTTCGACCGACATCGGTTGCCTTTGTCTATTTACTCTCCTCTGTTTTGGCGGCACTGCTCTTAACTCCTCTGCGATTTTACATCTATGTTGTGATGGCTGTCTTTATGCTCGATCTTGTCTATATTACAGATCTCGAGCAGTGGTTTATGCGAGGAGAGCCTCTTCTTTTTTCATTTACCACTCTGGCAGTTGGATCTGTTGTCAATCAGCTGATGACTCGTCACAGAAGGCTTACTAAAGCGGCTGTTGCTCGCCATAGAGAGATGTTGAGCCTGTATGAATTAAGTAAAGATCTTGCTGCTACGTCGGGATCTTTAGAGATGCTTTCTCTACTCAATCAGCATCTCAAATCGTTTGTTGCGGCGGAGGCAATTTTATTTCTTAAAGAAAGTGGCGGTGGAAAAAAGGTCGGGAAAACGCCACCACTTTTTGATGAGACAGAAGAGATGGCGGCTCGCTGGGCTATAGATAACCATGAGCTTGCCGGACGCGGTACTGACACACTACCTTCTGCAAAGGGACTCTGGCTGCCCCTTGCAGTTGCCAAAAAATCACTCGGAGCTTTGGGTGTCTATCCATCTTCTGAAAATGGAGGCTTCAGACAGTATCACTACTTCCTCGAGGCTTTTGCCCACGTTCTCGCTCTTTCTTTAGACAGAGGAAGTTAGTGCTAGTTTGAGTCTGAGTCCCGGGCCAGGGCTTTAGCTGCCACCTCACCCGCAAGATCGGAGAGGCCTGCTCTTTCTGTCGACAGCACCGACTGATCCGCACGTTGTTCCCGTGATGAGCCTGAGGCAGATGAACTCATTTTGCCTAAAGCCCCCAATAAACCGGTGTCGTTTTTTTGGATGCCGTGCATAAGGTAGACCTGTTTAAGGGCATCCCATGTAGGGGCTGTTTGGTGTCCCCCTGCACTGAGAACTAACGCATTGATATTGATGAGGACAGCAAGATCAGACTGAGAAAACTCTCTGCTTCGTCTCCGCAGTCGTTTATTAGCAGAGACCACGTTGTCTTTTAAGTGCAAAACAGATGTAGCAGGATCAAAACTCGTTGGATCGACATTAAAAGTTATAGTTGTCATTATGTGTGCTCCTTAACTTAATTATAGTTAATTTTAACCTCATTAGTTTTGTCTACTGGGGGTATTATTGTCTATGGTTGAATGTGATCTCTTGCATAGAAGGTATTTTTTCTTTATTGTCGTTGCCATATATGTGGGAGCGGCAGATGGATGAGGCGGTAGCGGCGGGAATCTTCCTTTTTTTAACGGTGATAACAATTGGATTTTCATATTTTCTCTCCCATTTAATCGAGAGGTCTTCATGAGCTATATGGGGGTTGCTTCATTTTTCTTTTTTGGCCTGAGTGTCTATGTCTGTGTCAGTCTCTTGTTTCCGGAGACATTTGAATGATGGCAGTCGTTGGCGCGAGTATCCTGTTTTTCTTTCTGATTCTTTTGATTGCATGGCCCTTGGGTGGATATATAGCAATCGCTATCGAGAGACCTGAAGAGATCTGGTGGTTGAAACCCTTTCGGGCTATTGAAGGAGTGTTTTCTTCGAGATTGAAGAGTTTTTATGTGGTAGAGATGGGCTGGAAAGAGTATTTTTTAGCGCTTATCTCTTTTATTTCCGTTGGCGCTCTTTTCCTCTTTATACTCTTTCGCTGGCAGGGGGTGTGGTTTTTTTTCGACCCCTCAGCTCTAAACATGCCGGTTGACACCGCATTTAATGCTGCGATTAGTTTTGTCACCAACACCAACTGGCAATCATTTGTTCCCGAAATTGAACTTAGCTACCTCACACAGATGATAGGTATCACGACACAACAGTTTTTTTCGGCCTCTGCGGGTATGGCTCTCTTATGCGCCTTTGCTCGAGGGATTAGGAACAAGGAGAGTAAAAAGCTCGGAAATTTTTGGAGAGATGTCGTTAGATTTTCTCTCTACGTACTTTTTCCTCTCTCTCTGGTTGTCTCCGTACTTCTTGTTGCAGCAGGAGTTCCTCAAGGGGGGGGAGGATCTCAGCGGTACCGAACCATGGAGGGCGTGGAGACGGAACTTCCGATAGGGATGTATGCTTCTCAGATTGCTATCAAACAACTTGGTACAAACGGGGGAGGTCCATTTCGAGCCAATAGTGCCCATCCTTTAGAAAATCCCACCCCCTTGTCAAACCTGATAGAGCTCGCAGCAATTTTATTGATCCCTATGGCACTGTGCCGCACTTTCGCTGAGTTTGTTGGGGCACCTCGTCAGGGGATATTGATTCTGTCTGTTATGTCTGTCCTTCTTATTGTTGGAGTTATTGTTGCTTGCCATGCCGAATCGACTCCTCTTCCTTTTCTTCCAGAGCAGGAACGGTCTCTTTTTGAGGCACAGGGGAATATGGAAGGAAAAGAGACTCGAATTGGCCCCTTTTGGTCGGTTCTTTGGGCTGTTTCGACAACGGCAGTTTCCAATGGATCGACAAATGCTGCCCTCTCTTCCTTTTTGCCCCTGACCAGTGCCATCTCCTTAGGGATGATTCAACTTGGAGAGGTCGTCTTTGGTGGGATTGGAACAGGAATTGTCGGAGCCGTTGTCTATCTGCTATTGGCAGTCTTTTCTGCTGGGCTGATGGTTGGGAGGACGCCAGAATATCTCGGTAAGAAGATTGAAGCCAAAGAGATGAAATTGGTCATTTTACTCGCTATTTTACCTGCGACTCTTGTTTTGACCTCATTTGCGTTTACAATACTCTATCCTGTTGGTATAGCAACTCTATCCTCTCATAGCCCCCATGGCATGACAGAAGCCCTTTATGCTTTTTCATCTGCTGCGGCAAATAATGGAAGTAGTTTTCAAGGGCTGCAGGCAAATATTCCTCTGTATAACGTTCTTTTAGGTGTCCTCATGTATCTCGGACGTCTTTTTTCTGCGGCCCTTATTTTGGCGCTCGCAGGAACGTTTGCTGAAAAAAAGAAGATCGCTGTGGGTGCAGGGACACTGCCAACAGTAACAGTTGCTTTTGGGATCTGGTTTGGATTTGTAATTTTGCTTGTTGGTGCTCTGAACTTTCTTCCTGCGTTTACGCTTGGGCCCGTTCTCGAGCATGTAATGCTCTTTTTTCCAATACATCGGTGATGAGGCTTGTAAGGTATGCGCTATAAACGAAAGCAAGAGGGAATATCGACTTGGAAACTGGTAAAAGGCTCTCTTCCCAAAGCTTTTTTGAAGCTGCTCTCCATTAAGTCTCTTGTGCAAAACCCCACACTCTTTGTGGTTTTCTGTGTGAACGTTGTGCTTTCACTTACGCTTTTAATTGAATGGTGGCAGGGAGCGTCTCAGGTCGCTTACCACTTTCTTTTAGTCTGCTCACTCTGGCTTACCTCTCTTTTTGCTAACTTTTCTGAGGCAATTGCTGAAGGGCGTGGTAAGGCTCAGGCATCTTCATTGCGCTCATTGCAATCAGATACAATGGCAAAAAAATTAGAAGGGCCGTTGCATACGAGCCCTACACAGGAGGTGCGTTCCTCCCAACTTCAAGTGGGAGATCGAGTACTGATTTTAAAAGGGGATACTGTTCCTTGTGATGGCGAGGCTGTCGAAGGGATCGCCTTAGTAGATGAGAGTGCTGTGACGGGAGAGAGTGCTCCTGTTGTGAGAGAAGCGGGTGGAGATGTGAGTGCGTTGACAGGCGGCACTGTCATACTTTCTGATTGGGTTGTTATGCAAGTCTCTGCACGGTCGGGAGAAGGGTTTTTAGAGCGTATGATTCAACTTGTTGAGGGGGCGAAAAGGAGAAAGACGCCGAATGAGAAAGCGCTTCATGTTGTTTTAGCGGGGTTTACACTCGTTTTTCTCATTGTCGTAGGGACGCTGTCACCTCTTTTTCAAACAACCGCTTTTTTACTGGGAATAGAAACAGCGTTAGATCCGTTTATTGCGGTTGCCCTGCTCGTATGTCTGATGCCAACAACAATTGGTGCGCTTTTGCCAGCCATTAGCATTGCGGGTATGGATAGAATGGTCCGTCACAACGTATTGGCACTTACCCCAAGGGCTGTTGAGGCAGCAGGAGATGTGGACACCCTTCTTCTCGACAAAACAGGTACGATCACACTCGGCAATCGGCAGGCTTCAGAGTTTATACCCGCTTCTGGAGTATCCATGGAAGAGCTTGTTGAGGCAGCTCTTATATCCTCTTTTTCTGATGAGACAGCGGAGGGAAAAAGCATTGTTTCGCTTGCCAGAGAGCGGTATGGGTGTGCGAAAGATTTTGATACTTCTTCCTGGTCCTTTATTCCCTTTACAGCCAAAACAAGAATGAGCGGTGTTGATATAGGAAAAGAGAGCTACAGAAAAGGTGCGTTGGATGCTATTAAGGCTATGATTCGAAACAGCGGTCACGAGATGCCAGTCGAACTTGAAAAAGAGGTTTCTAAGATATCGAGAAGTGGGGGTACTCCTCTTGTTGTTTCAAAGGGAACGCGAATATTAGGAGCGATTTTTCTCAAAGACATTGTGAAACCTGGGCTAAAACGACGGTTTGTGCAGCTTAGACATATGGGAATCCGAACTGTTATGGTAACTGGCGACAATCAGCTCACAGCCGCTGCTATCGCCGCTGAAGCTGGTGTGGACGATTGTTATGGCCAAGTCACTCCTGAGGGAAAACTTAGTATTATTGAAAAATATCAACAAGAGGGCCATATGGTGGCCATGACAGGGGATGGTTCTAACGATGCTCCTGCCCTCGCCAAAGCAGATGTCTCCATGGCCATGAATAGTGGTACGCAGGCGGCACGAGAGGCAGCCAATCTTATCGATTTAGATAGTAATCCCACAAAGCTTATTGAGGCCGTCGGTATCGGTAAGCAGCTTCTTATGACGCGAGGTGCTCTTACAACATTTAGTATCGCCAATGACGTAGCCAAGTATTTCGTTCTTATCCCCGTTGTCTTTTTACCTCTTTGTCCTCAGCTTGCAATTTTTAATATGATGAACCTCTTTTCGAGCTCGACAGCCTGTCTGTCATGTGTTTTGTTTAATGCCCTTGTTATTCTCGCTTTGGTTCCTCTTGCTCTTCGTGGCGTTCAATATGCTCCGATGGATGCCCATCGTCTTTTTTGTCGTAACCTCTGCTTTTGGGGAATGCTGGGGATTGGTATTCCCTTTTTCGGTATTAAGATCATTGACGTGCTTATATCGTCATTCGTTTTAGGATAAACAACATGATACAGCAATTCTTCCTAATTTCTGCTTTTTCATTATCACCAGTGGCGCTCTGGCTGCTGACTCAGTATGAGAAGCAAAAAGTTCTTGATGCCCATTATATATTGAGAGGGAGATGTCTGTGAAACGTCATGGGAAACCTGCGTGTATCTTGCTCCTTATGGGGACGTTATTGTTTGGAGGGCTTTATCCCTTGGTAGTGTGGAGCATTGCTAGCTTTGTATTGCCCGCCAAGGCCCAAGGAAGCAAGATCTATATACATGAGAAGTGTGTAGGTTTGCGTTATGTTGGGCAGATGTTTGCCCACGAAAAGTATTTTTGGGGACGTCCTTCATGGGCCTATCGTATTGGGAATCGGTTGGTTTCTGGTGGATCGAACCTCTCCTGGTCTTCACCGCTACTTCGGGCCAATGTCGAATCAAAATCTCGTATATGGCGTCAATATGGCCAAGAGATTCCTGAAGATATTGTCATGGCCTCTGCAAGTGGATGTGATCCTGAAATTTCCCTAAGGGCAGCACTCTTTCAAGTGCCGCGCGTGGCCCTTATAAGGGGTATTCCTGAAGAACATCTTTTAGCGCTTATTGCTGAGTATGAGGAACCTACTCTGGGTAATCTTTTCCCTAATCGAGTCAATGTATTGTTGCTAAACAGGGAGCTCGATATTCGGTTTTCATAGGATTTTTAGTCCTGATTGTGCCCTAATCCTGTTCTTCGATAAAGCCCTATGGAACCGCGCTTTATTGTGTGTGCTCGTATCCTGGTTGAGAAAAACCGTTGAGAAGCAAGATTAGATTAGAATCCGGGGGTTTAATAGTTGTTTTGTATCCAGATACAGGCCGGTTTCTTTTCAGCTTTCCATGCTTCAATTGAATTCTGGTCTGATAAAATAGTATCGAATGGAGCCTGTGAGACTGATTTTGGCGAAATCGTGTCAATGAGCAAAAAGATGGTTGTATTGGGGATGGAAATCTGCTCACTGTAGAGACGAATTTTACTGAGTGTCATCGCATTTCCTGCGATAAATATCGTTTGCCCTGGGTTTGCAGTTGACCAGCGTCCTGCGGCAATTGCCAGCCAACTCTCATCAGCAAGTGGAGGGGGGAGATATAATTTTGCGATGGGGTGATGTTCGATGAGGAAAGAGAGTAGAGGGGGAGAGTTAAGAGAAAAAAGTGGTGAAGAGGGATCGCTGATGAGAGAAAGGGTCTCCTTTTCAAGAAGATGGGGAGCAAAGGAGGTTTTCTTTTGTCTGATATGTCGATCTTCTATGATAGGCACATGAAGGAAAAATTCCTTGAGGCTCGGGATTGGGATGGTGTCGCGACCATCTCCGAAAAAAACACCATTTGAATGAATGGCAAAGAGTTCATGATTTGGATCGTCTGATAGGTCATGTTGCGTGATCAGCGCTTCAAGCCAATGGCAATCGGCAGGAACTCCAAAGACAAAGATACTATCAAACCCTTCGCCCTCACAGATGTCGAGATATGACATGCAGGTGTAGCCCTGCATGAGCTCAGGTTCATTAGATTCAAAATGTCCCCAAAGATGTTCTGAGGCAATAACAGAGGCATGATATCTGTTTGCCAATGCCAGCATTGGAGCTTTCCAGAAAGGTTCGCATTCGGGACCGAAGATGCAAAGGGGATCATGGGCTTGTTCAAGGCGTGAAAGAATTGTTCTCCAGCAGCTTTTGACAAGATCATTATCCTCAAAGTTAAATACTGTCTTTCGATAGATGTGAGAGGGGATATATGAGAGGGCAACTTGGTCTGGTAGATCAAGAACAACCGGCTGGAAGAGTTCAAGCGCGGTATCTAAAGCCCTATCGATAAGGCGGGCAGCAGTTCTTCTATCGTCGAGAACGAGGTGGGTTGCAGAAAGATCGTGGATCAACTGGCGGAGCTCTTTTCGCCCTCTCTCTTTTGCGCTCAAAGGAAGGCTGCAGAGTTCTTTTGTTTCAACTTTTAAAGAGCGCCTAACTACAAAAACCAATGGTGTAAGTGTCTGTGAACAGCAGATAACACCGTTAAAAACTTCGTGGAGTAGATCTTCTGGGCAGTATACTGCTGAAAGCCCCTGACACTGTGCTCCCATTTGTGCCGCCCATATGGCATGCGAGAGGGTGTTCCAAGAGATGGGTTCGACAGATCGTCTCTGGTGGGCGGAAGAGCACAAAGGACAGAGCTGTAGCGCAGGAATAGTGTGAAAGGAGGTAACTCCCAGTAGAGAAAATTTGTAGAGCAGATAGTCAGCAACTGTCATCTGTGCATTTGGAGGAGGAACCCTCTCTCCCTTTTCCAGGTAGGTAGGATGCAACTGTTCTGCTCCCCGCATGGTAACCTCGGCAATCGGTGAACTTCCTTTCCCCAAATCCTTTATGGGAAGGAAGAAAGAGCCCACATTGTATTCGTTTGAAATCCAAGTGTCCACCAATTTCCCCTTGTATCCTCTGATCGCGACCTGTTTCTCACACAGACTGGCTGCGGAAGAAAATGTACTCCGTCTTTCTCCCTTCACTTGGCCTATGTAAAAGAGAGGACATAATCAGGGGTTGTATCATGTATAGGGTTCGGTCTTTTCTTTATTTTTCTCTTCGTAAAGGCGTACATCTCTATGTGCTGAAATATAAAAAATCCAGTCGTAACTCTCTGGCGCTAAAAGAGAAGCCGGTGGACAGTTGGGTCGGAGGCAAAATGGTTTTCGCTTTTCTTCAAACGAAATGCCGTGTTGTTTGTCTGTCTGGTGAAAGACTTTGTAGGGTATTCTTTTGCCATTGGTGTAAAATGCTATTGAGAAAGCGGACGATTTTGTTACAATGCACCCTTCTTTATAGATCAAATTGCGGGGAGAGAAGTTTCGATGCGTATTCCTTTGTCGTGGCTAGGCGATTATCTCGATATCCGGGTGACCCCGGAAGAGATAGCCCAAAAGCTCACAGATCTTGGTATCGAGGTTGAAGGGATATCTTCTGAAATACCCTCTTTTAGTAATGTTGTTGTTGCTCGTGTTGTAAAGGTTTCCCCTCACCAAAATGCCGACAAGCTGTGCATAGCGCTCGTTGATGATGGATCAGAGCAAGTATCCGTTGTCTGCGGCGCTCCAAACTGTCGAGAAAAAATGGTAACAGCATTGGCTCGGGTTGGTGCTCGTCTTGGAATTAAGGGCGAATCTTGTGACCTTGAGGTTAAAAAAGTAGCTGTTCGTGGTGAAGATTCATATGGAATGCTCTGTGGAGAAGATGAGCTTGGATTGGGATCTGACACCACCGGGATTATCGAATTAGACTCTGGATATGAGATTGGAGAGGATCTCCAAAAACGATTTACGGATACTGTTTTTGAGGTTGCTATCACTCCAAACCTTGGCTACTGCTTGAGTATTGAAGGGATTGCTAGGGAATTAGGGGCGGCATTTGGGGAAACGGTAAAGAGACCTTATGAGCTTCCTGAGATTGGATCAAAGAGCAATGGATGGGGTGTTGAAATCACAGCGACGAAAGAGTGTCCTTCTTATGCAGCGTTAGTCGTCAAGGGGGTGGGCAACAAAAGAGCCTCTCTTGAGATGAGAGTTCGTTTGCAGCGAGCGGGGATGCGCTCTGTAAATGGCGTTGTCGACTGTGCAAATTACGTTATGCTTAGTGTGGGGCAACCCTTGCACACTTTTGATAAACGCGCATTTCCTGAAAAGAAAATTGTTGTTGGTCATTCAAAGGTAGGCGATACGATCTCCCTTATTGATGGAAGAGTTGTTGAACTTCCTGAGAAAAGCCTTGTTATTTCCAGCTCAACTCATTTGTGTGCAGTGGCTGGTGTGATGGGGGGCATTGATAGTGAGGTCGGAGATTCAACAGAGGATATTGTTGTTGAATCGGCCTATTTCGATCCTCTTGCTACCAGAAAATCAGGCAAGGCTATCCAAACCTTTAGTGAGGCGTTGAGGCGCTTTGAGAGAGGGATCGATCCAAACGGGTTTTATCGTGCGCTGCAGCTGTTCTGGTCTCTTTTTTCGGCAGGCTCTCCTGAAAGTTCGATAGAAGGGACGGTTGTTCAGGGGCGAGAAAATGTGCCGACAAAAAAGGTTTCTTGCCGAAGATCTAAAGCTCAATCGATGCTGGGTGTTGAAGTCTCTTGTGAATCGATGGAGTTGGTTTTTTCTAGGCTTGGTTACGACTCTTCATGGGATGATCACGATACTCTTTCTGTTGAGGTTCCTGCGTATCGCCATGACGTTTTAGAGGAGGTAGACCTTATCGAGGACGTGGCCAAATTCAATGGTTTCATGACTTATATGGGGAAGACCATTGAGAAGGTCTCGTTTTCGCACCTGGCAGACCATCCTCTCTACACATATGAGCAGTCAGCACGTCGGATACTTACTTCTCTGAATCTGCAGGAATTTTTAAACTGTGATCTCATCAGTCCTGAGCTTGTGGCTCTTGTTGAAGAGCAGCCAGTTGCCAAGCATTCAATTATCTCTGTTTCTAATCCTACGTCACAGGATCAGTCCGTGTTAAGGCCCTCCCTTCTTCCGGGGCTTGTTGCCAACCTCCATCATAACATTTCATTTCAGCAAGCTTCTGTTGCTGCCTTTGAAGTTGGGACAGTTCACCTCCGAAATGAGGGTAAGTTTACAGAGCGATTGGTGGCGGGTGTATTGCTCTCTGGTAAGAGGACTCCTTACTACTATGATGAAGAGTCTCATGATTTTGATTTTTTTGACCTGAAGGGTATTTTGGAAAGTTTTAGCTCCGGGCTAGGTGTCATTGGAATGGATATTAAATCCTCTTCCCTCTCCCTCTTTCATGATGGCAGACAGGCTGTTGTCATGTGTGGGGGACACCAAGTGGGAATGTTAGGAGAGGTACATCCGACAGTTTTGGATAAGCTCGATATCAAACAACGTGTTTATTTTATGGAAGTGGATGTGCAAGATTTGTTTGCTCACATTACACAACTGCGAACGATGACCCCGCTTGCCCGATATCCCAGTATTAAGCGGGACTGGACGGTGACACTGCCCGAGTCTCTTTCACACCAAGAATTAATGGATACGGTAAATAAATATCTTCCAAAATATGTTGAAAACGTGGAACTTCTAAGTCTATTTAGACATGAGAAAATAGGTGTCGACAAGAAGAACGTGACATTACGTTTTATTTTTCGAGAGGGAACAAGAACACTTTTGCAGCCCGAGGTGGATAGTGATTTTTCACAGATGGTGCAGCAGTCGTGTCACTCTCTTGGTGTACCTGTAAATATATGATTCTGGGAGAAGTGCATGAAATTTTTTCCTACCAAAAGTAACAACCATATGGTGACCACAATGAAACGTCGTCTTTTTCCTTCAATACGCTTTTGCTCAGCCTTAGGAGTGTGCTCCTTGTTTGCTGTAGGATGTAACTCTTCATCACAAGAAGAGGTGGTAAAAACTTCTTATTATCATGCCTATGGGCCGAAGGTCACAGAGGGTGCGTGGCAGGCCCAAGGGTCAAGCGGTGAAGTTGTGGAGATGCTCAAAAATGGGGTTGAGGTCAGGCGTGAATATCGTGGGGGTATTCCCCACGGAGTGACAACATGGACATTCCCCTACAGCAAGGTTATAGAACGAACGGAAGAATTTGATAATGGGCGGCGTTTTTTAACATCCAAAAATTATGACAATGGTTCCCCAAAAAGCCAAGAGCAATGGTTAACTCCAGAGCACCGTATCGTTCACTCTTGGTACATAGATGGCGCTCCTCGGATTATTGAAGAGTATCTTTCTGATCGACTGACGGAAGGGCAGTATTTTACTGGTATAGGGGAGGTCGAGGGTAGCGTCTCTGCTGGAAATGGCACGAAGATCGACAGATCGAGTGATGGGAAACTTATGGCGCGCGAACAGATCGCATCTGGCGATGTGATTTCTCGTGAGACCTTCTATCCGAGTGGGCAGGTTCGAGAAGTGATAAGTTTGATTCGTGGTAAGCGCGATGGCCAGAGTCGGCGGTATGCTGAAGGGGGAGAGCCCTTGGTTATAGAGCATTGGAAAAAGGGACTTCTTGACGGACTCCAGTTGGTCTTTGAGGGTGGTCAGCCTGTTCGGCAGATACCATACGTTAGGGGCCTAAAAAGCGGTGTTGAAATCCACCTTCGTCCTGGAACGGAAGATATTGTTGAAGAGATCTCTTGGTATAATGATCAACGTCACGGGGTTTCTAAAACATATCTAGCAGATCAAACGATTGCCGAATGGTTTTGGAAAGGGGGACGCGTATCAGAAGAGCAGTTTTCCATTAGAAATAGGGCAACACTTGTCTCCATGCGTTCTGAGCACTGACTCCTCGCCAAGGTAAAAAACCTTGGCTTTGTCGAAATACTCGTATCCCTTGCCATCGCATTCGGCCTATGAGAGAGGTGGGATGCATCGAAGGGGGCTGGCTGAGTCTTTCCAGTGTGGTTCATGTCCATTAGAGGTGTTGGTGTCAGACGTAAAAAAAAAGCGTGGGGTACCTTTTTTTTTCACTAAAATTCTCTCTCGAGTTACGATGGCAAGTCGATCGTAGCCAAAAACAGGAGCTAATGAGTATGAAATTCCATAAAATTATTGTTCACGCCGTTGTTTTGACGGCCCTTTTGCCCTCATTCACTCAGGCAAAAGAGCGTAGGTCTTCAAGTCGAAAGCACCATGAACCTACGGAAAAAGAAAGAGTAGCACAGCGTGACCAAGCTGAAAAGTTGGCGGCAAAGCAAGAGTTGTGGGTGAAGAATTTGAATAAAACTGTTGTAGGAGAGGATGGAAAACCTTTGCATCCGGTTATTAAAGAGGCTCACACCGCCCTTACCCTCTTGGGCGTTCCTTCGGTAGGTGGACGTATGGATGGGGACTATCCCGCTCTTTATGTTTACTGTGAAAATGAAGCGCAAGAGGAGATCAGGAAGCAGATTGATGAAGTTGTGAAGCAGCGGGAGCAGCTCGAAGCGCTCTATCCTGATCTTGCCAATTCGCGAACGGGCAATCGACCTGAGGAGAAGGAGTATCTCTTGATTAACAACGAACTTACCAGGTTGTGTGATGAGTTTGAAAAAGAGGGTCTTCGCCTTCAGTCAAAGTTATACGCCCTTTTGATTAAGTTCTATGCGAGCCACAGTAGCGCTTATGATCAAATGCTCGCACTTGCATATGGAGAGGTTCGTAGTGTTGGAGCACGTCGCCAACCTATTCGTTCTGAGGAGCTGAAAGATCAGAAGGTTGGGGAATACCAAAGTGAAATGCGTGCTTTTTCGGCGTTCTTGAAAAACGAATTTTTCTCAAGTTAAGCTAAGCGATTAAGTTACGCTGTTTTTAGCGCCAGGGGTCGAAAAATGGTCTTTGGCGCTTTCTTAATGTTTCTTTCCTAGAAGATACCATTACCAAACTAAGCACCGTTTAAACCCCAAGTTGTGCCCTATCCCTTTTAAGGGTTGGCTGCGACAAATAATTTACTTCGCGTTACTCCTCGGCAAGGTAAAAACCTTGTCTTCGTCGCAACACTTGTACCTTATTCGTCTCGCTCAGCCCTTAAAGGGATAGGGCGCAACTTGGAGTTTCAAGCGCGATGTAGGGCGCAAATTGGGTTTTAATCGGGTAGCTACAATACTTTTTGATCTCCGCCAAAGTGTACACGTAAGTTTGAACGATCACATCTCGCCTGGAAGATCTGCATCAATTGAAGTAGTGTGTCCATTGAAGAATCTTCCACGCTCTACTCGTTACGTGCTGTGATGGTACACACTTTCTTGATGGTCTGTAAAAAGGAAGAGCCTGGCCATAAAAATGGCCAGGCTCTTAGCTTCTGCAATCAGGACGGTAGAAAGGCTACATTCCTTTTACTTCATGGACGAAGAAAGCGGGAAGGGCGTAGTGGTGATCGGGCCTTGGAGAGACAACGACCCTTATATTTCTCCCAATGAATTGGTTGAGATCAACGTTGCTACTGTAAAGGTAGGCAACAGGAACCTTTGTTTTTGAGTCGACAAGCATAAAATCTCCAGGACGTGTGGAAGAGAGCCTTTCGTAGGGGATAAGCTGGCCTACTTTCTCCTCAGCACGGCTACACTCTTTGAGATAAAACTCTTCCCTTGTTGCAGCTTTCCCATCGGAAATGGCCTGATCTACGAGAGAGATCTCCTGTTTTTCCAGAGAAAAAGAGGCGAATCTACGGAAGGCAGATTGTTCGGTATGGACGGTCTGTTCGCTATCACCCTCTTTATTATCTTCAGCTGTTTGGCTGCACTGCGGACTGCTTTCTTGATTTGCATTTGATTTTCTTTGACTTAGGGCAAGATATTCCTCCTGAGCCGTTTTGATCATAGTTTGTGCTTTTTCAGCAAGTTCAGGAAGGTCCTGATTTTGAGCAGCGATGGTCTTTAATTCCGTTACCAACGGCATAAGCTGAATGGCTCTAAACGTTTTTTTCATCTCTTCATCAAGAGATTGCTGGAGAAGCGTGAGCTTTTCTCCAACTTGTTGTCGCCTGTTAGCCGTTTTGTGATAGATGCTCTCGTCACCTGCATTTGTTACATAAACTTTAGAGACATAGAAGCGTATAGCCTCTGGAAGATCGATCTCTAGCCACTTGTTATCGTTTGGGCAGAGCGTTCCTGAGACACGATCCCCTTGGTTTAATTGGGTGAGAACTGGAGAGTGGTTATTGGGTTCAAGACGAATATTAACGTTATTTGCCTCTACAACACCATCGAGTACGTACGCTCTGTAGATATATGCCTTACTTTCAGGGAATGGTTTGATGGTATAGAACTCATCAATTTCACCTGTGACAACGACAAGGTCATTTTTACTGAGTTCAGATAGAATGGTTCCGTCTAATGTTGGAGCCAGTCGAAGGCGGACCTTATTTCCTGTAATTTTCCCTGTAAAGGGATCGATCTCTTTGCTCATCTTTTCGGCTACGACAGGCGCTTCTGGAGCGCTCTCTTCTACTGCGACAAGGTTTGGCACCGATTCAGGAATCTGCGGGGCTTTTTGTTCTGCAGACAGTGCAGATGGTAAAATAGCCACAACAAAAATAGTAAGTAGACGTGAGTACATGGTCTGTCCCTCCAACAACAATGGACGTTCTTTCTCGATGAGTCACGAGTCTCTCATATTTTGGGAAAATATTGAACAGCTAAAATCGTGTATGACTGAATAGGTGCGTCTCAATCTTCGGCATGTCACAAACTAGCGTCATTGTTGATTTTCCTTCCATCGTGTGCGCAGATCTTGCACGTCGCTGTCGATTTTGGGAAGCACCGCTTGGAGTCGCGCCTTCCATGTGTGGTTTTTTTCAAGCCACTCGAAAATCTTTTCCTGGCCGTGGGGTTTTGCTCTGTGCAGCCGTTCTGAAACCGTTGCTAAAGATGAAGTTGTATAAGAGAGGGCTCCTGCGTTTTCCAGCCAGCTTGGTAATGCTGAAGTTTGAGTGGTGACAACAGTTGCTCCAGAGGCAAGAGCTAGGAAAAGCCGTTCGTGAAATCCTTGTCGAATCATAGGCATGCTATTTAACACGATCCTTGATTGGGAGCAGAGATCGCCGGCATCAGAAAAAGGAACTTCTTTGTGAAGAAGAAGAGTTGGGCCGACAAGAGCGCGTACCCAATCTGGTATAGTCTGTTCGTTAGAAAAAAGATGGATGGTTCTTCCTGGAAAAGAACGCAATAACCGTTCTCTATCGAGACCTCTCATATATCTTTCAACGCTATTGACGAGATCCCAGACGCCAATTCCGAAAGCATCGAGCATAGCCAAGATTGATGGCGTCGATTCAATAAAGTTGAGCACTTCAACATGCAGAAGAAATGAGGGCTCTTCAAGCGCACGCTCTGCCATCTGCTCAAAGTCGTCAGCAATGGAGGGAAGAAATAGAGAGCTCCATCGTTTTTTCTCCTTGTGGTGATCGATACAAGTGCCCATGAGAACAATATCATAGGGGCGGTCATTTAAAGGAATTATTGGGCGAGAGCGAAACGTATCAAGGTCAGTCTGAGAAATAGCGTGAGGAAACCAATGTGAGGGTGTATGGTTTTTAGAAACGAAGAGGTCAGACGATGTTTTATCAACAAAAAGTGGGATGAGGTGGTTCATTTTGAGAAATTCTGGGCAACAGTGTGTCATAGCATCAACGCTGAGATAGACATGCGGTATTCCGAGGGGAATGTAGAAAAGATCCTCTTCGACAGCTATGTTAATAGACCATGTGCAGTCAGGATTGTGCTTTTCGACATCTGAGAAAAGCTGTTCATAAGAGGAGCAATCGGAGATGGCCACACGCGCTCCCATCTGTTCTAACCCCTGTTGCAGCTGCTCTACCATGCGAGGAATAACCTCGTATTGACTTTGAGAATGTTGGAGTAGTAAAATCGAGCGCATGGGCGTGATCATTAAGAATAAAAAATACAAGTGTTTACGAATTTCCTGTTTAGGGTCAAAGGTTTATTACGATTATTGCAGAAGAACAATCATAGCCAATATTTTGGCAATCAGTACAAGTCGCCTGACCTGTTAGAAGCATATGTAAAAAGGGGAAGAGAAAATGGATTTTCAACATTATTTCGGGGCAGAGAAGATTAGTAGTGGTCTGGATACCGTTTTCGCAGGAAGTTATCCTTGGTGGTCCCGTGTGCGTTCTGGAGTTGTTTGGATGGGACGAAAGATCAGTCTTGTGCCCCCTGAATCAAATGAAATGAAAGTGGCCCAAGATGTTCTTATGGAAGAGGAAACAGAAGGTGAACCTCGACAGCTTCCCTTGTCACAGGTAGATGGAAAAGCTTCAATACTTACATGGTTGATGAGTAGTATCCAAAGGGGGGTAGAAGAATTATCTGGGGAAACAAAACAACTGCTTTTATCATTTGGAATTCCAATTCCTCAGGAGATTGTCAATCTCACAGGTGCTGAGTTTTTCGCGCATGTGAAGACAGGGGAGCTTGTTAGCGATGTACAGAATCGTTTTTTTGACGGAGCTTGTTCAGATATAGATAATAGTGCCGCACTGTACTTTCTTCTGCGAACTATTGAACTCGATGACCTGGTAACTATCTTTGAAAGGGGTTACTTCATAGTAACTGATGAAAGTGGTTGCTCCCGACTAACTGAAGGTAAGCAACTAGTTCCTGTAGAAAAAGAACGTCCTGAACAAAAAGTTCAGAGCGTTCTCGAGTGGCTTCGTCATAATAGTGACCGTCTAACTAAAGTACATGTCCACCATTTCCCGTCCTGGAGCCATAAACCTTTGCGTTGTATTCCGACCGAAATTTGTCGCCTTTCAAGCTTGACACTGCTTAGCTTGGGCGGCCATCAGTTTGTCACTCTTCCCGATTCCTTTGGGTTACTCAAAAATCTTATAACAGTCGAACTGAGACAAAATGAGCTTTGTGTTCTTCCAGATTCTCTGGGTTCGCTCTGTAGTCTTGAAGTTTTTGACGTAATAGATAATTGCCTCAAAGCCCTTCCCGATTCCCTTATGAAGCTTGCTCGTTTGCGCACCATTAACGTAAGTTGGAACGAAATTGAAACCCTTCCAGATTCCTTATGTCAGATTCCTAGACTAGCTAGCCTTTGTGCAGATAATAACAAACTTATTTCCCTTCCTGACCAATTAGGCCGTATAAAGACTCTTTATTGTGTTGATGTGAGTTACAACCGTCTCACAGAGATTCCCGATTCTCTACTCAGACGTCAGCTAACTCAATTTAGGGCACATGGTAATCCTCTCGAGGGTCAAAGACAGTAATCTACTGCCTGGAGGGAGGGCATTTTGAGTGCGGCTAACAACTGTCCTTCGGCAAAATGAGGTGTTGCAGTGATATCTATTGCTGCGATGGGTATAATGGGCTACCGTTTACTGTTATATAGACTTGCAATGAGTGTGGTGTGAGAAATGATTGATATCCATCTTCTTCGAATAGACCCAGAAGTTGTTCAAGAGAAACTCCGAACAAAGGTTCCGGACATAGATGTTACTACTATTGTGGAGCTTGATGCTGCTGTCCGAGCGAAGAAAACAGAAAGCGAACATCTGAAGGCCAAGAGAAATGAAACCTCGGACGCTATAGGACAGATGAAGCGCTCTGGGCAAGATTGTTCGGAGGTGATGGCTGAGATGAAAGAGGTTGGCGAAAGGATACGTCAACTCGATCACGAAATTGCTGAAATAGAGCCAAAGCTTATTGAGGAGCTGGCCGTTTTACCCAATCTCCCGATGGATGATATTCCTATTTCTCAAGACCCTCAAGACAACGTCGAAATTCACTCGTTTGGAGAAAAAACCACCTTTTCCTTTCCAATCAAAAATCATTTAGAGATCAATGAGAAGCTGAATCTCTTCGAATTTCATAAAGCTTCAAAGTTGACAGGTTCTGGCTGGCCAGCCTATAGGGGGTGGGGAGCAAGGTTGGAGTGGGCTTTGCTAAACTATTTACTGGATTTTCATGTCCAGAGAGGGTTTACGCAGTGGATATTGCCTGCCGTAGTTAAAAAAGAGACTCTGTTTGCCTCTGGCCAGTTACCAAAATTTGCCAATCAGCAGTATGTTGTGAAAGATGATGACAAAGATCTCTACATGGTTCCAACAGCAGAAGTTCCTCTGAATGGATTGATGATAGATGAGATTATTGATGAGGAGAAGCTGCCGATAAAGTATGTCTCCTACAGTCCCTGTTTTCGTCGTGAAGCAGGAGCTGCAGGATCACAAGACAGAGGGCTTATCAGGACCCACCAGTTTAACAAGGTCGAGATGTTTGCGTTTACGACACCTCATGAGAGCGATGCTATTTTTGACGAACTCGTACACTCTGCACAAAAACTTGTAGAGGAATTGGAGCTTCCCTATAGATCGATGCTGCTTGCAACTGGCGATATGTCTTTTGCCGCTGCTAAGACCATAGATATCGAAGTTTGGCTTCCTGGACAGGACCGCTATTATGAAGTCTCTTCAATCTCAAATTGCACCGACTACCAAGCAAGGCGTGCTCACATACGGTATCGGAAGGGGAAAGAAAAACCTCAATTTGTGCACTGCCTGAATGGATCCGGTCTTGCTACCTCGAGGCTGATGGTTGGAATTTTAGAGAATAATCAGCTCGGTGATGGAACGGTGAAGGTTCCAAAAGTTCTCCAGCCATATCTTGGAGGTGTCGATCTCATTGGGCCAGAATGATTATTTTCCTAAAGCAGATGTAGAAGAGTTTTTGAGCCTCCCAGGGCCCCTTTTTGATGTGCGTTCTCCATGTGAGTTTACCCACGCTCATATCCCAGGATCTATCTCGTTGCCTCTTTTCACTGATGAAGAAAGAGCGCAGGTAGGCATCACCTATAAACAAAATGGTCATGACGTAGCTGTTGTCAAGGGGTTGGGCTATGTTGGTCCTAAGATGGAGGAGATGGCGCGAACAATTCGCAAACAGGCACGAGAAAGTGGTTGTTGTCGTGTGACCTGTTTTCGCGGGGGAATGAGAAGCCGTTCTGTCCAGTGGCTCTGTGATTTTCTCGGGTTTGAAACGGTTCGGCTTGATGGAGGTTATAAATTTTTCAGGCGAAAAGTGCTTTCAACTCTTGAAAAACCTTGGCAGTTAATTATTCTTGGTGGGCCTACTGGTAGTGGAAAGACCGAATATCTCCATCGCTTGGAAGGAAAACAGATCATAGACTTAGAGCAGCTTGCCAATCACCGTGGCAGTACCTTTGGCCTTATTCCTGGAAATGTTCAGCCTTCTAATGAGCACTTTGAAAATCTCATTGCCACAAAGCTGTGGGAGATGGATCCTAACAAACCGATTTTTCTTGAAGATGAGAGTCGTCTTATCGGCTCTTGTGTTATTCCGAAAGGGATCTACGAGCAGATGGATGTGGCACCACTGCTTTGGTTGGAAGTAGCAAGAGAAAAGAGATTAGAGCGTATTATTTCACTTTACGGAGATCTTCCTCAAGAGTGGCTTGTTGAACGGACAAGGTGTCTTCACAAGCGACTCGGTGGAAAAAGAACAACAGATGCTGTTCGGGCTATAAAAAATGGCTCTATACGAGAGGCTGCCGATCTTCTTCTCACTTACTATGATGAGGCGTATGCCAAGAGTAAATCGCGCCATAAGCGGCCCTGTAAGCAGATTTGTGAAGATCAGCTTCTCTCTCTTGATTTCGACCCGTTACACGAGTAGGCGTTGCCGGTCAAGAAGCAAGATTACAAAGATGACCCTTTTCTCTAACCCTTACCCGATGTCCCATATATGCAAAAAGATTGCCCCCCCTTGCTGTTCCAGAGCTCCTTAGCCTGAGCCTATCTATCCGCAGCATTGGATTTGAAATATTTTGTTGCATAGTGTATTTCAAAAACTAAATGAATAGCGCGATTTATATTCGCGTAAGAAATCATTCTAATGGGGTTTGGTATGTGGGAGAGAATGTCAGTACCGTCTTCGGATATACAAAGGCCGGATTATGCGCATACCGTCCCGAAAAAAGATAGCGTTGTTTCATACACCAATCTGTTTCTAAAAAAGATTACTCTATTATTGGGCAAATCGATTGAAATTGACCAAAATTGCATTAATGTTAACAGCCTATCTCGATACATTGGTGATGCGTACCTAGGCGGATCTCAGGCTTGGAAAAAGGAAATATCGGAGATAATAAAAGCAGCTCCTGACACTACAAAAATAAGCGTTGTCATTGAGCATGTTCTCGATACGATAGCGAAGAAGGAAAGCGTTGGAGGGAAACAAAAGGAGTACTCCCTTCATGGTCTCATTGAACAGGCGAATAATATTCGAGGCAAAACAGCGAGCCAGCTCAAAGCACTGAAAGAACGCCTGGAAAAAGCACAAGGTTTAAAACCTTCTAGAGCCTTATTAGAAAAAGTTTCCCTTGAATACAGCAAAAAGGATATTGAGAGAAGACTTGATGCATTAAGAGACGGACTTTGTTGGGGGATCGTACAAAACCATGCGGACGCTATCAAAAAGCGTCCTGATCACGGAATCGGACTTATACAGGAGATGGAAGAGGTTTGTGAGGCTTTCAGCACGCTCGAACGCTACGCGCAACTTTGTCCTGACACACCTATTGACATGGAGGAGATTACAAGCGCGATTGAGAGTTTACAAGATCGGCTACCAGAACTACCTTCTTTTGAGAATGTCAGGGGTGCTATTTCCCGAAAAATGGGTGAGCTTGTTGAGCCTGTTAGAGATGTTGTTAAAGAGGCGATAGAAGCTGCAGGTGAAACTGTTAGGGCAGATGAATCCCTTGAGCAACTCTTGATAAGACGAGAGGATCTGGAAAGAAAAAGAGAATTTCGACAAGAAATCGATGAGACCAAAACGAGGTTGATAACAGCGATCAGAGCAGACGGGGGAACAGTTTCCACGCAGACCCCTTATTACGATTTGCTGTTGCTTGCTGGGGGTAGGGAGAGTAAGAGCTTTCCGGTGGCATTACATATGTATACTCTGCTGGTGCTGGACGGAACATATCAGCTTGAGACGTTGGTTGAATTCGGAAAGACAGATCCACAGCTGTGTGCTAAAAAATTACTGCATGTCGCTCAAAACTACCAAGGCAGTAGCATGACGTTTTCTGAAAAGCTTTCCCCCTTATTGGATACAAAGCTCTCAGAAGAACTTCTCAATATTCGTCAGTTGAACAACGATTCCGTATTCAGAGCCCTCGTAATGTCTCACGATACACAGATGTCTAAGAGAGCAAGCCGATGTTGGGTGGAAATGAACCCACAGAATGAAGAGGCACGGCAGGCGTATGGGGAAACCATTGGGAGTTGTTTAGATAGTGAGATTGAGGAAGCGGTGCTCTCTATCCCCAAAAGCCTTTCGTCTCAGTGCAGGCAGGATATATTGCGCTATGCATTTTCAGGAGCACAGGGCGACAGAAGAGATGTTTTAAGGGCGCTTGTGTACCGTTGGAGAGAAGGAGAGCACCAAGTGCTATGTCTGGATCTGCAAGACGCTTTGGAAATAAGATTAGCCGGGGTTACTGCTTCTGATCCTCACGTTCAAATAGCAAGTACGACCATGCCTACCATATACACGAATGATCTATCCAAGATGAACGTTGCTGATGTTAAGAAGTTAGATGCTCTGCTTTCTCTAAAAATCTCTCAACTTCGTGATACGGAAGCGTCCCAATTTCATCCTCTTTTGATTGGAGGGAAAGAGGCATTTCGTGTCAAAAATTCAGAGGAAAGAAGAAAACTTTTTGATGCACTTTCTGAGTTAAGCGCTAAATATCAAGGCGTTACACTTATTCCTGGAGGTGTTTATTTCAAAGGCGATAAAGAGGCGGGCTTCTGTTTTCCAGTCTTTGAAAACGGTCGTCTCGTTGGTCTTTCTGCGAGTAAAGAGCTGTATTGTCCTCAATTTTGTACGCTCTCAAATGGTATCGTTTTGGCACTAGGATATGATCAGGAGGCCCTTGCCACTGAAGAAAAAGGGCGTATGGGTGAAGGGGCCGACATCCAGGTTTTTCTGACGACGAGTCGAGGGGGCGAGGATGCTAGTCGAGTTACTACCGAAACAGGTGTTTTCATAGCGCCTGGATACGGAGCGTGTATGCCTAGTAAGGTTTTGCTTTCTCCCAGAAAGCGGGACGATGACGGATTTTCAGATCAGTCTGTGACCTGGGATCAGATCGCTCCGGAAGGGCAGAATGTGCTTTCCCGATTGCAAACAGAACTCAACCGATGGCGCTCTTGCGATGATGTACAATTGCGATACATGCTGACAGAAGCAGAAGAAACAGAGTTTTATGATGCGTTCAAACAAAAGGATCTTGAAACAGTAGCAAAAAAGTATCGGCACGCCTTCATGATCTTTCTCTCATCGCTACGTAATAAGAGAATGTTTCTCCCGACGGATCTTGAGGGACGAAATTGCGAAGAGTATGCAAGCGATCAGACTCAAGATGAAGCATGGCCAACATTTGGATATCGGTTTGGGGTTGGTTTTGAACCGTATGAGGTCAAAAACGCCGATTACAGTGCCCACCATGCTGCCCTTGACTCTTCGGCTAGGATTGGATGTGAGAAAGGCATTTCAATTCTTGCAACTACTATCTCTGGGGGGCATGTATCCCATCTAAAAGAATTCTCGGCCACTTTTTCAGCGGCGGTTGAAGAGTTAGAAAAGCTCCAAGAGGCACCAAAAAGTGTTGGCGCTCTTTGTGCCGTGGAAGAGAGTAGAGATGATTATGAGCCTATCCTCTCACGGGCCGGGACTGTTCGTGCATTTGTTCAAAGACTCGACGCTTATATTGACAGATGGTGTTCGGGAGAAGATATGGAAGATCTGAACGAAGAAATGGACGGACTGTGCGTGGAAATTGATGGCAGTGGTCTTAGTGATGCTGTCTGTTCTCAATACAAATCCCTCTACCGAGCATGTCGAACGATAGCGACATTGAAACATCTTGGAGGAGGGGGAGTGGGAGCAAGGATTGAAAATGGGATGCTCGTCACTGGTTCGGGGGAGACGTTGGATCAAGAAACGTGTATTGCGTTTTTCGATGGCTTTAAGGGGCCTTTTATTGGTCTTGGTGAAATGTTGACAGCTGGTGATAAGAAGATGGTGTGTGCGGGGTTGGATGCACTAGCCAAGTCGTTTGCGTCGGGCTTTTTGCGCAGGGTGCCAGCAGAAGTGCAGAGCGCTGTAAAGAGTGTAAAAGGCTGTTTTGGGGGAACAAAATAATGTCTCAGGAAATATCTCACAATGTAACAGATGCTGAAAGTGCGAACGTCCTTTTTGATACGATTTTTGATTCGAAAAGTGTTGATAAGGCGGTCAAAAATATTTCTCAAGGGTTATTGGGACAAAGTGAGACATCATGTGTGAACATTTCGGGTCATACATACCGACTTGAAAGAGGCAGGGTAAATTCCGATCTTGCTGGAGATCTTCTTGGGAAGCTGTTTCCTATGCTCGAAAAGACAAAACAAGAGCGAGTAATTCAACAAATTCTTCAGCGGGTTCCTAAGGACGGAAATATTGACGATTTCTGTGTGGTTTGTGAGAAACACAGAGAGATCCTTGAGCAGATTGAAGAGATTGGTTTACTCAGAGTGAAACTCGAAGAGATGGCCGGGCAGGAATTAACTGACGACCCAATGAGAGTGTTCGATACTGCTGTGGACTCGATTTCTGATTTAGGCCTTGAATCTATCAGCAAAGCTTTTATTGAAATGAGTGCTGACGCATTTTTCGAGCACGTGCAATCAGCCATTAATGGTGTTAATGACGGGACGTTAACAGACGAGCAGCTCGATGGCCTGATGAATGAGCTTGTTGAACTTGGAATGAGAGAAGATGGAAAAGGGTGTGAGATTTATGCGGAAGTAATGAGTGAGTTGAAACAAAAATGCTTTCAGCTCTTTACAGAAATGGGTATAGCCTATGACATAGACAAGCTTTTTTCTTATGAGACTCCCGCTCGTGTTGATATTAGCACCAAGGCGGAACAGTGTGCTGAAAGATCGGGCAGAATACGGGGAGCAGTAAGAAGAAATGTACTCCCTGCTGTGATGGTAGCGGGGGCAGTGTTGTGGTATCTTCAGCAGAGGAGTGCGGAAGGTGAACCTGACGAGAGCAGCCATGTAGCTAATCAGCTTGTTGCTTCCGTATTTGCAAACGGCGTTTCGACACTGGTAAGTAATGCTT